>C688J18823_10000029_pt1 | contig 83024 bp, 69 predicted proteins | sample HopSoiMetagenom1_FD_18823 | JGI IMG/M metagenome (IMG submission 18823)
GTACGCACCCTCTATGGCCTCATGTTCTATTCCTAGCTGCGCAGGATCAATCTTGTTTCCCTTCGAGTCCGAAAAGTACATCAAGGAAACGATCTTCTCGTGCAGAACAATCTCATGGTATTCAATCGCATTCCAGAACTCCTGCCCATCCGGTGCTTTCATGCAGCAAAGAAATTTACCCCCAACGCGAAAATCCATCTCACAAACGGGCGCAGTAAAGCCCTTCGGCCCCCACCACTGCATCACGTACTTCGGGTCTGTCCACGCCTTCCAAACCAATTCGCGTGGGGCATCAAATACTCTTGTCACAACCATCCGCTCTGTCTCATTCACCGTGTTTTTTGTCATGACTAACTTCCGCCTTCTTCATTTGATTTACAACCACATCCAGCCTGTCGAAACGCTCTTCCCATAATTGGCGATAGCTAATCGCCCAGTCGCTGATTGTCTTTATCGCCGCTGGCCTAAGCGTGCAAATACTCTCTCGTCCACGCTTCGTCTTTCTCACAATCCGCGCCCGCACTAGATAGGCAATATGCTTTGAAATCATCTGCTGCGAGAGTGCAAACGATTTCGTCAATCCATGCACCGATGCAGGCCCACATGAAAGCCGTTCGATCATCGCCCGACGGGTTGGATCAGACAAAGCCGCAAATTTTGTACCGAGATTATCCACAACCATATGGTAGTGGGTTTCCTGTCGATGTCAAGTGTGAATTTCGCGATTCCTGACCCCTGACTCATTTACCTGAACAGAAACAGGTTGCCTTAACCAGACTGGCCCATTTCCCAACTTCCGCTGGTTTGACGCGGCTCACGGCTAAACCTATGATGAATGTTTGCGCCTACTTTGCGGCGTCAGCCTTGAGTACTGCTTAAGTCATTTGGTTTTATGCGCATTGCCTACCTAGAGTGCTTTTCCGGGATCAGCGGCGACATGTTTCTTGGCGCCCTGCTGGACGCCGGAGTTCCGCCCCAGGTCCTTACCCGGACGGTGGAGGCCCTGGGGGTGGACGCTCGGCTGGAAATTTCCCGCGTTGACCGCAGCGGCATCAGCGCTACAAAACTCGATGTGATCGCCGCCGGAGAAAAAGAGCTGCCGCGGGAAGAGTTCTGGGAAAGAGCACTCAGCAGTCAGCAGCCAGCACTCAGCCCCACAAAACCTTCTGAGGCGCACGCGCATTCTCACTCCCACGGCTCCCATAGCCACGATCATGAGCATTCGCATAGCCATGGCGCGGAAGCTTCGCCCGAGCATAGCCACGCGCACGGCCATCCCGACTCTCATGGAGCGCAGGCGCCCTTGCCTGCGGACAATCACTCTCATGAAGTCTCGCACCTTCAATCGGCAGAAAACATCCATTCGCACTCGCATCGCGGACTAAAAGAAATTCGCCAGATCATTCAAGCAGCGGGCATTAGCCAGCCGGCAAAGGATCGAGCGATCAAGATTTTTGAAGCGCTGGGCGCGGCGGAAGCCAAAGTTCACAACACTGACGTGGAGAAGATTCATTTCCATGAAGTCGGCGCGATTGACGCCATTGTGGATATCGTTTGCGCCTCAGTCGGCGCGGAAGCGCTGGGCGTAGACGAATGGGTTTGCTCTCCACTGAACGTCGGCGGCGGAACCGTGGTCTGCGCGCACGGCGCGTTCCCCATTCCCGCACCTGCCACGCTTGAACTGTTGAAAAATGCTCCTGTCTACTCCGGAGAAATCCAGAAAGAACTAGTCACGCCCACGGGCGCGGCCATCGTCAGCGTGCTGGCATCGCGCTTCTCTCATTTCCCGGCGATAAAGACGGAGAAAATTGGCTACGGCGCGGGCACTCGCAATTTCAAGAACTCTCCGAATGTCCTGCGGCTTACTATCGGTGAAACCACTGCGACAGACCATGAATCGCCATTCCCGGTGGAAGAGATCTCCGTGCTTGAGGCTAATGTCGACGACATGACGCCGCAGGTCTTCGGCTATGTAATGGAGCAGGTGCTGCAGAACGGCGCGCTGGATGCTTTTGGCACGCCGGTGCAGATGAAAAAGAGCCGTCCTGGCATGCTGCTGACCGTGCTCTGCCGCACAGAAGACAGCCAGCACCTTACGAAATTTATTTTGGCTGAGACCACCACGCTCGGCGTGAGAATGCGGCGTGAAAGCCGCGCTGCGCTCACTCGGCGGCACGTCAGCGTAAGCACCAAGTGGGGCGACGTTCGTATGAAGCTGGCCAACTTGAACGGCAGCATCAGCAACTACGCTCCTGAATATGAAGATTGCCGCCAGATCGCAAAAGAAAAGAAAGTGCCGTTAAAAACCGTCATGCAGGAAGCAATCAAGGTCTATCTGGAAAATACCAATGGATAAGGGCAGCCAGAAATTTTACATCACCACGCCCATTTACTACGTAAACGCCCGCCCGCATATTGGGCATGCATACACCACACTGGTGTGTGATGCCATTGCGCGCCGCAAGCGCATGCTGGGCTTTGACACCTACTTTCTAACTGGCACGGACGAACACGGCCAGAAGATTGAACGCTCCGCCCAGGCCGCGGGCAAAACGCCCAAGCAGTTCGCCGATGAGGTGTCCGATCTTTTCCGCTCGCTGTTTGGAAAGATGAACATCTCCAATGACGACTTCATCCGTACAACCGAGCCTCGCCACAAAGCCGGAGCGCAGGAGTTATGGAAGCGTATTCAGGAGAATGGCCATATCTATAAAGGTACGTACAGCGGGCAATATTGCGTCTTTGATGAGCTTTATGTCGATTCTGTAGGTCCCGGCGCGCCGTGCCCTGAGTGCGGACGCCCGACTGAGACCGTGAGCGAAGAGAATTATTACTTCAAGCTTTCCGCCTTTGCCGACCAACTCCTGGCGCACTACCAGCAGAACCCCGGCTTCATTCGACCGGAGACGCGGCGCAATGAAGTCATCGCTTTCGTAAAAAGCGGTTTGCGAGATCTCTCTGTCAGCCGCAGCACGTTTAAATGGGGCGTTCCCGTCCCGGGCGATCCCAAGCACGTGATGTATGTATGGCTCGACGCGCTAAGCAATTACTGCACTGCCATAGGATTGGGATCAAAAGACCCGGAGGAGCAAAAGAAGTTTGAGCGCTATTGGCCCGCTGACGTGCATATGATCGGCAAGGAGATTATCCGCTTTCACTGCGTTTACTGGCCGGCATTCTTGCTGGCTGCGGGCCTTCCGTTGCCGAAGTCAGTGATTGCGCACGGCTGGCTGCTGTTTGAAGAGAGCAAGATGTCCAAGTCGCGCGGCAACATTGTACGCGCGGAAACCGTCATCGACGTGATGGGCAATGACGCGCTGCGTTATTTTCTGCTGCGTGAAGTGGTGTTTGGGCAGGATGGCTCGTTCAGCTTTGACGCACTGGTGCAGCGCTACAATTCCGATCTGGCGAATGATCTGGGCAATCTTTCAAGTCGTACTTTAACCATGATCAACCGTTACTTTAACGGTTCGGTTCCGTATCCTTCGCCTACGGTGGCGCGTAAGCCTACGGATGACGTCATAAAAGAACACGCTCAGGCCGTGATCCAGGAGTTCGGCCAGCTCTTTGACGACTACCAGTTCTCTCGTGCGCTTGAATCGGCGTGGTCACTGATTGGCGCGGTCAATAAATATCTCGTCGATGAAGAGCCCTGGATCGTTGCTGAAAAAGAAGGCGAGGAAAACAAGTCGCGTCTGGCGACGATTCTTTATACGGCGGCAGAGGCACTGCGCATTGTTACTGCTCTGGCACATCCGGTGCTGCCTGAATCAACAGCAAAAATCTGGACGCAGCTTGGCCTGGGCGAGATCAGTAAGTTCAACTTGGCGGATCTCAAGTGGGCGCAGCTTCCGCTGGGCGGCAAACTCGGCAAAGTGGAACCGGTTTTCCCGCGCGCTGACAAAACTTCAATCGAGAGGATGCAACAGATGGAACAGGAGCGCGCAGCACAAGCGGCTTCCACGACTTCACCATCGACAAACGGCACAGCCGCAACTTCTGCGCCCGCAGGCGAAGGCGCACGCGCGGGACAACCGGCTACGCAGGCCGCACATGGCCCCACCGATGCATCGCCTGCGCCTAAAGCCGCAACGCCCGCTCAAACCGCACCACCAGTAGGTGATGGAAAAATTTCCATTGATGATTTCATGAAAGTCGAGCTTCGAGTCGGCCAGGTGAAAGCCGCCGAAAAAGTAAAAGGCGCTGACAAACTGCTGCGCCTGGAAGTTGATATAGGTACTGAAGTCCGCCAGTTGGTTGCGGGAATTGCGCTGGCATATAAACCAGAAGACCTGATTGGCCGCAAAGTTGTGATCGTAGCCAATCTTCAGCCGCGCAAGCTGCGCGGGCTGGAATCGAACGGCATGATCGTGGCCGCGTCCGTGGGCGAAGACGGCAAGCCGGTGCTGGCCGGATTCCTGGAGGATGTGCCGGTCGGGGCAAAGCTGAAATAATCTTGTGTACATCGATTCCCACGCGCATCTTGAGGGCCACAAATTCGATTCGGACCGCGCCGAGATGCTTACTCGCGCGCGTGAAGCTGGACTGGAGCGCATACTTGCTATCGGTAGCGGCATCGGACCCGGCACATACGATTGCGCGCTGAAAATTGCCGAACAGCATGACTGGATCTTTGCCAGCACTGGGTTGCACCCGCATGAAGCCAGTTTGGCGACAGATATCGACTACGCCGAAATGGAGCGGCTGGCGAAACATCCGAAGCTGATTGCCTGGGGCGAGATCGGCCTGGATTATTTTTACGATCACTCGCCGCGTGACGTGCAGAAAGACGTCTTCCGCCGCCAGATGGAACTGGCCGCAGCCGCCAAACTTCCGATCATCATCCATTGCCGCCCCAGCAACAACAGCGAAGACGCCTGGGACGATACTCTGGAAATGCTGCGCGAACATTGGGCACATTCAAACCTTCCCGGAATTCTGCATTGCTTTACCGGGGAATGGAAGCACGCGCAGGCAGCGCTGGACATAGGCTTCTATATTTCTTTTGCCGGCAATGTGAGTTTTCCCAAAGCCCAAAACATTCGCGAAGCGGCAAAGCAGGTTCCGCTCGACCGCATGCTGCTTGAAACTGACTCGCCTTATCTGGCGCCCGTGCCGCATCGCGGCAAGCGCAATGAGCCGGGGTTTGTGGTGAACACGGCAGAAGCTATCGCGCAGCTGCGCGGAACCAGCAAAGAAATTATCGGACAACACACAACAACAAACTTCTACCTGCTGTTTCCGCAAACGCGCTAGGTTTACTTTCCCGCCACACTCTTATCAGCATCAGCTGCGGGCATAGGAACTTTTTTGGTGCCTGCCAACTCAGCTGCGGTCTGGATAATGTTGCGCTTGGAAAACGGCGCGAAAAATCCCCAGCAGCTAGCGGTCGGAGCAGATGGCTTCTTATCTGGCGATGCAGCCGGGCAATCTTTCCCGTACTTTTCCTGCAACTGCGGCAGCACCGCATCGACCAGCGCCTGATCGGTCTTCCCTGCCGCCTGGGCCTTGGCTATAGCGTCACGCAGAGTCACAAGATAATCGTGGAAGTCGCGAACATCCGCCACGGTTGCAACATCGCCATGCCCTGAGACGAACGTTGCCGCAGGATGGTCGGCAAGTAATTTATCCAACGTCTTGACCCAATCGCTGGTGGTGGCGTCAATCAAATTGGGCAAATGTTTCTGCCAAACCAGATCGCCAGCAAAGACCACGTCGGCATCCGGCACGGTCACCACGGAGTCTCCGCCGGTATGGCCAAGCATGTAGCGGACTTGAATCTGCCGCGCACCCAGATATATGTCGACGGCGTCGCTGTAAGTTTCGTCCGGCAGCACCAGGGCTTCCACCATGGCTTTTTGTTCCGGCTTGGGATTGGGGCCAAAGAACTTCAGGTTTTCCGTCCGCAGCCAGCCGCGCAAGTTGCGTTGCGCCAGAATCGTCGCACCGGCTTGGGCAAACACAGCGTTTCCGCCAGTGTGATCCAAATGGTAATGCGTATTTACGACAAATCGAATGGGCAGGTTCGTGATCTTGCGGATTTCCGCCAGCAGATCTCGCGCCGGGGCAACATCTTCAAACGTATCGACCACCACCACGCCATTGCTGCCGATAATAAATCCGGCATTGCTGCCGGCTTTTCTGCCGTCAGCGCCAATAGCGGCATAAATTCCTTCCCCGATTTTCTTCACGGCAAAATCGGCGGAGTCAGCGAAACCCGCGGTCGAGTAAAACGAAAAAAGAGCCAATAAAAGAACAGCTGTTCTGGTGCGCATGCGGAGGATAGTAACATCCCTCGCCGTGCAAAAACAGATTTGTTACGATGGGGTTGCGGCCTCGACGGCAACTCCCGGGCCAGAATGAAATCCAATCGGCTTCAGAATACGTACTCCTATGAAAGCGAGAGAATGCGCGTGAGCGGCACGCAAGCGCCAAACCATAAGGACGACGCGGCCCTGATCGCCCGCATTCGCGTGGGGGACCAAAGCGCCATGGCCGATCTTTATGACCGCTATGCGGGAGTAGTGTATGGGGTCGCGCTGCGTGTGCTCACCAGTACCGCGGCTGCCGAGGACGTGGTGCAGGAAGTGTTTCTTCAGTTATGGCGCAACCCGCAGGCTTTTAACGCGGATCGCGGAAGGCTTGCGCCGTGGCTGGCCGTAATCGCACGCAACCGCGCTATCGATTTTTTGCGCAAGCGTCCCCCCGAAGATGACATCGATGAAATGCCCATCTCCACCGGAGTCAATCTGGAAGATGAGGCTTCCCAGAAACTTGTGGTAGATAAAGTCCGTGGCGTACTGGTCGGGCTGCCACAGGACCAGCGCAAAGCTCTGGAAATGGCTTTTTTTGAGGGCATGACGCACTCGGAAATTGCCGGCAAGACCGGCGATCCGCTAGGGACGGTCAAGACCCGCATCCGTACCGGCCTACTGGCTTTGAGAAAAGTATTGGCATGAACGCGCATCCACAATTCGCTGAATCGCTGGCGCTTTACGCTATGGGAGCGCTTGATGATCCGCAGGACTTGGCAGCGCTGGAAGCCCATCTGGGCACGTGCGGCGATTGCCGTCGTGAACTGGAAGCCCATCGCGCGGATACCGCACTGCTGGCGCTTTCCGCCACCGGGCCTCGGCCTCCTGCGCGTTCACGGCAGCGGCTGCTCAGCGCCATTGCCGCAGAGCCACGCGTGGAAAGAAGAGATACAAAGCGTTACGCAGTGGGCCGATTGCGCCCACGCTGGTTTAACCTGGCGCCGACTGTGGTCATGCTGCTGCTGGCGGTTTTCAGCATCCTATTGTGGCGCGATCTTCGCAATACCCGGCGTGCGCTCAGACACACACAGGCGCAATTGGAACAGATGCGGACTGAATTGGAGCACACGAATAAGGATCTTGCCGAAGCCAAGATGATCAGGGACCTGATGCACGCGCCGGACGCGTGGCCGCTGACGTTGGTCAGCAAGAGAACGCCGCCGCAGCCCCAGATCAAAACTGTCTATTCAAAGCAGCAGGGCGCATTGTTGCTGATGGCCAGCAATCTAACTCCGCTGCCGGAAAACAAGATTTACCAGGTCTGGTTGCTCCCAGCGGACGGCGGAGCACCAATGTCTGCCGGCTGGTTCAAGCCCGATAGCAAAGGCAACGGCATGATGTTCCACAAGATGTCGGCCGGGGTAATTGCAAAAGGCTTTGCCGTGACTGTTGAGAATGCAGGCGGAAGCCAAACACCGACCATGCCGATCGTGATGGAGCCTGCAGGCTAAGTCCCCCTCGAACGAAACAGTTCATCACGTCCGAGCAGGTTTCCGTCCCAGTGTGGCTCACGTTCTTGAGTGAGCGCAGTCAATAGACTCACTAGCTCGCTTCTTTCTCCTCAGGAGACAAATGTGACTACGAAGAATTCATCTCTGGTACCGCTCGTTGCGCTGTGCGCCACAGCTTTTTTCTTTACCGCGAACGTTACGGCATCGGCGCAAGATGCTGCTGCCCAAACCAAAGCAGAGATCGAGCGCTTGCAGCAATCGCTGAAAGACAAGCCCCATCGCAATCCCTGATATCTCAGATCTCAATTCCGAAATCGAGGGGAATCTCTCAGTAGCCGCTTCTGCACTGGCTGCCGGCCAGCTGTACTTGAGCCTGGAAGGTCTGGGCCGGGCCGAAGACCACATGCATGGAGCCCGCACTTTGGAAGCGGAAGCCGATGCCATCAAGGATAGCCTGCCCGCCTTTGAATCGGAATGGAACAAAGCCAGCGTGCAGCTTACAGCACTGGACAAGTCGGCACGAGGAAGAGACTGGAGCCACTCCACGGCGGCCATCCGCGCGATATCGGAGGCAGCACAGGGCCGGGCCATTCCCCTGCTGGAAGGCGCACGTGGGTTCGCCACTGCGACCAAACCGAAAGACGGCTTGTTTTATATGGGACAAGCGCAAGGCGAAACGGCATTCGCAGAATTCGTATCCAGGCTAAACGCCCCTCGCAAGGTAGCGCCAGCTCCGTTGCGCTCCTTGCTTCCCGAGTTGGAAGCTCTGCAGGAAAAAACAAATGCAGCTTTCCAGCCTCCACGATCCATCGACATGCACCCTCGGTTCATCGCGTTGAATTCCACCATCAAAGCCGCTCGCGAATTGGATTCATCCAGGGCGTACGCGGGAGCGCTGTATCAATATCTTGAAGCAGTGCGGCACTTCGGCATGCTTGATCCGGCTGTGCCCGATGCGGCGAAGCAGGCTTCTCTCCGAAATGCACTTACGGAAGAGCTGAAGAAAGTTTCTGCAGCAAAGCGCGATGACTCAATCGCCCAAGTTTTTCTGGAACGCGCCGCAGGATGGCTGAATAAGCCAGACGGAGCCGCGCCTTCGCCGGACGAATGGAGAGCTACTCAGATCGTTCTGCAGCAGGTATTGCCCGCTTACTACGCGGCGCTAAAGCCAGCCGCCCCAAGGCAGGAACGCGCAAGTCGTACAGCGACACTCACGCTGGTGCGCTGGCCCTACACTTGAAACATCTCTGACCCAGCAAGTTTGCTGGCCCAGGAAGTTGCGGCAAAATACGCAGAAAAAGTCACGTTCGTAAGCGAGAACTTCGGTGATTCCAAACTGGCGGACCAGTTTGGAGTAAAAGGCTATCCGGCCATATTTCTGGATGACGTGTTGATCGCCGCGCCGCGCGATTTCGGTTACTTCGGCGAGAAAGAAGGCACAGGACGCTATGCGCCATGGCGCAACGCTGACAGCCAGGCGAAATTCAAGAATGATCTCACGCGCATGATCGACCTGATTCTCAGCGGGAAAAAAGAGGTCGTCAGCCGCGAACGTGCGGGAACCAGCACAAGCATGGCGGCGATCAGTTCATTACCTAAGTTCACACTGACCGATCTTGCCGGCAAGCCTCTTACGGCTGAACAGGCGGCCGGGCGAGTAGTAATGGTTGAGTTCTGGGCCACGTGGTGCCCGCCTTGCCGGTCGACGCTCGAGTGGCTCGGCGACCTAAAAAAGAAATATGGCGACAACGTGGCCATTCTCGCGTTCGCGGTGGAGTCGCCGGAAGACAAGGTCCGGGAGACCGTAAATGCCCTGAGTCCCGACCTGCACTGGGCCATTACTGACGCAGCCACGGCGCAGGCCTTTGGCGATATCACTGCCGTTCCAACCATGTTCCTGTTCGATAAGTCCGGAAAAACCGCCAGTGTGATGTATGGCGCGCCGCCCGACTTGCATCAGCAAGCAGAAAAAATTCTGGACGGACTGGTCAAATAGCAATTACATCTGAGGACGCTAAGGAACTCGAAAATCGATTCCGGCAGAAAAAATCCTGCCGGGATGAAGCAGGGACGGTAGCTCTCCGGTTACCGCCCTGCTTTATATTCACGTTCGTGTTCCGTAGCCTGCCCTGAGCGACCCTGAGCTTGTGAAAGGGAAGTCGAATGGGTCTCCTTTAATTAAGGTCTTTCGATAATCGATCTGTGTTATCTGCATAAATTTTCCGGCAATTGGTTTGTTGTTCTCCGTGCCTCCGTGCCTCCGTGCCTCCGTGCCTCCGTGCCTCCGTGGTGGGTTTTTCTTTTTGGTTGACATGCCTATGCAAGGACTGCATAATTATACATAGCACTGCATAATTATTCGTATGACGAAATTGGCCAGACAACAATTGATTGTCGAGCTCGTGCATGACGGCCCGCTGCCGAATCAGCAGGAGCTGGTGAAGGTGCTCGCGCGCAGGGGCTTCCCCGTGACGCAGGCCACACTTTCACGCGACATCAATGAGCTGCGGCTGGTGCGCACCGCAGGAGGCTACACGCTGCCCAATGGCGATGCCGGTCCCGATCCCACGCCGGCGGTTTCCCGCGTGATGCGGGAGTTTGTGGTAGAAGTCCGGCGCGCGCAGAACCTGCTGGTGATCAAGACTGTCTCCGGCGCCGCGCAGCCGGTCGCGCTCGGCGTGGATTCTGAAGGATGGGATGAAGTCGTTGGCACCGTAGCCGGCGATGACACGGTACTGATTATTACGCCTGACAATAAAAGTGCAAAAAAGTTACAGACGCGCCTTGAGGACATGCGCGCCTGATGCCGCAAACAATCCAGCCCGCGGTTGTTGGAGCAACCGGCTATGCCGGTTTTGAATTGGCGCGCCTGCTCGCCCGCCATCCTTACGCAAAAAAACCGGTGCTCTTCACTCGCAATGGCGAAGCCGGAGCAATAGCAAAGCTGGATGAGTTGTATCCACATGTCAGCGGCAACGGCGGATATCCGCTTGAACCGTTTCGCTGGGAAACCCTGCGCGCAAAAGGCGTGAACGTTCTTTTTCTGGCGACGCCGCATGAAGTTTCACGCGAGTGGGTGCCTGAAGCCGTAGCTCAGGGCGTTCATGTGATCGACCTGAGCGGCGCGTGGCGGCTGGAAACGCCGGAATATCGTGCGATTTACGATTTCAAAGACGAGAACCCGGCGCTGGCTGACAAAGTCATGGCGCAGGCTGTGTACGGAATCCCGGAACTGCACCGCAAGGAACTGAAAGAAGCCGCCCTGGTGGCCAATGCCGGCTGTTATGCCACGTCGATCATCCTGGCGCTTGCCCCGCTCGTCCGCGCAGGACTGGTTGACCTGAATCATGGAGTCGTCTGCGATTCCAAATCGGGCGTATCCGGCGCGGGCAAGCAGCCCACGCCGAAAACGCATTTCGTTGAAGTGGCGGAGAACCTTTCGGCCTACTCAGTTTTCAACCATCGGCACACTGGAGAAATTCTGGAGCAGCTTGGCATATTGCCGGAACAACTGATCTTCACGCCGCACCTGCTGCCGATCCCACGCGGAATTTTGTCGACGATTTATGTTCGTCTGAATTCCGCACTGACTGCAGAAGAGATTGAAGACTGCATGCGCAAGTTTTATGCCGATTCCGCCTTTGTGCGCATCTTCCCTGCCGGCAAGCTGCCGCAGATTCAGTATTCGTTGCACACCAACTATTGCGATGTTGGTTTCACGCTGGCGCCCGACGGCAAGCGGCTGGTCATCGTTTCCTGTCTTGACAATCTTGTGAAAGGCGCAGCGGGACAAGCAGTGCAGAACATGAACGTGATGTTTGGCTGGAATGAAGAGGAGGGCCTGAGATGAGGATTGTGGTGAAGCTCGGCGGCGCCACTCTGGAAGACGCCGCGCTGCTGCATCGCGCGGTGCTGGCGGTGAAACAACTGGCCGCCGAACATCAGGTAGCCGTGGTGCACGGCGGCGGCGCTGCTCTCACCCGAATGCTGGCCCAAATGGGCAAGCAAAGCGAGTTCATTGACGGGCTTCGAGTGACCGATGCCGAGACCCGCGACTTCGCCGTCATGGTGCTGGCCGGACACATGAATAAGAAACTTGTCGCTGCACTGGGTAGCGTTGGACAATCTGCCATGGGGCTTTGCGGCGGCGATGGCCATGCATTCCGGGCGCGCAAAAAGATGACCAACGGCCACGATCTGGGATTTGTTGGCGAGATCTGTTCGGTCGATCCGCGCTGGATTGAAACCATCTGGCAGCAGGGCTGTATTCCTGTGATCTCCAGCGTTGCGCTGGGCAGTGACGGCCAGTATTACAACATCAATGCAGACCAGATGGCTTCTGCCTGCGCCGTGGCCTGCCATGCCAACGCGCTGATCTTTCTTACCGACGTTCCGGGCGTGAAAGATGCCGACGGACTGGTGATTCGCTGGCTCAACCTCGGCATGGCTGCTTCTTTGACACAAAAATCGATAATCGCGGGCGGCATGTTGCCCAAACTCCAAGCTTGCAAGGATGCACTGCTCCGTGGCGTGAATCGTGTGCGCATATTGCCCGCAACGGAAGTTGAAGCGCTGCCGGAGTTCTATTTTGCAAAGATTGAATCGGGGACGGAGGTGCTGGTCGCGTGAACCTGGAGCAGATAAGCAAACTTGAATCAAAACTGCTGGTCTCGACTTACGACCGCTATCCCGTGCTGCTGCACAAAGGTCGCGGCGTCTACTTGTATGACAATAAGGGCCGCAAATATCTTGACCTGCTCAGCGGCATTGGTGTGAATGCGCTGGGCTACGCACACCCCGCGCTGACGAAGGTGATTGCGAAGCAGGCGAAGCTGCTCGTGCATACGTCGAACCTCTTCTTCCACGAGTACCAGGGCCGTCTGGCGGCGGCGCTAAAAAAGATCTCAGGCATGGATCGCGCCTTTTTCACCAATAGCGGCACGGAAGCATGGGAAGGCGCTCTGAAACTGGCGCGCGCATACGCAAAGGCCAATTGCGCCGAAGGAAAAGAACCGAAGTGGCGGATTCTGGCCCTGGAACACGCTTTCCACGGCAGGACGTTCGGCGCTCTGGCTACAACGCACAAAGAAAAATATCGCGCGCCATTTGCGCCGGTGGTGCCGGGAGTGGAATTTGTCCGCTTCAATGACGTTGCTGATCTGGAAAGCAAATTTGATTCCACCGTCTGCGCTATTGGATTCGAATTTGTGCAAGGTGAAGGCGGCATTCGTCCGGTAAGCCAGGCATTTGCCGATGCGGCGCACAAGCTTGCCCGCAAACACAACGCGCTGCTGATTGCCGATGAAATCCAGAGCGGTATGGGACGCACCGGCAGCTGGTTTGCCTATCAGAATTATTGCATCCAGCCTGACTTGGTAACGGTGGCCAAGCCGATTGCCGGCGGCCTGCCGCTGGGTGCGCTGCTGGCGACGGAAAAAGTTTCGGGGTGCATTCACCCCGGAATGCATGGCACAACTTTCGGCGGTGGACCGCTGGCCTGTGCGGTCGCCCTGCAGCTGATCGCGATCCTGGAAAAAGACAAGATGCTCAAGCATGTTCACAAAATGGGCGATTACTTCATTGAAGCACTGCAAAAATTGCAGAAGAAACATGCTGTCATTGTTGCAGTGCGTGGCCAGGGGCTGATGATCGGGATGGAGCTTGATTCGGCCGATGCTGCCAAACAAGTGTTTCAACAAATGCTGAAGCGCGGCACAATTGTGAATCGCACGGATGAAACCGTCATACGGTTCCTGCCTCCATTCATCATCAAGAAATACCACATCGATACAGCCGTGCAGCAGTTCGATCAGGTATTGACGCAAAGCGCACAGACAGCGGCAATCGCCGGGAGGAGCAAATAAATGATGCCAGCAAGAATGTACGACCTCACAGCCATGAAAGCGCCAGTGGAGCAGCCCGTACTTTGCCGCGATCTGGTGTCTTGCCAGGACTTTTCTCCGGAAGAGACGAAGTCAATGTTTGAGCTGACTCACATCATCAAGCACCGCCCGGCGGATTTTCGTGGCGCGCTGGCGGGCAAGCAACTGGTGTTGTTCTTTGAAAAAGCGTCCCTACGCACGCGCCTGACGTTTGAAGCGGGCATGGCCAGCCTGGGCGGCACATCCCTTTTCATGGACCAGACACGGTCACTTTTGGGCGAGCGCGAGCCGGTTTGCGACATTGCGCGCAACGTAGAGCGCTGGGTGGACGCCGTGGTGCTTCGCACTTTTGAGCACAAGACAATCGTGGATATGGCGCGGCACACGTGCATTCCCGTGATCAACGCGCTGAGCGACTATGAGCATCCGTGCCAGGCGTTTGCCGATTTCTTTACGCTGGAAGAAAAATTTGGTGACCTGAGCAGAGTGCATCTCGCCTATGTGGGCGACGGCAACAACGTTGCGCATTCGCTGATGCTGGCTGCAGCAGCGCTAGGCACAAGCATTTCAGTGGCGACACCGAAGGGCTATGAGCCTCTTCCCGAGGTAACGGCAGCAGCAAAGAAAATTGGCCGCGGCACGGGCGCGATCATCGACATTACGAATGATGCCGTGAAAGCCGTTACGGGCGCCAACGCTATTTACACCGACGTGTGGGCCAGCATGGGGCAGGAAAAAGAAGCTGCCAAGCGGGCGAAGATCTTCGCTCCCTACCAGGTCAATGAAGAGCTATTTTCACATGCCGCGCCGCATGGTGTCTTTATGCATTGTCTGCCGGCGCATCGCGGAGAAGAGGTAACAGCAGGCGTGATCGATTCGCCACGGTCGATCGTGTTTGACCAGGCAGAGAACCGTATGCACATACAGAAAGCAATCTTACTTTTACTGCTGGGCAGCGGCATGCGCACTTCGCCCACAAGGAGCAATCATGCGTGAGAAAGTAGTACTGGCATATTCCGGGGGCCTCGACACTTCGATCATCATTCCCTGGCTCAAGGAAAACTATAACTGTGACGTGATCGCCATGATTGCCGACGTTGGCCAGGGTGAGGACATTGATGCAGTGGTGGAAAAAGCCCACAAGACCGGCGCGGCAAAGGTGATCGTGAAAGACCTGCGCGATGAATTCCTGCGCGACTACGTCTTCCCAGCCCTGCGCGCGGGTGCAGAGTACGAACACAAGTATCTCTTGGGAACTTCCCTTGCGCGGCCGGTGATCGCCAAGCACCAGGTGGAAGTTGCGCTCAACGAAAACGCAACCGCTCTGGCTCACGGTTGCACCGGCAAGGGGAATGACCAGGTCCGGTTTGAGCATGCTTTTCAGGCGCTGGCACCGGACTTGAAAGTGATTGCGCCGTGGCGGGAATGGACGTTGAAGTCACGTGAGGACTGCCTGGATTATGCGGAAGCGCGCGGAATTTCCGTGACGGCAAGCCGTGAAAAGATTCACAGCCGCGATCGCAACATATGGCACTTGAGCCATGAAGGCGGCGAACTGGAAGATCCAGCCAACGCGCCGTTTGAATCCACATGGCAGCTTACGCGCTCACCGCAGGAAGCCCCGGATAGAGAAGAGACCATCACAATTGGCTTTGAGACAGGAACGCCCATCAGCGTGAACGGACAGAGGCTTGATCCGCTACCACTGGTGGAACTGCTGAATGAAATTGGTGGACGCAATGCGATAGGCCGCATTGATCTGGTGGAAAACCGTTTTGTCGGCATCAAGTCACGCGGATGCTATGAGACACCGGGTGGAACGCTGCTGCTGACGGCACATCGTGAACTGGAAGCGCTTTGCCTGGAGCGCGACCTTATGCATTACAAGCAGCTGATGGCGCTCAAGTATGCAGAAATCGTCTACTACGGGCTGTGGTTCACGCCGTTGCGCGAAGCGCTGGATGCTTTTGTCAACCAGACGCAAAAGGAGCTGAGCGGCACGGTTACGCTGAAGCTCTACAAAGGTAACGTCACCATTGGCGGGCGCGAGTCAGAGTACTCGCTCTATCGCACCGACCTTTCGTCGTTCACTATGAGCGAGAGCTATGACCAGAAGGATGCGGAGGGTTTCATTCGCATTCTGGGCCTGCCGGCACGGTCGCGTGCGCGACTGAAGCAGAAGCATGAGGAGATGGCGAAGTGAAGATGTGGTCGGGCCGGTTCCGGCAACCGTTGGACCCACATTTTGAAGAGTGGCAGAGGTCGTTTCCATTCGACCAGAAGCTGCTGCGCTATGAACTGGCGGCCAGCCGTGCGCACGCGCAGGCTCTGAAAGCCGCAGGCATTATTACGCCGGCGGAATTCGGCCTCATCGCTGCGGCGCTGGAAGAGATTGGCAAGATCAGTGAGCAACAGGCCGGTTACTTCGACGATCCTGAAGCGGAAGACGTGCATCATTTTGTGGAGAAAAAGCTCGTGGCGTTGATCGGCGAGACCGGCAAGAAGCTGCACAGCGGACGCAGCCGCAATGAGCAGATCGCGACTGACCTGCGCCTGTTTGTGCGTGATTCGGTGGGCAACCTGCGCACGCTGCTGGGCGATCTGCTGGAAGCGCTGCTGGACAGCGCCGGTGAAACGAAGACCATGGTAATGCCGGCGTACACGCATTTGCAGCGGGCGGAGCCGGTTCTGACCTCTCACTGGCTGCTGGCATATTTCGAAATGTTTTTTCGTGACGGCGAGCGCCTGCTGGATTGCCGCGAACGCGCCAATGAGTGCCCTCTCGGCTCCGGCGCAGTCACGGGAGCAACACTGCCGCTGGACCGTGAACTGGTGAGCCGAGCGCTGGGATTCACGCGCCCCACGGCCAACAGCATGGACGCAACCAGCGATCGAGACTTTGCGCTGGAGTTGGTTAACACACTTTCTCTGCTGGGCATTCATCTTAGCCGCTGGGCAGAGGAATTCATTATTTTTGCTACGCAGGAATATGCCTTTATCACGCTGCCCGAGGCTTACTCCACGGGCAGCAGCGCTATGCCCCAAAAGCAGAATCCAGATGCGCTGGAACTGATCCGCGGAAAGTCGGCGAGGCTTATCGGCAATCAGGTGGCACTGCTTACGACCGTGAAAGGCCTGCCGCTTGCCTACAACAAAGACATGCAGGAGACGCAGGAGCCGTTGTTTGAAGCAGTGGCCACTACCGGACATTGCCTTAAAGTTGCTGCGGGCTTTATGCGCCAGGTGAAGTTCAACCAGGAGCACATGAAGGCTGCTTGCGAAAGTGGATTCATGAACGCCATGGCCGCTGCCACGTATCTAGCCAAGCGCGGCGTGCCATTCCGGCAAGCGCATGAGATCGTGGCCAAGGCAGTGCAGAAGTGCGTGCTGCAGGAGTGTGAACTGGAGCAACTGTCTCTGGATGAACTGCGCGAATTCAGCCCCGCATTCGATAGTGATGTTTATCAGCAGCTGACAGTGGAAAATGTTTTGGCCTGCCATGATGTTCCCGGCGGGACAGCCGCGCATCGTGTGCAGCAGGCGCTTAAGGCTGCCCACGAAAAACTGGCTACGATGCAGGAGGCGCATGGTACGCACGCGTAACGCCATCCTGCCAGACGTCGAGCAGATTCATGCAATCATCCGCGCGTACTCCGGGAACGGCACGTTGCTGCCGCGCACGCTGGCGGAGTTGCGCGAGAATGTGCGGGACTTTGTAGTGGCCGAAGATGGCGGTAAAATTGTCGGCTGCGGCGCTCTGCATCTTTACGGCATGCATCTGGCGGAGATTCGTTCCATCGCCGTAATGCCTTCTACCAAAGGTGCGGGCGCGGGGCGACTGTTGGTGGAAGCGCTGCTCAAGGAAGCTGAACGTCATGAGGTCACTTGCGTTTGCCTTTTTACGCGCATCCCGGAGTTTTTTGCCCATATGGGATTCAGCCTGGCCAAACGTGACGATCTGCCCGACAAGATCTACAAAGACTGCGTGCACTGCCCAGCCTTTAACGCGTGCGACGAGATCGCCATGTATCGCGGTGAGATCCCCCAACACAGCGGAGTGCGCGACTTGCAGATACCAAAACCGCTGGTTAAGCTGACCGTGTGAGCACGAATCCGCCTCAGGGATTTCTCTTTTCCGCATGCACCGCCGGCATCAAAGCCAGCGGCAAACCCGATCTAGCTCTAGCTTTAGTTCCGGATGGCGCTTCCGCAGCCGCCATATTCACGCGCAATCAGATCGTTGCTGCGCCGGTCACGGTGGGGCGCGAGCATCTGCGCCGTGGACAGGGGCTGATGCGGGCGCTGATTGTAAACGCCGGCAATGCTAACTGCGCCACCGGAAAACAAGGACTGAAAGCCGCCAACAGCGTGTGCATTGGCGTTGCAAAGCAACTTCAGGTCAGTCCGCATCGCGTATTTCCCTCTTCCACGGGGATCATTGGCGTTCAGCTACCTCTGGAGAAAATTCACACAGCGATTCCCCCGCTTGTAAAGTCGGCTTCGCCCGGTCCTGATGCGTTCGATCAATTCGCCAACGCAATCCTTACCACGGACACGCACAAGAAAGTTGCATCGCAATCAATAACTTTCAATGAAACGCAGGTGACCTTGGCAGGAGTGGCCAAGGGCGCTGGCATGATCCATCCCAACATGGCGACCATGCTGGTCTATCTATTTACCGATCTGGCGGCAAGCCCACGCGAGCTGCAAACCTGCTTGAAAGAAGCGGCGGACCAGAGCTTCAACAATATTTCCATCGACGGTGACACTTCCACGAATGACACGGCACTGCTGCTGGCCAGCGGCAAGAGCGGCGTCCAGTTCAAATCCGTGCGAAATGAATTTCAGGCGGCGCTGACAAAGGTGTGCCGCTCGCTGGCGGGACAGATTGTGGCCGATGGCGAGGGCGTGCAGCATGTGGTGCGCTTGAATATCGAACAGGCGCGGTCGCGCAGTGAAGCACGCCAGATCGGGCGTGCCATTGCCAATTCACCTCTGGTAAAAACAGCGTGGGCGGGCGCTGATCCGAACTGGGGACGCATTCTCTCTGCAATTGGTTATTCCGGAGTAAAGATCAAGCCGGAGCGAATCAATATCTATCTGGGTGAACAGCAGATTTGCCGCCATGGGGCCGCCTGCCCTTTCAACCATGATCGGGCACATGCCTATATGTCAGAACCTGTGTATGAGATTCGCATTGCGCTGGGCGCGGGCAATGCCTCTCTGGAGTTTCTCTCCTGCGATCTTACGGCAGAGTATGTGCGGATCAATGCGGATTACAGTACGTAGCTTCGCAATCAGCGGTCAGCATTCAGCTAAAGAGTATAGCCGCAGATTTCCGCAGAAATGCGCAGATCAGAAACATTAACCGCAACGGGCGCAAGGTCGCAAAATGGATGGGAATTTAAACTTTCCTTCTTGCTTTGCGTCCCTCGCATCCTCTGCGGTAAAAGGAGTCGGCGACTTGCCAGTTGCTGAAAGCTGCTGATTGCCGCGCTTTGCCGCTTTGCGTACTGTGGGCTGAATCGGTATTTTAGAGAGAGATGCCACAGACCCTAGCCGAGTATCCGCAACTGCACCTGTCGCGCAGAAGCGAGATCGCGTATGTACACCGTCGCGGGTTTCGTACCCTGCGGTGGACCTATGGTCAGCTTGCCGAGCTGGAATTCCGCTTTGCCCGCGAACTTGAAGCTCGAGGGATCGGCAAGGGCCACCGTGTGCTACTGTGGGGCGATAATTGCGCGGAATGGGTGGGATCGTTCTTTGGCTGCATGTTGCGCGGCGCAGTGGCCGTTCCGATGGACCGCATTGCGGCACCCGACTTTGCCCAACGCGTAATGTCTGACGTGGATGCCAAGCTCATCGTCTGCGCCAGCGCTTTGGCGGTGCATGCTGGCGGTCGGCCATGCTTAGAACTTGAAAGCCTGAGCGAAGCACTCGCGCAGAGATCAGCAGAGCCCTCTGCTCCGGTACAGTTCAGCCGCGACGACACAGCGCAGATCGTCTTTACGTCGGGCACCACGGCAGAGCCGCGCGGTGTGGTGCTGACGCATGGAAATATTCTGGCCAGCGTTGATCCCATTGAGCGTGAGTTTCCTAAATATCGAAGATCAGAGCGGCTGTTTCATCCCATACGTTTTCTGGAGCTGCTGCCGCTCAGCCACGTCTTCGGGCAATTCATGGGGATGTTCATTCCGGCGCTTCTGGGCGGCACGGTGCATTTTCAGGACAGCTTTAAACCTTCCGACATCATTACGACCATCAAGAGCGCGCGCATTTCTGTGCTGGTGGCGGTGCCGCGTGTGGTGGAATCTCTAAAAAATAAACTGCGCGATGATCTGCGCTCGTATATCGAAGCGCATTGGGAACGCGCTGAGAATGAGCATTTTCTGAAGCGCTGGTGGCGCTTCAGGAAAATTCGAAGACTATTTGGATGGAAGTTCTGGGCAATTATTTCCGGCGGCGCAGCGCTCGACCAGAACACAGAAGAATTCTGGCGGCGGCTGGGCTATGTGGTGGTGCAGGGCTATGGGCTTACGGAGACGAGTTCGTTGATCAGCCTGAACCATCCTTTCAAAGTTGGACGCAGATCGATCGGCAAAGTCCTGCCCGGCCGCGAGATGAAGCTTGATCCAGAAACCGGTGAGATTCTGGTGCGCGGAGAAAACGTGGCGCGGCAGTACTGGCAGGGCAAGGGATTCAAGCCGGTGACGGGCGAAGAAGGCTGGTTTCGCACTGGCGACCTGGGCGCGATGGACGAAGAAGGCAATCTCTACTTTAAGGGTCGCAGTAAGAACGTAATCGTAACGCCCGCGGGGTTAAAGATTTATCCGGAAGACCTGGAGCAGGCCCTGCGCAAGCAGCCGCAGGTGCGTGACGTAGTGGTGGTGGGTGTTGCCGCAGGAGGAAACGCGGAAGCCTGCGCTGTGCTGCTGCTCAAGAATGGAGATTCCGGAAATGCTGCTGTGGCAAACGCCAACCAGACGCTTGCCGATTTCCAGAAGATACGCCGCTGGCTGGTATGGCCTGATGACGATTTCCCGCGCACATCCACGCAGAAGCCGAAGCTGGAATTGATTCGACGAGCCGCGGAAGATCAAGCGAATGGAAGCGACTCAGATCCCACCCTTTCGCAAAGGACGCGAAAGGATGTAGCACCCAATGGGACGCTGGAGGAGTTGATCGGCAACATTGCCGGGCATCGCGTTGATCTTAAGCCGGGAGCGCATCTGGAAAACGATTTGAACCTGAGTTCACTTGATCGCGTGGAGTTAATGGCCGCGATTGAAAGCCGCTATCAAGTTGATCTGGGTGACCGCGAGTTTTCCCAGGTAAATACTGTTGCCGATTTGGAAAACTTGCTCAAGAAATCAGCGCCGGAAGCCAAGACAAATAACTACCCTTATTCTCGCTGGCCGCAGAGCCGGCTGGTGCGCTGGATTCGGGTGCTGGGGTACAACTGCGTCACGCTGCCTTACATTATGGTGATGGCGCGGCCAAAAATCATCGGCCGGGAGCGGCTAAAAGCTTTTCGCGGGCCTGCTCTCATTATCTCCAACCACATTGCCCAGATCGATATTGGATTTCTGATGGCTGCTTTGCCTATGCATCTGCGCAACAAGCTGGGCGTGGCCATGCAGGGTGAGATGCTGCGTTCCATGCGCTATCCACCGAAAGACTGTTTTTTTCTGAAACGGTGGTGGGAGCAGTTCCGGTATGCGTTAATGGTGGCATTCTTTAACGTCTTCTCGCTGCCCCAACGGGCCAAGTACCGTGAGAGCTTCCGCTTTGCCGGCGAACTGGTGGATCGTGGCTATAGCGTAGTGATTTTTCCGGAAGGGCGCCGTACAGAGACAGGCGAGATGTCGCCCTTCCGCAGCGGGATCGGACTTTTGGCAACGCATCTAAACCTGCCGATTATTCCCATGCGCATCGATGGGCTGTTTCCCTTCAAAATCGCCAAGAAGCATTACGCGCCGCCATACGCCGTACAGGTACGGATCGGCGATCCCGTGCAATTTGAGCCAACTGCCGATCCGGAGGAGATTGCGAAGAAATTACAGAGAATTGTGAAGGAGCTGTAAGGGACGCAGAGAAACCCTACCGCTGATGAACGCGGATCGGCGCGGATAAAGAAGCGAATCTCACCACTGATTAGCACGGATGACACTGATCGGATGCGAATTCTCAGCGTGGTACTAATGGAGTGTTTTAAACTGAGGGCAGAGAAATCGGTGCTGCCTATGGTTTCTCGAACATTTGTATGCGCCATGAAGCTGATTGCATGCCACGCGAACGCAATAGGCGCAGAAATTCCTAAATCTACGACGCCCTTAAGCGGTTTAGAGCGGAGCGACAAAAATCATGATTCATACAGGACGCCATTTCTTACAGATTCCCGGACCCACCAACGTTCCTGACCGCGTTTTGCGGGCGATGGACCGCCCTGTTATTGATCATCGGGGCCAGGAGTTTGCGCAGCTTGGCGCCGAAGTGCTTGAAGGCGTGAAATCAATCTTCAAGACCAAAGGTCCGGTAGTGATCTATCCGGCATCCGGCTCGGGCGCGTGGGAAGCGGCGATTGTGAACACTCTCTCTCCTGGCGATCGTGTGCTGATGTTTGAAACCGGGCATTTTTCCAATTTGTGGCGCGACATCGCTGTAAGGCATGGGCTGGTCGTCGACTATGTGCCGGGAAACTGGCGGCGCGGCGCGCAACCCGAGGACGCCGAACATCGGCTGAAAGAAGACAAACTGCACACGATCAAAGCAGTGCTGGTCGTTCACAACGAAACTTCTACGGGAGTCGCTAGCCGAATTGCCGAGATTCGCAAGGCCATGGACAGGGTGCAGCATCCAGCGCTGCTGATGGTGGATACGATTTCGTCTCTGGGATCGATGGACTATCGTCACGAGGAATGGGGCGTAGACATAACGGTGGGAGGATCGCAAAAAGGATTGATGCTTCCACCAGGGCTGAGTTTTAACGCAATTTCAGAAAAGGCGCTGGCGGCGAATAAGTCCGCAAAAATGGCGCGTTATTACTGGGACTGGCAGGAGATGCTCAAGCCGAATCGGTCAGGGTTCTTTCCATACACGCCGGCGACGAACCTTTTGTGGGGACTGCGGGAAGCGCTGGCCATGCTGCATGAAGAAGGACTGGAAGATGTGTTTCGCCGCCATGACCGCCATGCTGAAGCCACACGCGCCGCCGTGGAAGCCTGGGGGCTGGAAGTGTGGTGTGAAGAGCCGAAGGAATATTCCAGCTCGCTTACGGCAGTCGCCATGCCGCTAGGCCATGATGCGGATAAATTGCGGGAAATCATTCTGGATGCTTTTGATATGTCCCTGGGCACAGGGCTGGCCAAGTTGGGAAGCAAGGTATTCCGCATCGGGCATTTGGGGCACTTCAACGATCTGATGCTGGCAGGAACCTTGAGCGGCGTGGAGATGGGGCTGAAACTGGCAAAGGTGCCGCATAAGTCCGGCGGGATCAATGCCGCGCTGGAACATCTGGCGGCCGGCCATCAGCGTGCGGCAAACCAATCTCAGGTGGCGGAAGAGGCGATTCGGTAGATCAGCGTTGATCGTCTTTGAGGTTGCGAAAGTTGGCGCGATGATCTCGAATGAGGCGATCGAGCCGTGATTGCAGGAGTGTTACGGCATCGTACAAGGTCTGAATACCGCCGCTTTCCCAGCTTACGTCCTCATGCTCCATGTCCAGGGAAAGGTCGCGGATCATTTGCGCGAAACGGCGGATTCGCTCTGCTGCCAGAAACGACGCAAGCAGCTCTTTGCGTCCGTGCTGGGCATGGTGCAGTTCGCTGGCGGTCCAGGATGTCATGCGAATTTCATCCAGGGCATGACGAAACTCCTGCAGGGCCGCATCGTCGGAAATGGTGCCATCTTTAAGATCACGCTCCAGCAGACGCAGCTCTGAAGTCAAGGTGCGCAGCCGGGACGCGATCTGGAAGCCTTTGTCAGCCATTTTTTCCTACACCCATTTTGATGCGGGTGAGCTCTGGAATCGCTCCATATTTGGGCGCGAACATGGTCACTGGACCATCACGAGATTGGAGTGTCCTAAAGTAATGTGGAGCTTAAAAGCAGGTGAATAGCGGCTGAAATCAGACATCGATGGCTGTTTTGTTGCGAATGGAAAATCTAGCGAACTTTGGCTTTGCGTTTGACTGCTTTGGTGACTACCTTGGAAGCGGTTTTACGGGTAGGCGGGGCAGATTGAATTTTTTTAACCTTCCCTGCCGCTGGCACTTGAGCCATCGATTGAGAGTCACCCTGTCCCAGCGCCGTGAGCGAAGGCAGTTTCTGTTTGAGCTTGAGCACGGGCTCAAAAAGGTCTCCGGATTTTTCTACTCGCTGCAGAACCTGGTCTGAGGTAAAAACCAGCAGCTCGGGATCGGCTTTTTTTAGGCAGTTTTCCACCTCTTGCCAGGTAACCGGGGTGGATACCGTGGGCTGCTCTTTGGCGCGCAGTGAGTAAACGTTGACGGTAGTTTTGTAGTCGTCGTTCTGGCTCCAGTCGACAAAGACTTTATTCACGCGCAGGGCCTTTTTCATGTCTGAAACAACAAGATCGGGATGGCGATCTTCCAACAGCCGGGCAATGGCCTTGGCAAAGGGCTTGGTCTGTTCATATGTCACAGCGGTGTTCAGGGGAACATAAATCTGAAGTCCCTTGGATCCGGAGGTCTTGGCAAAGGCTTGCAATCCGAACTGCTCAAAAATCTCTCGCACCCAGAGGCCGACCTGACAGCACTGCACAATGGTGGCAGGAGCACCGGGGTCGAGATCGAAGGCGATCACGGTGGGACGATTCGTTTCAGGCGCGCGCGAAAGTGAAGTATGCAACTCAAGGTCGGCGAGATTGCCGAGCCAGACCAGTGTTGGCAGATCTGCAACAACGCAATAGTGCATAAAGCGATTGTTGCCTTCGCTCCAGACCTTGGCGGTTTTCATCCATGATGGGCGGTAAGTGGGGCAGTTTTTCTCATAAAAGAACATGCCATCAACGCCATTAGGATAACGCTTGAGTGTTAGAGCACGATCAGCAAGATGGGGCAGCAGCACGGGAGCAATGCGAACGTAATAATCGATGACCTGACCCTTGGTAAAGCCAGCCTTGGGATAAAGCACTTTCTCCAGATTCGATAACTTGATCTGGCGGCCCTCGACCTCGATCACAGATTCCTTTTTGGCCATGAAGACTCCGTCCAACCTCTATATTAGATGCTCTCCCGGGCGAATGATGTTCCAGACCCTTACCTTCCGTGGTGCATTTTTCAGGGTAGTTCAACAACGTGGCATCGGGAACGGCCATCTAATCCGTGATGCCTGACGACCAGGAAATTTCGTTGCCAGTAAGCTCCTCTACGCCGCCGGTCTTTTGCAAGCAGCAGGAGTGCCTATTTCGAGAAGTGATCCAATTGCTGGAGCGGAACCATGTCCCATTTGTTATTTCCGGGGCTTTTGCGCTGCATGAGCATACCGGCATCTGGCGCGATACCAAGGACCTGGACATGTTTCTTCCCGCGCAGGAAGTGGGGCGCGCGCTAACGCTGCTGGAAAAAGATGGTTTTGAAACCGAGGTCCTGGATTCCGTGTGGCTGGCCAAGGCCAAACGCGACGGCTTTTTTGTGGACCTGATCACCGGCATGAGCAACGCCGTGCTGCGGGTGGATTATTCATGGATACGCCATGCCAGCCGTTCAGAAGTATTTGGATTGTCCGTGCGGGTGCTGGCCCCGGAAGAGCTGATTGTCTCAAAGATTTTTGTCACACGGCGCGAGCGCTTTGATGGCGCGGATATTTGCCACGTGATTTACGGCACCAAAGGCAAGTTTGACTGGCAGCGGCTAATGAGCCTCATTGGCGATCACTGGGAAATGCTGTTCTGGAGCCTGGTGCTCTACCATTACATTTATCCGGCGCATTCCGACTATGTTCCAGCCGAGATATGGACGGAGCTGGTGCATCGATTTAGCGTGGAGCTGGCGCATCCGAATAAGAGCGCAAACTTTCGCGGCAGCTTGATTGACGACAAGATGTTTGCTATTGATGTGGCCGAGTGGGGCAAGCGCAACATTTTGGAAGAGTACCGTGAGAAAGCAGAACTGATTCGTCGAGAGCAGAAGGAAGCAGCTTGAGCATGGCCGATTCAACCATTGTTCATAAGATTTCCAATTACACATGAGAATTGCAGCCACAGCAGACTTGCACTTTACGCCGCAGAGCTATGATCGCATACGCGAGCCGCTCTCACGCGTGCGCGACGAGGCTGACCTGCTGGTGATTGCCGGCGACCTTACCAATTATGGCAAGCCGGAAGAGATGCATTCCCTGCTCAACGGTCTGGTGCGGCTGCGCATTCCCATAGTAGCGGTACTGGGCAACCACGACTATGAAAGCGGCCAGGAAACCGAATTGATCAAGATGATGACCACTGAAGGCATCAAGGTCCTGGACGGCAGCAGCTATGAACGCGATGGCGTGGGATTTGCCGGGGCCAAGGGCTTTCCTGGGGGCTTTGGGCGCGGCATGCTGACGGCCTTCGGAGAGAAAGAAATCAAAGCCTTTGTACAGGCCGGACTGGACGAGACGCTGAAATTGGAGCGCGCGCTTACTATGCTGCGCGCGCAGAAAATCGTGATTGTGACGCATTATGCACCCATCTGCGATACGGTGGAAGGAGAACGCCTGGAGATTTTTCCATTTCTGGGTAGCTCGCGTCTGTCGGAGGTAATTGATCGCCATCAGGCAGTCGTCGCGTTCCACGGCCATGCTCACCATGGCAAGCCCGACGGCAAAACCATTGGCGGCGTTCCCGTGCATAACGTCGCGCTGTCCCTGCTGATGGCGCAGAATCCACCGTGCCCGTATCGGGTAATTGAAATCTAGCAACGAGCAAATAGCAATTGGCAATTAGCCAGAGCCCTCGAGGCGGCTTTTGACTTTGGCTAATTGCTGTTTGCCAATTGCTTGAGCGGCGAATTCTCGCCGCGAACTGCTACTATATTCCGAGTGAAATCCACTGGATCCAACGTTGTACGCATTGAGGCGGAAGCGCTGCGCGAATTGGCCGAACGCATCGACGGGCCAATGGCGCAGGATTTTGTGCGCGCCGTGGAATGCCTGGATTCGTGCGGCGGCCGCGTGGTGGTTACGGGGATGGGCAAGAGCGGGATCATCGCCCGAAAGATTGCTGCCACTCTCAGTTCCACAGGCACACCGGCGCTGTATTTGCATCCAGCAGAGGCGGTACACGGCGATCTGGGAATGCTGGTCCGCGGAGATGTGGTGCTGGCGCTTTCTTCCAGTGGTGAGACGGAAGAGATTCTGCAACTGCTGGTCACGATCCGTAGAATCGGCAGCAAGCTGATTACGATCACCGGCGACAAACTCTATCCGACAAATTCCCATAAACCTTCAACTCTGGCACAGGCCGCCGACGTGGCTCTGGATTGCTCAATCGACCAGGAAGCCTGTTCGCTGGGATTGGCACCGACGGCATCGACTACAGCAATGCTGGCGCTGGGCGATGCGCTGGCGGTTGCGCTCTCAGAAAAGCGCGGCTTCAAAGAAGAAGATTTCGCGCACCTGCATCCTGGCGGAAAGCTGGGCAAGAAGCTCGCCCGCGTATCACAGTTAATGCACAGCGGCGATGCAGTGCCGCGCGTCGAGCGTGCAACCAAGATGGTGGACGTGATCTATGAAATGTCCCGCAAAGGGCTGGGTATTACAACCGTCGTAGCGAACAACAAACTGCTGGGCGTGATCAGCGATGGCGATCTGCGCCGTCTGCTGGAGAAACGAAAAGACGTGCTCAGCATGACTGCCGGCGATTGCGTCACAGCCAATCCAAAAACGATCCGCCCGGAAGAGTTTGCCATGACGGCGTTGAACATCATGGAGCAGAAGAAAATTACTTCGCTGGTGGTAACGCAGGCAGACGGGACAGTGGAAGGCATTATTCATCTGCATGATTTGTGGGGAACGCAGATGGTGTGAAAAAGCTATTAGCCCCTAGCCATTAGCTCTTAGCTATGTATCGATGGAATAGCAGCAATGGCTGAAGGCAAGAGGGCAGGATGAACCGGTATTTGGTATTTGGTATCTGGTATTTGCGATGCGGGCCTTGCGAAATACCAAGTACCAAATACTAATGACTGATCCCCTCAATCGCGCAAGGAAAATCAAAGTTGTTCTCTTCGACGTGGATGGCGTTCTTACGGACGGCTCCATATGGCTCTTCCCTGCACCTGCATCGGCGCCGCGTAGCACGGATGCGCACGCAGAGCAGCACGCCGATAAACCCGGGTTCGCGATCATCAGCCAGAACATGATCGAGGCCAAGGGATTCAACGCGCATGATGGCACCGCTATTTCCCTGGCGCGGTTAGGTGGATTGAAAACTGGGATGGTGACCAAGCGCATTTCAGAGACAGTCGCGTTGCGCGCTCGCGATTTGAAGATCGACTACCTATACCAGGGCGCGCAGAACAAGTCAGACATTCTGGATAAGATCCTGGCCGAAAGCGGCTTTCGCGAGGAGCAGATCGCTTATGTCGGCGACGACGTAATCGATCTACCGATTATGCGGCGGTGCGGCTTGGCGATTGCCGTGGCGAATGCACGTCCGCAGGTGAAGGCGATGGCGCACTATGAGACCGCGTCTGTTGGCGGACATGGAGCAGCACGGGATACCGTGGAATACATTCTTGAGGCACAGGGAACGCTGGAAAAAGTGATTGACGCGTACATACACGCGAGGACGTCGATCAAGGAGCAGTAAAACAAGCTTTCATTGCTGCATAATACAAAATGACTGATACGTTTCGATAAATCCCTTCACTATTCTTTAAAGGAAGGGCATATGCCGGAATTCATCAATCCCAAAGAGATCCAGACCATTGCAGGGTTAGAGCTAAACCTCCTCCACAGCACGAATGCGTTTGCTGGTTTTGACCTGGAGGGTCTCCGCGTTGAAAACGGCTCTCCTATCCATGATCCGAATGGAGAGATACTGTTCTATCGTCTGCCGCTGACAAAAGCCGGCGGTTTGCGGGCTGGGTATGCCGATGTAGCAGCGCACCCTTTCCTAGGAGCCCCTCTGTTAGCGGTAGCACCGAATGCCCCATGGGACGAGAAGTCGCTTATCAACGAAGCACGCCATGCATTGCTTCGTTTTGAGGAACTGCATGAACACGGCAGAAGCAGGCACTATGACGAGATCCGACTTGTGGCTTACAGCTATCCCAAACTGGCTGTGCAATTCCTGCACTCGAACGAAGAAGTTGTAATGCTGGAACTCGGGTCATGGACGCGTGTACCCCGGCAATCCAACATGGAACGTCCCAGAATGGAACCGGGGAATTTTGAGCGCTGGTCGCTGATTGAAGAATTGCCGAATGATCTTAGTCGTGAGCGGACCCGAAATTTTGAAGAGCGTTTGGAACGTCTGCGCGGGAGTGACCTTCAGATCCTGGATCCTTCGCTCATAACCCGAACGCGATTCGATTCACCAGTGATACGGTTGACTGACACGTTGGAGCTGCATTACAGCACCAGACCCACAGACCACCACGCCTGCTATGAACTTCGCGGCCAGGAAACCAGTGTCTGGTGCGTGGTAGCAAGCGTTCAGATGGTGCTAGATTTTTATCGATATGAATACACACAATCACGAATTTCACAGCAACTGGGGCTGGGGACCCTCTCAAGCCCGAGCGGCCTTCCTTATGCGCGAGATAATGACGTAACCGTAGCGCTCAACGTGATGTCATCTTCTGCCTTGTCTTCAACCATGCTGACCACACCTCCGTTTTCAACCTATTGCGACGAAATACGGAGCAATCGTCCGCTCATCAGCTTTATTCCAGGACATTCGCGAACGGTGGCGGGATATACCGAGTCACTCTTGTGGATTCTGGGAGGCCGTGGCTTTCGTGGCCTCCTGGTTTATGATCCTTGGCCACCCAATTCGGGAGTGATAACCCGGTGGGAAAATTTTGATACACAAACTTACAGACGCGCTTTTACTGCGGCAGTGAGTAAGATATGAAGAGTGGCTTCTGATTTAAAAAGCGAACTGATGCGAGCGGTGAAACACCTTTTGGAAAACAATTTTATTGATATTCCTGAAAGATTCTCTCCCGCTGTGCAAGACCCTCTTCCGGTGCAAGGACCGGAAGGAAGAATCAGTTCATGGATTGTGCCACTCGCTTCACAGACCGAGTTGCTCGGCTGGGCCCAGTTTTCACCAACATTGGATTTCCTGCGATATTCAAATGTTATTCGCGACTCCGGAACGGGCCATTATCCGGATTTCCGGGAATGGTTTGATCCGGCAACTATCGCTACGCGTGTAGAGATCACTGTGGACAATGGCCTCCAAACATCACGTCCCATACTGACTTTTGATCGTGATCCGAGCCGCCTGGTATGGCTGGTGGAGGGGATTGACACCGCACACAAAGGAAAACGCTGGCATGTTGCGGGTGGAAACATTTGGGAAGCTACGATGCCCGACGAGGTCACCGGGGGCCCACCCGGAAACCATTAACACCAATTCCGCTCACGCCTTATGAACGCCTCAAAATAAATGATCCACCGGTTTCCCTGCCAAGACGCTTGCGCGTCGAACCGGTGGATCAGTTTTTTAGCTGCCAGGTACTGCAGCTACTTACATTAGAAAGCAGCATCTCGGAAAAGGTTGTATCACGCCACAAGGACTGAATCCTTGGTTTCTGGCATTAATCCTAGCAGTTTGTCAGTTGAGTTCGTGGTCCCCTTTGCCGCGCTCACCTGCTATGAGAAGTATGACTGCACTGGCCAGGAGCTGATCAGCCGAAGCGTGCGCTCGTCCGGCAAAACCTAAACAAAATGGTGCAACACTAAACGGGAGCGAAGCCTTCACCATAAATAGGACTTCCCAGCGAGGCAGCAGTTGGAGACAATGTGTTCTTTTTTCCTGTCCTGATCCAAACTTCAAAGTTGCAATTTAGCGCTGAAAATTTACAATCGGCGCAATGCTCACAAACTGGCATACGGTTCTGGAGATTGCGCTCCGCACGACGGCGGTGTATGCGCTGGTGTTGGTCGGTATTCGTCTCACGGGAAAGCGCGAAGTCGGCCAGATGACGCCCTTTGACCTCACACTTCTGCTGCTTCTCAGCAATTCAGTGCAAAATGCCATGACCGGTCCCGATACATCCCTCATGGGCGGCGCAACAGCGGCACTAGTCCTGCTGACTTTGAATTTCCTGCTGGCAGAAGTTTCAGGATTAAATCGTGGTTTCCGAAAGATGATCCAGGGATCGCCGACTCTTTTGATCCATAATGGCGAATGCATTACTCCACACATGGCTAAGGAACATATCTCTATGGACGAACTCAATCGCGCACTGCGCGAACACGGAGTTGGGTGCATTGAAGATGCAGCTCTGGCGGTCCTGGAAGTGGATGGTTCAATTAGCGTCTTGAAGTATGATGATGTTCCGGCCCATGCCCGGCCACAAAAACGGCTCAGGTTTCTTCATCGAAACTGATTTTGCGAGTTCCATCGATAAGGAAAAGGATCGCACGAAATTAGGAATTCCCCAGCCCCAAATAGATTCCACGGATTGCACCGTCTTAAGAAGGAAACCAGGAAAAACGCAATGAGCTTAGAAGAAGAACTTAAAGAAGGCGCTGAACACGCGCACCAGAGTGGCGAAAAAGGAATTGGCCTTACCATGGCGCTTGTGGCAGTTTTGCTGGCCATAGCCACGTTGATGGGCCATCGCACTCACACGGAAGAAGGCCTGATCCAAGGCAAAATTGTGGACGAGTGGAACTTCTACCAGGCAAAACACATTCGCGCTCATGAATATGGCGCCATTGCCGAGATGGCCGCGCTGCTGCCCAATGGGAAAGACCTGGCACTCAAGGACTATAAAAAATCGCTAGCAGAAGAATGCGGCACACCGCCGGAGCATGGATGCAGCAGTCCGGCCAGGGATTCCTCGATCTTGCGGCCATTGTTAGCACCCGAGTCCACAGCTGGCGGCAAGGAAGATAAAAAGGAGCAAAGCGAGCCCGCTAAGAAAGAAGCGCTTGTTAATGATGAAGCCGCTAAAGAACACGGCAAAGAGGCCGATAGCGCCAAGGAACACGAGAACAAATCTGGCGGCCATAAGGCCGGCGCAGTAAATATTCAGGAGAGTGCGAAAGAGATGGAGGCCGAAAGAGATCTGGTGGAGCGCCGGGCCAATTACTATGACGGAGCAGAACTATTCCTGGAAATCTCGATTGTCCTTTGTTCAATAGCCCTGCTGGCAGAGGCAAAGCTCTTCTGGAAACTATCTTTTATTACCACGATCCTGGGAATTGGCGTTGCACTTTTCGGATTTCTGGGCGTGCACTGATCCGGGAAATCTTTACATTGGAAATTTCGTAGAGGACTTGAAAGAGAGCTTTTCTGGGGAGATTGCTGGAAGCAAAGCCGGAAGACAGCGCGGACCACCGCGCCCTCAAGCTTTTTACACAAGCTGCTTGATATCCCCCACCAATCTTGCTGGCTCCATTTACCAAAAAACCATTATGCTAGGATATTGCCGCCTGACTTCCCCTATATGACGAAAGGAAAATCAACGATGATTCGCAGGCTGATTATCTGCCTTTTTATAGCATCCACGGCGCTGGCACAGACGCCAGCCACTACCAAGAAGCAAGGATCGACAGCAACAAAGGCCCCTTCAGCGAGCCCGACAGCGACGCCACAGGGAACGCCTCCATCCTTGTTGAAGCGCGATGAAACGCCAGTAGCCGATCTGCCGCCAGAAGCGCCGGTGATCAGCATTAAAGGCCTTTGCCCCGCGGAAAATGGCGCAGCTGTAACCAACAAGGTGCCTTCCACGAGTGACTGCGGAATGACCGTAACCAGGCAGCAGTTTGACAATCTGGTGAAGGCCTTCAACACGAATAACCAGGCTGTAACCCCGGCGCAGCGGCGGAATCTGGGGCAATCCTACGTGGAGCTGTTGATATTTTCAGAAGCCGCCAAGGCTGCGGGCATAGAGAATACTCCTGCGTTCGTTGAGGTAATGCGTGTTCTCCGGATGAAAACGCTGGGCGATCTTTACCGCAACCAACTGGCGGAACAGTACCGCAATCCGTCAGAGCAGGAAATTCAGGATTATTACAAGGCCAACCCGGACAAATTTGAAGGCGCCAAGCTGAGCCGGATTTTTATCCCAGCGAGCAATCCTGATCCGCAGGCTACCGCGGAAAAAAAAGCGGACTACCAGAAGAAAGTGCAGCAGGTGGCGGATGACATCCAGGCGCGCGCCGCCAAAGGCGAGGACATGACTAAATTACAGAAGGAAGCTTACACCACACTGGCAATTGCAGCCACGCCTCCCACCACAGACCTGAGCGTGGCCCGCCACGGCACATTTCCGCCAAAGATCGACCAGGAAATTTTTTCTCACAAGGCGGGCGAGGTATTCCGGTCAGACGAAGGTACAGGCCACATGATTTATAAAGTTGAGAGCAAGCAAATCAGTCCGCTGGAGAGCGTGAAAGCCGAGATAGTACAGCAACTGTTTCGCCAGAAGATGGAGGCTAAGACGAAGGAGTTGAATTCTGCTGTACACACCGAGTACGACGAAAAATATTTTGGTCCGCCGGTTACTCCAATGCAGCTAAAGCCGCCTCAACCGCCGAATCCTCAAGGCAGATAAAAGATAGAATTGAGAAGGCAGCGCCGCGAGCCTGCGATCCAAACCTGTAAGCGCGGCGATCTTTCGACCAGCCTTTGAGCAGCAGAACGCATGGCAGTAAACGCCCAAAAACCGACCGTCCTGATTACCGGAGTTTCCGGCAATCTGGGTGTTCGTCTGCTCAGACAACTGGCGGACTTTAACGTGATCGGCACGGACGCTCGCGAACCGAAAGATGCGTCTGCGCTTGCGCGCTTTGAGAAAGTTGATCTGGCGGAAGAGCGCTCCTGCGATCAGCTGCTGGACCTGATGCGCACGCACCGTCCGGAATCAGTGGTGCATCTGGCGTTCATCCTGGATCCGTTGCGCTCCGGCGTGGTGGAAAAGAAACACATGTGGCGGGTGAATGTGGCGGGCACCAGCCGCGTTACTGAAGCTATTGCAGAGCACAACCGCATGCTGGGAGTGATAGACAAATTTATCTTTCCCAGCAGCGCGCTAGTCTACGGTCCAGACTTGACCAAGCCCGTGACGGAAGACGCTCATCTCAACGCGCAGAGTCTGCCTTATGCGCTGCATCAGCAGGAAGCCGACCGCACAGTGCAATCGCGGGTGAAGAGCATGAAGACTAAGGTCTACATTCTGCGGCCACACGTTTTTGCCGGCCCAACGGTACAGAATTACCAAATGGGCGTGCTGCGGGGAATTCCCGGAGGTAAAGGACGGTTGGCAGAACGTCTGCGCCGGCAGGGCAAGCGTCTACCATTGTGGCTGCCTTCGCGCGGTGATTATCTGGAGCACAAATTTCAGTTTGTCCACATTGATGATGTGGCGCGGTTGATTGCGCACATACTGCAACGCAAGCTGGCCGACCCAAAGCTGACTATTCTCAACGTCGCCGGCCGCGGCGATCCGCTGGAACTGCGCAGATGCATTGACATCGCGAAGATTGAAGTGCAGCGCGTGCCTGGCCGATCAATTTGCCGGCAAGCGCTGCGCGTGCTGTGGGACCTTGGCGTTTCCGATATTCCGCCGGAAGCGCTTCCCTACCTGCTGGGCTCCAGCACCATGGATACAGCGCGGCTGCGCGTCTTTCTGGGTGAGCATTACCGTAGCGTGATTGAGCACACCTGCGAAGAAGCCTTGGCGGAAAGTTTTACCAGCATGCCAGTGGCTACTTCAGCGGCGAAGAGCTGAGAACCTCACCACTGATCAACACTGATAACGCTGATCTGCGAGACGTAGCATGCTACGTCTCTACGGAACATTTTCTTTTAGTTATCCGTGCTGGCGCTCTGGCTTCATTTGTGGCCTTTGCGGCACCGGACAACATCCCGGTTCGCAGTGCGCCAGAATTTCTGTCATCGGCGAATGCAAAACCATATCGTAAATCATGCTGACCAGCTTAGGATGCGAGCCTGCGGTTCCAGCGCGGACCATTTTTATTCCAAGCTGGTCGCATAGCGCTCGCGCTTCCGTATCCAGATCATAAAGCACTTCCATATGATCGGAAATAAATCCAATGGGACAGATAATTACGCTGCGAACGCCGGCTGCATGCTGTTCACGCAGATAGTCGCAGATATCCGGCGCAAGCCACGGCTGCGTAGGAGGCCCGCTGCGGCTCTGGAAGACCAGAGTCCAGTTGGTCATACCGCAAGCTGCCGCCACGCGCGCGCTGGCTTCCTTTAACTGCCGCAGATACGGTGACGCCTCAGCCATGCTTATTGGAATACTATGCGCGGTAAAGATGAGCTGCTCAGCTTTAGGATGGCCGGGATCCGCTTCGGCGTGGTCAGTGCCGGTATGCTCGGCCAATTCCGCCATCGCCGCGCGAACGCGGTCTGCCATGGCCTGAATGAATTCCGGACGATCGCAAAAATTCGGCAGCTTTTCAATCACCATGTCCTGCACTCCGGCTGCCTGCTGCGCCCGCGCAATGTCTTCGCGATATTGGCGGCAACCTGAGTACGAACCAAATGCCGACGTAACAAGCGCCGCACCGCGATGAACGCCATCAGCCTGCATCTGCTTCAGCGTGTCTGCCAGCAGCGGATGCCAGTTGCGATTTCCCCAGTAAACCGGCTTCGCGATGCCGCGATTTCTGAACTCTTCTTCAATCGCGGCTATGAGTTGCTTGTTCTGGTCATTGATAGGGCTGCGGCCATCGAAATGGTAGTAGTGCTCCGCAACTTGCAGCATGCGTTCGCGAGGAACGTTCTTGCCGCGCAAAACGTTTTCCAAAAACGGCAGCACGTCTTCGTGTTTTTCCGGCCCGCCAAAAGAGACAACCAGCAATGCGTCAAATGAGTTCATGGGGAGCATCGATTCTAAATCATCACAGTTCTCAAAACCGTTTAAGCGAATGAGTGACATCGGCTTGTACAAAGACCTCACACAGATAACACTGATTTACACGGATCAAAATAGAACGATTTGACTTGTGAATCCGTGTCATCCGTATTTATCCGTGGTGAGATTTGCTTTTTGTGCAAGGCATTTACAATTCTCACGTCTATAATCTCCAGCCATGCGCGCTTCAGCAATTTCAAAATCACTCATACTCACGCTTGCCAGCTCACTTCTCTGCTCCGCCAACGCCGTACAAGCCACTAGTTTAGCCCCCGATCTCAAAGCCGCCGATCTCGATGCAATCGTTCAGCGCGTTATCGCGCAAGAGCATGTCGTCGGAGCGTCGGTGCTGGTAGCCAGAGGCGACCGCATCCTGCTGCACAAGGGCTATGGCTTCGCCGATCTCGCACTTGAAGCGCCGACCAAAGATGAGACTGTCTATCACATTGTCGGGCCCATGCTGCCGTTTACGGGCATCGCGGTAATGCAGCAGGTAGAGCGCGGCAAGCTTTCGCTGGANGATGACATCTCCAAATTCATTCCTGAATTTCCTTTGCAAGGGCATCACGTCACGGTGCGGCAACTGCTCAACCATACTTCCGGAATCGTTGACTACCATTACCTGGGCGATCCCATTGAGGCCACCAGCCGCCAGCCTAAAGCCCTGGATGAAGTTATGGCCCTATATGCCAGCAAAAACTGGGTCAATGATCCCGGCACAAAATGGGACTGGTCTATCTCCGGCTTCAATCTTCTGGTCACCATTGTGGAGCGCGTCACCGGCCAGAGCTTCCCTGACTACGTACAGCAAAACATCTTCAAGCCCGCCGGAGTGAAATCAACTTCTTACTGTGACGATTTCACGCTCACCCGCGGCCTTGCTCATGCGTATCGCAAGATCGGCACGAACTATGTTGAGGCCCATGAAAACGCCATGGCCTATAACTCTGACCTGCGCTTCTGCTCCACTGTGGGCGATCTTCTGCAACTATGGCGCGCCATCCAGCAGAAATCGCTGGTGCGCCCGGAAACGTTCCGGCAGATGACCACCGCTGAAGGCGCGGCGCAGCATATGTCCGCGCAGGACCCCAAAGCGCAATACGGATTCGCCATGATCCTGAACCATGAAGATGGGCTTAACCAAGAAGACCATCGCCGCATTGGCCAGCATGGATCGCTCATGGGCTACAGCGGCAGCCTGTATGATTTCCCTGAAGATCAGCTCACCATCATTGTCCTGACCAACACTGAAGACCAGAACTCTTACGCCATCACGCGCGCTCTGGGCCGCGCGATCCTTGGCTTGCCGTCGCTTCCCGCACCCAAGCCCGCAGCCGAACCAGCGCTTGCCGATAAACCAATCTCCGCTGACGAACGCAAACAGCTTGCCGGAACGTTTGTGCTCAAGCTCGGCCAGGTCGGCGCGAACCTGCATGACTCTTTCGCGCAGTATCGAAGGACATATCGCGTGTTCGATGAGAATGGGCGGCTGATGATCCAGGCGCTGGGTGAGCCGCCGGAGCGTCTACTCAAACAGGACGACGGCAGCTTTGCTATGCGCTCGGCTCCGGCAGCGCATATTTCATTTGCGGTGCAGAACGGCCACGCCACCACCATGAAGCTGGATTCACCGGGCTTTCCCCTGGCCGGAGCGCGCGTGGGAGATGGCGATCCGGGGACGTTTCATGGGCAGTTGAAGTAACTCGAGAGCGCTTTGCACACGAACTCAACCCTTACCGCGGATAACACTGATAACACTGATTTGCACGATCAAGAAAGTTCAGTTAGAACCCTTTTTAAGCTTGTAAATCCGCGTTATCGGTGTTCATCCGTGGTCAGATTTGCTTTTACTTGCAGTCGGCTTTTAGGATCGCTTCCGGTACAGCCGTCTTGTGTGAAGCCATGCTGCTGCGGAACCACTCTGCGTCGTTGCTCTGCCCTGTGCGCGCGCAGCAGGTAATGAACGGCCGGCAGGCTGCGCCTCCACAGTCAGCGGACGTGGTGCATCGAATGCCGCAACCACACTGGCAGAATCCTCCCTTTGTGCCGCCGGTGGTTATTGCATCCGTCTGTGACGCCAGGCCCGCGGTCTGGGACAGCATGTCCAGCGAGAGAACGGTTTTGAGCGAAAGGTCCGGCATCAGGTAAGTCCGCGTGGCCGGAGCGTTTGTTGCTGTTGAAGAATTGGAATCAGACGTTGCAGCAATGGCAGCCGTCGCCGCCAGCAGAAGAACGAATACCAGGAACAATTTTTTCGGCATACACAGTGTCCTTCCTTTAAGACCAAGTCGAACGGTCTTATGGAAAAATTCTAGTCCTCGGAATTGGACAACAGCAGCAAAATTCCTGAGTAGCGGATGGTGGCCTTCCCGTTTTGGAACCATGTCCGTGAGGAACCTGCTCCGCTGCTTCATAGGACCAGAAAATGCGCACCTGACTCCCTCAACAATTTGTCAAAGATCTAACTTTCTCACCGCCTGAGCGGCTTCCCTTTCTTAATGCACGTTAGTCCGCGTTGTTCCGCCGGTAAACGTCTTTCCTGATCAGCGTCATCAGTGTTAATCAGTGGTAGGCTCGTTTTCAAAATTCACGTGCTTAATGTTGCTCAATGCCAGTTGCAGGTAATACGCCAGTATTGACGCCTGTTTGTAATCCAGCTTTCCATCCACTACCGCCTGCGCTCCTTTGGCAATCGCCCCATGGATCGCATTCGCATCGCCCAGGTTCGGCAAACTGATCTTCTCCGGACGCGCCTCTTCCAGCATCTCGTGCATATGGCAATACTTCTTCCCGCGCACTCGCGGCGCGCGGCAGGTCCCGCCACCGGCTTTCGGGTGTCGGCATCGTGGAGAGTTGTTAGCGCGCTCAATCGTGTTCCTCATTTTGTTAAAGATCTTCTGGTTCCTCTCGTCAAACGCCAGCGCTTTCTCCTGCAATCGCGGGTCATGCTCCAGGCACTCCCTGTATTCGGTAAAGCTCTCTCCCAGTTTCTTCAGCAACTGCGCTGCCCGGGATGTCGTCCATTCCTGCCGCTCCCGCTCACTCTCGCGCTCCTGATGTTCTTTCAAACGGCGCGCGTCTCGCTGCTTGGCGATGACAGCGCGTTGCGGATCGGTGTACGCGTTCTCCCACAAATCTCTCTCTGCTTCGTCCAAACCCAGTACATCCTCGCCCTCTCTGATGCCAAAGCCATCCTTCGGACCCCATGCCGGAACGTATCGTTCTCCCCAAATTTCGTGGCTGCTCTTTCGCATGCTTTTCCTCCTTGGTAGCTGTTCCTTTGTGTTCCTTCGTGTCCTTTGTGGTTAATTCTTGTTTTTGCAGCCCTCTGCCTGTGTCTCTCAGCCAGACCCCACCCGGGGGTAGACGTTTTGTTGAAAGCAAAGGCCCAACCCCATTTCGACCGAACGGTCGACCGAGCGGTCGATCCCTTTTTTTACCTTTTTTCGACCTCGAATCACGTTGTTACTTCACTCGCCTTGCTGGTCCCGGTTTGCTCGTCATTAAATCGCCGATTGCCGTCTGACTTATGACGAATATCTGGCGAATTAAGCTCAAATCCTAGCGCATCCATAAGCGAATGTAAAGCGAATTTTTATATTATCGGTTGGCTTCTTGCGAGGTTGGGTTTAAGAAGCCCACGCTGTGGAGCCAGAAACGGAGACAAACCGGCCCGGTTTTCCAATAAACCTATACCGGAATTTGTCAGAACCCGTTGATCTAACATTCACAACTGGTAGCGCCGTAAGGTCTGCCCTGAGCGAAAGTCGAAGGGCGAGACATAAGCTAGCTCAGTACCGCCCGAGGCGCGCCGTGCGCGCTCACGGGATAAGAAAACCATTCCTCGCTGCTGGCAGCAGGCCCTCGCGCAGCGTAAGCGGAGCACGCAGGAGGTGTTCCGGCAACACTTGCCCCTCTGAACGCATTCATAACCCACATGAGGTGACGTCATGCCCTACCGCATCTGCAGGTTCACTGACGCCCAACTATCTGAACTCCTGCAACAATTTCGCGGCTCCGTTTTTCGCACTTTTCCCAACGATGCAGGCCTTGCCGATGAGATTGAAGATCAGTTGGTTAAAAGAGGCAAGCCAGAATTGACCGAAAAGACGCAAAAGAAGCTCGCGCGATGGTGCCGGACAAATGGCCCGCTGTACGAACAGGCCATGCCTGTCGCCCAACAAATCAGCCGGATGCTGTATGGAGAAGTAATAGACCGCGAAGTTCTCCGCACGTGAATAAACCTATCTTTATCTTTTGTCACACCAACCGCACGACTACGGTCCAGCGCCGTAAGCGCGAAAGAGTCTAGCCCAGGTGCGTGAGCCCTGGGTAAATTCAGGAAAAGAGGACGAGCCCCGTAGGCGGCGACACCAGACCCCAATCCCACCCGTCATGTGCTAGATCGTTGTTGGAACCACGGCCCGAAGCGGCTTGCGCACCTAAACAAAGAGGTAGGTCTGGGCTTGAGCCCCGACTGAGCAAAGCGAAAAGCTGGGTCGCAAATAAAGGAGAACCATACCTTGCTGCCGCAGGCGCGCCCTAAGCGAAGTGGAGCGAAGAGGTACTTCAGATAAAATTGCCTTGAGGGTAATAGCACAATGCCTACGCCACCCACACCTTCTATCAGGGAACTACTGCTGACAGAAATAAGACGCCAAGAACCTCAAGGGTACAGTGGTCCGACCCTTCAGCAGGCGTCTATTCTTAACGCTGTCGCAGGAACACTAGGCATCAGACAAGATCCGGACCGGGAACAGGCCATACTCACCGAATGGGGCGAGCTATTTCGCACAGGTCTTCTCGCTTGGGGGCTTAACCTCTCAAATCCCAATCCGCCGTTTTTTCACTTAACAGAACGAGGCCGGCACACGCTCCAAAACTTAAGTCGCGATCCGTCGAACCCTGCCGGTTATCTGCGTCACCTCTCGAGCATTGCACAACTCGATGAGGTTGCGCTGTCATATCTGAGAGAAGCATTGGACTGTTATGTAACAGGCTTGTTTAAAGCAGCAGCCGTGATGGTTGGCGGAGCTGCGGAGCGGGTCATATTGATATTGGCTGACAATGTCATCCAAAAATTGACATCAATTGCCCGTCCTGTTCCACGAGAGTTAAATGACTGGAGGATAAAAACAGTTACAGACGGTTTGCACAGCTTGTTCGATGGTCAGAGAACCCGCTTTACACGGGAGTTGCGCGAATCATTCGAGGCATACTGGTCGGCATTTGCACAGCAAATTCGAACTACACGCAATGACGCAGGGCACCCAGAAAGTGTCGACCCCGTAACGCCGGATACCGTCCATGCATCTTTGCTCGTCTTCCCAGAGCTCGCAAGGGTAGCTGAAGGGCTGATGACATGGGTAAGAGCCAATCTCACTTAAGGCTTAAAAGATCCAAACGCTGCAAAGGGCCGAGCACTCCGGCCTCCCTTCCTGCGCTTTTGCAAATTAGCAGCATAAGGAGCACCATCGGCGATAAAGGAATGTATAGCAAACATTAGGGCGGAGCACACGGCAATTAGTCGAAAAAGGAAAGGAACATGCGAAACATGGAAGCAGCTAAAGTGATAGGCTCTATTCACGGCCTTCTGAGTCATGCATCTGATCGGTTTTTTAACGAGCCTCGTGGCCGTTGGATTTTTCGCGGCCATTCCAAGGCGAGCTTCACGCTTATTCCGTCAGTCGGGCGCTGGGCCAAGCCCGCATCCAGTCGCGCCAAGTATGAAAAAAGTCTCTTTGACATTTTCTGTCGAGAAGCGCGAGGCCACTTTAATCTCAGTTCGCTACCTGCCGATCCATGGGAGTGGCTTTCCTTTGCTCAGCATCATGGTCTTCCTACTCGCCTTCTCGATTGGACACTTAACCCTCTCGTTGCGCTGTATTTCGCAGTAGTAGAAAATCGTGAATCTGACGGACAATTGTTTGCCCTCCATGCCGTGCTGAAGGCATCCGAGAACACCCGCAGCGGCTCACCATTCAGCATTGACAAACCCGCGAAGTTCTATCCGAATGTTGTAACTCCAAGGATTCATGCGCAGGAAGGAGTCTTCGTAGTCTGCGCGGAGGTTGAAAGTCCCCTAGATAAATCACTACCTACAGCTTGGCAAATCGAGCAATTCATAATTCCATCCGCAAAGAAGGAAGACTTGCGATATGAGTTATTTCGCTTAGGCATTCACGCCTCATCTTTATTCCCCGACATAGGGGGCCTTGCGGCTCGAATCAGTTGGCAGCACACGGTGTCGCCAAAGTCCGGACCTAAAGACGTAGAGGCGTCCCCCAATGAAGAACTGGGCCAGCGCTGAATTAAGAGTGTCTTACCTTTGATTCGGCTATTCCTTTCACCTTCAGAGTGGGTGTTTCCTCTTTTGCGTACGGCAAAACTCGTGGGAACTCACAATTCCTGATTCGTGCCCGGCGGTGGCCTGTCCCTTTTCCGCTTTAACCCACAATGATGTAGGTTCCCTCCCCATGGCCCCTTGCACTAGCAATATCCCGCTCTTAACCTCGCTCTAACTAAAAGGGCGGTTCCTATGATTCGTGCCTTGCTGCTCTGTGTTGCGTTGTTCCAGGCCAGTTCGCCATCGGCGCAAAAACCAATCATCGAAAATGACCGCGTGATTGTGTGGGATTACACCTGGACGGCGACGTAGCCACTCCGATGCACTTTCACGATGAAGACGTGGTGGTTGGTGTTCCTGGGCGATAGCGATCTGAAATCGACCACGCCGGACGGCAAGGATACGGTGAATGATATAAGCCCGGGACGACCCGCTTCAACCCTTGGCTGACGCACGCACACGAAACGCTGTTCCGGGGAAAACAGGGTGCAATCATCGAGCTGAAGTAATCGGGAAGCCTGCCATCCCACAAATGTTATCTTTAACCCTGCATTAAATTTGCCCAGGAACCCGCTTCACCCATGTCGATTGACATTCTTAAAGGCCTCTTTGAGCAGCATTTCCACTCGCCGCCGGAGCGCGTGCAGCCGCTGCAAGGCCAGCTTGGAGGCTCAGGACGCGTCATCGTCCGCCTGTCAACAGCCGCTCAGACCGCCATCGGTATTTTGTATGACGTGCGTGAAGAAAACGCCGCATTCATTGAGTTCTCGCGCCATTTCCGCCGCCATGGCCTGCCTGTCCCGGAGATCTATGCCGACGATCTGCGCCACGGCGCGTACCTTGAGCAGGACCTGGGCGATACCACGCTGTTTGAGTTTCTGGTGGCAAATCGCGCGGGAGAAAACATTGCTCCCGCCGTGGTGGACGCCTATATAAAGGTGGTGCGGACGCTCCCGCGCTTCCAGGTGGAAGCCGGACGCGACCTGAATTACAAAGTCTGCTATCCGCGTGCCAGCTTTGATCGCCTGTCGATTTCCTGGGACCTGAATTATTTCAAGTATTACTTTCTCCGGCTGGCCGGGATCGCTTTCAATGAGCAGGCGCTGGAAAATGATTTCAGCCGCTTAACCAAGTTTCTGCTGACCGCTCCGCGCGATTATTTTCTCTATCGCGATTACCAGTCACGCAACGTGATGCTGCTCAATGGCGAGCCGTTCTTCCTTGACTATCAGGGCGGACGCAAAGGCGCGCTGCACTATGACATTGCTTCCCTGCTCTATGACGCCAAGGCAGACCTGCCTCCGGCGCTGCGGCAGACACTGCTCGACCATTACACGGAAGCGCTGCGCGGCATGATCGGCATGGAGCGCGACGCTTTCATGCATCATTATTATGCGTTCGTTTATGTCCGCATCATGCAGGCGCTGGGCGCATACGGTTTTCGCGGATTCTATGAACGCAAGCCGCATTTCCTGCAGAGCGTTCCCTATGCCATCAAGAATCTGCGTTGGCTTTTGCAAAATGCCACCTTGCCCATCGCATTGCCGGCGCTTACCAGCGCGTTCCAGGGTATTGTGGATTCTCAGAAATTGCTGGCGCTGGTGACGGAAGGTGATCGCCGCGGCCGGCCTGTCGCCGATAAACCGCCGCAGCCTGCACCTGCGACAGATAAACTTGTCGCGCGAATCTTTAGTTTCTCTTTCCATCGCGGCGGCCCTCCCAAGGACGAGACCGGCCACGGCGGAGGATTCGTCTTCGATGCGCGCAGTCTGCCCAATCCCGGACGCGAAGAGCGCTTCAAGATGCTTACCGGCAAAGACGCTCCGGTGATCGACTATTTGCGCCAGCAAAAGAGCGTGGATGAATACCTGAAAAATGCCGAGGCGCTGGTGGACGCCAGCATCAGCAATTACCAGGGCCGCGGCTTTAAGAGCCTGACGGCTTCTTTCGGCTGTACTGGCGGACAGCATCGCTCGGTCTATCTGGCAGAGCAGATGGCTAAACATCTGCGCGCCAAAGACGGCGTTGAAGTAGTGCTGCGGCACATTGAGTTGGAAAAGATGGAGCTAGAGAAGCTGGAATCGCAGAAAATGGAGTCGGAAAAAGCGGGGTCGCAGAAATTGGAGCGGGAGAAGACGGGCCGATGAAAGCCATGGCGCTGAAAGCAATGGTGCTGGCCGCCGGCCTGGGCACGCGACTGCGCCCGCTAACCAATGATCAACCTAAAGCTTTGGTTGAAGTCGGCGGGCGAACGCTGCTGGAAATTACGCTCACACGCCTGCGCGATTTCGGCATTCGCGATGTAATCATCAACGTCCATCACTATGCTGACATGGTGATCGACCATATAAAAGCGGTCGGCAATTTTGGAATGAACATTGAGTTTTCGCGCGAAGACGTTTTGCTTGATACCGGAGGCGGCCTGAAAAAAGCCGCATGGTTTCTGGGCGGCAACTCCAGCGCAAACGCAGACGAGCCTTTCATTCTCCACAACGTCGATGTCATCAGCTCCATCGATCTTCAACGGATGGTTGAAGTTCACAAACAAAGCGGAGCGCTGGCTACACTAGCAGTGCAAGAGCGCAAAACATCGCGCTACTTATTGTTCAATGAAGAATTTCAACTTTGCGGCCGCCGATTGGTAAAAGAAGAAAAGACCGAAATCGCTCGCCCATCGCAGCGCATGACCGAACTTGCATTCGCCGGCATTCACGTTATCTCGCCGCGAATCTTTCCGCTGCTCACGGAAGAAGGCGTCTTCTCCATTGTTCCGGCGTATCTTCGGCTCGCCGCACAGGGTGAAAAGATTCAGGCCTTCCGTGCCGACGAATACTATTGGCGCGATCTGGGCAAGCCGGAAAATATCAAGCAGGCCGAGCAGGACATGAAAGCAAATCTTGTTCGCTGAAGAGTTAAGTTCAGCGCAGCGTCGCAGCCCACGCAACATCAGAGGGCTCAGCCAGCGGATAGCCAAGATCTTTCCATCCGGTAAAGCCGCCCTGCAATGGTCGCACGCGTGTAATGCCAAGTTTCTGAAGTTGCTGTGCCACACGGGCACTAGTGGCTTCATTGGGTCAAGTACAGTAGAGAATGATCTCCTCGTTTTTCGGCAGAGTGTCCGCGCGGCTGGTAACTTCAGCAGGCAGCACGCGGATAGCTCCGGGTAAGGTTCGTGGGTCGGCGAGCGAATCAAGCGGATGGCGCAGATCAAGGATCACGAATTTTTCGCCCGCATCAAGCATCTGGCGCACCTCTTCCGGCGTGATGCGCGATTTGTATAGCTCTTTCAAAAACTGCCGGCGCTGCATGTACTTAATGCCAACGTTTAATGCCAGCACGGCGAGACTGGCTTCAAACAGGATCGGCCCCACTGCTGAAGCTACATGCATGCGCTCCACCGGAAGATATCCGGCGAGCATCAGCACCACAATCCACAGGGCCGAACCCGCCGTGTTGGTGACGAAGAAATGCTGGCGCTCGATTCCAGATAATCCGGCCACCGCCGGCACCACGTGGGAAACGCCGGGCAGCCACTTGGAGAATATCAGTGTCCGGTTGGCGCCTTTTTCAAAAAAAACTTTTGAGCGACGTACGCAGCTATCGGGCTCCAGCGAGATGCGGCAAAGCATGGAAAGAACGCGATCGCCTTTTTTGCGGCCAATCTCGTACCATAACGTATCGCCCAGCACGCAGGTGGCAAGCGCAATCCAGACGGCAACATCAAAGCGCAGATGGCCGCCGGCCGCGAGTGCTCCTGCGGCCACCAGCACGGGAGAAAACAGCAGCGGCGCGCCCACACGCTCCAGCAATCCGGACGCCAGAAGCACTAGATAAGGATGGCCAACCACCAGTTGCATCAACGATTTCACTTGTATGAGGAGTCCTTTGCGTTAGCCTTGGTTACAAAAAGCTGAGTTCTTTCTGCATTTTAGATACTCTAATGCCTGCGGAGATTCTGGTTCGTGAAAAATTTTGCCGTCATTGTCGGTCTTTTGCTCATCCTCATGGTCCTGTGGGAGACCTTTGAGACCATCGTGCTGCCTCGCCGCGTCACGCGCCAGTTCCGGCTCACGCGATTTTTTTATCGCGCCACATGGCGGCCCTGGACGTGGCTTGCCGTTTTGCGCCGTAACAAAAAGAAGCATGATTCCCTGCTCAGCTATTATGGGCCACTTTCGCTGCTTCTGCTGCTTGCTCTTTGGGCGCTCACGCTGGTGGTGGGATTTGGGCTGCTGCATTACGGCCTGCACGATAAGCTTTCCGGCGCGCTCTTTGCCAGCGACCTTGGCAACGCCATGTACCTGAGCGGCACAACCTTGTTCACACTCGGCTTGGGCGATGTTCTGCCCGCCTCTGGCTTAGGACGTTTTATTACCGTGCTTGAAGCGGGCATCGGCTTTGGATACCTCGCTCTTGTCATCGGATATTTGCCGGTGCTGTATCAGGCGTTTTCACGGCGTGAAGTCACCATCTCGTTGCTCGATGCCCGCGCCGGTTCGCCCCCCACAGCTTATGAAATGCTGCGCCGACAAAGCGGCGTCCACGGCATGGAAGCGCTCACTGAGTTGCTACAAGATTGGGAAATATGGTCGGCGGACCTGATGGAAAGTCATCTTTCTTATCCTGTGCTGGCGTACTTCCGCTCCCAGCATGACAACCAGTCATGGATCGCCTCCCTCATCGCCATACTCGACGTTTGCTCCCTCGCCATGGTTGGTCTTGAAGGCATGTGCCAGTATCAGGCGCGGATGACGTTCGCCATCGCGCGGCATGCGCTGGTCGATCTGAGCCAGGTTTTTAGCGCTCCGCCGGCAAAAGAAGAAAAAATCAATCGGCTTCCTCCGGAAACATTGGACGAACTACGCAAGCGCCTCCGTGCTGAAGGCTTCGTCCTGGCTGAAGGCGACGGCGCGCTACAGGAGCTAACGCGTCTGCGCAATCTATATGAACCTTATGCTCTTTCGCTGGCTACTTATTTGCGGCTTGACCTGCCGCCGTGGATCAAAGGTGTCGTCGCCAAAGACAACTGGCAGACCACAGCATGGCAATTAAGTCAGGCGCAGCAACAGGCGATACCGGCGCACGATGAACACAGGTGACCACATCGACCAATGGGCTGCAATACTTACTGAACAGGGGCTTCTGGCCTGTAATGATCCCATGCAGCCAGCGCTCCCAATTCTTAGAACGGGGTTGGAGGTCAAGCCCAAGCGGCCTGGTTCGGGACCAGGGGTCTACCCGGCTCACCTCGCGGAATCCCTTTAGATTCAGCATGAGAAAATCTCAGGTGTTGAAGCCTGTTGAAACACGAAGCTTTTACTGCAACAAATTCGACTACATTTTGAAATCAGGGTTTTCTCCAGACACATTGTTGCTCGCCCGCTGCGCCCCATCCTGCGGCGGGCGAGAAATCAACTCCGGTCGATGTAGATTGAGATCGCGCTCAAATGCCTGGGGGGCCTGGTAATCCCTGCGGCCCTGCAGGTCCAGCCACGCCAGGTATTCCCTGAGGGCCCGGTACGCCTGCCACTCCCGGTGGTCCAGGCAAACCGGCGACACCCGGCGGTCCGGGCAGTCCGGCGACGCCCGCTGGTCCCGGTGGCCCCGGAATACCTGTCCCGCCCACTCCGCCGCCCGTGCCGCCCGGCAGCACTCCGCCGCCAGCGATGATAGGCGCCGGTGCAGGCAGCAATGCCGGATGGATGAGCGTGCCTTCATCCACTAACTTTGTAGGATCGACGTTCAGCAGCGTGAGCAGTCCCTTGAGCGATTCGCCATAGGAACCCGGTGCCGCCAGTTGCACCAGCGTCGCCGCACCCATGTCGTCAGCGATGAGCTGCTGTACGTCGGCATCGGTCGAGGTGATCGTCGGTGGCGTGGTGCTGTTATCGACGGCAAAAGGCACATTCTTCAGGATCAGAATGCGATTGGCTTCAAAGCCGAAGATAGGCAGTCGCCAGATGTCGTCGTTATCAGGAAAATTGGCGGCGATCTGCGCGGCGTCACTGCGCAGGCTGGGTATGTTCAGCGCTGCCTGCGCCAGCACACCTAGGTAATAAGTGTGATTGCGATTGATGTGCCGGAACAACGGGTCTTTGGTGGTGTCAATGAGCCGCTGCGGCGGGGCGAGCAGGTTGGTGACAGTCGCGGTGAGGCTTACGGTCCCGGGGACGTTGTTCACGCTCAGGGTCGGCGTAATGGTCTGGTCGGCGGTTGCCAGCGCGGCGCCATCAAACCAAATCTGAATGCGCGAAATAGTGACCGTACCGGTGGGAAAGGTCACAGAGGGCGGGAAACCTAAACTGACCACTGGCGGCAGCGGTATGGCGCTCAGCAGAAGATCAGCCGCACCGATCTGCGCCGGCAGCACAGGCGTAGAATAAAGCACGCCTTCCACGCGTGTTCTTCCGGCCACGAGATGGAGCGTGAGCTCGTCGGCGCCAACCTTGATGTTGAGGTCGGCATTTAGCCCGGCCGCAGAGTAATCCACAGCAAAGCGGATCTGGCTGATCGGCCGTCCGCCGGCTAGCCGCAGAGACACGGCCTGCGCCAGAATGTTGAAGTGGCCTGCCAGCCGCGGCTCCAGCATCGCTGGTTCAAAGTAGCGGCGATAATCTACGATCTCTTCGTCGAGGAAGAACACTGGGATATCGGAAGCCACTGGCTCGACAGGAGCGAAGAACTGGTTGCTATCGTCTATCTCGAAGAGGTCTTCTGGATACGAGCACACCATGTAGTTCTCGTAAAGGGTCCAGTGCAGCAGGTTGCTGACGCGATCGAGCAGTGGCGAGACTTTGCCCAGCTCGCGCGAGACCGAAGTCTGTGTCTGGCGCAGGGCGGACGTGAGCACGCGCACCGCCTGGTTCACAATGGAGCGGGCGAACTGGATGCGCGAGTTGACCTCCAGAGAGCTGTTCACTGCCGTGTCGGTGCGCGCGGAAGTATTGACGTTAGTGCCGGTCCCCGCGTTCACGCCGCCTGCTGCGGCGCCAAAAATACCGCCTACGATCGCGCCCGGGATGCCGCCCAGAATCCCTCCAAGGATCGCACCTATCCCGGCGCCTGGCGCCGACACACCTGCACTCACGCTGTTATCTACGTGCGTGGCTACGCGCACCAGGGTGTCGATGCTGGAGAGCTGGTTCAGCGTTGATTGCAGATTCTGCGTCAGGTCAGAAATGGACTGGTCAGTGAGACGCGATACCTGCTGCGTCACCTGCTCCACGCTGTTCAGAGTCTCGCGCAGCAGGCTGCCAGGGTCAAGCGGCTCAACGTTGGCGATCTCGCCCAGTGAGTAGCCCAGGAACTTCCATTCCTGCAGCACGCGCACGATGAATCGCCGATTCGGTTGAGCGCCGACTGACGGATTCGCGACGGTGCGCGCAATGGTAGTGTGGGTATAGCGCGGCGAGCGTTGTGCGCGAAAGTCGCTGGCTCCTGCAATGCCCTGAAAGATTGGATCCGGGAATGTAGGAATCGTCTGTGAGATGGCGTCACACAGGTCGGTGGTAAAGTCGCGTGGGAGCCGGGCCAATGGGTTATCGGCGGCGAACTGCGGGACACTCAGCACATTGACGTCTTCCAGCAGGAACTGCACTACAACGTGCTGCTTTGGCATCGGCGGGACGGCGATGTTGACGTTTTTACTGCCGTCGGAGAGTTGCACAATACCCTTGATTTCCTTGTCGCGCTTCCCCGGCCCCATGGGAAAGCGCAACAGAACTACGCCGTTAGCATCGGTGCGGCTCAGATCTAGTAATGCATTGGTAGCCGCATCCAGTAGTTGCACCTCGATGCCGGGTTTAGTGGCACCCTTTTTGTCGCGCAGCACCACCAAAGCAATCGGCCGCATGCGTCCATCCATCATCGAGGTTCCGGCATTGGTGAACTTCGGAGGCCGGTCAACCAGTCCGCCCAGCGATTTCTTGTCTTTCAGCTTTACGCGGAAGTCCTTGTCGGCCACGATCCGCAGTGGTTTCAGCAGGGTGTGTACTTCCGGATTAGCGGCTGGTGGATCAGGCTGATAAAGGTTTTTACCGGTAACAACGATGTTTGCTTCGCGGTTGGCTGTTTTTTTTGGAGGCATGGCCGTCCCTCATACGTCGATTTTTTTGGTCTGAAAGCGGCGCGCAGTGTACACAGCGTCGATTTGACCTATCTTGTCTATTTGGAGAGTGATTCTCACACCAGAAACGTTGCAGATTCGAACAAAACTTTTTTCGGCCCGTGTCTGTCTCCAAGGTCTTCGACACGCCACTTAGAAATCAAGTGGGGGTTGGCATAAGATTCAGAAGAAACATTTTGGGGCGATTGCAGAAAATTTTATGCAGAATCGGACATATAAACCATGAAAAAAAAGCTCATATTCTCGGGGATCGCAGTGGTGGGCCTCGTAATAGCTTTCAGCCAACTCGCATGGCTCAGAGTTTGGCGCGCGAGAGTTTTGGCTGATGGGGTTGCAATGCATTCGGCGCGAGTTTATAAAAACCGAACTGGTGAGGTATTGATCGATTTGAAGGGTGGTTTAAGTACTCTTTTCGTGGTTCGCGGCTCGACTGTAGGGATTCCCAACATTTCATCAATTGTAGAATTCTCTCCTTTTGCATTTGCCAAACAGCGTCCTCTGAGGGTTGTCGATGTCCGAACAGATAAGGCCGGATCAATTGATCCACAGCTATCGAACAGCGCTGAGAGGCTCAGTTTTTTTGTTGAGGGCGGCAAGACAATCCAAGTGTATTGGAAGTAGTGAGTTCCCGAATCACAATTTCTCTCTGAAATACTTCCCTAGAGCCCGCGATTAACTATGCGATTGGGAGAGCAGAAGCCGTCGTGCATCGGAAAAGCATACCGCCAAACTTAAGATGAGCGATGGTCAGTTTTGAACATGTTCCTGATTTTCCGATCAATTATTGGCGATGAATAAAGCTGTCCGTGTTGCGGTGAATGCCTTCCACGTTATCAACATACTGCATCAAGGGCAGCCGACGTTTTTTCAGCCGAAGGAGTAGTCGCGCTCCAGCGCCACACCAGTAATCCAATCAGGAGCAACAGCGTCGCGGCACTCAAGCCCCATATCCAACGATTCCGTTGTATAGGTGTTGCTGCAGTAACCCGGCTCATCGCGGACGAAGCAGAGTCCGAATCCCTGCGCGCTCGCGCCAGGTCGGCTCTCATTTCTGAGGCGTGCTGGTAACGCACCGCACGATCCTTCTCCAGGGCCTTCTGAATCACTCTGTCGAATTCTGCCGGAACTTGCGGATTCAATCGTCCGGCGGCCGGTGGAGTTCCGTGCAGGACTGCGTCTGTAATCGCTCCAGCGGTATCTCCTGAAAAGGGTAGCTTCCCTGTCGCCATCTCGTACAGCACTATGCCGAAAGAAAACAGGTCCGTTCGGGTGTCCAGTTCTTTGCCCAGCACCTGCTCGGGTGACATATATGCCACTGTTCCCAAAGTCGACCCTGGGCTCGTGAGATGGTCGGCTTCTGACAATGTGTTCGCGGCGGCCATGAGGCTGGCCGAGGAACTTCGCTCCGCCACTTTCGCCAGCCCGAAGTCCAGAATCTTAGCGTGTCCGCGCTTGGTAACAAATATATTGGCTGGCTTGATGTCTCGATGCACGATTCCTTCGCTGTGCGCCGCGTCCAACCCCTCAGCAATCTCTATCCCCAGAGACAAGCACGCTTCCAGGTCCATCGCGCGTCCGCCAATCAGGTGTTTGAGGGTGGAACCGTCAAGGAACTCCATCGCCAGGAAAGTGCGGCCGTTCTCTTCTCCGATGTCGTAGATGGTGCAGATATTGGGATGATTCAGCGCCGACGCTGCCTGCGCTTCGCGCTGAAAGCGGGCCAGGACCTGAGGGTCGCGGGCGACATCGTCAGGCAAAAACTTCAGCGCCACAAAGCGATGCAGGCGCATGTCTTCAGCTTTGTAGACGATTCCCATTCCGCCTCCACCGAGCTTCTCGAGGACGCGGTAGTGCGAAATTGTCTGCCCGATCACTGGAGCAGAATCCTACGTGTGTGAACTTGGCAAGTCAATGGAGCATATAAATGGCTGTTAAACAAATGCATTTTCGCTCGAACCGAAACTTGATTCTGACTCCAGCCAGCCGCCTCGGCAAAGCCGAGCCTGACCGATATACAATTTCATCATGGTCACCGCTCCAATCGATACCGCTCCATACTCTGAAGCTGCGCGCCGCATTCTTCGTCCGGAAGACTGCGCGCTTGCTGTAATCGATATTCAGGAAAAGCTGCTGCCGCCGATCTTTGAAAAGGAACGTCTGGTACGCAACGCACAGCTGCTCGTCCGCCTAGCCGATATCCTGTCACTGCCCGTGATCGTCAGCACGCAATATGAAAAAGGACTCGGCAAGACCATTGAAGAGATCTCTTCGCTACTTCCCCAAACTCAAACTGTAGACAAGCTTGAGTTCGGCTGCTTCGGCAATAGCGAATACTGCTCTACTGTGGGCAAGCTGGAAAGCCGCACCACCTTGCTGCTGTGCGGCATGGAGTCGCACATCTGCGTGATGCAGACTGCGCTTGGGGCCTTAAACCAGGGATTGAACGTTCACGTCGCTGCGGACGCCGTAAGCTCACGCACTGAACTTAATTGGAAGCTGGGCCTGAACCGTATGCAGGCCGCAGGCGCGGTGCTGTCTTCCACAGAGATGATGATCTATGAACTGCTGGGTAAGTCCGGCACTCCGGCGTTCAAAGAGATGCTGAAACACTTAAAGTAAAGACTTTTGCTGCGCCGCATGCCCTCCATTCATTCGACTGTTGCATCAAAACATGTATAACCTGCCATTTATTCAATATCGGACAGAAACGTCCCTCGAACAGCTATACTCAAAGTTCGCATATCAGCCAGGATCGACAACTTGATTGTGGAGATGAGGCCCCATGAGAGTGCATTTAGTGAATCCGAGCGATACTTCGTTCGGAACAGCAGTGATTACCCCCCGTTGGCTGTATGTCCTGGCCGCGGCCACTCCATCTTCTTACGGCGACCCGATTATTTGCGACGAAACACTGGATCAGCTTGATCCTCTCACCATCGCCCCTGGCGACGTGGTTGGCATTGGCGTTCACACAGGAAACGCGTTGCGCGGCTATGAAATTGGGCGCATAGCCCGTGAGCGCGGCGCTACCGTCGTCTTTGGCGGCATTCATCCCACACTTTACTCAGAAGAGGCCTTTGAAAGAGGCGGCGCTCACGCAGTGGTAAAAGGCGATGGTGACCTGGCCTGGCCAGACGCTCTGAGAGACTCCGCCAACGGCACTCTCAAAAAAATTTATGAAGGCGGACGGGTGGGAGCCGAACATTTTAAATCTGCCCGTTGGGACTTGCTACCGCAAGGCCGGTACATGTGGGCCTCCGTTCAAACAGTGCGCGGCTGCCCCAAACATTGCTCTTTCTGCTCCGTCTGGCGCACCGATGGACAAAAGCCTCGGCAGCGCGCCTCCGATACGGTGATTCAGGAAATCGTGGAGTTGCGACGGCTTGGCTACCGTTACATCGCATTGGCCGATGACAATTTTTACCCGGTGTCGCTCACGGATATCCGGCTGGCAGAGCGGCAGAACAACCAACATCGTGTGGCTGAGCTAAAGGCAATTCGCAGTGAGCGATTTGAGTTGATGTCGCGGCTGGCCCATCTGCCCAAAGACATGGTCTTTTTTACTCAGATCACCATGGAAGCCGCCGAAGATCCGCAGTTTCTTGATGCGATGCACGCCGCCCATATCAAAGGCGCACTGGTAGGCGTGGAAGCCGTAACGCCGGAAGGGCTCAAGGACGTGTACAAAGATTTCAACTTTTCCGGCGAGGAGCTGGTTCGCCGCCTGCAGGAATTCAAGAGCCACAACATACATATCCTGGGCTCGTTCATTTTTGGGCTTCCTTCAGACCGGCAGATCACATTTGAAGCCACTCTGAATCTGGCGCAACGTGCAGGCGTTACCTTTGCGCAATTTGTCATGCTCACGCCTTTTCCCGGAACGGTGGATTTTGAGAAGTGGGAAAAAGCGCAGCCGGATAGCGCGCGCGTGATGGACATTCCTCTCACCCGCTTCTGGCTGATTCCCGCCCAGTTTCGTCCCAAAATGTTCATGGAGCATCCAGTGATGAGCTGCGATGAAATCCGCATGCGGACACAGAGCGTTTGGGACAGGTTTTACAGCTTCCAATCCATCTGGAAGAGGTCCAGCTGTACGCCTAACTTCAAATCGCGGCTGGCATTCGTTTTTATTTCCAAGCTTTACCGGCAGATGTATGCGGGGACAGGTATCTCTACGGACAGTGCGCGGCGTAATCGATCCAGCTTCTGGGCGCGATTGCTGGCTAAACCATGCCGACGGCTTTTTAGTTCCACCCCGATGCCGGAATTAGAGATTCCAGCGGCGGTAGTGAAGCTGCCCCACATGAGACAGGAAGCCGAGTCAAGCGCGTAGAGGTTACCCTGCCTCTTCCTCGTTGTCATCTATCAGCCTCTGGCCGATTACTCGCGTTTCTCCGCCGGCAATCTCCAGACTGATGGGCGCTTCGCCGGAAAATTTCTCCACCAATTCGGCCAGCTTGTGCGAGTGCGTGACAACCCAAAGCTGCGAATGTTTTCCGGCATTCACTAATTGCTTTGCCAACGGCTCCAACAAGTCAGGATGCAGGCTCGTCTCAGGTTCATTCAGCGCCAGTAATGATGGCGGATGTGGACTCAACAGCGCTGCCAGCAGACATAGATAGCGCAGCGTGCCGTCAGAAAGTTCGCGCGCACGCAACGGACGACGCAGTCCCGGCATACGCAGCAGCACGGCAAACATTCCGTTGTCCTCATCATGCTCAATCTCAAGCGAGGCGCCGGGAAATGCCTGCCGGATCGCTTCATGCAAATCCTGTGACTGTCCGACCTCGTTGATGGTCTGTAGCGCCGCCGCCAGATCGCGTCCATCATGCGCTAGCACCGGTGTGCGCACGCCCACCTGCGGATGCCGCAACGGGGATTCCGCGTCTGTGCGGAAATGATGATAGAAGCGCCAGCGGCTCATTTCGCTGCGTAAGGAAGAAAGCTCAGGATAAAGATGTGGCTCGCGCAGCTGCGACAAGACGGATTCCGTAGGCAGCAGCTCGCCGGAGTAGTCGGACAGGCGCTCATCATTATCCAGTATCCATGCGCCTTTGGGTGAGCGCTCAAAGAACGTGACTTTCAATCCGTGCGGCGCGTCCATCCAAACGCGCTCTTCCTTCACTTCAGGATCGAGCGAAAATGCCGACTTCTCTCCTGAACTCTGTTTAGGCAGGCCGCAGACCAGCTCGTAAGAAAACGTGTCAGTCTTGATGCCCAGCGACATGCGCACACCTTCCATGCGGATGGTTCCCATCGAACGGCTCTTGCGCGCGCCGGCCCACAAAACCGATGGCATGCCGCCTTCTTCGGCAATCACCTGGGCAAAGCCTCCCGCGGCCGCCTTGGCAAGCAAAAAAACGGAGTTATAAAGGTTGGTCTTGCCGGTAGCGTTCGCGCCGGTGAGCACGTTGATCTGGCTCAGGTGCAGGCGCAGGCTGCGTACAGAGCGGTATCCGGTTACATGAATTTCACGTATGGCCACGGATGCATATTAAATGAAAAGGCAGCGTATCGTGGCGGCCACCGTGAGGAAAATGACAAAGTTTTTCCCGATTTTCCTGTTGCTTTTTTCCGTGATCTTCTCAGTACAATAACGCCATGCCACAGCGGCATCCATCCTTGGCTCTGGTGAACGACGAAACATTTCGCCGGCTATGCCGTGCGCGCGATCTTCTTGCTGCCCGCTACCAATCGCAAATTTTTCTGAATGCCGCAGCCCGCGAAGCCTGTCTCTCGCCATTTCATTTCCATCGCCTGTTCCACTCCACTTTTGGTGAGACGCCTCATGATTTCCTTACCCACCGTCGCATGGAACACGCACGCCGTTTGCTTGCCTCTGGAGAAATGACGGTGACTGAAGTCTGCCTTGAAGTAGGTTATTCCAGCCTGGGGTCTTTTAGCTCGAAGTTCCAAAGCATGGTGGGAATGCCACCGACGCAATATCAGCGCCAGATCAGGCGCGTATTCGGCTATCAAAAACCCTGGAAGATCATGCTGATTCCAGCGTGCTTCTTCTCTGCTTACGGCGAGAATTGGGTGCAGAGCGTGCCAAGTCTCACTCGCACAATGCTAACAAGTGGTTGATTTACAATATTTTAAGGGAATAGCGGCGGTGGTCAGGAGCGAGAACCCGCAAAACCTTGCCATAAAGGAATGCGTCGGAAATCGGATGATCTCGTGATCGGAACGCTGAAAATGCTCGGGGGGCCACGTCAATTCCTTCTCAATCGGTAATCATTGCGCAACTGGTACAAATTACGAATCGAAAGCAAGGCTGAGGGGCCGCACCGCTACGGGGGTCAGCCTCATCCAATATGTTAGGCTTAAATTTGAGTAACTTTGTCCTCACAACCGAGTAACTTCTAAGGGAAAACCACACTTGATAGGAAAAGCATTAGCCAAGGTTTTTGGCACCAGTAATGAACGGGAAATCAAGCGGATGCGTCCGCTAGTGGAACAGATCAATGCGTTTGAAGCGCAGTTGCAGCAGCTCACGGACGAGCAGCTTCGCGCCAAGACGGCGGAGTTCCGCGCGCGCATCAAAGAGCGCACGCAGGAAGCGGACACCGAAATTGCCCGCCTGAGCGCGGAAATGAAGACCGCTCCCGACCAGGACATTCGCGACAAGATTAACGAATGGACCAAGCGGCGGATAGAGGCGCGGAACCAGGCGCTGGACGAGATACTGCCGGAAGCATTTGCCGTGGCCCGCGAAGGCGGCAGGCGCGTGCTGAACATGCGCCACTTTGACGTTCAGATGATTGGCGGCATTGTGCTGCATCGGGGCATGATCGCCGAAATGAAAACCGGTGAAGGCAAAACGCTGGTGGCAACTCTGCCGGTTTACCTGAATGCCCTGAGCGGTGACGGCGTTCACGTGGTAACGGTGAACGATTACCTGGCCAAGCGCGACTCAGAGTGGATGGGAAAGCTTTACCGCTTCCTGGGCTTGAGCGTGGGCGTGATTGTGCATGACCTGGACGACGATGAGCGTCGCGAGGCCTATGCCGCCGACGTGACTTACGGGACGAACAACGAATTTGGCTTCGATTACCTGCGCGACAACATGAAATTCGACCTGGCCGAATGCGTGCAGCGCGGGCACAACTTTGGCATTGTGGACGAAGTCGATTCCATCCTGATTGACGAAGCCAGAACGCCGCTGATCATCAGCGGCCAGAGCGATGAGTCCACCGACAAATACGAGAAGGCCAACCGCGTAATACCCCACCTGGTGAAAGGTGAGGAGATTGAAAAACCGCCGGGAGAGCCCAAGGAATACACCGGTGATTTCGTGGTCGATGAAAAGCACAAGAACACGATGATCACCGACGAGGGCTGGGAAAAAGTGGAGCGCCTGCTGGGGATCGACAATATCTCCGATCCTGACAATTGGGCGATGAAGCACCACGTTGAAACTGCTGTGAAAGCCCACGCCATGTACCGCAAGGACGTTGAGTACGTGGTGAAAGACGGCGAAGTGCTGATTGTGGACGAGTTCACCGGCCGCCTGATGCCGGGACGCCGCTGGTCTGACGGTCTGCACCAGGCGATTGAAGCCAAAGAAGGAGTGAAGGTGGAGCGCGAAACGCAGACGCTGGCCACCATCACCTTCCAGAATTATTTCCGCATGTATAAAAAGCTGGCCGGCATGACCGGAACAGCCGAGACGGAAGCTGCGGAGTTCGACAAGATTTACAAACTGCTGGTGGTGGTGATTCCCACAAATCGTGCGCTGCTGCGGAAAGAAAATCCAGACGTTGTCTATCGCACGGAAAAAGAGAAGTATTACGCCGTTGCGGATGAGATCCAGAAGATCGCCGTTGAGGGCAGGCCGGTGCTGGTGGGCACCACGTCGATTGAAAAATCAGAACGCATCTCTGATCTGCTGAAGAAGAAAAACGTGAAACATGTGGTGCTGAACGCCAAGTTTCACGAGAAGGAAGCCGAGATTGTGGCGCAGGCGGGCCGCATGAATCAGGTGACCATCGCTACGAACATGGCCGGCCGCGGCACCGATATTCTGCTGGGCGGCAATGCCGAATTTATGGCGCGCCAGGAGATGGTGAAAAAAGGCATTGCGCAGCAACTGCGCGCTGCCGCCGGTGAAGTAGCACTGGAGCAGGACACGGCGGAAAACATCGTCTTCTATTACAACGGGCAGGAATACAAGTGTCCGGCAGACAAATGGAACGACACTTATAACAAGTACAAGAAAGAAACCGACACGGAGCACGAGAAAGTTGTAAGCGTAGGCGGGCTGCACATTCTGGGAACGGAACGCCACGAGGCCCGCCGCATTGATAACCAGCTTCGCGGACGCGCCGGTCGCCAGGGCGATCCGGGATCTTCCCGTTTCTATCTGTCATTGGAAGACGATCTCATGCGCATCTTTGCCAAGCAGTGGGTCTCAACCCTGCTGCAGCGCCTGGGCATGGAAGAAGGCGTGCCGATTGAATCAAGGATGATCTCCAAGCGCATTGAGGCTGCGCAAAAGGCAGTGGAAGCGCAGAACTTTGAGTCGCGCAAGCATGTTCTGGAATATGACGATGTGATGAACAAACAGCGCGTGGCTGTTTATGGCCTCCGTAAGGAATTGCTATCGGGCATCGATCAGAAAGATTTGATCCTGGAAGATTACGTTGCCGGCATGTTGGGCGAAGCGCTGGACCGTTTTGCGCCACGCAATGTTCACGCCGATCAGTGGGACATCGAGGGATTGCATAAATATCTGGTAGAGCAGTTTGGCCTTGACATGGAGAAGCAAGGCATTGACGCAGGACAACTGAATCGACAGGAACTGGGCGACCAGATTTTTGAGAAGCTGAAAGAACTGTATGACGCCAAAGAAAAACAAATTGGCGCCGATGCGATGCGCTATCACGAACGCATGATCATGCTTAGTGTGCTGGATACGCAGTGGAAAGATCATCTGCTGAACATGGACCACCTGAAAGAAGGAATCGGGCTGCGCGGTTACGGCCAGCACGATCCGCTGGTTGAGTACAAACGCGAGTCGTTTGACATGTTTGAGGAGATGATGGAGAAGTCGCAGCAGGACGCGGTGCGCTATCTCTTCCATATGCAGATTATGGAAGCGCCAACGGCGCAGCCGGCAGTGGCCGCTGCCGGGGAAAATGGCGATGAGCCGCAGCAGCAGTTGCCACCGCCGAGAAAACGCGCGTCGACATCGATGGACGATCTGGAAGCACAATTTCAGCGTCGCAAGAAGAAAGAGCTGGAACAGGCGCGCATGGCCGGATCGAACGGAAACACCGCGCCGCAGCAGGTAGTGCGCGGGCAGGCCAAGGTCGGAAGGAATGATCCTTGCCCATGCGGGTCAGGCAAAAAATACAAGAAGTGCCACGGAGCGGGAGCGACGGCGTAATTCGGCAGGGATTATTTCGCGAAGCCGAAAGCCCATGGTTGCTACCTACCGGGGATCGCTAAGCCCAGGATTGCTAAGCCCAGGGATTGCTGTTGAATAGGAGCATCCCTGAGGGCACTGGGCGCGCGCTTGGACGCTCTGGACGGCTGGCCCGGGCACACCCGTATCCAAATCCCACGAGTAGCATGGCAAGAAGCAGGGCCAACGACACACTTAAAATAAGAGTTCGATTGAAGTGACTGGTTCGTTCCGGATCAAAACGCGCTTTCATAAATTATTAGATGCGGAACAGGAGAATAAGAGAGCTGCTGCTGCGCTGCTCACAACCAGCAGCAGAGTTACCAATAAAAAGAGGTGCAGCCCATGCCGCACCTCTTTTAGCTTGGAACTACTCAGCGGTTACCGCGATCACCACCACCGCCGCCTCGGGGACCACGGTCGCCTCCGCCTCCGCGCGGGCCACCACGGCCACCGCCACTGCCTCCACGACGATGCCTGCCGCCGCTTCCGCCACGGCCTCCGCGATCTCCGCCTCCGCCATGGGGACGGTCGCCTCTTGGACGCTCCGGTCTGCCCGCAGCTACGGTTTCACGGTTTGCCTCTTCGCGATTAAAGTTCGGCTCGCCGCCTTCATCATCGTTGAAGTCGCCGCCACCTTCGAAGGTAACAGTTTCTTCGCCTTCGCCACGTGGTCGAGCAGGAGGACGCTCACTGCGGCCTTCGCCGCCAGAACCCTCACCTGACGGTCCGCCTTCACCTGAGGGTTCGCCATCACCTTCACCACTCGGCGGCGACATTTTTGCGCGCTGCTCGCGCAGAATCGCCTTGCGGCTCAGCTTAATTCTGTTGCCTTCAATCCCCAGGACCTTGACCAGAACCTGGTCGCCTTCCTTGAGTTCGTCTTTCACTTCCTTCACGCGATGCTCAGCAATTTCGCTGATGTGCAGCAGGCCATCGGTTCCAGGAATGATTTCAACGAATGCGCCAAACTCAGCCAGCCGCACCACTTTACCCAGATACGTCTTGCCGACTTCCGGCACAGCCGTGAGATCGTTGATGCGCTGAATCGCGCGCTGTGCTGAAGGTCCGTTGTTTGAAGCGACGTTCACTCTGCCGCTATCGTCAACGTCAATCTTCACACCGGTTTCTTCAATAATGCTGCGGATCATTTTTCCGCCCGGCCCAATCAGGTCGCGAATCTTGTCCACAGGAATCTGCAAGGTGTAAATGCGCGGCGCAAAGCTGGAAATATTTTCGCGTCCGGTAGTAATGGTGCCTTCCATCTTGTCCAAAATGTACAAGCGCCCACGCTTTGCCTGCTCCAGCGCCTCATGCATAATTTTGGACGTGATGCCCATTACTTTTATGTCCATCTGCAACGCGGTAATTCCCTTCCGCGTTCCGGCGACTTTAAAATCCATATCGCCGTAATGGTCTTCAGCGCCGGCAATGTCCGTAAGGATGGCGTAGGAATCTTCTTCCTTCACCAGTCCCATGGCCACGCCCGCCACAGCCGACGAAAGCGGAACGCCCGCATCCATCAACGAGAGTGACGCGCCGCAAACCGTCGCCATGGATGACGATCCGTTTGATTCCAGAATGTCTGAAACCACGCGCATGGTGTAAGGCCAGTTTTCCACGTCCGGCAGTACCGCTAAAAGCGCGCGCTCAGCCAGCGCTCCGTGGCCGATTTCACGACGGCCAACGCCTGTCATGCGGCCCACTTCGCCGACTGAGAATGGCGGGAAGTTGTAATGCATCATGAAACGCTTCTTGGTCTCGCCTTCAAACCGCTCGATGCGCTGAGCGTCATCCGGCGTGCCCAGCGTGGTGGTAACCAGCGCCTGGGTTTCACCGCGAGTAAACACGGCTGAACCGTGTGTGCGCGGAAGCACGCCCACTTCAATCCAGATATCGCGAATCTGATCAAACGCGCGTGAATCAGGCCGCTTGCGGTCTTTGGTTACCTGCTCGCGGAAGATACGCTCGCGCAGCGCTTCATAATATTTTGAAAGCTTAGCGGCAGCTTCTTTATCGTCTTCCGGCAGCTCGGCTTTCAGCGCTTTCTTGATCTCGCGGACTTTCTGATAGCTCTCATGCTTCGGATGCTTCTTCGTGTCCAGCGCGTCAATCAGTTCTTTGCCGACCTTCTTCATCAGCTGGTCATAATATTTCTGGTCGAACTCGGGAGCGGTGACTTCAAGTTTCTTATGTCCCGCTTTGGCAGCCAAATCAGTCAACGCAGCGCAGATTTTCTTGATCTGCTCGTGGCCAAACTCAATTGCGCTCAGCACCTGCTCTTCAGAAACTTCCTTGGCGCCGGATTCCACCATCACAATGCCTTCAGCCGTGCCCACCACCATAATGTTGAGCAAGCTGTCGCGCATTTCTTCATAAGTCGGGTTCACGATCATCTGGTCATTCACCAGACCAACGCGAACCGCGCCTACGGGGCCGTGGAACGGGATCTCAGAAAGCGTCAGCGCCGCAGAAGCCGCGTTAATCGCAAGAACATCAGGATCGTTTTCTGTATCGGCGGAGAGCACCAGGGCGATGACCTGGGTCTCATTGCGGAAGCCTTCAGGAAACAACGGACGGATAGGACGATCAATCTGGCGGGCAGTCAGCGTCTCGCGTTCCTGCGGACGGCCTTCACGCTTGATAAAGCCGCCGGGGATGCGTCCTCCGGCGTAGGTGTATTCGCGATAATCAACGGTAAGTGGAAAGAAATCTATGCCTTCACGGGGGTCGGGCGAGGCGCATGCCGTGCCCAGTACAACGTTATCCCCCTGGCGCACAATGGCCGAGCCTTGCGCCTGTTTTGCTAGATGCCCGGTTTCAATCTGGAGGGTTTTGCCGCCTGCAAGTTCAACAGTGGCTGTCTGCTTCATCAGTTCCTCTTTTCCAGGAGGACCAGCAGTCTGAATTCATAGAGAGAGCAATCTGAGCAGCGAAGGCGGGAGAACACACGTTTCCCACCGGCGCTAGACGACCGTTTTTCCGTTCGATCTCGATCGATTATTTACGGATTCCAAGTTTCTGAATGACGTCTTTATAACGCTCAGTATCGTACGTTTTCAGATAGTCCAGCAGGCGGCGGCGCTTGCTGACCATCATAAGAAGACCGCGCCGGGAGGCATGGTCCTTTTTATGGCTCTTGAAGTGCTCCGTCAGCTCGCCGATACGCTCACTGAGAATGGCAATCTGGACTTCCGGGCTGCCCGTATCAGATTGATGCGTACGGAAGCGGTTGATGACGTCGGCCTTGCGCTCTCTCGCTAACACTGAATTCTGGTCGACTCCTATATCTAAATCTTGTCCTGTAAGTGACTTAAAAAGAGTAACACGGAAGGGGCGAAAAGTGCAAAGTCCCTGCCGGCCGGCAAAGCAAACCTTACCGCTGATAACGCGGATGACGCTGATTGAAAAGGGATTTCGATCCCTGTTTTCTCTTCCCAATCGCCATCCTCCGTCCTCTGTTCCTCCGTGTTTCAAGTTTTTGACTTTCCGATCTCCCGGTTACCCGATTACCCAATCCTCTCCTGATCAGTATTATCAGCGTTGATCAGCGGTAAGGTTTTGCCCCTCTAGTTTCGGGCCATTCGGTGATTTTGCACTTCGGCACTCACATTCCTCTGCGTCAATCAGCAGCAAAGCTCGATTACCCGCTCTCCCGATTCTCAGTGAGACAACCTTCTATCGCCTAAGCGCTTCGGATTTATTAAGCCACCGTCGTAGTACTTCTGGAGGGGAACGAATTATGAAACTATTCAAAATCGCAGCGGTTCTAGTGTTCTGCGCCAGCTTTGCCCTGGCTCAGACTCCCGGAACTCCAACAAGCAGCCAAAACGGCACGCAGGTCGAAAAGCCGATGCTGGAATTTGCTAACGCGAATTCGGCTAAGATCGCCTGGACCTCAAAAGCGAGCCAGGATCTGGTCCTGCAGTACGGCACCGATCCCAACAACTTTGGTCCACTGGCGGCGGATGCCATTGAGAAGTCCGGCGGCGACAATCACCGCGCCACGATCACCAACCTGCAGCCGAATACCACCTACTATGTTCGCATGGTCGATAAGAGCGGCCAGCCGGTGGGACCGGTACATTCCTTCAAGACCCCGGCCCAAGGTGCGCCGGCAATCCATGAGCAGCCGTTGAACTAGCAAAGTAACTGGGCCGCTTACCTGTTTCACCCTGCCTTCAAATGGCAGGGTGAAACAGGGTTTCAGGCGCTCGAATATTTTGCGTCATTCCCTGGGCTTACTTCAAATATTCGCGTTATTCCTCCGCTTCCTCTTTTCCTCTGCGTTTCAAAGTTTTTGTTTCATCCGTGAATCCGCGGTAGACCTTGCTTTTCCGAGGATGGAAGGGGCCAAGAATCAAATCCCACTCTTAGCAAAAGCCGCGACGGATGGGGCGGCCACACGCTACTCTTTCTTCGTAAACGGACCTAACCTCCTGTAATTCTGGTACCAAGTGCGACACAAGGCATTGTTATATCTTTTCGGTAACTCAGAAAGCCGTCTTTTCATAATCTGCTGCAGGGCTGCAATCTTCGGGTCAGGGTTTTCGATATCTGCCAGTTCTTCATAAAAAGCGAGTAATGCAAAGGAAGTCATCGAGAAATTCCGGATATTGGATGCCATGCATCGAATGGATTTGCGCCGCTTCTTTTGGGGCTCGGCTTGATCCTGCATGAACAGCAGAGTCCCGATGTCGAAGTAGCTAATGGCAAAACTCACGTCTCCGAATTGTGTGAGCATGAATTTCTTCTCGGATTCTTTCCCCACGAGGTCAGGTATTGTGATTCTCCCGCCAAGCAAGATGCTATGCATCAAGGCCCGATCTGCATCCGGCATGTGGGCACCTTCTGCGTACGGCGAGCGATAGTGCTGGATAGGGCCGTTAAACTGAGACAAGGAGATCACCATATGTCTCGGGGTCTTTGCCACGTCTTCCGCTGAACTCGGGTCAAGGAAAATGTCTTTCCGTAACTGGATCGCCAGCGCTTCAAAAAACTTTGACACACTGTATTCTTTTTGATTGAACTTCAAAGGCCGCTCGCCGGCCGACCGGATCTTACCTATGAAGCTGATCAGTTCGTTTTCGTCTATCTCTCCTTCAACACAACACTCAATGTTGGTGGACCAGCCGAGAGGGAAAAGGTAAATAACAGGCTGCAGAGACACGGTAAAACTACTTGGCTGTATTGCCAGCATAACCACACTTTTCGGCCTGCATACGAATGGAAGTTGCAGGGCCCAGGCATCGAAGGATGCCAGCGAACTGCCTCCATAGTACTTCCAGAAGTGCACCCGTTTTCGCTCCCGGGGGCTGAGGGGTCTTATGGTGAAGTTCTTGGTCTCCACCGGAGCCATAAGATATTGCTTTGAGTACAAGTCAGCGTCCACCAGGAAACGGAGATTCTCTTGCAGCAGGGCCGCGGTGATCAGGGCCTTCAGCGTGAAGTGTAGGTCAAAGACAAACATATCGATCTCGAGGAATTCGTATGCCATGCGGTCGCCTCTCCAACTTGACTTCACATCGCGGTCTGGCGCATATTGAGCTTGCTACAAAAGCACCCGGCGGACGCGCCGGGATAAGCGTACGCGCGGTGTACTGCACCGGAAGTGGGTGCGGACACCGAAAACGTTTCTTTCAGGAAACATCTCCCGCCAGCCGCAAGGCTGGCGTTGTGTTTTAGTCCAGCACAAGCGGTTCACTCTGGCCTTTCCCTGGTTCAATTCTGGGTTCGGCAGCAACCTGGTCGTTCTTCCAGGTCATTGAGGGTTCTCCAGTGGAAATGCCAGTTGTCATGTTTTGGACTCCGTCATACATGGTGATTGGTACATTTTTGCTGCGCGCCAGCTCCAAAATATCGATAAGGCGGTTCTTATTTACGTAATTTTGAACTGCATGCCTCGATTTTTCAGGAAAACTGGCAAGGCGAACTTTAAACCTTCCTACCAGTACCGTTGTATCGTCCGTTTGCGCGCCGAGAGAACCAGAAAATTGAACGTTGCCCTCTTTAAGACGAACTATAGTTTGAGGTTTTCTTTTATCTGAATGAATAAGGAGCAATTTTTCCAGCAGCACCAACGCTGGATCGCTCGATTTGATAGTGCGCTTCTGAAGCTGCTTCCGACGCCACAATCGCAAGCCTTTATCAATACCCCCCGCAATCGTTCCCATCACCATGCCTGTCAGCGCCAGATACACCAATCTGCCTAAGCTGATTCCCTTGAGCACGTCCATGTTCAAGATCCAGGATTTATGTGCCAGGCAGGGTATATGCGAGAGCCCAGCTCCAATAGCGACAAAAACTGCCGAAACAATGATGCTGTAAAACAGCTTTTCACCCAGCGCCAGGCCCATGCCCCAGGGAGCTTTCCATAGACCCACGGCAAACCAGAAGAACAATCCTGGGATCACAAGCCCAGCCAATCCAAAAGGAATTCCTACAATGTTGTCATTCCCAAGCAAAACAATCTTTAGAGGCTTTTCTATCGACAACACTGATTTTTTTGAGGTCTCACCTTCCTTCCATTGATAGTGATAGATAAAGAGAATGTTGAAGTCCCCGGTTTTTATCTCCTGACCCGATTTGAGATTGATGCAGAACCGATGTTCCACAACCGTGTAGGGCGCAGGAACACCGAGCAGGAAAGGATTAGCGATGACCTGCGGGTCACGACAATCTTTGTCGTGCCACTCTAGAAATTCAGGGCCAAAGATTTCCAGATTGACTTCGGTAAGCACGTTGCCGGTTTCATTGGGAAACCAGGTCTGCACGTACACCGAATCGCTTTCACCAAGGGTCTGCTCGCTGAAAGAGATCCCGGCCGTTGCCTTACCCGATTCAGCAGGCACCTTGTCAGACACATCTACTTTCTTTTTGCTGCCAGATTCCTGGGAGTAAGCGGGGTTGAGAGTTGCAACTAAAATCACCGAAACCGCAATGACCGAAAGTAGACAGACATTTGTCCACCGAAAGATTAGATTGGTGAGAGCTGAATTCATACTAACGTCGCATAGCCACCTTGAATTTATCAGCTTTAGACGCTTCATGAGCAAGTTTACGCGACTGTCATGAGTTGCGCTGCAGGACATCCCGGCTCTTCCAGTGACCTGCCACGCTTGGAAATCCTCAGCTTCATTGGTTAGCCACTTAACGGTCGGGAAGATATCAATGCCAGAGGCGTGGCCTCAGAGCGTGTCCCACTGTGCGAATCGCCCACAGCCGAGGGCGGCTGTGCTCCACGAGATTAGAGGTGCATTGTCCTTCTTCGCCGTTGATCTTTGGGCGAAGAAAAGGTAGAGTGAGGAACCCTGCCATTGGTATTTGGCTCTTAGTATTTGGCTAAGGCTGGTGGGTGCAAAGAGGTTCGGGCTAAAAAGAAGAACTATTTTCGATGTCGACCGCTCAGTTTATGCGAGTTTGAACGCGATTTGGGATCAGTTTGACGTGATTCGACCTCGGGTTAACACGGAATTTCTGGGGTCGAATGCAATAAACCCTTTGGAATCATAGTCGAGGCTAAGGGGGTGGGTAGGACGATTTGGTAATTGGGTAAATTGGTAATTTGGTAATTGAAAAAGCGAGAGCCACTTAACTTTATGCAGCAAGTGAGCACCTCAACATCGTCAGAAAAGCTAGCAGTGGAACGCATGCCAGAGGCACGGTACGCCTATTACCGGCGGTGCCAGGTGTTTCGGCGGAATGGCGAGCAGTGCAAGGCTCCAGCGGAAAAGGGTTCGCACATCTGCTACGCGCATGCCGCGCAACGGGCGATGGCGTTTCGCCGGGATCTAGAGCGGCAGATTGTGCTGGCGGAAGCGGTAGCGCAGATGCGAAAACGTGGCAAGCCGGAATGCGAAATGGCGGACTTATTCACGGACTTTGACGGTATCCAAATAACAATAGCGGTGACAGCGCAGGCGTTGATTGCGGGCAGGATTGATTGCAAGACAGCCGGCAGGCTGCTGGTGCAGTTGCAGACGATGTCAAAGCTTTTACGGATGATTTACCGCAAAGGACGCGAAGACCGCAAAGAAAACAGAGTTTCGCCGCAGATTTCCGCAGATGAGCGCAGATTAGATAGCCAAAAGCACACCACGGAGGCGCGGAGACGCGGAGAACAGCCAGAAAACTTACCGCTGATTAACGCTGATGACACTGATCTGAAAAACCGGCAAGGGCAAAAGACCAAAGTCTCACCGCAGAGACGCGGAGAACAGCCAAGTATAGGAAAGAATTCGTCCGCGAATGAATGCGAGGAAACGAGAATTATTTTAGCTTCGCCACGAGCAAATGCTGACTACGAGCTGAACCTACCGGCCAGAGATGATTGCGCCGAGGCGGTTGCAATCGAAGGCGCGACTGATTGCGAAGGCGCGAAAGTTTTGCAGTTTGAAGCGACAGCACTTATAGATCGAAGCTGCGCTCATGGCCCTCCAGAGATGAAAGCGGCGTGAGGGGAAGGGTCACAACGAAATTCAGGCTTCCGGAATGGAAGCTGCTGGCTGGTATCCCGTCAGCAAAAAGATCTTTGACAAATCGGAATATAAGCCTGGCACCGTGGCGCATATGAAGCTGGGATAGCTGCGCTGCTACTTCCCTGCCGCGAGCTTCGCGCTCAACTCTTTGAACTCCGCATCCTCCCGTATCCGGTCAAACGCCGCATCGTCGAGCGCCTTCGCGTTGGTCATCCCCTTCTCCAGCGCCTTCTTCAGCTCCTCAATCGCTTGTTTCTTCTGGCCCAGTTCAGCTTCCGACGTGGCCACAAGATAGCTGGCCCACGCGCTTTCCGGCAGGATGACCTCACCGGCCTGGAACATGCTTTTGGCCGAGGTGAAATCTTTCTTCAGCATTGCCTGCTGGCCGGTTTCAGCAGCATAGGCAAATGCCGAAGCAAGGCCGCGTTCAATGCCCTGCTGCCGCGCCGGATTGGAGCTGCCTTTCTTGTCGCGATAGGCGTCATTGACTGCCGACTCAAGTTGAGGGAAAAAACTGGTCCGCCCATCCGTGCTCTCGTTGATTCCCGCCACCAGGTTGCCGAGCTTTTTGGCGACTTCATCCTGCAGGTCTAGTGCCGCTTTTTCATTCTTCCTGGCTTTGTGGAACTCCCCGGATTCAGCCAGAGAATTTGCCAACGTTCTCTGCGGTTTCACGTCGCGGACTGAGCTGAAATCCTGTGCGATCTCACGGTAGGCGCGCGTTGCGGCCAGAACGTCGCCGGCTTTCTGTTCTGCCTGCGCTTCCGCCACGCGACTCTGAAACTGCTGCGCAACAAATTCTATGTCGATGGGAACCAGGCCCTTCACCATGGCGCGCAGCTGAAACCATGCCAAAGCGCGGTCGGCAAGCTCCTTGGGCATCCAGTTGTGCGGCCCATCGAAAACAACAAACCGGCTCACTACGTGCCGCGCTTCCAAAGTCTCTTGCAGGTGCAACTGCTCGGGATAATTGAAATCGGTGGTGCCGGCGGTGAGAAACCAGTCGGTAAATTCAGGGATGGGTGGCTTGGCTCCGTTGGGCAGCCCAGCGGAATTGGCGATCACGCCGGCAATACAGCTCTTGCACGCCAGCGCCACGGATGCCGCCACGCGAGCGCCGCCGGAAAGTCCGGCAGTATAAATGCGTCGGGGATCGATGGCGTAGTGATCCTTGAGATCGGCCCAAAGCGCGCGGATTGCGGCCGAAGGGTCCTGAAAATTTCGCGAGTTGTTGCTGCCTACAAGAATGAATCCGTACTTTTCCGCCGCTTCATGAAACAGCTTGACGGAAACTTCTCCGCGGGCGAACGGATCGAATATCAGCAGAAGTGGCCAGCGCTTGACCGTGGAGTACGTCGACGGAAGATAGAGAGCGTAGCTGTTGGACGGTTCGGCGGCAACCGGCACGGAACTATGCACAACCCCGGCGGCGGGCGTTTGCGAATGTGCGAGATCAACGCCTAAGACAATAAGGAGGAACAGAAACAAGAAATGCCGCATCCAGATATTCTGACTGAGAGAACTGGGAATGTCATCAGCCACATTCACATGAACAACCGAGCGGCCAAGTAAACCGGCATGCAACTGTATATCTGCTGTAATCAGCCCCCGCTTTGCGAATGCAGTTAAAAAAGAACGCGGAGAGCCTGGTTGCTCCCCGCGCTTTCCATGGCGGCTCCTTTGTTGGCGTTCACCGTTAGCGGACGGTGAATTCGCCTCCTTGAGCTTATTGCGCCAGTCCAGGGCGTCTCTTCAACGCTTCGAGAAAAATCGATGAGTTCCCGTTCGGAAGAGAGCGGAAGGCCCCGGCATCATAAGCGCAATAAAGCTCCCGCCATCCTTACCCTACTTCGTAAAAAGCAGGCACAAGACTGGTACTTTTGACAGTCTCGCCTCTGTTACGGGCGCTTAAATTTTCATGCATCAGAATTTCGAACCTGCTACTTCTTCCAGCTCCGATTAGCGGTGTTTCGGCCCTAAGATGCAGCCATGAAAAGCTGGGAGATGACCGCTGTGTACCGCTATATGTGGATTTTGGTGATTGTTGCAGTCAGCTTCGCAGCTCATGCACAGAGCCAATCGGCGGCGAACGAGCAGGCGGACGCCAGCTCCACGCAGTCGAGCTCCAGGTTAAATCGCAGTGTGCTGAATCTCTTCAACATGGCGGGCCCGGAGAAGTCGAAGGAGTTTCGTCCCATGACCCAGGCTGAACGCAACCATCTCTATTTCAGCACCATGATCAATCCGCTTAGCTTCGTCAGATGCGCGTTCTCCGCGGGAATTGACCAAGCGGACGACAAGCCTGGCGAGTGGGAGCAAGGAGCGTCCGGCTACGGCAAGCGATTCGCCAACATTTGGGGGCAGTACTCAATTCAACGCACTGTGACTTACGGATTAGGGAGTGCTTTGCACGAGGATAATCAATACTTCAATTCCGGAAAACAAGGTTTCTGGCCGCGCACAGGTTACGCCCTTAGCAGCGGCGTCCTTGCGCGCCATGATGATGGAACGCGCCACTTTTCCATCTCGCAGGTTGGTGGAGTGGCGACAGGAGCATTCCTGGCCCGCACCTGGCTGCCGCCAAGCCAGCATTCCGCCGGCGACGCCGCCGTAAGCTTCGGTATCACCATGGGCAGCAATATCGGTTTTGGCGTTGTGAAGGAATTCCTCCCCGATCTTCTTCGGCCCTTCAGGAAGAAGCGCAACTAGCTTGGCAGTCCGGCCTCACAATTTTCAGCGCGACTAAATACCATCTCAAGTCCTGATTAACGCGCGGTGTCTGCTTCTGAAGACCAGGAACAAGACTCGTACTTCTGCCAGTTTCGTTTCTGCTAGCGGACAGTCAGACTCCAACTGCAGATACTCCGGCAGCAGAATCTTTACTTGCGAAGCGTAGCAATGGAATTCTGACGAACTTTTGAATCGAGGAACATGGCCTCCTGGCGCCGAGCTGAGAAGTTGTTATCGCTTATTGGAATTCTGTTCCTAATAACCTATGCGTCCGTGAGACTGCAGAGCCAGTCTTCAAGCCGGTTGATTCTGACTGGATTCGATAGCTTGCACAAAATAGGTTCAGACAAAGCCTTGGATTCGGAAGACGTCAATTTCACGTCGTGGGACCCAAAGCGGATACACGCCTACCTGAAGAGCCTCCGGACCAAACGTGACCAGCCGATAGCTATCTTGCGGATTCCGAAAATACATCTCAAAGTCCCGGTCTTTAACGGCACGGATGACCTGACTCTTGATCGCGGAGCAGGGCGCATTATAGGCACTGCCGAAATTGGCCAGAACGGAAATGTGGGCATTGCGGGCCACAGGGACGGCTTCTTTCGTGGGCTTAAGGATGTCGAGCCAGGGGATGCCATTGAGCTTGTCACGCGAGGCAAGACGATTCATTTCATCATCGAGCGAACACAAATCGTGCAAAAAAAGGACGTAAGCGCTCTTACGAATAAGGGAGTGCCGTCGCTCACGCTCGTAACATGCTTCCCGTTTTATTTTGTAGGAAAAGCTCCTCAGCGATTCATCGTGCGCGCCTCAACAATAGGCTTTGATGGGCTGAATAGTCCACCAGCAACGTTAGTTGATCCAAGTCAAGGCAAAGGAGAACCAAAATGAAGTTATCGCAAACTCTTAAATTTATGCCCGCATTGCTTATGGCGATCATTGCCAGTCTGTCGGCTGTAGCCATGTCAGGACAAGTCCAGACGCAATCGTCAACGTCCGCTGGACAAGCGGCCCAGGAGGTCAAAGTCGAACGCGGCGAAGTTGTCTACGTTTCAGGGAACGATGTGGTCGTGAAGATGGAAGACGGAAGGATGCTGGACGTCCCGAATGTTCCAGAAGACGCAAGGATCATGGTGGATGGTCAGCAACTTGGGGTCCATGATCTGAAACCCGGCATGAAGCTCGAGCGTACGATCACAACAACCACGACTCCGCAAACCGTCACGACCGTACAATCAGTAACAGGAAAAGTTTGGCAGATATACCCACCCAGTTCCGTGATTTTGAGCCTGCAGGATGGCACCAATCAGCAGTTCACGATTCCCAAAGGGCAGAAGTTCAACGTTGACGGTCGGACAGTAGACGCCTCTGGGCTGAGAAGAGGGATGACTATCTCCGCGACCAAAATTACTGAAGAGCCGGTGACCGTTGTCGATCAGCAGAAAAACGTGACAGGCACAATGCCTCCACCGCCCCCGGCTCCGCCGGCGAATGTGCCGATTCTGGTTGTCGCCACCCCACAAGCAGCTCCGCCTACGCTGGAACAAGCTGCCGTCGAACCGACTCCGGAGAAGTTGCCACAGACTGCATCCAACGTACCTCTCGTGGGACTACTAGGCTTGGTTTGTCTCTCCCTCGCTGCGGTTCTGAAGTTTGGTCGCCGATCCGGCTCGCTTGCTTGAAAACATCTGGCTGGCGTTTTTGAGTCGAAATCCCTGCCGGATGCTTCTCGAGTCTCGATTGCGGCAGAGTTCAAACGCTTCCTGTTTATTCCAACAGTTTTGCTCACGATTCGCCGTGGCGATTGATCCTAAAGGAGGACTAAGGATGACTCGAATTTTGAAGAAGAAAAGAATAGTTCTAACGATGGTCGGTCTGTGTCTGATCGTTACTAGCATCGCGGTTGCGGATGATAACGCGAAGGAACAGGAACGAGTGCAGGAGTCGGGCAATGTCATGAAGGAATTGGTCAATTCAAGCAGCGGCGTTCCCCTTGGTCTACTGAACAAAGCCGAATGCGTGATCGTTCTCCCATCGGTGAAGAAAGCTGGATTCATTGTTGGCGCGTCTTATGGGCGCGGAGTGATGACGTGCCGCAGCGGCGCCAATTTCAAAGGGCCCTGGAGTGCGCCCACAATGATGCAGTCCTCTGGCGGCAGCTTCGGCCTTCAGGCTGGCGGACAAGCTACGGACTTTGTGGTCCTGGTAATGAACGATAAAGGCGCCCGCGCACTTATGAAGGGGAAGGCTAAACTTGGCGCCGATGCCAGCATCGCCGCTGGTCCGGTCGGTCGAGATGCGGAAGCCGCGACCAACGGGACGATGACGGCAGAAATGCTCTCCTATTCCCGGGCGCAGGGCGTGTTTGCCGGCGTTTCTCTTTCGGGATCGACGCTCGGACCTGATGGGGGCGCGAATGAAAAGCTATATGGCAAGAAAGTGGATGCCGCGCAAATCATCGATGGCAGTGCCGGTCCAGCGCCACCATCGGCTAAAGAACTGCTTGGGGTCCTCACGGCGAAATCGCCCGGAAACGCCTCAGCTGGAAAATGACAATCTTGGTGAGTGAGGTACGGGATCGTTCCTCACTCCACCTGATTTTTCCGATGCTAGTGGTGCGGTCGACTCATCGAACATTATCGGCGCACGTGCGCAGGCCGTGGCTTTGAATCATCTGCCTTGCGGTGCGACGATCAGTTTCCTTTTCAGTTGCTCGCAGAAGATGAACTTGCATGGGATGGCATCGCTCGCGCATGGGCCCGGGTTTTGTTTTCAGCCTTCAGCGTATCCAATTCGCGCAGTACGTTTTTCCATTCCCGCGGGTTCTTCTTGGTCACGAACGGCTTTTCCAGGTCCGCGTAGAACTGGAGTATGTTTCGGCGTAAATCATCTGAAACCGGCTTACCGTCCAGTTTCGTAAGCAACGTTGCATACGATTTGTCAGCGGGTCGATAAACGCCGGCTTCAGTGATTTCACCGGTATCGAGGTTATCGTTTGGCAGTTCCAGCCTGCCTTCGCCTTGAGCTACCAGCAGCTTCTGATAAAGGGCAAGGGTTTCATTGAAACTGTGCATGTACATTTGCTCCACAGCTGGAGTTGGCGGGTGAAATTTGAGGGCGCTGAACGGACCCACTTTCGGTACCAGTCGCACGAAGAACGCTTTCATCCTGGCGAAGAAACTTGGCTTCTCATAGATGTGTCCCCACTCTTTGCGGTACCCCGACTGTGAAATGTTGTAAACAAACTTCTTTCGTGTCTCGCTGGGATCGCTGTTTTGGATCTGGTGTTTCTTAAGATGCCACGCCACCTTGGTCGTCCTTGGAATCACTTTCGATACAGCGTATCGATAGCTGCCAATGGACAGATCGACGCTTTTAAAGATGGACGATAATTCGATCGAGCACGTCTCTAAGAATGCTCTTTCCAGCAGCGACTTGGAAACCTCAAAGCCGATGAACTCATGGTAGGCGCTCGGCGCGTAGTGGCCCTCGGCGACCTGGTCAACGTCAAAGGCAAATTCCACTCGCAAGTGCACGGCTGGATTATCTTCATAAGTTACGGCGGGACCGTATTTCTTTGCCAGCTTGGGATACATCAGCGCAACCGATGGATTGGTCGCGAGCGGGTGACCAGAGCGATCGGCAGCATAATGCGCCAGAGCACCCAGCGCGAATGCATATTCATTTAAGTCTTTCGATTCACTGATGAGCGCCAGGACGAAATCGCCGCTTCGCACATAGTGTGTCAGATCGCTGAAGAATTTGCTGCCAAACGGGTAATAGCCCATGTCCTGGATAATCGCGCCGCCGTAAACGTACGCATGCGCTTCCAGGAGTTCTTTCGCGGTCGCATCAGGGAAGCGCTTCAGCAGTTGCGGCGCGATGTTGTCTTTCCACGCAGCGTCGATGATAGCTTCATGAGTCAGCACAGAGTACCCGCCGCACGTTGGAGCAAGGCAGATTGCGAGGCATAGACCCAAAATGACGCGGAATTTTCTTCTGCAGTTCCCGGCAGGAGCAATTAGGTACAACTGCTTCCATCGACCATAAGAATGTGGCGCAGTTTTCATTTGAACGGCTTGGCCGGCGCGGGCATTGTAAAGGGTACCGCCGCCTCATCGGCGCTGAAGCTGTGTCTTTTGCCAGTTGGGCCGTTGCCTGATTTGGCGGGGCGCACCCGTCGGAGGTTTCATTGCACTGGCAGCACGCGGCAGAGTAGCTGCCCATCATCAATCAATCAGATTTCCAGTGTCTAAATAGAGGGAACCCAGGCAGGCCTGCGTTCCATTTCCTGGGAACGGCGACGGCGGCGGCTCGCCTCCCTGCAACTCACTTCCGCGTGAACCAGCGCAGTTGATACGTCACTCCTAAAGACGTGAAGTTGTTGCCCACGCGCGTGACAGCCCCTCTGGAATAGGACAGCTTCAGCGACTGTGCGCGCGTCAGCGGCAAAGCCAGCGTCGCACCCATGCGCGAATTTTGTTGCAGGTCTTTACTGCGGATTCCATTCACATGGGTTCTTCCACCGGTGTAATAAGTGCCGTCCAAGGCCAGCCACAACCCGGGACGGAAAGTGTAACTGACGTGCGACTGCACGGAGCCAATCGGCGCCTGCTCGCGCACCTGTCCATGAAAAAAATCGGAGTTCGGCAGAAAAAACCAGCCTCCCAGATCCAGTTCCAGCACCCAGGAACGCAGGCTGCGTGAAATGCCGATCTCCGGCCTAACGGCCCAGCGGTTGCCGCCAATATTGACGAGCAGGTTGGGATCGTATTGGCCCAGCGGCACAGCAATCACCACGTCTGCGCCCACCACGGTCTTGGCTTTATGCTTCTTGAATTCCTGCAGGTCCACCGCGGGCGAGCCTATAAGAAAGTAGGATAGGCGCAGCCGGAGATCGCCCAGCCCTGAGCGGTAGAGATGCGCCGGAACTCCAAACAACAAAGCTTGCCCTGATCCCAAAACGTACGGCATGCCGGCGGCAATGGATGTCTGCCGGCCCAGCAGGCCAAAAGAGTGGTAGTAGCCAAGTGTGGCCGTGTTAAAGCTGGCGGAAGCGTCGGTTATGGGCAGAGTTGGGTCCAATACCACATCACCGCTGGTGCGCCCGTAAGAAACCACGGCAAAATTGGTTCCGACCGGCGCGGGAGAAAAGGACCGCGGCTCCAGGTCTTGCGCGTGTGCAGCAACGCACATCACCAACCCAACTGTAGCCAACAATGACGCTCGGACGAGCTTTTGAACCGCTCTCAAGAAGTCTCATCGCCGGCCCCTTTCCAGCAAAGCCTCCGCTTGTAAGACGCAAAAAACAGAGCTGGAGTTTTTAGCCGTCCGCACTGTAAAAGCTAACAGTTCGCCGCCATCGTGGATCCGTTTACGTTTGGCTGTTAGCAACTGATATGACCCGGTGGGGGCATGCCCGCTGGAGCCGCAGAAAGTAAGCAGGATTCGCTGAACCAACGGAAATCTTCCAGCTGTTTGCCCCCGACCTGGAATGAGGTGGACATGGCCGGTACGATTGGCCCAATCGGGCATCCATCCGAAGCGTTTGAATGCCTCGATTGCTTTCTTGTGGATACGCTCAACGAGCACGGCAGATGTACGCGATGCGGTTCGAATGCGGTGATGCCGTACATGGTGCTTGAAAAGGCTGGCCGCTGGATCAAAGTGGGAGACGCGCCATATTGGGTTTCCATCGAACAGCCGTATATGAAGGTTGAAGACAGCACTCCTCGTATTTCCGAACAGCCTCGGCGTTGTCGAATGATCGCAAGAAGCAACACCCCAAAACCTGCGCACGCCCCAGTGATGAAAAAAAGATATGCCTGATTACGTGCAATAATTGTTTTTCTCAGAGACGCCTTTTAGGCTCGGTCGTCCGATTTTTCACTCTCAGCGTTGAGGGATCTGGGCCTTCGCTCGGTGATTTTCCCAAGTGTTTCTGGTCCGACTTCTCCGTGTTAATCAGTGGTAAGGTTCTTCTTCCACCCGTCCTGCTGTTCTGGGTACGCTAGAATGGTCGCGATGAATGGGCTTCTACACCGGCTGGCAGGTGTCGATTTATATCGCGAGCATCCTGCGCTGCGGTACGGTCTGGCGCTGTTTTTTGTTTTGGCAGTGCTGGCAGCAAATTTTTTACCCTTCATTGGGCCGCGACTGCCTTTCTTCTTCTTTTTTGGGGCCGTCGCGCTCACAGCCCGTCTGTGCGGCTTCGGACCGGCTGTCATGGTCACCCTGCTTTCCGGCATTCTGGCGAACTTCTTCTTTCTGTCGCCGTATTTTTCTTTCCGCTTTGGCCCCGGCAGTCTCCTCCAGGTATTCCTCTTCTTCATGGTTTCTCTTTTGATTACCAGCGTTGCTTTGCAGAAGTCCACGGCAGAAATGATCGCAATCAGGAGCCAGGCCCAGTTGGCGGAAACGCTTAGGTCCATCACAGAAGGTTTTATTTCCTACAGTCCTAACTGGATCATTAATTACGTGAACCCCGCTGGAGCCCGGCTGTGCGGTTCTACAGTGGCGGAAATGACTGGTCGCAACTTCTGGCAACTGTTCCCTGACGTTGTGGGCACTGAGCTTGACGTCAATTTTAAGAAAGCCATGCGCGAGCGCGAGCCCACACATTTTGAAATGTTCTATCCTCGGCTCAACCGCTGGTACACGGTTTCCGCTTATCCCGGAGCTCTTGGCCTGACTGTGATTTTTCAGGACATCTCAGAGGCGCGGCAAACCCGTGAAGCCCTGCGCACCACGGAGCGCCGCCTGCAGGTTGCGCAGGTTTCCGCTCGTCTCGGCTCATGGGAATGGAACGTAAAGACCAATGAGCTATGGTGGGCTGACGGCATGTGGTTGGTGCATGGCCAGCCTATCGATTCCGTGGATCCCACTTTTGCAAACGGAATGTCTTTCATTCATCCGGACGATCGTGGTCCAGTACAGCTCGCGCTTCAGCAAGCGTTGGCTGCTAAAGGCGAATTTGAATCCGAATATCGCACCACGTTCCCCGATGGCAATGTGCACTGGATTCGGGCCCGCGCTCGGGCGATCTTTGATGATGCCGGCCAGCCGGAACGGATGATTGGCGTCGCTATGGACATCACCAGCAACAAGCTGGCAGAAGATGCTCTCCGCAAGTCAGAAAAGCTGGCTGCAGCAGGACGCCTGGCTGCCACCATCGCGCACGAAATCAATAACCCGCTGGAAGCCGTAACCAACCTGCTTTACATCCTGCGCCTGAACGATAAGTGGGACGACAACGCCCGCAGCTACGTTGCTCAAGCTGAACACGAACTGGCGAGAATCGCGCACGTTACACGGCAAACGCTGGGCTTTTATCGTGACACCACTTCGCCACACCTGATGAATCTGCCAAAAATCGTGGAGGAGGCCCTTGCCTTATACTTGCCGCGTATTCAGGCCAAGCATATCCGCCTCTCCCGTGAGTACGATGAAACCGTGCAGATCACCGGCTTGGCGGGAGAAATTCGTCAGGTAATTTCCAACCTGGTGGCGAATGCCATTGACGCGTTGCCGGTGGAAGGCGCGCTGCGTATTCGTGTGCACCACGCCAGGGAGTTTCACAATTCAAATCGTCCCGGCGGCAGAATTGTCATTGCCGATACCGGCAGCGGCATCTCCCCGGCGCATCGCAAAAAACTTTTTGAGCCTTTCTACACCACCAAGGAAGACGTCGGCACAGGGCTGGGGCTTTGGGTGTCACGGGAGATCGTGCAGAAACACGGCGGCAATATTGTTTTGCGAAGCTCCGTTGCCCCAGGCCATACAGGAACAGTGTTTTCGATCTTTCTGCCGGAGTAAAGCGATTAAGGCGGTCGCTCTCCGATGAACTGTCATCTCCGCTTCTGGTTGCGCTTCACGCCGCTGCAAAGCTTCTTCCATCGCTCTTTTTCTGTGCGACGCAGATTTGGATCCACTTGTGCCGCCGCATGCCGCATTTCGCGCAGCAGCTTTAGATAGCTGCGCCATCTCGCTTGCTCGATTTCCCCGGAAGCCAGGGCTTTCTGCACGGTACAGTCGGGTTCCGCGGTATGCGTGCAATCGCGAAAGGCACATGCTGATGCCAGAGCATCAATTTCCGGGAAGGCCTGATCCACCGCAAATTCCTGCCGTATATCTGGCGCCCATAGTTGCAGCTCGCGGATTCCCGGATTGTCCAGAATCAATCCGCCATTCGACAAAAAGAATAGCTCCCGATGCGTTGTGGTGTGGCGGCCACGGCTGTCGGATTCGCGCGTCGGTCGCGTCGCCTGGGCGGCTGTGCCCAAAAGTTGATTCACGATCGTCGATTTACCAGCGCCCGAAGATCCCACCAGCGCCGCCGTTTTCCCAGCGGCAATCATCGGCAGTAATGCTTCCGCTGAACTCTGGTGGCCGCCACCCTCGCTCAACGCCGATATCGCTACAACCGGCACGCCCGGCGCAATGGCCTCCACTTCCGCGATGCGCGTCTCCAGATCAGCGTTACAAAGATCGGCTTTGTTGAGCACGATGACCGGCTTGGCACCGCTCTGACCCGCCGCAACCAGATAGCGCTCCAATCGGCGCAAGTTATAGTCGTGATCCAGCCCGCAAACTATGAACAACAAGTCCACATTCGCGGCGATGACCTGCTCTTCGCCAATTGAGCCGCTGGCCTTGCGGGAGAACTTCGTTCTTCGCGGCAACACGTCCGTGATAACGGCAATGTCACCGGTCGCATATTGCCGAACAGCGACCCAGTCGCCCACCACCGGCAGGCCGCCCACTTCGGCGCGGTACAGCAGCGCGCCTGCGACCTCGGCGTCGGCTTCTCCGGACGCCGTCCATAGTGAATAGCTGTGCCTGTGTTGCGCTAAAACCCGCGCCGGACGTAGGTCCTTCCCGGCAAAGCCAGAAAACTTCTCTTCCCAAACTTCATCCCATCCTGCTTGTTGCAGCATTCGGTCAACTCCAATTCGGTTGCGGAACCAGACGCATTCCGCACCAAAAGGCACAGACACACGTCTAGGGAACCTGATTTTTAGGAGTTACTACAGAAGGAACCGAATTAAAGGATGGCAGTCATAGGCGCAAGAAGAGTGTATCGCAGTAGAGCAGCAGAAGTTAAGGCTTTTTCCTGAGCCAGGCACTACGCAGTGCCGCGTTTTCGCAGCCACAGACACCCGTGGAACTACGCCGATCTAAGCCTTCCCGCTTGTTACCTCGGTACTCTTGTTGCTTTTTCCCCTCCCTGCGATGATCACTGTGCATCAAGAATCTGGCTGGTGGTTTCGGGGGAAAGCACCCGGCTAGATTAGGGCTCTTAAACAGGCCTCGGCTAAAACCGAGGCCTGTAGTTTTTTGCGGGACATTTCTTTTCAGCGGCTTGCAGGACATCGAACAACGTCCGCCGAAGTTACATATTTCCCTCGTCCGCTGAAGGTCCGTAAATGGAAGGCACAGGAATATCATTCAACCGCAGGTAAACGCCCAGCTGCGCGCGATGATGAATGCCGTGGTTCAGCAAAAAGCTGCGCACCACCGCCACCCGAGGCAGCGTAAAAATGGTGTTGTCACCGGCTTTTAGCGTCCAGGGCTTCATGAAGTGGTCATCGGTAGAATCTGCGATTGCCTTGCGCGCTGTACTTGTGCTCTTGTCAAAAGCAGCCAGCAGTTCACCCCGTGATTTCAACTCCGGATTGGGCGGCACTGTGCTCACATCAAAGCTTTCCTGGCCAAAAATCGCTTCGGCCCACTGATTGATTGTTGCCACATGGGTTGCCAGCGCACCCAGCGCCATGGATTTTGTATGCGGTTTAAAGCTGAGCTTATCTTCCGGAACGCGCTCCAGCGATTTGCGCGTGTTGGCCATTTCCTGGTCGAACTCCGGCAGAATCGCCTGGCTGATGTTTCTGCTCTCTTGCTGGAATGTCTGCGGCTGTGCAGCCATGGTACCTCCTTGGAATAATCGTTGATCAGATGATTGTACTCATCTCGTCGGTGCAAAAGTCTTATTGTTGCTGATCATTTTTCACCGCGCTCAGCAGGTCGTGAATCTGCAAGCCGCTCAAAAGTTATAGCAGTCACAAAGAGAATGTGCGCTTCGTCCCGGATGGACAGGGTTGGAGACAAATTAAAACCGGACCCGGAAGAACCGGGCCCGGTTCATTTCCGATTAGGCAACTTCTTTGGTCCCACTAGCTGCTGTGCCGGCTCCTTTGGCCTTTGCTTTCGTCGTCAGCTTGCCCAGCAGGGTTGAACCTTGAATGGAGCCAAGACCGGTGGTCGGATCCCATCCCGCGGCTGCATTGAAGGCGCCATTTGTACCCTGGACAATGTCATTGCATATGCCAGACGTGCTATAGAGGAACGGATTCAGGAATCCGCATTTTGTCCCTGCGCTTTCATTGATCTGAGCCACCAACGCCGCATAAAGCGGCGCTACTGCACTGGTGCCTCCAATCACGCTGGGAACTCCATCCACCAAAACCTTATAGCCGGTTTGCGGGTCGGCATCGCCGGCCACATCAGGCACTCCACGCCCGTGGAAAGTCGTGGGCAGGATGCCATTCTGGTAAGCAGGCGTGGCAAAGTGTTGGCTTACGCCCCCACCGCTTGCGCCATCCTGAGGAATGCCACCCCAAGTGGTCTCCTGCGAAATGGTGCTGCCGTTCGCGATGAGGCGGGTTCCTCCGCAGGCCAGCACAAATGGACTGGAAGCAGGGAAATCCACGTGGTTAGCGCCGTCATTCACGCCATCGCTCGATCCGTTATCCCCAGACGCTGCCAGCACAGTCACGCCGAGCATGGCCGCATCTTTGAAAACTTCGTTGAATGCGTCCATCGACTGCTGGGTCCAACTGGCTTCCGGCCCGCCCCAGCTGATGGAGATAATTGAAGGATGGTTTTTCTTGTCATGAATCGCAGCGGTGATCGCGTCTAGGAACCCCTTATCAGTATTGTGGGCGAAATACACCACAATATGAGCATTCGAGGCAATACCTCCTGCCACCATGATGTCCAATTCAACTTCGCCATCCGGACCGTTAGGATCGCCAGTGGGCTGATTGGTGGCTCCATGGACGGATACGGCTGACACTTTTGGATTCGCCTTCTGCTGCTTGAAATATTTCTTTAAGTCCGCCGTTGGATAACCACCCCCAAGCTCAATCAAGGCGATGGTCTGTCCCTTGCCTGTAGCCCCAGAGGGGAAATTGTAGGCCGCTGCTACTTGGCCGGGATTAAACGGCATGGCTGTTGCGGTCCTGGGTTGCGCTGCTGCCTGGGACGCCAGTTTTGGTTGGACGCCATGAGCAGCCATGCGGAAATGGGGCTTCGCCTGATCACGATTATCTAGTCCGTGGACGCTTTCAACCACGCCTTCCAGCTCGTCAGGAAGGTGGATTTCACCCGTACGGCCACGATAGGATCGGCTGCCGCTTTTATCCTCATAGATTTTCAAATCAACGCCAAATGCTTTCTGGAGCGCCTTGACAGTGCCGGAAAGTTTGATTGTCCGGGCAGCCGGATTCTGGTCCACTACGGCCAAACCGTGCTCGTGGGCAAACTCAGCGACTTTGGCCATGTCTTCAGGTTTGGCTCCATAGTCTGCCAGTTTATCGAGCGTGTAATATTTGCGTTCTGACGGAGGTTGCGAGCTAAGTTGCAACACCTCATCGTCAGTCAATTCGCTGGTGCGACGCAGCACCAAGGTTGTTTCCACTATCTGGTCCGGATCCGCAGATCGTACAGCGCGAAAACCGGCAAGGGGCACACGAGTGCTTTGAGAAAGAGGCTTACTCATCGAAATGTCCTTTCAAAATCGTCGGCAGGGTCGCGCCGGGCTGGGCAATAGCGCTCTGCCGAACAATTTACGCTGTGAAGGAAAGGTCCTTCTGGGATAATTCCTGCTGGCGCGATAGGCAGGAGCAGCGTCTACCCTCTGCAGTGGCACTGCTATAGATAGAGTGTTATGGACCCGTAAATCATTTCACAAAAATGAAAAAATGAGCAAACGCTAATAGTGACAGGGTGAAACGGCACAAAAGTTGAGGAAGGCAGACTGGTTACAGGCGAGACCTGCTGCGACACGAATTTATCAGAAATAGTGAAGGGCGAGGCCGATCACGCGCCGAGCCCGCTGCAGCAAGGCCTTCATAGATTAGTAAATCAGATTACGGTGAAGCGGTTTGGAGCGAAGCGACACGAATATCAGAAATGGTGAAGGGCGAGGCCGATCACGCGC
>C688J18823_10000030_pt1 | contig 82452 bp, 69 predicted proteins | sample HopSoiMetagenom1_FD_18823 | JGI IMG/M metagenome (IMG submission 18823)
TTGGTGGATGAAGGTGAGTGCCGCCTGCGCTGGGGCTCCAGCAGAGGTACTGCAAGCCGGCTCGATATCGAAATTTCAGCAGTTGCCAGGCGCGTGCTGGATTCCCGGAACCCTCATATCAGTGAAGACATTAATCAGCTTTCGTCGACTGAGAAAACGCAGCTTCGCCGCTGGGAGTCTGACCTGAAACAATATCTTGGCATACCGCTGTTGACCGGCGATGGTCGGCAGCTCGGCGTGCTGGGGTTTCTCGATAAGAAAGACAGGACATGCTTCTCACCGGATGACGTTCGCCGGGCCCGCGTTTTAGGCGCTGAAATCACCGTGGCTCTTGAAGCGGCACAAAATCTTCAACTCTCTGACCAGCATCGCAAACGCACTGAAGACCTGATGGAAATGGCGCTGGATCTTGGCTCTGCGCTGCGCCTGCCGGACTTTGTAAAGAACTTCACGGAGCGCGTGGCCAGCATGATTGGTGCGCGCTGTGCCATCTTGTCATTGGCGCAGGGCAATAAGGTGGAAAGCGTCGGCTTTTGCGGTCCGCGGCCAGAGCGCGACCTGCAGCGCAAATTGAACGCCGCATTCTCTGAATATGCGGAGCGCCATCCTGACGTGAAGATCACCGGGAGTGGCGTTCAAGCGCTTGGCCCTGATTTGATAGCAGCCTGTGGCTGGCAGAATCTGACGCTGGTCCGGCTGGAGGGAACTGAGAGCGACCTTCTCGGCATCCTTGCACTGGCCGATATCAGCCGTGAACTGATGTCCGGCGATCTTAATTTGCTACAGGCGCTGATCGTACATGCGTCGGTCGCGTTAGAAAACTCGCGCCTGTTTACCAGGATCACGCAGTCCAGCCGCCAATGGGCGGAAATTTTCGACTCAATCTCAGATTTCATTGTGGTGCACGATGAGCATTTTGAAGTCCTGCGCGTCAACCGCTCTCTTTCGGAATTTATAGGCGTGCGTCCTGCGGAGTTGATTGGCTTGAGTATGCGCGCCTTGGTCTCGATTGCTTCCGATTCGCCGCAACCTTGTCCTTTTTGCCGCGCCGAAAATGAGTCTGACGAATACCTGCATCCCGTCCTGGAGCGCACATACCTCGTCTCAAGTTCGCGGATTCATGCCGCGCTGGATGAAGGTCTGCAAACCGTTCATGTGCTCAAAGACATCACTGACCGCCGTGAAGCCGAGCAGCGCTACCGCGAGTTATTCGATAACGTGCAGGAAGGCGTTTTCTTTGCTTCGCCTGAAGGACATTTCATTGAAGTAAATGATGCCCTGGTCCGCATGCTTGGCTATCAAACCCGCGAAGAAGTGCTGAAGCTTGATCTCCAGAGCCAGGTATATGTCTCAGCCGAGCAGCGCGACGAAATCACCCGCCAACTGCACCACCAAGGCGCCATTCGCAATTTTGAAGTGACGCTTACCCGCCGTGACGGCAGCATGATTCACGCATTGGAAAATGCCTTCGTCGTAAAAGACGGCCAGGGCAAGATCATGCAGTACCGTGGCGTTTTCCTCGACATCACTGAGGTCAAAAACTTTCAGGCGCAATTGCAGCGTGAGCGCGACTTTACCAGCAAGATATTGAACAACACGCAAACCATGATCATGGTGGCGGATACCGCGGGTTTGATCAGCTATGCCAACCAGCGAGTTTATGAAGGCGGCGGGTTTGAGCAGAACGAATTGGTCGGCCACCGTCTGGACCGCATTATCTCTCTTTCACATAAAAAGACATTTGCTGAAGCTTTTGACGCCAGCCTACATGGCCTGCAATCGGACAATTTGGAACTGATGATCACGCGCGGCAACGGCACGCAAGGCAAGTTTTCCGTGAATCTGAGCCCCATGCGTGATGATCGCGGCGAGGTCAGCAGTGTCGTGGTTCTGATGACCGACATCACAGATACCTCAATGATTCAGGCCAAGCTGATGCATACGGAAAAAATGGCTGCTGTAGGACAGCTTGTTTCCGGCGTGGCGCATGAGGTCAATAACCCTCTTACTGCCATCATGGGATTCTCTGATCTGCTGATGGAAAACCCTGACGTCCCGGGCAGCGCGCGCAAAGATCTGCAAGTGATTCTGGAAGAGGCGCAGCGCACCAAAGAGATTGTGCAAAATCTGCTGAGCTTTGCCCGCCAGCGTCCGCCGCAGCGCCAGCCGCTACAGATCAATAACATTCTGCGCAAGACCATCGCACTTCGTTCTTATGATTTCGCTAATCACGGCGTGCAGATCGTTGAGAAATTTGATTCGCGCCTGCCTGACCTGATCGGCGATTCGCATCAACTACAGCAAGTATTCCTCAATATCCTCAACAATGCGTATGACGCAGTACAGTCCGCAGGACGGCCTGGTCTGATTGAGATTGAAACCATCCAGGATGGCGGCTGGGTCGAGATCCTGTTCCGCGATAATGGTGAAGGCATACAGCATCCGGAGCGCATCTTTGATCCGTTCTTTACTACCAAGGAAGTTGGGCAGGGAACCGGCCTGGGATTGAGCATCTGCTATGGAATTGTGCGCGAGCATGAAGGCGAGATTCTTTGCGCCAACAATCAGGAGACGCAAGGCGCGACATTCAGCGTGCGCTTGCCTGTCCGCACCAGGACAGATTTGAAGCTGGTCGTTACTGCAGGAGCCAAACAATGAACTCCGGCGCTGCAACGCTCGCACGCTTGCCTCTGTTGCTCATTGAGGATGAGCGCTCGGTGATGGATTTTATCCGCACGGCGTTGGAACGCAACGGCTATGCTTGCAGCACGGCGAACTCGGCAGCGGAAGGCATTCGCACCTTGGAAACAGGAAGCTTTGGCGGGATTATCTCCGATATGCGCACTCCGGGCGGAGCCAGCGGCGCAGACGTGCATTCCTGGATTGTTCTGCACCGGCCGGAGTTGAAAGACCGCATGCTTTTTATCACCGGCGATACGGTGAATGAAAATACCATGAAGGCTTTGCAGAGCACCGGAGTGCCGTACATCGAAAAGCCTTTCCGAGTGCAGGAGCTGATCAATATTGTGGAAAGGATTTTCGGCAAAGCAGAATGACGAGTGACGCTAAAATCCGGTTCATGATCGTGGACGATCATCCGAGCATTCGCAAACTCTGCATGACCGTGGGGGCCTCTTTGGGCTTCAACTGTGTCGAGGCTGAAAGCGCGGTTGCCGCGCTGGCCCAACTGGAAAATGATTCACCCGATATCATCCTTGCTGATCTGATGATGCCCAACATGACGGGCCTGGAATTTCTGCCGCGCGTGAAAGAGTTGTTGCCTCGAACGGAAGTCGCCATTATGACCGGCCATGCCTCCATTGAGACGGCGGTGCAAGCTATGAAGCTGGGCGCTTATGACTACATCACCAAGCCTTTCCGTATTGAAGAACTCAAGCTGCTGTTGCAGCGCATGGCAGAAAAAATCAGTCTGGTGGCCGAAAACCAGTTCCTGCGCGAACGCGTGAACGCCGAAATGGAACTCAGCGGCATTGTTGGTTCGTCCCACAAAATTCAGGAAGTGTTGCGGATGATTGCCCGGCTGAAAGATACACGCACGCCTGTGTTGATTACCGGCGAAAGCGGTACTGGCAAAGAGCTGGTGGCGCGGGCGATTCATTATCGCGGCCTGCTGTCCAAGCGACCGTTCGTCGCGGTGGATTGCGGTTCGCTGGTGCCTACTTTGATTGAAAGCGAATTGTTTGGCTATGAGAAAGGCGCATTTACCGGCGCTAATCGCTCCAAGGAAGGGCTATTCCAGTCGGCCAATGGCGGAACAATCTTTCTCGATGAGATTGGCGAACTTTCTCCGGAATTGCAGGCCAAACTGTTGCGCGTGCTGCAAGAAAAAGAAGTGCGCCCCGTGGGCAGCAATCAGAAGTTCAAAGTCGATGTGCGCGTGATTGCCGCTACCAATCGTGATCTTGAGGCAGCACAAAGAGAGGGCGCATTTCGCAAGGACCTTTATTTCCGTTTGAATGTAGTCACGCTCAATCTGCCGCCGTTGCGGGAAAGAAGGTCTGATGTTGCGCCGCTTGTTCACTACTTCCTTGATCGCTTTGTTCCCGGCAAAAACATCTCGATTTCTCCTGCGGCCATGAAGACAATGTTCCAGTACGACTGGCCGGGCAATGTGCGCGAGTTGGAAAACTGCATAGAGCGCGCCGTGGCGCTGGGCGATCAGGAAATGATCGAGGTATCTGATCTGCCTCCGGCTGTGCGCCAGCAACCAGCGCAGAATGTCTCTGCGGAAACAGCAATCTTTGCCGATGAAGCGGCTGGATCTTCAAATACCGACTTGGAAGAACTGGAACGAGAGACAATTCAACGGGTTTTTGAACAAGTCCGTGGCGATAAGGCCCGTGCCAGAGCAATGCTTGGGATCAGCCGGGCTACTTTGTATCGCAAACTCAAGCGCTACAACATCGGTTTTGCAAAGGCGGCGTCAGCAGCCCCTTGAGACAGCTAGCCTGAGACGCTGTTTCATCCTGAGACACTTTTCCTCATCCGATTAGCGGATGAAAAAATGTGCATCTTCGGAATCAACAGGTTAGTTCAACTAGGGTTTGGCCTGGGTCTTGCTCTAAGTGTTTTAGCTAAGTTTTTGGGAATAGATCAGGAACAAACTGAAAGTACTTGCATCGCCAGGAAATCTCTTGCACTGTTTTGGCGGAGAGACGTAGTTTCGCGACTTAAAGATTCGCGGCTTAAAATAATGACGACAACAACAGCTACGCTCAATCTGGATGAGGTTGCCGAATTCTGGCGCATTGCGCGTCGGCTGTACTCCGTCTATATCGAACTGGACCGCACCTTTGAGCTCGACGTACCCACCTGTCGGGAACTTGAAGACGCCGTTGACAGTCCTGAATCCGATGCGCGGGAGCGTGTGCTGCAATGGTTCGAAGATATTGACGGCCATGTGCAAGTCTGGCAATTACGGCAGCTGCTGCAAAGCACCAGCCTGCAGAATGAAGAGAACCTGCGTTACCTGATCGTCCGTCACCTGAACAAGAAGCAGAAAGGCGAAGCGGACAAAGACAAAATCGATTTTCTGCTGGTGCAATACTTCGCTCATTCCGCGCCGCATGGATTAGCTGATACCTCGTTGGAGGAAGTGGCTCGAGTGCTTGAACCGGCTATGGGAAAAGCGCCTCAGGCTTTTCCTGAGTGGGCTTCGAGTCTCGACTCCAAGCTGCGCAAGCTAAATGAATCCAACAGTCTGGAAGAGCTGCAGAATTCCGGAGCTCTTCAGGAAGTTCGCGAGTTAAAGCTGGCTGTGGGCGACGAGTATTTTGAGCCCGGTTTCCTTGTGGCTTTCACGCGCTTCAATTTCTTGGCGCGACGCGCTTTTTTCCGCGCCATGCATCTTGATCTGCATGCCATTCGTGAATCAGTGAACGAACTCGAGCGGCTGGGATTTGCCAGAGTAGATTGCCGCGATGCCGGCCTAACGGAAAGTGAATCGCTGGAGCAGGTTAGGCACGTTGTTCATCAATGGAAAACGCCTTTCCGCGCTCCCTATTCCGGTGGTTCGTCGTTCCTGCAACTGATTCTTTTGCGCCACTGTTTGCAGCACGCTTTGAAAAGTACCGGTGTGAACGCAGAACCTGTCCCTCCGGTGCCACAGCCGATCCCAACGCAGGCTCAAGCGCCTGCTGATGGGAAGCCTGCATCAGCAAAAGCAATACATGTTCAAGCTGCTGCTGCAGCGGCGGTCGCTAAAGAGAATCAACAGGTCCATGCGATCCATGCCGAACCATTGGATCTGGTTTCACCTCCGGCGCACAGCAGCGCTGACACCGCTGGTACAGAAGAGCAGGCCGATGAAGATAACTATCTAGCACGTTGCGTTACAGACATCGCGGAACAGTTAAAATCCGTGCCGGCAAAAAACTTTCCGGCTGTCACGCCAATTGTCCTGGGGGGATGCAAGCTGTTGATTGCCACTTGGGAAGCGCAGGCTTTTGTACAGGACGATGAGACCTCCAAAGCATTGCAGCGTACCGTTGCGGCGCGAACGATTTTGCATGTCTGTGTGGAACGCCATAAGAAGAATGAAGCAACCGACCTTGCCGCCGCCATGGACATTGCCCGCGCCCAGGTTGAAGAAATGAAACAACATGTGGAAGCTGCAAAAGAAGCCAAGAACATTGATGCGGCGGTGAACCTGGCGGCAACCAGCAAACGCCTTTCGTCATTGATTGCCGAATGCGAAAAGGCGGGTAGTTAGGAAGCCTTCCGGCCGCAGAACTCCTCAAGATTTGAGAATTTGTCTCAGGGTGAGACAGGCCGCTCTTCTCCAGTGACCGCATCGATCCAGTAAGTTGGATCAGATCTAATCCAACCTATTGATAATAAAAAGCTTGTTCTCTTTCCAGGATTCCTGCCCCACCCCCGCAGCTTGGCTGCGCAATTGCAATACCTATATGGATACCAAAGGGCAGGGGTTCGTCCGTTTTGACCAAGATTCTCATAGTCGATGATTCGCCGGCCGAGGTGAAGCTCATGCAGTCGGTTCTGGACCGCGCCGGCTACATGTCGGTTACGGTCCATGATCCTATGCGCCTGGAGCAGACGATTGACATCGAGCGTCCTAACCTGATTTTGATGGACGTGGTCATGCCCCAGCGCAATGGTTTCCAGGCGTGCCGCGAACTGAAAGGCAACGCCGATTACGCGCGCATTCCGGTGATTATGGTCAGCTCTAAGAACACTGAGAGCGACAAGTTCTGGGCCAAGCAGCAGGGAGCAGACGGCTATGTGGTGAAGCCGTTTACGAGTGAAGAGCTTTTGGGAACCGTGCGCGGACTGGTGGGAAAGGGCGTTTCGTGAAATCCCGAGCGTAGCGAGGGAACCCTATAGTCAAAAAGGGAACATTGGGTCGAAATAGGGAATTGGTGAACGTAAGCAGATTATAAGGCAATAGGAATCCCTCACCTGCAAACAGCGCGGGTTCGGGATTTCAGAAAAACAATGGCAGAAGAGCAACAACAACTCGAACCACTTTCGCCGGAGGCTGAGCAGCTTGAATTGCTGCCTCAAGCGGAGCCGGAACGGCAGTATTGCCTGTTCCGCGCCGGACGTGAGCGCTTCTGCTTTTCGGTGCTCGATGTGGAAGAAGTTGTGGAGTGGCCCAATCTGACCAAAGTCCCATTGGCGCCATCGTTCCTCATGGGCATTTTTAACCTGCGTGGTTCGATTGTGCCGGTAGTGGATATCGCGTTGACGGAAGGCCGCCGGCCGGATCTGCACCCCAAGCACGTTGTTGTAGCCAGCTTGAAAGGTGAAGGCGACAACGATGATCTGCGAATCGGAATTGCGGCAGACGAGGTGATTGGCACATGCAGCACCTCAGAGCCGCTGTTAGTAGACGAAGCACCCAGCGAAATGCCGCATTGTTGCGGCATGTTGCGGCATGAAGATCGCATGGCACTGGCATTGAATTTGAAGAAATTGACTGAGACGTTTCCCGTCCCGGTGATTTGAGATTTTGTAGAGATTCGGTTTTGAAAGCTCTGCGGTTTGAGCAGAGCGATAACAAGTTCTGAGTTTGGCCGCGAAGCCGACCACGCGCTGAGCGGCCTTAGCAAGAGCGGAATAGTGCATAGGTTTTTAAGAGCTCTGTGGCGGTTTGGAGCGGAGCGACAGGAGTGAAGTTATGAAAGGTCGTTTGAACTCGACCCTGTGGTTAATGGTGACGATTGATGTGGTCGCGCTGTTTGTTGTCTTGTGGCTGGCCTACAGCGCCGGCGAGCAAGGCAAACTCCCGATCACTGACTTTGGTGGTCTGGGGCAGGGCTCCGGTCTAAAGCTGCTATTCGCATTTGTCATCGCGGCCGGTGCCGGCCTGTGGACTTTTATCACCATTGGCAACCGAGTGCTGATCCCGGTGAAACGGCTTTCGGATTTTTCCGAACGCTTTGCCCAGGGCGATTACCGCACGCGAGCCACGGTTGATTCGGCTGATGATTTCGGTTTTATTGCCGAACAGTTGAACCGTGCCGCGGAAAATTCATCGCGCGCCGTCTTCAACCAGGAAGCGCAGGAAAACCTGCAGAAGAGCGTAACGGAGTTCCTGACCATCGTGAGCCAGATTGCCCGTGGCGACTTGACGCTGCGCGGTCGCGTGAGCAATGACGCTTTGGGCAACGTCGTCGACTCCGTCAACTACATGCTCGATAACTTTGCCAAAGTCCTGGAGCGCGTGCGCAAGGCCGCTATTGACGTGCAGTCCAGCGCGAATGAAATTCTAATTGCGTCGGAAGAGATGTCCACCGGCGCAATCCAGCAGGACCAGGAAATTACCAATACTTCATCTGCCGTGGAACAGCTCACGGTTTCGATGAAGCAGGTATCCAACAACGCTGAAGCCAGCGCTGAAGCTGCGCGCCGTGCGCTCGACGCCGCCGAACAGGGCAACCGGTCCGTGCGAGACACGCTGGAAGGCATGCAGCGCATCCGTTCTTCAGTGCAGGCAACCGCCAAGCGCATTAAAGCGCTAGGCGATCGCTCACTGGAAATTTCTGAGATCGTGAACGTAATTAATGACATCACTGAACAGACCAACCTTCTCGCGCTGAACGCAGCCATCGAAGCAGCACGTGCAGGTGAGGCAGGGCGCGGATTTGCCGTGGTGGCCGATGAAGTCCGTAAGCTGGCCGAGCACTCACGCGCTGCGACGAAAGATATTGCCGCGCTGATCAAAGCCATCCAGGCCGAGACGAATGATGCAGTCATCGTGATGGAAGAAGGCACCAAGGAAGTAGAAATCGGTGCCAAGCTGGCTGACCAGGCTGGTCGCGCGCTGGACGCAATTTCCACCGTCGTGCGCCAATCGGCTGAGCTGGTGCAGGAAATCTCTCTAGCCTCCAAACAGCAGGTGCGCGGCACTGAAGGCGTGGCCAATGCAATGCAAATTATCTCCAATATCACCCGCCAGACTTCACAGGGTGCGCGACAGACTTCGCGCACGGTGGAACAGTTGGTGCATATGTCAGAACAGCTCAATGAAGCGCTATCGCAATTCAGGGTAGTCGCTGCCAGCCAGAACGCGCTGCCCAGCGAGGCGCGTCCGGAACTGGTAAGCGCGGCAGCGGCAATGTCACGTCGTTAACTTCGTTAGGTTCAGGGTGAGGAAGACATGGCAGGCGTAGTGACAGTTAGCGAACACGAATTGAGCGAGATACGCGGCTTGATTGAAACGCGCTCGGGAATCCATTTTGACGATTCGCGCGAACGCTTCTTCTCCACTCGCGTGGTTGAGCACGTTGAGTCCAGGAAGCTGACGCATGGCACGGACCTGATCCGCCTGATCAAGAATTCCAACGTTGAATATGATTCTTTGCTCCAACGGCTGTTGACGCAGGAGACCTCGTTCTTCCGCTATCCATCACTTTTTGAAGCGTTGGAGAAGAAGGTCCTGCCGGACTTGCACATGAAAAAATTCTGGGAGAGCCCACGCTCGTTGCGTGTCTGGAGCGCTGGCTGCGCCACTGGAGAAGAGGCTTACAGCATCGCCATGACCGTGGCCGATGCAATTGAGTTTGCTGATGCGTGGAACATTCACATTCTGGCTACCGACGTGAGCCGCGACGCTCTGGAGCATGCCGATCACGGCCTGTATGAGCCGCGCGACATGGAGACGGTTGCTTCGCGCCAGCGCGAACAATATTTCTCCAAAGCCGGCGACCATTATCTGGTCCGGCCGCGCATTCGCAACCTGGTTACATTCGCGCCCATGAATCTTGCCCAGGTTGTCTACATGGGCAAGTTTGACTGCATTTTCTGCATGAATGTGCTGATTTATTTTTCTGAGGAGCGGCGTGCTCAGCTGATCCAACGATTTTATGAATATCTGGAGCCGGGTGGATATCTGTTTCTGGGCCATGCCGAATCCATCAACAAGGTCGACGTAAAGTTTGAAACGCACATCTATCGCGATGCGCGGATTTACCAGAAGCCCGCTAATCTGGCACGGGCCGCCACAACGCAGGAGAAAGCTTGAACGGACAAGGGGCAGAATTCGTGGAGATCTTCCTACAGGAAGCGTCGGAGCGCCTGCAGTTTTTGCGGGAATACTCCGGCATCCTGCAGGACGCATATCCGCGCCAGGAAGATGTGGAACGCCTGCACATTGCGGCGCACACGCTTGCCGGCACCTCTGCCTCTTATGGGTTTCCGCTGTTTGCGGAAATTTCCGGCAAACTGGCCCACATCTTCCAGTACGCGCTGAATGCCAGCATTGCTGCCGACGCGGCCGGCCCTCTCGTGGAATTTATCTCTGAGGCTGTGGCGCTGCTGGAATCCGATCTCATCATGATCAGCACGAACGGGGTGGAATCCGGCGAGGACATTGGAGTTTTCAAACAGCGTTATCCGTTCGCGTTCCAGACCTCGGCTGTGCCGCAACAGGAAGAACGCCCTCACTCGATATCCACCGGGAGCACTCCCGCGGCGGCTGCGAAAAAATCCGACTCGATTCTGGAAGAGTCAAAGCCAATTGCAGAAATTCCCTATGAGCCGCTACCGGCAGATGGCGAAGTTCCTGCTGAAGTCCTGGAGTTCTTCGTCCCTGAAGCGGAAGAGCATTTGCAGATTGTGACGCACTGCCTGCTTTCGCTGGAAACCAATCCCAGTTCCGAGCAGATTCACCGGCTGTTGCGGGCCATGCACACGGTGAAAGGATCGGCGGCGCAGGTTGGCCTGCATCGGATATCGCACGTGGCGCATCGCGCGGAAGATCTGATCGGACGCTTGCGCGAAGGCGAGTTGCGGCCAAGCGCTGAGATTATCGATATCTGCCTTGATGCGGTGGATACGCTCAAGAAGTTTCTTTATCACCAGTGGACCGATGAAGCTGCAATGCAGACTTCCGTCCATGGGCTGTTTTCGCGCATTGCGCGATTGGTGCCTCTGGAAAGAGAAGAGGAGGTTACCGGACCAGCAACGGCTTCGCCAGTGATCGAGGTTCCTGCCCGGGCCGTTGCGCAGCCAGTTGAACCAGCGCCCGCCAGCTACTTGCAAGAAATCCACCTTTCAGAGGACGAACCGGCACCGGCGACTGTGGCTGCGTCGCCTGCTGAGGTTCAAACTCTCGCAGTGGTTCCTGTTCTCCCGCATGCAGCCGCGGAAATCAAGAAGCCGGAAGGAATAGAAAAATTCGCCGACGAAGATTTGATGCGCAAAGAGCCTGCGTCCATGCCGCAGTCCAAGTCGGTGCGCATTGCCCTGGAACGCTTGGACCGCATGATGAACGCTGTGGGCGAGTTGGTGATTAATCGCACGCGCATGCTGGGCCGCGTGGCCGAACTGGAACGTCTGGCTGACGTGCTGAATTTTTCCAAGGCGCGCATGCAGGACAAGGTTTCAGAGTTCCAGGAGAAGCACGAGTTCAGCCGTATACATTCGGCTCCTACGCCAAGGCCTTCAGACGACTTTCCGTTGCGCAACGGTTATTCCAGCTACTCGCATTCCTTTGATCATTCGCTGGCTGAGTTTAGCGAACTCGAAATGGACCGCTATGATGATTTCAATATTCTCTCGCGCTCGCTGACAGAAATTTCCGCTGACATCACGGAAGTTCTAACGCAGCTGGATGGCTTTGTTCGCCGCGTGGATGGCGACATTGACGAGTTCACCAAGCTGGCGCACCGCCTGCAAGACGAAATCACGCAGGCGCGCATGGTGCCGATTGGCAACCTGTACACGCGTATCTCACGCACCGTGCGCGACGCCGCGAAAGCCGTAAACAAAAAAGTAGAACTTACGCTGGCCGGCGCCGAAACCGAACTGGATAACAACATCATCCAGCAGATTTCCGATCCGCTGATTCATCTTGTGCGCAATGCGGTGGCGCATGGTCTGGAGCGCGACGAAGAAAGATATGAGCAGGGCAAAAGCGATTCCGGCAATGTTGCCGTGCGGGCGTACCATCGCGGCAACCACATATATATAGAGGTAGAGGACGACGGCCGCGGCATCGATTACGAGAAGGTCCGCAAGACCGCCGTGGATCACGGAATGCTTTCTGCCGAAAGCGCCGCGGAGCTCGGTGAACGCGACTTGCTCGATCTTCTCTTCCAGCCGGGTTTCTCCACAGCTCCGCGCAAAACTGAATTAGCAGGCCGTGGCGTTGGCTTGGACGTTGTTAAGTCGAATCTCGCGCTGCTGAATGGTGAGATTGAAGTTGAGACCCAGAAAGGTCTGGGCACGCGCTTCACACTGAAAGTTCCTCTCACGCTTATCATTTCGCAGGCGCTGTTTGTGCGCTGCGGCACTTCCATGTTTGCTCTTCCGCTATCGTTCGTGGAAGAGATCAGGCGGCTCCGGATTAACGAAATCGAAGAGGTTGGCGGCAAACTGCTCACCAAAGTTCGCGACGTAGTCACGGAAATCGTCCGTCTTGATAGCGTGCTGGGACTGGAGCCGATCCAGCCGATCAATGGTTACTTCCGCATGGTGATTGCGAATGTCGCGGGACGCCAAGTGGGAATTGTGGTGGAAGATGTTGTCCGTAAGGATGAAATTGTTATCAAGAGCCTGGGCGAGTTCTTGCGCAATTTAAAGATGTTTCCGGGCGCAACCATCGCTCCGGACGGCAGCCTGATTCTGCTGATTGATGTCAATCGACTGGTTGCGGGCGAGGCTATTGAGCACCGTCCATTGATGACCAGCGCAAATGCAGCGCGTGTTTTCGCGCCGGGGGCAGCGGCTGTGGCGCATGGCGCTATTCCGCAGGAAGCGATTGATTTTGTTCCGGAAGAAAAACTTGTGGTACTGGTGGACGACTCAATCAGCGTGCGCAAATTTGTTGGACGCATGCTAGAGAAAGCCGGCTACCGGGTGAAACTGGCGGCGGATGGACTGGAAGCGCTGGAGATCGTAACGCAAACACGGTGTGACCTGGTTGTTACCGACCTGGAGATGCCGCGAACGAATGGCTATGAACTTTTATCGCATCTGCGGCAGGATCCGCAGACGCGCAACATTCCGGTGATGGTGGTCACGTCGCGCGCCGGCGCCAAGCATCGTGATCGAGCGATGAAAGAAGGAGCAATGGCGTTCCTGACCAAGCCGGTGCAGGAAGACCAGTTTATTGCAGCGGTGGCCAAGCTGATCGGCTCTCCGGCGGGACAAGCGCTGGAAAAAGCAGCGGCAGGATAGGTAAAAACTTTAATAAGAGATGACGTTAAGCAGGAAAACTCGGGTGCTGATTGTGGACGACTCGGCGTTTATGCGCAAGGTGCTGCAGGGCATCATTGCGTCTGATCCGCAGCTGGAGGTGTGCGGTGAGGCGCGCGACGGTCGAGATGCCGTCACTCAGACCGAGACACTCAAGCCGGACGTCATCAGCATGGACATCAACATGCCGCATGTGGATGGTCTTCAGGCGACTGAGATCATCATGTCCAGCAACCCCAAGCCGATCCTGATTGTTAGTTCCGAGTCGAGAGAAGGTGCAGATGTCACGTTGAAGGCGCTCGAACTGGGTGCGATCGATTTCGTCGCCAAGCCAAGCGGCGGTGTTGATCTGGACATGAGTTCAGTCAAAGAAGAATTGTGCCGAAAGCTCAAGATGGCTGCGAAGGTCCGCGTGGTTCGTACGGCAACGCGTTCTAAGTTGCAGCATGAGGTAGCTTCGTCGTTACCGCGGTCAGAGCCCGCTCCAAAGAATGGTGACAATGGACTGCAGGAAGTTCGCGCGGCGGTAAATGCCGCGGCCAAGAGCGCGGGGAAATTCCCTCTCATCGTGCTGGCATCTTCTACCGGGGGGCCGGCGACGTTGATGAAGTTCCTACCGTACTTCCCCAAGGATTTCCCAGGAGCGGTGGTCCTGGTGCAGCACATGCCGGGTAACTTTACCGCCCAATTCAGCAGCCAGTTGGCGGAAGTGTCTCAGATCAAGGTGAAAGAAGCGGAAGCCGGCGAAATCATTGTGCCGGGTCAGCTTTATGTCTGCCCTGGGTCACATCACCTGCGCGTTTCGCCTACGGGCAGAATTTCTCTTGACGATGGCCCGCGCGTCAGCGGTTATCGACCCTGTGCTGATCTCACGTTTGAAAGCGCGGCGGAGTATGCCGGGCCGATGACGATCGGGGTGATTCTTACAGGGATGGGAAATGATGGCGCGAAAGGCGCGCAGACGGTCCGCTCCGTCGGCGGACATGTGATTGCGCAGGATGAATCGACGGCTGTAATTTTTGGCATGCCCCAAGAGGCCATTAAAACCGGCGTGGTGGATCAAGTCTTGCCGATAGAAGCAATCTATCAGGGAATCGAGAAGCGCGTTCTCTACATTTTTGGCGCAGCGAAAGTGGGGGCCTTGTGAAGCCCTTGAAGCATCTGCGTTCTCAACCGCCTCAGCCAGCCCGCGAAGACGTGATCGTGTTTGCCGTGGGCGGATACAAACTTGCCATTGCCGCGGGCGCGGTCAAAGAAATCCGGGGCATGGATGATCTGCATCCGTTCAAGCTGGGCGGAATCTCAGCGCAGATTGCGAAGTTAAAGTACACGCTGGAGCGGAATGGCGCCACGTATTTCGTAATCGATGCTGCGCAGCATTTTCGGCTGCCGGCTTCGAAGGCGTCCCGTGTAATGGTCCTGCGCAACATACCGACTGGCGTGCTCGTGGATTCGACCGACCGCATCATGGAGATTTCAGCTCTGCATGCATTGCCGCCGGCTTTTACCCATGAAGAGCGCGGATGGTATCGCGGCCTGGCCGTGGTGAATGGGCTAGTGGTGCCGGTGGTGAATCACAATGCTTTCCTGAACGGGGCGGAGCTGGAAATTGTGCGTGCCGGGCTGGAACGCGTGCGCGTCGTGGTAACGGCATGATCGCGGAGGCAGACAAATCGTACGTGCTCTTTCCTCTGGGCGAAAAGCGCTTTGCTCTGCGTGCAGAAACGGTGACTGAACTGGCTCGGCCGGACAGCGTACAGACTTTTCCGCATCGCACGCCCTTGTTGACCGGAGTGCTGGTGCGGCGAGGAAGAATTGTTCCGGTGTGTGACGTTGCGCAGGTGCTGGTTGGACCGGCAGCGCCGCCGAGAAAGTTTTATTTGATTGCGAACTGCAAAATCGGAGCACGGCAGGAATTGACCGCCGTGCCGGTCACTGGCGAATGTGAACTGGCCAGCGCCGCAAGCGTGCCGCTTACGGGCAGTGAGCCGGCTTATGTCAGCGGGATGTTGTCTTTCGGGAATGAGATTGTGGCGGTTGTGGCGCTGGAAAAATTGATTTGCGCGGAGGCAACGGCATGAACCCGACAGTTGCCACGCCCGCAAAGATTTTGCTGATCGATGCCAACGTGTTTCTGGCCCGCCGCATTACGGAAGCGCTTAAGCTTGAAGGTTTTGAAGTGGTCCACACCACGCAGTCCGGCTACGCCCTAACCATGCTGGAATATGACACCCCTTCCGCTATCTTATGTTCAACCAATCTGCGGGAGATCAGCGCACATGAATTGCCACCGATCATCCATGCCGATCCCAAAACCGCGCATATCCCGGTGATCGCTCTGGGCGATGGCGGCGATCAGGCATTGATGGAAGCCTTCCGCTCGGGCTGTGCCGATTATGTAGATAAGCGCCTGGGGCCGGAGTTGATCGCAGCGCAGATCAAAACGTTTCTGCGCAGCAGCGCTGAAGGCTTTCATCCTGTGCAGATGCTGAATTCGGCTGATGAAGGGCTTACCGGCAGTCTTTCACATCTCGATCTGCCCGGCGTGGTGCAGATGCTGGTGCATTCGCGGCAGACCGGGTCGCTCTCTGTGAATGCTGGAGACATTGACGGCATCTTGTTTTTTGAGAACGGCAATATTACGCACGCTGAGAGTGGAGATCGCATTGGCGATGATGCGGTGGTCCACATTGTGAAACACTGCAATGGCGTGGATACCGGATCTTATAAATTCTTGCCCGGAGAGAGCGCCGCTACACGAACCGTGCTCCGTTCGGCCACGGAACTGATGCTGGAAGCCCTGCGGGAGCTGGATGAGTCCGCGCACGACAATGGTGATGGAGGTTTTAGATGAGCACGATTCCCACTGTCTACTTTATCGATGACAGTGCGACCATGCGCGAAGTGATCAAGATCGCCTTTCGCCGTGAGAACATCAATGTGGTGGCCTGCCATGATGCAGCTACCGCGCTGACAGAAATTGAAGCGGCGAAGCCGGATATCGTGATCACTGACGTGATCATGCCGGACAAGGACGGTTATGACGTTTGCCAGCATATCAAGTCGCATCCTGAACTGGCGAAGACCCCGGTAATTCTGATGTCGGGCGTGGTAAACCGCGCCGTGGCGGAGAGGGCATTTGCCGTAAAGGCGGACGAACTGCTGCGCAAGCCCTTTCAGCCGCAGGATTTGATCGCGCGCGTCAAGCATCTGCTCAAGACGAATGGCGCTCCTGTTCCCACACCTGCCGCGGCAGCGAATGCGGCAGTAGCGCTCAGCAGTATTTTTTCGGCAGCAGCATCGGCTCCTATGCCGCCGCGTTCTGTTCCCGCCACACCCCCGCCAGTCCAACAACGCGCGGCAGTGGCCGCTACGGGTGCACCTGCAATGCCATTGCCGATTACAGCCACAGCCGCTGTTCCTCTGCCTCAACCGGTTGCTGTTACGGCTCCAGCAGCAGTAGCTGCACCAAGTTCAGCCGTTCAGCCCACAGTAGCGAACGGAAATGGCGCGGCCCCAGCCGCAAAGGCGCCCCCGCTCAATGACGCGGGCAAATTGAAGATCGAGATTATGCGCCTGGAAGGTCTGGTGAAAAAATTACAGTCAGAATTGCAGGCCGAGCGCGAATATTCAAGAGCGCTTGAGGCGCATGTAAAGACCCTGCAGGAGTCAGACTAATTTTCAGCGAATCGGGCGCGCTTGGGTCCCGCTCCGCAGAGCTTGCGCCGGATGGTCGATTCCAGCGCCGCGTTGCGCCATTCCTGGGATCGTCACTGGCAAGCGGCCGCGAAATGGAATCTCACCGAACAGTGCTCTCACTGTTCCCACTTCCGACGTAGTTGCATTGGAGTACGCGCAGACATAATTTTCAATCTGGGGAAAATCCGCCATAAAATAGGGTGATCCAAAACTGACGACTACGGTCTTCTCTCGCTTGGCCTCAAGGATCGATTGCAGCAAAGCTGCCGTGGCGTCAGGAATGGAGATGGTGTTTACGCCTATAGCGCCCTCCTTCCGCACAGCGCGCCCGGGTACGGGAATCAGGTAGATCGCAGCTAGAACGTTCTCTGCTGAATTGAGCGCGCTTTGGATTTCAGCCATGCTGCCCGCGGCGATGCGTGGATCCACAAAGATAATTCGCGCGTCGGGTATACGTGCGCGCAGCTCGCGCTGCAACTGGCGTCCGTTGTCACTCCTTACGTCATCAGTAAAGACGATGCACAAAAACTTGCTTCCTTCCTGTTGGACGGTTCCATAAGCCGGAGCAGAAGTTGAACGTCCCTGCGGTTTCAGCGGAAGCAGATGGCCGTTGTCGCGGACCAGAGTGATGGCGGAATCGGCTATCTGCTGCGCGGTCGCCAGGTTTTCCGGACTGGAGATGATGGAAGAAAGCTTGTTGATATCAATCTGCCTGGCCTTGTTCAGCCCAACGCTCGCCTTTGCGCGCAAAATCTTCAATACGGATTCATCAATGCGATTCTCCGGGATTTCACCACTGCGGACGGCGCTTAAGAGACCTTTGTATGCGCCATCAAGATCGGTAAAAAGAATCAGCATGTCATTGCCGGCCCTTACCGTATCAATAGCAGCGTGCCTGGCTGCCGCCGATCCGCCTTCCGGATACACGCTGGTAAGGCCGGCCATGTCCATGGCGTCAGTCATTACCAGCCCTTTGAAACCGAGCTGCTGCCTGAGTATTCCAGTGACGATCGCAGCTGAGTTAGTGGCGACGCGTGAAGGATCTGGTTCGAGCACAGGAGCCGTGATGTGCGCGACCATTACAGCGTCTGTTCCGGCGGCGATGGCAGCCTGGAAGGGTGGCAGATCAATCTGGTTGATCTGCTCGCGGCTTCGATTCACAGCCGCCAAGCCCAGATGAGAGTCGGTAGCTGTATCGCCATGTCCGGGAAAATGTTTGGCTGCGGTAAGAAGGCCATTATTGCGTGCGCCGCGAATGTAGGCCGAGACCAGGGAACTTACCTGGGCGGGGTCCTCTCCAAAAGAGCGGGTGTTGATGACTGGATTCGCGGGATTGGAGTTCACGTCGGCAATCGGCATCAGGTTCCATTGCACGCCAATGGCGCGGGATTCCAGAGCGACGATCTTTCCAAACTGTTCAGCAAACTCCGGCTTGCCTGCAGCGCCAAAGGCCATGCTGTGCGGGAAGACTGTAGTACCGTTGAGCCGCATAGAGACGCCGCGCTCATAATCGGCAGCGACAAGCAATGGGAGTTTCGATGTGCGCTGGAGCTGGTTGATCAGCATCGCGGCTTCGTAAGGCTCACTCTTGGATAGTGATGGGCCTTCAGCAGGGACAGTTAGAAGAACAGATCCCAGGTGGTAACGCTGAACCTGATCGAGCCAGTTCAGGTATTCAGGGTTCTTCAGATTCACGAACTGGGGCATGGCCAGCCGGATCATAAACATCTGCCCGACTTTTTCTTCGAGCGAGAGTTTCTTCAGTGTTTTCTGCGCCCACTTTTCGCCGTCATGATCTAGATGAACCGGTGCCACGCGCTGAAAGTCGTCGGCCATTGCGAGAGAGGAAAGAACCAGCAGAAAAATGCCGGCAATCACGAACTTTTGCACCATCCTTTGCACCATGGCGCAACAATACCAGAAATGTTCAAGCAGGTTGGGCAGAATATCGCGAACCATTGGCCAGTATCCGGCATGGTTCACAGGCATTGACCTTGCAGGCGCTCCCCGTTGGTTAAGCGGTTTCCCCGGGTTCGGTGATGGCTTTCATCTGCTAGTCTGGCGGTGAGGAGAGCTTATGCCACTGACCTGGACTGACTGGATCGTGATTGGCGGTTACCTGCTGATCAACCTAGCGATTGGCATCTATTACCGACGCCGCTCGGGTGGCAATACTGAAGAATTTTTTGTCTCCGGACGCAACGTCTCCTGGTGGCTGGCCGGTACGTCCATGGTCGCCACAACTTTTGCTGCTGATACTCCGCTATTTGTAAGCGGCGTAATTGCAACGCAGGGAATCGCCGGAAACTGGATCTGGTGGACCTCTTGCCTGGGCGGCATGCTGACTGTGTTCTTCTTTGCCCGCTACTGGCGGCGGGCCGAAGTCCTGACTGACGTGGAGCTGACGGAAATTCGCTATGGCGGCAGGCCAGCGGCATTTCTGCGCGGATTCAAAGCCATCTACCTTGGTCTGGCGATGAATTGCCTGATTCTGGGCTGGGTCACGAATGCCATGGTCAGCATTATTGCTGTGCTGCTGGGTCCTCTTATTGCGCAAGGCAAAGTCCTGCAACTCACGCTGGGCGGACACACTCTGCTGCATTACACGCTTGGAGCGCCCAGCCATACTGCGCTGCTGATCTGCATTTTTGTGCTGATTCCATTTACCGGCATTTACACATCAATCGGCGGGTTGTGGGGCGTGCTGGTTACTGACCTGTTCCAGTTTGCTCTGAAGATGACAATGGTTGTGGTGCTGGCGTGGGTTGCAGTGGTGAAAATCGGTGGCATGCAGGCGCTGAAGCTTCAACTCCAGTTTATTGGCCAGCAGGCGCAAAAAACCGGAGCGCAAACATCGAACCCGCTGGCATTCTTTCCTGACTTCCATCTCGGCTGGACGTCCAGCGCTCTCTGGACTTTGCCCGTGCTCACGTTCCTGATGTATCTGGGCGTGCAGTGGTGGTCGGCGTGGTACCCCGGAGCAGAGCCGGGCGGCGGTGGCTATGTGGCGCAGCGCATGTTCTGCGCCCGCGACGAAAAAAATTCTCTGGGCGCAACACTGTGGTTCAACATTGCGCATTACGCGGTTCGTCCCTGGCCATGGATCATTACGGGATTGGTCGCGCTGGCGGTCTATTCGCCACACGGCGGCTTGCGACCGGACGCTGCTTTTGGCGCGAATCCTCAGCAGGGCTACGTGATGGTGTTGCGCGATTTTCTTCCTCCGGCATTGCGCGGCGTGATGGTAGCGGCGTTTCTTGCCGCATTTATGTCAACTCTGGGAACACAATTGAATTGGGGTGTTTCCTACCTGGTGAACGACTTGTACCGTCGTTTTGTAGTGCGACAAAAAACTGAGAAGCATTACGTCGCGGTAGGACGGCTTTTTACCATCTTGATGGTTTTGATCAGCGGCTATGTCGCTTCACAACTGCATTCCGTTGGGCAGGGATGGCAGATCGTTCTGGGACTTGGCGTGGGAACTGGAGCAGTGTACATCCTGCGGTGGTATTGGTGGCGCATCAGCGCGTGGAGCGAAATCAGCGCCATGGTCGTGGCTGCCGTTGTGGCGGTTTATCTCAACAAGCATTTTCCCGGCGACGATCCGGTTACGTTTGCCAAGACCTCGCTGATTACGGCTGGAATCACGACAGTGGCGTGGATTGCAGCCACTTTTCTTACTCCGGCGGAGTCAGAAGAAAAGCTGCTGGCATTTTATCGTCGCGTGCGGCCGACGGTGCATGGATGGAAGCGCATTGCCGCGCTGGCGCCGGAGATTCCCCAGGTACGCGATATCGGCAGCAACGCTTTTGACTGGCTCATGGGATGCGTTTTGGTCTATGCAACGCTGTTTGGAATCGGCAAGATCATTTTTGGCGAGCTCCCGCTCGGGCTCTTGCTGCTGGCGATTGCCGCCGGCGCAGGCTACCTGATCTTCTGGGACCTCTCACGGCGTGGATGGCAAGCGCTTTCCGGTACAGACCATACGGCTGTTACACTCAAGGTGGATTCGGCGCAGGCGCAGAAGAACCTTTCCTGACGCACGAATCCAATTTTGCGAGGGAGCGAACGCCGAAATGAGTTTTAAGATTGAATCGGTCCACCTGAATGAAGTGATTGTCGTGCAGCCGGAGGTGCGTGGGGATTCGCGCGGGTTCTTTATGGAAACCTACCGTGCTGACCAGTTCAAGGAATTAGGGCTGCCCACAAACTTTGTCCAGGACAACCATTCCAAATCAAAAAAAGGCGTGTTGCGCGGCCTGCACTTCCAGTGGGAACCGCCCATGGGCAAGTTGATGCGCGTGACGCGCGGTGCTGCGTTCCTGGTGGCCGTGGATATTCGCAAGGGCTCGCCTACACTGGGGCAGTGGTTTGGGATCGAGGTCTCAGAGGAAAACAAAAAGCAGGTTTGGGCGCCGCATAACTTTGCGCGTGGCTTTTGTTCACTCACCGACGACTGCGAAGTCCAGTACAAAACTACGGGCGTTTACAACCAGAACGCCGAGAGTGGAATTCATTTTGCTGACCCGGAGATTGGGATCAAGTGGCCCATTGACGTTGCAGCGGCAGAAACTTCAGAGCGGGACCGCAAGGCCCAGAGCCTGGCGGAATGGCTAGCTTCGCCGCTTTCAGACAAGCTCAAGTACGAGGCAAAGTAAGAGTTCAGGTTAGTCGCGCGACTTCAGCAGCGTCTGCCTTGCTGCGTCCAGCTGCTTGCGTCGCGCTTTATCGACCTTGGGCAATTGCAAGTCCATGTCTTCAAGCGTCTGGATGATGGCCGAACTTACGGCAATATGAGTAAACCACTTGTGATCGGCCGGCACGACATACCAGGGCGCTTCTGGCGTTGAGGTGTGACGGATCATGTCTTCGTAGGCGTTCATGTAATCGTGCCAGTATTTGCGCTCGTGAACATCGGCTTCTGAAAATTTCCAGTTCTTTTCCGGCTCATCCAGCCGGGCAAGGAATCGCCGCTTTTGCTCCTCTTTGGAAACATGGAGAAAGAATTTCCGGATGATGACGCCGTTGCGTGTCAGGTATTCTTCAAAGTTGCGAATATCTTTGAAGCGCTCTTTCCATATCTTTTTTGTTACAAGTTCCGGCGGAAGATGCTGCTTTTGCAGATAATCCTGATGCACGCGGACGACAAGGACTTCTTCATAGTAGGAACGGTTGAAGATCCCGATTTTTCCGCGTTCCGGTAGCCGGCGCGTCGTCCGCCAGAGAAAATCATGGTCCAGTTCTTCGGCTGAGGGCTGTTTAAAGCTCGACACCTCACATGCCTGGGGATTTACGCCAGACATTACATGCTTGATCAGGCTGTCTTTACCCGCCGCGTCCATGGCCTGAAAGATCAGGAGCACTGCCCACTGGTCCTGGGCGTAGAGCTTTTCCTGCAAATCCTGCAGCACGGCCACGCTCTGTTGCAAAAGTTGATCGGCTTTTTCTTTAGAGTGGATACCGCGGATATCGGCGGNATCGAAATCTTTAAGGCGAAAAGATTCAGCGTGCCTGACCTGATATGCATCCGCCAGCTTATGAGCTTTCTTCGCGATCTTCATCGCATCTGTTGTACTCCAAAGGCGACGAAGATCGCAAAGATTCCCGGTTTTCTAGGCCTCCATTGAGAGGAATGGGTCTTCCTGACGAGGCCGGCCCACCGGCGCCACCTGTTCGTTCTTGAGCAACTCTTCATATTCTTGCAGAGAAGGGAACAGGTCCTGCCGCGCTTCCAGAGGCAAGGTTGAGCCTTGGGGCGCAGTCACGAAAGCGCAGAACTTTTCCAGCAGCCTGGCCTCGCGATTGAACTGATCGATCCAGAGGAACTGGCCTTGCTCATTGATTTCCAGGAACCACCACTTGCCCTCGGCATCAACGCCGAAATCGAGAGAACCAAAACACACGCCGGACCGCCGCGCGAATTCCAGAACGCCTTTTTCGACATCAGGCGGAGTAGGAACCAGCTCGGCGGTAACGTGGCCTAAGCCTGCATCCTGCCGCCAATCCAGCGCCTGCTTCTTGTTTTTGAGCGCGTAGGAATAAATGTGATTGCCCATCAGCACCATGCGTATGTCATATTCTTTGGGAACGCGCTCCTGATAGATGGCTGGCGCATAGGTCAGGACTTCATCGTTTGGCAGCTGATCGGGCCTCAGCTCAAAAGTTTCCGTAATGGCAACAGACATCTTGCCTTCCTTCTGCCACACATGCGGGGTAAAGCCTTTGCAGATGGTGCGGGCATTTTCGCGCGCAAAAAACTCTCTCACCGCTGCAGGATTGTTGGACATCAGGGTGGCCGGCGTCTTGAGGCCGCATTGGCGCGCCAGGCGCATCTGCACGGCCTTCTGGATCATAACCCGGGCAGCGGAATACTTATTGATGCACCACACCGGCAGGGTCTCAAAGAAATAGGCGATGGAGTGATAGAAGCAGCGGTATTCAAGTGAGGCAAATTTCTTATCTGCTTCGGAGACCTTGGGATTCGGGACAGGAACCTCCGGGCGGCGAATCCATATCACGTCACCGGCATCAACAGAATGTTCCCCCAGAATGAGGGTGTCATCATCCTTCATCAGGAGAGAAGACTGACCTTCATCAGTCCAGGAGAGACCGGCCCAGCAAACAACTTTTTGGCCCGCTTTCTCCATAGCCCACTTGATAGGAGCTGTGTGATTATCGTCTTCCGGCGCTAAAACTATGAGCTTCATGGCATTGTCTCCATTTCAGAAGTTTGGGTGGTGTAGAAAGGCGGCGACACCAGGGACGCCGCCTGAAAATAGATTTAAGGACCACATTCACCAATGGCCTGATCGCCATTAAGGAATTGTTGTTTGCTGTCTATAAAACAAGGTGTGAGTGTGCGGCGGGCTTTGAAGGCGCCGGTGACCGTTTCTACTTCCTGCTCGCTGAGTTCGCGAGCACCTCTGCGGGTAAGTACGCGATTATCCTGGTCCATAAGTTCCTCCTTGATTGTTGCTAATTGAGCTGGCCCTAACTGGTTGAAAGATCTGTTCAGCGGGTCAACTGCATTCGTGAAGATCTCCGTCGATGGCGCCGGCTGCAGTCACGCTGCATTTGGTCGCCGTCCTGAGTCCGCCGCATACCTGTTCGACTTCCTGTTCCGTCAGGTCACGAGCGCCCCTGCGAGCTAATACTCTGTTGTGATCATTCATGTTTTCTCCCTTCATCATTGGGCCCGTTGAGCGGGCCCAAGTTCTTCAAGAGAAGCCTTCCCGTGGAAACGGCTATTGATCGGGGCTGCCGCACTCGCTGTGGAAGGTATCTCCGTCGGCCGTCCCGGCTGCAGCCAGGGTGCATGCGGTCAACGTCCTAAGACCACCGGCTACCATCGCAACTTCCTGCTCATTCAAATCACGAGCGCCCTTGCGCAGTAACACTCTGTTCTGGTCATTCATGTTTTATCCTTTCATCATTCTGGGTCCGTTGAGCGGGCCCAAGCTCTTCAAAAGAGTTTTTCGGCCGCGCTTGCGCGCAGCCGAACGCGTTTAGCAGCCGACTTCACCAACGTGTTGATCCCCATCCGGAGAAGGAGAGTTGGTGCAAAACGATAGAGTCCGAAAGCCTCCATTGATGAGGTCGGTTTCCGTGGGCGTCAACTCGCGAGCACCCCGGCGAATCAATACTCTGTTCTGGTCATTCATGTTTTTCTCCTTTCGTGTTTCAGGTCCGTTCATCGGGCCCAAAGTCTTTAACAGTCGCCTTGGCTGTTCGGGCTTGAAAATTTGATGGCGCCGGATAAGGCGCGCCCTCACCGTTCAGCAATGAGGCCCGCACTCGCCGATCTGGGCATCTCCGTCTTTGTTGGGGCAAGTCGTGGAGGGAACAGTGCACAAGGTTGTAGTCCCAATTCCTCCGCCAACGCGCGCGATTTCTTCCGCACTCAATGAACGAGCGCCCTTACGAATCAGTACCCTGTTCTGGTTGTCCATACTTTTCCTTCCTTTCATCTTTGGCCGAAGAACGGCCCAAGCCCCTAAAGCTAGGCCTCACCCAAAAGACCATCTCCATCCCTGCCATTAGGACCCCAGGTGATGGAGAGAGTATTGAAGCCTCCGCCGACCTGTTCAACTTCCTCCGGACTTAACTCGCGAGAGCCCTGACGAATCAGCACTCTAGTTTGATCGTTCATTGGATTGCTCCTTGTTCTTGATTTTGGATCATTGAATAGCCGAAGCTTTTCAAAATGAATCTTGCCGGGCCGCCGGGGGAAAGCGGCCCGATAAGCACTAGCACTCGCCGATGGAAACGTCTCCGTCTCGTTGGCCGCCTTCGCCTATCGTGCAGGCTGTGAGAGTTCGCAAGCCTCCGTTGATCAGGTCAACCTCTTCAGTTGCAAGTTCACGTGCGCCCCGACGAATTAAAACTCTATCCTGTTCATTCATGTTTGCTCTCCTTTGTCGCAATTTTGGGTCCGTTGAACGGGCCCAAGCTCTCGAAAAGGCTTGTTAGGCCGCCTTCAGCAACAGCGTCGGGCGGCCCAGTTTTTATTAAATGAAATTTGAATCCTTGTCGGTATCGCTGCAGCCATCGCCATCGCCCGAGCCTGTGACCGTAGCGAAGGGCATGGCTGCGGTACACACATTGGTGTGGGCCAGCGTCGCGGCGCTTACCTGATCTATTTCATCTGTGGTGAGTTCTCGCGCTCCGAAACGGGCAAGCACTCTGTTTTCATCTTGTCTCGACATTTATTTTCTCCTTTTTTCTTTTTGTTACATTCGCTCGATCCTGTACCGTCCGATTACGGGCAAAATGTGTCCTCGTCCGAGCCGCCTTTGGGCAGGTGCGTGAATGTGAGCTGGCACGGCGGACCGGCAGCGCTTACGCTTTCAACTTCTTCCTCGGTTAATAACCGGGCGCCCATGCGGAGCAGCACCCGATTCAGATCATTTTGATTAGACATAGCTTTCTCCTTCATAAACTCGTGCGCCGGCTTCGTGCGCTGCGCGCAATGAAGACGGCTCTTCAGAGATGGTTCCGGAACGCGACAACCTGATGACGCGATCGGCGATACGTATCGTGTCCGGACGGTGCGCGGCAAAAATTCGTGTCATGCGCAGTTCCACCAGCATGGCGGCGATACGCTGCTCTGTGGGAACGTCGAGATGGCTGGTGGCTTCATCCAGGATCAAGATGGAGGGCCGCTGGTAGAGAGCGCGCGCCAGCAAAAGGCGCTGTTGCTGGCCGCCAGAGAGGGCGGAACCCATCTCGCCGACCAGTGTGCTGTAGCCCATGTGCATCTGGTTAATCTCATCGTCAAGGCAGGCAAGCCGCGCACATTCCTGCACGCGTTCCATGTCGGCAACGTCAGAGGCAAAAGCAATGTTTTCCGCGATGGTCCCGGCAAAAAGGCAGTCATCCTGCAATACAAAACCAACATTGCCCAGGACGGCCGCGCGGCTCTCGCAGACTGAATGTCCGTTTACAACCACATCTCCCGATTGCGGCTTTAGAAGACCGGCCATTAGTTTGAGCAGCGTCGATTTTCCCGCTCCGGAGGCGCCTACGATCGCCACGCACTCGCCGGGTTCAATCCTGAAGGTTACGTCGTGCAACAACCACGGCTCAGTATCGGAATAGCGGAAGAAGAGGTGCTTCACATCGATGGAAGAGTCTTCCACTGCTCCCTCGTCATCAATGAAGGCGGATTCAGGTTCTTCCAGCACAACATCCGCCAGGCGCTGGACCTGGAGCGAGAGCATGCGGAATTCATACAGACGGTCAACCAGAGTCGTGATGCGCGCTTTGAATTGTTCCTGATACGCCACAAAGGCAAACAACATGCCGATGCTAAATTTGCCGCTGAGAACCAGCGTTGCGCCAAACCAGACCACGGCTATTGTCTGCAGGCCAAAAATCAACCCATTCGCGGCTTTGAAAAGCAGCGTTAGTTTTTCCGCGGCCACTTGGGCGTTCGTAGTGTCAGCAAGCAGATTCATCCAACGCGTCTTGCGACCATCCTCACGGCCCAGGACCTTAATGGTGCGAATGCCGCGAAGCGTCTCAATCAGATGCGTCTGTTGCTTGGCCATGCGCATGATTTGCTCTTCCGTGGACTGGCGCAAGGGACGGTAAGCAAAGTTACGCAATGCCACGTAAATCAAAACGCTGGCCATAACGATCAAGGCCAATTGGCGGCTATAGAGGAACATCACGGCCAAAACAAAGATGGAGATAAGCCCGTCGAGCAGCGCTTCAATAAAGTTATTGGTCAGGGTGCGCTGGATGGCTTCCGCGCCGTCAAAGCGGGACAGAATGTCGCCGAAGTAGCGTTTCTCAAAGAATGAGACCGGCAGCCGCACCAGGTGGGAGAAAAGATTGGCGTACCACTGCAATTTGAGCGACGTGCCGAAATAAAGAGTGGTCCAACTGCGCAGCGCTCCCAGAAAAGATTGCAGGCCGATCAACAGCATGAAGCCGACGCCAAGAGTAAAGAGCAGGTCGCGATCAAACGATGCGAGCACCTTGTCCACGGTCAACTGCAGGAACAACGGGCTGATGATGGAGAATATTTCCAGAGCGGCGGCCAGAACAAAGATCTGCGCCATTGCGCGCTTAAGGCCGGAGACGCGGCCAATAAGCTCACGCAGACGAAGCGGACGGCGCTCTTCCCGCTGTACGAAACTGGGCGTGGGAGTAAGCTCCAGCGCAACCCCGGTGAAGTGGCGGCTGGCTTCAGCAAAGCTGACCCTGCGCGGCCCTACGGCAGGATCATGAAGGTACACGTATTTCCGCGTGACCTTGTTCAGCACCACAAAGTGTTCCATCTTCCAATGCAGGATGCAGGGCGCTTTCAGGTAAGCCAGATCTTCCAGTTCCACGCGAAGCGGACGTCCGGTGAGATCAAGAGCGGCGGCAAACTTAATGATGTGGTTCAGCGTGGCGCCGCGCAATGAAACGGAGAAACGCTGGCGCAGCGCGGGCAGGTCAGCCTGCAGGCCGTGATAGCCTGCGATCATGGCAAGGCAAGCCAGGCCACACTCCGCCGCCTCAGTCTGAAAGACCATTGGCAGTTTTTGTTCCCGGGAAAATTTCATTATCCGCAAATGCTGCGCCTCGCGGCCTCAGCTTCCTGACCGTTCGAAAAACCACTTGATTAAAGGTTTATGCCCAAGCGGGATTTCCGCTTCCACTCTCATTCCCGATTGCGGTGATGGGTTGAGTTGCATGGTCAGCGCCGCTTGTGGCGGAAGCGACACCTTGATTTTGTATAACTGGGTTTGGTTTCCCGTCCCACCCAAGCTCAAATTGGCTTCACTCAGATCTGCCGGGCTTACAGGAGATTGCGGGATTTTCAGAACAGTTCCGAGCTGACGGGCAAACTGCGCCGGACAGGAATCACAGCGCAAGGACAGCTGTGTACCGGGATGCAACCGGGCGATCATGCCCTCCGGCACGTACACTTCGGCTTCCAATTTTGGTGCACCAGAGTTTGAAACAGCAGGCCCGGCTGTTGTAATAATCCCGGGAACGCGCACTTTTTCAGTGTATTGGCCCAGGAAGAGGAACCCCAGAACGGCGGCGGTGATGCCCAGGGCAAACCAGCCCAGCAACATCAATGGAAAAGGGCGGATAAGAATGATTTCGCCATAAAACTTATGCTGCAGGGCGGCAACGGCTTCCGGACGGAACAGCGGCAAGGGATTTCCATTGCTGTGGCTTTCCACCGAACTTCTTTCCATCGAACCTAGGGTCTTGCCGGGGGTTGGCATCCGCTTGTCCGCTCCGTAACTAAAACGAAGAAGTCAATGGTACGGCGCGGACAATAAGAAAAGATAAAAAATCGCTTAGAAAAATTCAGAGCTGTTCCAAAACGGGAAGCGGGAGATGCTGAGTAAATGAGCAATTATGCACTTTTATTGGAGCAGTCATCATGCTACAGAGCGAGGGCGCTTAGTGGCCGTCAGGATGAGGATTAGACCGTACGTCATTACAAAAATTGAGTTGATGAGGCATTGCCGGCTGACCCATTCAGCAGCGGAGCAGGCCCCTCACATTCTCCGGCTCAGCAAAGCCTCGCCGGTCGAAGTTCGGGATAGCATGTCATGGGAGAGAGATAGCAGGGCTGCTGTTCACACATAGAATTGAACTTCGAAGAATTACGCTACAACGCTAGGTGCTGCAGCACGTTTGGGCAGGATCTCACCGATGCGGCGGATCTGCGCGCCGACGCTTTTCAGCTTTTCTTCAATGCGCTCATAGCCGCGATCAACGTGGTAGACACGGTCGATGATGGTTTCGCCATCGGCAACCAGAGCGGCAATAACCAGAGATGCTGAAGCGCGAAGATCGGAGCATTGGACTGCGGCGGAACTTAGAGGAGTCTTGCCGCGAACAATGGCGCGGCTGCCTTCTACTTTGATATTGGCACCCATGCGTGCTAATTCACCGGCATGCATGAAGCGGTTTTCAAAAATATTTTCCGTAATGATAGAAGTGCCCTGCGACTGCGTGGCAAGGGTCATGTATTGCGCTTGCATATCGGTAGGGAAGCCGGGAAATTCTTCCGTACTGATATCGGCTGCTTGAAGCTGGTGGCCATTGGTTACGCGCATGGAGTCAATTCCGGCTGTGATGCTTACGCCGCACTCTTCAAGCTTTTGGATCAGTGAGCCGAGCTGAGTTGGGTCGCAGTTGGTAAGCTGCAGGTCGCCTCCGGTGAGCACTGCGGCAATCACAAAAGTTCCGGCTTCAATACGATCGGGGATGATGCGATGCCGCGCGCCATGAAGTTTCTCCACGCCATGGATGCGGATGGTGTGCGTTCCTGCGCCTTCAATTTTTGCGCCCATCTTGGTCAGCAGCGCAGCGAGGTCGGAGACTTCAGGCTCGCGGGCGCAGTTTTCCATGATGGTTTCGCCTTCAGCGAGTGTTGCAGCCATCATCAGGTCTTCAGTGCCGGTGACGGTGATCTTGTCAAAAATAATGTGGCCGCCGCGCAGGCGCTCCGCACTGGCTTCAATATATCCGTGCTCCTGCTTGATGGAAGCGCCAAGACGCTCCAGACCTTTGATATGGAGATCGATAGGCCGAGCGCCAATGGCGCAGCCTCCGGGTTGGGAAACGCGGGCGCGTCCCATGCGCGCAAGCAGCGGTCCCAAGACCAGGGTCGAGGCGCGCATGGTCTTTACCAATTCGTAAGCAGCTTCAGGGTTTACGAGGTTATTGCAGGAAATCGTGGTGCGATGGGAAGCGCGACCGTAGCCCAGTTCCACATCTGCGCCCATGGAGACGAGCAAATTGCGCTCAGTCTGAATGTCGCGGACATCGGGAATATTTTCCAGAATCACGGGCTCATCGGTAAGGATGGCCGCAGCCATCGCGGGCAAAGCGGCATTTTTGGCGCCACTGATGCGAACGCTCCCCACCAGGGGATTGCCACCACGAATTACAAATTTATCCATAAGACTCTCTGGCGCAATGGTTCCGTCCCTGAAGTCAATCCGGATCGTTCTGCTGCGTGAGACGGGCTTTCTGAAACCTGGATCGCCCAGGGACAGCAGCGGCTCTGGCTTGCCGGGAACCGCATTCGGTGACTTGGGAACTAGCTTCATTTTAAATGACCCTGTTCGATCGCTTCTCGGACGTTCCCCTTAACGCTCTTGAGTCTTTTAACTGCCTGCGTGCGAGACAAACCGGTTTTTAACATCACCAGAGCAATTGCCACCCGGTCGCCCGCCGCGTCAAGGGTGTTGGATGCAGTTGGACGGTCAACCCCAGCAGCTTTTTCTAAAACATTCAGCCCTCGTTCTATTAACTTATGATTCCTGGTATGGACATTCACCATGAGATTGCCATAGATGTATCCAAGGCGGGCCATTGCTCCAGTAGTTAGCAGGTTCAGGGCCATCTTCTGTGCAGAACCGGCTTTCATTCGCGTGGACCCTGAAACGGCTTCCGGGCCAACATCGATGGCGATTTCGATATCCGCAAGAGCGCCCAGCTCCGAGCCACGGTTGCAGACCACGGCCACGGTTTTGGCCCCTTTCTTGCGTGCAAGTTCCAGCGCGCCCAGGGTGTAGGGGGTTCGACCGCTGGCAGCAACTCCCACCACCACATCTTTCTTGCCGGGCTTGCGCCTGGCCATATCTTTGCGCCCGCTGGAGCTGGAATCCTCACTGTATTCGGCGGCATGGCCCAGGGCCTTATCGCCTCCGGCAATGACGTACTGAACGGTCCTGGGATCAGTGTTGAAAGTTGGAGGACACTCGGCGGCATCGAGGGCGGCAAGGCGTCCGCTGGTGCCTGCACCCACGTAAATCAGCCTTCCACCGCTGCGAATCGCATCGGCAATGGCGTCAATGGCCTTAGCGATCTGGGGTAAAGCCTGCTCCACGGCTGCGGCTACTTTGTGGTCTTCGCGGTTAATGACGCGGGCAATCTCCAGCGCGGAGAGCGTATCGAGGCTGGCGGAAGCGGCATTCTGCTGCTCGGTCCGGAGATCACGGAGTTTGGCTTTGCGAGGACTCACGCCGTTCAATACCTCAAAGCGCTTCGATGATTGCATCGTGGAAAGCGGGCCGAATTTGCTTGATGGACTGCGAACCACGGTCCGGCCAAGTGCGATTGGTTAAAAGAGTGATAGAAAGCTGACGATCAGGATCAATCCAGAGTGAAGTACCTGTATAGCCCAAGTGGCCATAGGAGCGCGAGGAAAAATATCTTCCAGACTGAGACGGTTGGGATGGGGTATCCCAACCGAGGGCGCGCGAAGTACCGAGGGGGGAGGACTGTCGTCGAGTAAAAATTGCCAAAGTTTCCTTTTTTACCAGGGGCGAGCCGCCTTGCAACATGCAGTGTGCGAAAACTGACACGTCAAAAACTGTGGAAAAACAGCCGGCGTGCGCGGCGACTCCGCCCATGACGGAGGCATTTTCATCGTTGACTTCACCCTGGATCAGGCGATGGCGGAAAGTGCGGTCGTCTTCGGTGGGCGGGATTGTGAGTTTCAGGCCTGCTGGCGGGTTGAAGCAGGTATGGCCGAGATTGAGTTTGGCGAAGATCTTCCGCTGGCAGAACTGGTCCAGAGGCTCGCCAGAAAGCTTTTCCAGCGCCTCGCCCAGCAGGATGAAGCCGATATCGCTGTATTCGGCGCGGGTGCCGGGATCGGCGGTGAGCGGGACGCGTAGAGCCTGCGCAAGCAACTCGTCCTTATTAAGGGCGGTTTGAAACAGTTTGATATAGGCGGGGAGTCCGGAGGAGTGCGCCAAGAGCATGCGGAGCGTGATTTTCTGGCGTGAGCCTTGTTGTCCTGCGCCGCTTTCGGCGAATTCGGGCAGAAGCTCGACTAATGGCTGGTCGAGTTTGAGCAGGCCGCGATCGCACAAAATCATGCAGGCCGTAGTAGTGGCGATAACCTTTGTGACGGAGGCCAGATCGTAGATGGTTTCAGCGGTTACGGCTGGGGACGTTGCCTCATACGTGAAATGCCCGAGGCCTTTGTGGGCGATCAGCTTTCCCTGATGAGTGACGGCGGCGGCTGCTCCGGGGAAAGCGCGCTGTGCGATGCCGGAGCGAAGAATGTCAAAGGCACCCTGGAATTGCTCGTCCTGATGGTCAAACGCGTGGGACAGCGTGCTGTTGGTACTTTGGTGCAGAAAATCCCCTCGTGTTGCTTTTGTTTTCGGTTTATAACACACTCAGTTCACAGATGACATTCCCGCGTAAAGCCATAGGCTTCATTTCTATACTTATTTTGGTTGTGCAAGGTCTTTCGGCTATTGGTGCGGCTGCGCCTGCGGCCAAGAAAAAGAAGCCTGCGGCTGAAGCAAAGGAAACAGCTAACTTTTCTCCGGTCGATTTGCTGGTGCAGGAGCAGATCAACGACCAGGCCATCACCGGAGCAGTGCTGGTGGTGGGCCATGGCGGAAAGATCGTGCACCAGAAAGCTTTTGGGCTGCGCGCGACCTCGCCGCGTGCTGAAGCCATGACGCTGGACACGATTTTTGATCTGGCGTCGCTCACCAAAGTTGTGGCAACAACGCCAAGCGTGATGCGGTTAATCCAGTATGGGCAGGTCCGGCTGGATGAGCCGGTAGCGCACTACATCCCTGACTTCGGGATGAACGGAAAAGACGCCGTCACGGTGCGGCAGCTTTTGACTCATTATTCGGGCTTGCGGCCGGACATCGACTTGAATCCGTATTGGGTGGGACGCGATGCCGCGTTCCGGCTGGCGCATGAAGAAAAGCTGCAGGCGCCGCAGGGCTCAATCTTTATTTATAGCGATACCAATTTCATCGTGCTGGGCGAGCTGGTGCAGCGGCTCTCCGGCATGCCCTTGGACCAGTACGCGGCCGTGCATATCTTTCAGCCGCTCGGCATGAAGCACACACGCTATCTTCCGCCGCCGGAGTGGAAAGACAAGATTGCGGAAACTTTTGCGCCTGACAGAAAGCAGATTCTTCGCGGCGTGGTGCATGATCCGCGCGCGGACAGGATGGGCGGCGTGGCTGGCCACGCCGGAGTTTTTTCCACGGCGGGCGACCTGGCTTTGTACGCGCAGGCGCTGATCAGCCGCAAACAAATCCTGGATGGCGACATCATTGAAAAGATGACCACGCCGCAACAGCCGCCGAATGCGACAGAGGTCCGGGGGCTGGGCTGGGACATTGATTCTTCTTTCTCATCGAACCGCGGCGCGCTGCTGCCGGTGGGATCATTTGGACATACTGGATACACCGGCACGTCACTATGGATTGATCCATATACGAATACCTATGTAATCCTGCTGACGAATTCAGTCCTGCCCCGGCAGGGGCCGGCGATCATCTCCTTGCGGGCACGCGTGGCCACGGCGGTGGCGGCGCTACTGAAACTGGATGTGACCTCTGCTGATCGGGAAAAGCAGCTGGCAATTACCGGCTATAACGAAGCAGCCACGGCATCGCGCCGGCTGGGTGCGCGCAACGGACACGTGCTGACCGGCATTGATGTTCTGGAGCAGGACAATTTTGCTTCTCTGAAGAAGGACAAGGAGCAAATGACAATTGGCTTGCTGACGAACAATACAGGCGTGGACGGGCAGGGCAGAAGGACGATCGACGTGCTGGCAGCGGCGCCGGGAATCAAGCTGGCGGCAATTTTTGCTCCGGAACACGGAATCTTTGGCGCGCAAGACGATCTGAAGGTGGAGAACACAACTGACTCGGTGACCGGTGTTCCGGTTTATTCGATGTACGGCGGCACAGAGGCAAAGAAGCGGCCGCCGCTGGACGTGCTCAAGACGCTGGATGCCGTGGTCTTTGATGTTCAGGATGCAGGGGGGCGTTTTTATACCTATCCGGCAACGCTGGGCTACCTGCTGGAGGCAGCGGCGCAGACAAACACTGAAGTGATTGTGCTGGACCGTCCGGACCCGGTGAATGGATCGTTTGTGCAGGGGCCAATGTCGCAACCCGACCTGCTGAACTTCAACAACTATCATCCGATTCCGCTGCGCCATGGGATGACGCTGGGCGAACTGGCCCAGCTTTACAACGGTGAGAAAAAGATCGGCGCGCGGCTGCGCGTAATTCCCATGCAAGGCTGGCTGCGTGGCGACTGGTTCGATTCCACGGGGATTGTGTGGATTAATACTTCACCGAATCTGCGGTCAGTGAACGAGGCGGAGCTGTACACGGGCGTGGCAATCATCGAGGGAACGAATGTTTCCGTTGGCCGCGGCACGGACACGCCGTTTGAGGTGATGGGCGCGCCATGGATCGATGCACGCGCTTTTTCCGACTACATGAACGCGCGGCTGATCCCGGGCGTGAGATTTGTGCCGATAGCGTTCACGCCGGTGAGCGGCCCGTACGCAAACCAGTTGTGCAAGGGCGTGAATATTATTGTTACTGACCGTACGGTACTGGATGCGCCGGAAATGGGAATTGAGCTGGCGGTGGCGCTGAGAAAGCTGTATCCCGACAATTGGAAGATTGAGCGTATGCTTGCCCTACTTGCCAATCGGCAGGTTTTTGACGCAGTGATGAACGGCAACGATCCACGAAGTATCGCGCAGGGCTGGCAGGATGATCTGGAGAAGTTCAAGGAACTGCGGCAAAAGTATCTTTTGTACAAATAGAAAAACACCTACCACGGAGACACAGAGACACGGAGAAGAGCTGGGGTAGCCGTGAATTAGCGCGAAATACGCAAATGAACTAAAAAATTTGAAGGCTAATGATCTGAGTGATAGACGCACGCTGGCTTCTCTTTAATTCTCTCCGGACTCCTAAGGGTTTCAGTTAAATTCTAATTCGCGTATATTCGCGTTCATTCGCGGCTTACCTTTTCTCTGTTTTCGCCGTGCCCTCCGTGGTGAAAATTCTTTCTGCGCTTTTTTGCGTGCATTCACGGCCCAAACGTCTTATCTTTCGAGAATGGGGCAACAGACAGGCTGTCTGCACATCGGCACATCAGGATGGTCATACGCGAGCTGGAAGCCGGCATTTTTTCCAGAGAAGCTGCCGTCGAAACGTTTTCTTGAGTTCTATGCGACGCGGCTGAATGCGGTGGAGTTGAACGGCACGTTCCGGCGAATGCCGACGGCCAGCGCCATCGCCGGATGGGTTGGCGCAACGTCGCCGGATTTTCGATTTGCTGCCAAGGTGCATCAATCGATTACGCATTTCAAGCGGCTCAAGGATTGCGACGATGCGTTCCGGTTTTTTCTGCAGAGCATGGAGCCAATGCGGGAGTCAGGCAGGCTGGGGCCAATATTGATCCAGACGCCGCCGAATTTAAAGGCCGATATTGATCTGCTGCGGACGTTTGCGCAGTTGCTGCCGCAGGCTTACCGTTTTGCCTTTGAGTTCAGGCATGAGAGCTGGTTTACAGATGCGGTGTATGAGATTTTGAAAAGCAAGAACGCGGCATTGTGCTGGGCGGAGAGCGAGAAGATTGTTGTCCCTAAAGTGGCGACGGCGGACTTTTTGTATTACCGTTTTCGCGAGCCGGAGTACAGCACGCCTGATCTGCAAAAGGTGGCCGAAGAATTGAAAACGCAGAGCGCGCAACGCGAGGTGTTTGCCTTCTTCAAGCATGAGGAGCGTCCAGAAAGCGCGTTGAATGCCGTAACGGTGGCGCGGGCGAATGGGGTTGAAGAGAAGCCGTTCGTGATGCCGGAGAAAAAGGCACCGAAGAAGAAAGCGGCCCAATAGGAGTTGCCCTCCTTCGCTCCTCCTCAGTCGCGCGGCGCTTCCTCGGAGTCGCTCAGGAGGGCAACAATAAGTAGGCCGCTGGTTCGGCTAAAACACTATCCAGCGATCGCCTCAATTGCATTTACAGCCTCCGGCAGCAATTCCAGAGAACGGCTTTCAAGGTCTTGCTGCATATGTTCAGCGCTGGATGTGCCGGTAAGCGGCAGCATGCCAATCTGCCTGGAGAAAGCGAAGATTATCTGGGCCGGCGTAGCACGGTTCTGTGCGGCAAGAGCCGCGACTGCAGGATGTCGAAGCACTTCAACATTTGCCGTGAGCAAAGAGAATCCCTGGTAGATGATGTTGCGCTCACGGCAGAAGTGCCGCACGTCGCGGTCCCAGCCCAGACGGGCATAGCAGCGGTTCTGGACAAAAGCGGGCGGTTCCGCATGGGCCCGGGCCATCTGCTGCAGTTGACCGAGCGAAATGTTGCTGACGCCAAGAAGGCGTGTGCGTCCGGCATCGCGTTCCTTGATCATGGCCTGCCAGGTTTCAAAATCGTCGGTGGTCCAGTGGGAGTGCGAAGCGGGGCCGTGCAGCACAAAACTGTCCACGTGGTCCGTGCCAAGATGCTCAAGCGAGCTGGCCATCGACTGCGCTACCTGGAGAGATAATGACGCCGCTGGATCATAAGGCAGACGGTGGTCCTGGCCTGCCTGATAGGTGAACTTGGTCTGAAGAAAAAGATCCGCGCGGGTGACCAGACCTGCGGCATATGCGGCTGCCAGTCCCTGACCGACTCCGGCTTCAAAGTAATGGCGGCGCTGGTTAGCGGTATCAATTCCGCGAAAGCCTGAGCGGATAGCGAGCTCTGTGAGCGCCGGTGTGCGATCTTCTTTCCAGGCGGTGCCGTAAAGAAAGTTGGGAACAGATGAGGGTTGGACGCTTGGCATCATTTTTATTCTTACATACAGCGTTTTGCAGAAATTTCACCGCTGAGAGTGGAGGCGCGGAAAAAATCGGAAAAGTTTGCGGAAAGATCTTTGAAAATTTGCTCGGTCTATCTCGATTTCTATTGATTTGTTCGCTCAATATTCGCTATAGTGAAAGTGCCATGGGGATCCATCTGTTACAGCGGCGCAACGGGAAAACCGTTGCGTTTTGTGTTTAGAGAAGTTTGCGACCCTCTGCCGATTGGATTGGGTTTGGGATTGGGTGACCCAAGCGTCACCCAAGGGTCACCCAAGCGTCACCCAAGGGTCACCCAAGCGTCACGCAAGGGCCACCCAGGCGTTACCTAAGGGTCGAATTGAAGAAGTGCTTTGTTTGCAATGAAAACTGAAAAAAGGCCGGGTGGGGGTGGGCGAATCGAGTGATTAGCGACACCACACACGAGATCGGGGGAAGCAAATTTTACCGCAGATTAACCCGGATGGACGCGGACGGGGATAAAAGGGAAGAGTCAGTCGATGACAAACAGAACCAGCGCAGCTATTTGCCGACATAACGGAAGGCGGGATACTGAGGATTATGAGGTCTGATAACAAACGGAAAAGCGGCGACAGTGATGATCCGGTAGTGAGGGGCTTTCTTGATTACCTTAACGTTGAGAAAGGACTAACGCCGTTGACAGTGGGCGCCTACAAATCTGACCTGATCCAGTTTGCCGAGTTTCTTGCGGCCAGGCACAGGGAGTTACCGCACGCGCGACGGGAAGATGTGCGCGCATTTTTGAGCCAGCTGTTTGCCAACGGGGTAAAAGACCGGTCGGTAGCGCGCAAGCTTTCCACGCTGCGGCACTTTTACAAATACCTGCTGCTGGACCGGATTATCAAGGAGGATCCAACACTGGAGATTGACTCGCCCAAGCAATGGAAGGTGCTGCCGAAATCGCTGGCGGTAAGCGAGATTGATTCAATGATGGAGGCGGCGGGGAAGGCTGACGATTCCAAGCTTTCCGCGGCGCTGGCGCAGCGAGACCAGACCATGCTGGAGGTGTTTTACGCAGGGGGAATGCGGGTTTCTGAGATCATCAACGTAAAGCTGGAAGATTTGAAGCTGGAACTTGGGCACATATTGGTTTGCGGCAAGGGGGACAAGGAGAGGATTGTCCCGATTGGAAAAGCCGCACAGGAGCGAATCAGCGCATATCTGGCTGACGGCCGGGAAGTCCTACTAAGAGGCAAGATTTCCTCCATGTTGTTTGTGCGGCGCGGGGGCGGGCGGCTGTCACGGCAGCGTGTCTGGCAGATGGTAAAAGATTCTTCCGCATCGGGACGGCACGCCAGCCCGCACATGCTGCGGCACAGCTGCGCCACGCACATGGTGGAAAACGGCGCGGACCTGCGTACGGTGCAAACGATCCTGGGTCACGCCGATATTTCCACCAGCCAGATCTATACGCATGTGGCGCTGGATAGGTTGAAGACCGTCTATCGGGAATTTCATCCGCGAGGAAAGAGAAGCGGCACGACGGGGAAACCATGAAGCAGCCAAGCCGGGTGAGCACGGAGATTCAACGCGGCATCCGCAAATTTCTGGATTCACTGCGAGGAGAGCGCAATGCGTCAGCGCATACGTTGCGCGCCTATGGCAACGAACTGGGCCGCTTTGCCGAATACGTGGGGCCGGAAGCACGATGGAAAGAGATCGACCATATCACTATCCGGGGATTTCTCTCACACCTCCACGGCTGCGGACTCAGTAAAGTTTCAGTGGCGCGGGCGCTTGCGGCGTTGCGCTCAATGTACAAATGGCTGGGGCGGGAAGGTATTGTCCAGCAAAATCCGGCCAAGCTGGTGTCCGCACCCAAGCTGCCAAAAAAGCTGCCGCGCGTGCCGACAATGGAAGAGATTAATGGCCTGCTGAATACTGACATGCCGGATAGCGCCGCATTTCCTGAGCGCGACCGCGCGATTTTTGAATTGCTGTATGGCTGCGGACTCCGAAATTCGGAGTTGGTGGGTACGGAACTGGCCGATATTCAGGAAGCGAACGGCGTGATCCTGATTCGCGGAAAAGGGAAAAAGCAGCGTTATGTGCCTCTGGAAGGCGCAGCGGCGGAAGCATTGGCGGCTTATCGAGAGGCGCGGCTGCGGTTGCTAAAGGCAACGCGCAAGAACACGCGACGGCTGTTCATCAACCAGCGAGGCGGCCCGTTAACGACACGGAGCGTCGGGCGGATCGTGAAAAAGATTGCTGTCTCCAGGGGGCTGCCGCCAGACATCCATCCGCATACTTTGCGGCACGCCTTTGGCACGCACATGCTGACGGAGGGCGCGGACCTGCGGTCCATTCAGGAACTGTTGGGACATGAGCGGCTGGCGACCACCCAGAAATATACGCAACTAACGATTACCCACGTGATGGAAGTCTATGACAGGACGCATCCCCGGGCGAAGTAACATGAGGCTGGTCAGCGTTGCAGGGCAATGTTACGGGTTAAAATGATGTGAGTGGCCCTGTAGCTCAGATGGATAGAGCGACGGTTTCCTAAACCGCAGGTCGCAGGTTCGACTCCTGCCAGGGTCACCAGACTATACGTATGCCATTGCGTTGGACATCGAAATTATCGGCGGCACTCCTGATCGCCACGCTGTGCTGCAACGCGGGCGCAACAGACATGCGCGTCCAGGCTCCGCAATCAAAAAAGCCCAGCACACCTCAGCCGGGAGTTACCGCGAACAGTATTACCATCGGGAGCCTGGCTCCTCTGACGGGTGAGAATGCCGACACAGGGAGTGCGGTAAAAGCGCTATTGACCGCGTACTTTGATGACTTGAATCAGCGCGGCGGAATTTACGGACGACGAATTGTGCTTCGCTTTGCGCAATCCGGAGATGACGGCGCTGCCACGCTAAAGAATGCGAAGCGTCTGGCTGCTACTCCGGTATTTGCCATGGTGGCTCCGTTTGTCCCGGATGCGGAGCAAAAGCTGGCCTCAGTAGCGCAAGCGAGCAAGATACCGCTGGTTGGGCTGCTGGCCCTTTCCGTTCCCAATGAACCTGCAAATCGTGAAGTGTTTTATCTTCTTCCTGGCTTCCAGCAGCTGGAGCAGGAGCTGGTCCGCTTTGCCGCGACGCGCGAAAAATCAGCAATAGAAAAGACCGCGGTTGTAGTCGCCGACAGCAAGCTGGAAACGGACGTGGCCCCAGCCATGCAAGCAACCTGGAAAGAGCTGAGCGTCGATAAGCCACAGGAGTTTTTGTTTTCTGCGGCGAAGAGCACAGATGTTGTCCGCGATCTGCACAGCCTGGGAATCGAACGGGTCTTTTTTATTGGGGATGGAGAGCAGCTTGCGCCGTGGATACAGGCAGCCGATAAAGCTGAATGGGCACCAAGAGTTTTTGTGCTGGGGCCGTTGCTGGGTGAAGACATACTTGGTGCTCCGGCGCGATTTCAGGGCAGGATATTTGCCGCCTATCCGCAGTTGCAGCCCGAAGTAGGCGCGGTGGATGAGTTCGATTATTTTCTCAGCAGCCACAATCTTGCCAGTGACCACAGGTTAGTCCAGATTTCAGCTTATTGCGCAGCAAAGATACTGGTGGAAGCGCTGGCGCGCGCGGGCAAGAACGTAACACGAGAAAAATTGATTCAGACTTTAGAGCAGATGCGCGACTTCAGGACCGGCTTGCTTCCCGGTATCACATTTGGCGCGAACCGCCGAGTGGGATCGTTTAAGGCGGAGATTGTGTGCGTTGATCTGGCCTCACATTCTTTTCAACCAGAATGCAGCAAGACAGCAAAGCCTGAGTGATAGCTTTAAATAATGGCTGTCAGTAATCGACGAGCCCATCGACGCAGGCCAGCCAAGAGCCATTCACGAGATGCGCATCAATATGGTGCATGCCTGAAGCGTTCCAAGAACTGCCATCGGGTGCCAGAATCGGCGACTCTCTTACTTCATGCTCTTTGTAGGTTGTCGCGGTGAGTCCGGTAATCTCAAAAGCACGGACCTGTTTTCCATAAGTGGGATAGCAATCCTGGGTGAAGCGAAGAAGCCGACCGTTGTAATCGAGCACGCGGCCGCCGGGCCGGGCAATGGATTTGTTGCCGGAAATGATCAGGCTGGAAGGATGTTTAGTCCATATGGAAGCGGGATCGTCGGCTGAATAGAGAGCCAGCGTGTCGTGCTTATGAGGAGTGGGGCAAGTAAAGAGCCACCATTTTCCGTTGTGCTGAAAGATTGAAGGATCAGCATGCGGGCCGGGAATCAGGTCTTTGACGAGAGCCCATTGGTCTGGGAACGAGGTTGCGCGGTAAAGACGCACAGCGTTGGCGCCGAGCGTTTCCGGAATCATATAGAAGTCGTTGTTCCATCGAAAGACGTATGGGTATGAAAGATGAAACGGCTCCTGCAGGACGATTCGTTCGTAGTGCCAGTTGAGAGCGTCGCGGCTGGTGGCGCGGCCAATGTCGCCTTTGTTGGATTGGTTATTTAAAACTTCAAAAAACATGTGCCAAAGCCCGTCGACATTGACCATGAAGGGATCAGCGACAAAGCGCGCGGGAACATCAGTTACGTCGGCGGCGGAAATCACAGGATTGGATGCGCCGCGAGCGGCGGCCATACGCAGGGGCGATGGGCCGGAATACATGGCGATGGACCATGTCCACGGGCGGCTGGCATCTTTGGAGCGGCGTCCTACAGCGTTGGGATTAATGGTTTCCATGCAGCAATAATTTTATCAATCTGGCGGAGTTTGCGGCTTTGAGTGGTTGGCGTAGAGTCACCGGAACCGCGGCAATCGAGATTTCTTATGACGTTGTAACCCTTTGGCTTCAATAGCATCAGGGTCAGTATCCGAGCCGACAACGAAACTTAATGCAACAAATCCAGAATACCTGCGTTCAACCTATTGAAAGCGATGATTCAGAACACAAAACGATGACAATTTGTGTCATCGGGATATGGAAAATCAAGTGAAACGGAAACAGGGCAGAAAGCACTACTTACAGTAACGAAGGTATCAGGCCGATGGCCTGATCATTATTAGATGACCGTCCTTGTATGAACCCAGGTAGTTCTGAAGTGTGAGGCTGTTTGATGCAACAGCCAGGAGGAGATTGTGAAGATCTTTGACGCTTTGTTCGGATGCTGGCACAAACGAATCAGCTTTCCCCAGACCAGCAAGCCAGGACAGCGCCGCTGCGAGGCTGCCACGCATACGGGAACCTACGTGGTTTGTCTCGACTGTGGTACCGAGTTCGCTTACGACTGGAAGAAGATGCGTGTTCTCTCCCCCAATGAGAAGCAGTCTTTTGCCCATGCACGTGTAGAAGTTGAGGCAAGAGGCTAGGAAATCAGGGAGAGTCAGGGCCATGAAAAGGCAGTGGCGGTTTCGGGTGATTGAGTCAGCGGGCCTGGTGTTTGCTTATTTCTGGTATAACGCAAACGTGTACGCAACGTTGGCAAAAATACTTTCGTAGCTAGCGATGCAGCCTTTCTTCCGGGAGGCTGTTCGTTTGTGTGGCTGTGCTTCGGAATTTCCTGCGATGTTCAGACCGGGAGTATCAGCGGCCTTCGGTTTGTATCGATAAAGGATTTTGCCCGATGGACGATGCCACTGAAGATGGCTGATCCATTTCCAGAATCGCTACCCACTCGGTTTTGCTACTGGCGAAGAATTTGATCCTTCCGTGAAGGAATTCTTCAGCGAATTCGGGAGGAACGTCGACATGGGAGCCGAAAAATCGTCGGTTGAGTTTTTCCCAGCGCTCAGAATGGATCAGTGGCGACACATCGACCTTGGTAGAAAACAAATATGCCACCTGATACTGTGAACGCATCTGCCGCGCCTTGATCATTTCTTCCACGGTAAAATCCTGCACTTGAACAAATGAGAATGATTGCTTCACATAGCCTAAATACGGACGAGTAAGCTCATCTGTTGCAGGCCATGCGGTAAGGATAGTGGCATTTTGTTCGTGCTGTTCCAGGAACTTCGCCGCTTTAAAGTGGAGATCGACGAAGTCCTTATAAGTGAGGTTGTCTTCAGGGGCAAAGCGGTAAGGCGGATCAAAAAAGAGTGCGAGCACGAAGACGATCACCATCAACGCTGCGGGCCATTCCCATCGACCGATGCGGCGGTGCAATGTTGACATACCGATCATGATTACGAGTGGATATACAGGCAACAGGTAGCGCGTGAGCAGCGCACCGCCAAGTAAGGAAAACGCGAGCAAATGCGCCAGCATGATCAGTCCGAACTGAAGTTGTACAGGAATGGCAATGCGTGGACGCTCGCCGCCGGTTGAATCAATGACTGGCGAAAAGAACATTGCGACTGCCGTTGCCGCTGTGAGCGCGAGCATGTTCATGGTCCCAAAAAGATGCCAGATTCGTTGCACCAGCGCGAGAACAAAACGCAGCGGATTGAGCGCCTGGGTCACGTTGTACTGATAAAAATCAGCATTGCCAAAAAATCTTCCTGTAGCGTAATGGTGGTAGAGCAGCCACGCCAGCAATGGAAGAACAGGAATAAGCGCAATCGCAGCGCGCCGGAATCGGTTTTGACCGGTGTCATCGCGATGCGGCAAAATTCCCCAAAGAGCGAATGCCAGTGGAGTTATCACAGCAGTCTCTTTGCTCAGGACAGCCAGGCAAAAGGCAAGCTGGGCGGGCCACACGCGGTCTTCGATATAAAGCCGAATTCCCCAAAGCGTAAATGCAGCTGCCATGAGATCGGCATGCGTCAAAGAGCTTTGTACAAAGAAGATCGGATACACGCTCGTGGCAATGGTTGTGGCCACCGCAACGCCAGTGCCTGCGAGCTTTCGCGCGAGCATGAAGACATTCGTGAGCGCAAAAGCCGCCAACAGCAACATGGCAACACGTGCAACTGCGGGCTTCCATCCACTGAGGGTGAACCACAACGCAAGGTAAGCGGCGGAAAGTGGTGGATGGCCGGTATCAAGCGTAGTTTTGGCGATCAGCGTGTGAGAATGCGCAAGATCATACGCGGCAGGAACGTAGAAGCCGGCTTCGTCCCAGAAGAAGGGAAGCCGCAGCAGCGGCGCATGCAGCAAAAAAATGATTACAAAGATCAGTGGGTAAAGTCGCCTGAACGAGAACTCCGGCTGTTCGTTAGTTTGTGACGTGGTCAATGGCTCAAGCTTCTCACAGGAAGGTGTGTTAGTTGATTTGGCCCTGCTGTGCCGTGATATTGGGATCGAGCTTGATTTCTCCGAACGTGCCTTCATACTGGCGAACGTTCTGCTCGAGGATCGTCAGCAACGCCTTGGCCTGTTGCGGGCTCAGGTAGATGCCCTGAAAGTTCTGCACCTCAACTTCCTGCGCCGTCACAGGCTGCAAGCGGCCAAAAACCAGCAGAAAGTCCCACACGCTCACGCGGATCTGGATTGAATTGGCGTAGGTATCGCGATAATCGGGTGCGTTCACCAGGCGGATGTTAGGCTGCTGCGTAATCGACATGGAAATGGTCTCCTGAAGTAAACTTTCACCATAACAGAAGTAAGCGAACGCGGAAAGCGCAACGGCCGCTTCGTTCATCACGCGTGCCACGAATTTTCCAGTCATTTATAATTCTGGCTCTTTGAGGGGATTCATTCATGGATACAGGCATTGTTGACATACATGCACGTGAAATTCTGGATTCGCGCGGAAATCCGACTGTAGAAGCTGAGGTCACTCTGGGCGACGGATCAATGGGCCGTGCCGCAGTTCCCAGCGGCGCATCCACCGGCGAGCATGAAGCAGTGGAACTGCGCGATGGTGACCAGCATCGTTACCTGGGTAAGGGCGTACAAACCGCTGTGGAGAACGTGAATGTGAAAATCGCAGACGCTCTGCAAGGGCTTGATGCCGCCGACCAGCGCCGCATCGACGACACCATGATCGAGCTGGATGGCACGCCGAACAAAGCAAAGCTCGGCGCTAACTCCATACTCGCGGTTTCCATGGCATGTGCCCGAGCCAGCGCCAATGCTATTAAGACGCCGCTCTATCGCTATCTCGGTGGTGTGAGCGCCAGCGTTTTGCCTGTCCCCATGATGAACATACTTAACGGCGGCGCGCATGCTGATAGCAACGTCGATTTCCAGGAATTCATGGCCATGCCCGTTGGCGCGGAGACTTTTTCTGAAGCGCTGCAATGGGGCGCGGAAATTTTTCATACGCTCAAGTCCGTCCTGAAGAAGCGCGGCTACAACACCGCGGTCGGCGACGAAGGCGGTTTTGCTCCATCGCTCAAGGCCAATGTTGAAGCCATTGAGTTGATTTTGGAAGCCATGCAGCAAGCAGGCTTTCGCGCCGGCGTGGATGTTTCCATTGCGTTGGATCCGGCGGCAAGCGAATTTTTTGATAAGGGAACCGGCAAATATGTCTTCAAGAAATCGGACAAGTCGGTTAAGTCCTCTGAAGAAATGGTGGCATTCTGGGCTGACTGGGCTCGCCAATATCCAATTGTTTCAATTGAAGATGGTCTGGCAGAAGATGACTGGAAGGGCTGGCGACTGATGACAGACGAGTTGGGCGACCATATTCAACTCGTGGGCGACGACCTGTTTGTCACCAACACAGAGCGTCTCAGCCGCGGCATTGACGAAGGCATCGCCAATTCCATCCTAATTAAGGTCAACCAGATTGGCAGCGTGAGTGAAACGCTGGACGCGATTGACATGGCGCGACGGAATGCATACACGGCGGTGATTTCACATCGGTCTGGCGAAACAGAAGATACGTTTATTGCCGATCTTGCGGTGGCCACCGGCGCAGGACAGATCAAGACAGGCTCGGCATCGCGCACAGACCGCATTGCAAAATATAACCAGCTTCTGCGGATTGAAGAAGAATTAGGCGAAGGCGCACGTTTTCTTGGTCTGGAAGCGCTCAACTATGATGCGGGAGACAAGGCAGGCGCTTAAATAAAGGAGGAGCTCCATATCCGAAACTCCTCCTTTATTTATTAGTCGCGCTCGCGTATTCCCATCATTCCTGGCTGCGCACCAGTGTCTCCCTGGTGCATTTTCTCCCATTGGTCCTGCGTAAGAGGCTGGATAGGTTCGAGCTTTTTCTTTTGCAGTTCGGAATTGATGGCCGGCAGTTGTTTGGCCGTGAGTTGGTCAAGCTCTTTGATCACGTCGTCCAGTTCGTGGCCCAGCGCATCGGTGCGCTCGATCTGTGAATTGGTAGGCTTGCCGTCATAGTTATTTACATCGCCATAGACGCTGGTCAGGTATTCGCGGATTCGCTCTTCACCTGTGATTGCGCCACCTTCCTTGGTGGCTACAATCTTTGAGCGCAATGCGTCAGCCTGCTGAGCCAACTGCTGAACATTGTTGCGCAGAGGATCCTTTGCCGAGAGCTTGGCTGCGCGAGCTGTGGCGGTGTCGCGCAGGTTCACCATGGAATCCACAGCAAAGCTCATGCGTTCAATCAGTTTGTAGATTTTCATGGCCAGGTCAAACTGCTGGCGGCGGTCCTGTTCGTTATAGGGCGCGCGCGGATCCAGCACCAGTTTGAGCTTTGATGTATAGACTTGATCGCCCTTGGTCATCTTTATTGTGTAAGTTCCCGGCAGGACGCGCGGTCCTGTGGCTGCGCCGAATGCCGCGCTGGCCGCGGGCGGAACGGTTGGCGGTTTCAGCCGCATGGACCATGTTGCTCGATTCAAGCCGCGGTGCTTGCTACCCGCAATGGTATCCACTACTTTTCCGTCGGGATCGATAATTTCGATCTTCATGTCGCCGAAAATATGCCGACTTTTTTGGTAATAAGTAATGAATGCGTCTGTGGTGCGACTGGAGCCGGAGAAAGTTGCATCGCCTTCCGGCCATCCGCCATTCGAATTCAGGTACTGAGTGCTGGTGGAGTCCAGCAGCACCGCATTTTTGGTCATCAAGTCCGGCGTGAGTGAGCGTAACGATGAAATGTCATCAATGATCCAGATGCCGCGTCCATGAGTAGCCAATACCAGGTCAGACTCGCGGGGGTGGACCACAATGTCACGCACTGCAACAGCAGGGAAGCCGCTGCCCTTGTATTGCGCCCATTGCTTGCCGCTGTCGATGGAGATCCACAGCCCAAACTCGGTTCCAATGAAGAGCAGGCTGGGATCGAGCGTGTCTTCGGTGATGACATGTGCATAGCCGGTTACACCGCTGGTGTCGCTCACCAACGGTGTCCACGTGCTCCCGAAATCGGTTGTCTTGTAAACGTAGGGCTTCATATCGCCAAAGGTATGGCGATCAAAGGTGGCGTATGCGGTGCCTTCGTCGTAGCGGCTGGCAATGACCGTTGAAACCCACGAGTTCTTGCCCAGGTTCGGGATTTTATCCACCACGTTAGTCCAGTGCTTGCCGCCATCGCGCGTGATCTGCAGATTGCCGTCGTCCGTACCTGCCCAGATCAGTTGGCCATTCTTGGGCGACTCGCTGATTGAATAGATCGACGTATGCATTTCCGCCGCGGAGTTGTCCACGGTAATGCCTCCAGACTCTTCCTGCTTCTGCTTCTCCGGATCATTGGTGGAAAGGTCAGGTGAAATGCGTTCCCATGAATGGCCGTGGTCGCGCGAACGGAAAAGGAATTGTGCGCCAATATAGATGGTCCCCTTTTCATTCGGGCTCATGTGGATAGGAGTGTTCCAATTGAAGCGCAGCTTCTTCTCATTGTATTGTGGCTGCGGCTTGATGCCCTGACCGCTCAGCGTATGGCGGTTGACTCTTCCGATCTCGCCACCCTGCGATTCCGCGTAAATATAATCAGGATCTGCCGGATCTTCGAATACCCAGAAACCGTCGCCGTTATAAATGTTTTCCCAGCGCGAATTGGTGATGCCGCCAGGATACGACGAATCACCCACCCAAGCGCTGTTGTCTTGGAGCCCACCGTAAACGTGATAGGGGCTCGCATTGTCCACGCTTACGTGATAGAACTGCGCCGTTGGCAGGTTCCAGGCACGGGCCCAGCGCGTACCACCATCACTGCTGCTCCAGAACCCGCCGTCGTCCCCGGCGTAAATCTGGTTTGTATTATTCGGGTCAATCCAGACCGTGTGATTGTCGCCATGCGTATTGGCTGTGGAACTGAAGCTGCGCCCGCCATCTACGCTGAGCAACAATATCAGATCAACTTTAAAAACTTTGTTTTCGTTTTTGGGATCGACAATCAGGTTAGCAAAATAAAACGGACGCCACACCATATACTGGCTGGCATCCATCTTTTTCCAGCTTTTGCCCGCGTCGTCTGAGCGGTAAAGCGCGCTCTGTTTTGATTCGATCATGGCATAGACAACGTTTGGCTTGGAGGGAGCTACTGCCAGCGCAATTCTGCCGTATGGCTTCTCCGGCATTCCCTGGCTGTTGCTGGGTGCGATTTCTGTCCAATGATCGCCTCGGTCCGTGCTCTTAAACAAGCCGCTGCCCGGTCCGCCGGAACGGAATGTCCAACCCTGGCGGCGGAAATCCCACATAGAGGCATAGACTGTGTTCGGCTCCTGCGCATTGGCTGCCAGCATGCCGCATCCGGTGGAGCCATTGGCTCCAGCCAGGACTTTTTTCCAGTTTGTGCCTCCGTCAGTTGTTTTGTAAACGCCGCGCTCGTCATTATCATTCCACAGATGACCAGTGGCACACGCGTAAACCGTGTTGCTGTCTTTAGGATCAACCAGGATGCGCGCGATACGTTCTGAATCTTTCAAGCCAACATTGGTCCAGTTCTCGCCGCCATCGGTCGACTTATAAATTCCATTGCCGATGGAAACGCTGTTTCTGGTCCAGCTTTCGCCCGTTCCCACCCAGACATTCTTGTGATTTGTAGGGTCGATCGTCACAGCTCCAATCGACTGCGCCGGTTCACGGTCAAATACCGGCCTAAAAGTTGTGGCCCCATTAATCGATTTCCAAACGCCGCCGCTGGCCGATCCCACAAATACGGTGATCTTGCCGTTTTCATCCACCGCGTCAATGGCGGAAATTCGTCCGCCCATGGTGGCTGAGCCAATATTTCTCGCGGTAAGGCCGGAGATGGTTCCGGAATCGTATTTCACCGGCGCAGGCGTCTGGGCTGACGCGCCGAGGCAGAGAGCACATGCAAGAGCAAACACAGCGGTGGAGCGCAGAAGGAAAAAGGGACAGCGGCCAATCATCATTATGAAATTCCTCTCAAAATAAGCAGTACGGTGGTTGTAAGCGCTCATTGTTTTGGTGTCGCCTTGGCTGCGGGCGGTGCTGCAGGGGTGGCAGGCATCTTGAACTCGCTGTCCTCAATGGGTACGTTGGCCTCCATTTTGGTAACGGTAATTTTGCCTCGCTGGTCCGGATTGTTCTTGGGCCCACTCTCAATAAAAAAGGGATACATCACGCCGTTCACCGGCTTGTATGATCCCAGCATCGTCACGCTCTCACGCACTGAGCCGCGGATGAACTGCTGTTTCTCAATCTGGATTTCAATGTATGTGTCCGGGTCAAGGTAGTAATAAAAGATGTCGCCATTTTTCAACGTAACTTTGAGTTTGTAAGCGTCATCGCCGTCCACCTGATCGTGGCCCAGGTACTCGATCTTATTGCCCTTGGCCTGTGCATCCACTAGCGGCCCATCAAAATCCGCATCCTCGGCCAGCCCGCGAACGTCATCTTCACCCAGCATTTCCGGATCTTTGCGACCGCCGAATGGCGAGATCTGCCAGCCATTCGATCCGTCATATGCCTGGACCTGAGTCATACCCTGAACGGTAAAAGTTTCTCTCACCATGTCCGGGCGTTTGCTCAGTTCGCCCACTGTGGCTTTAAAACCTCCGGCGTCGAAATTACCGGTCATGCGGACAGACTTGATTGCTTTGATCTTGTCCACTCCGCCTTTCGCTTGCAGATTCTTCGCGACCAGTTCATCGGCGGTTTGAGCGAAGCCGTTCAATGCGATGAAACAAACCAGACTTGCCAGAATGCAGCGTAATGCTGTCACTTAGTTCTCCTTTAATATGCGTTACGTAATCTTCATTGCGACAAACTTTTTCCTGGTCACAGACACATCTGCGACACACGTTGGGCACAATAAGCTGCGCGCCTGCTGATTCTGTAATGTGGGAACAAACTTCTTAGACCCCGTCAACTCCGAATTGTTAGCTTGGAGCGTTCACCCCAGGAATGGATTAGTTCCCTGAAAATGGTTTTGAGATGGCAAATCGACCAACGATAAACCGAAGAAAATAAAAGAGTTATAGTAGCCCAGAAACGCCCCAAAGGCAATATCCGGCGCACATTCCGCAGCAAAGTGCCAGATTTCTTAATACGAAAGGCGGATTTTCACCTATAGCCCTAAGCCGCGTTTCTCTCTCGCTACTCGGTCGAACTGGCACCTTTCCTTATGCCGTATTGCCATGGTTACTCAATAGTAACTACTCTCCAACAATGAGAGGCTGACTTCCTCGGTGCTGGCCCAGCAAGCTCAACCGAGAACATCCGCACAATGAGTTTCAAACAAACTGCACGCTTTTATCGAAGGGGTTCATCGTCGCTTTCATCGAGCGATGAGCAAATTTCATTTCGAACAATGGGAGATTCCAGATGAGAACCAGGGTAGTGCAACTCATAGTCTTTATTGCACTCATAAGTTGCGTAGCAACAATGGGGCAAGTTTTAAAAGGCTCAATTTCCGGGACAGCGGCTGACCCCAATGGTGCAGTGATCCCGGGCGCCACGGTAAAAGCAACCAACACAGAGACCGGCGCTCAATTGAAAACCACAACCAATAATGAAGGTGTTTTTCGTTTCAGTCTGATCCCAGCCGGCAACTACCGGGTTGAAATCACGGCTCCGGGATTTCAAACGGTTGTGCAGAATGGCGTCGCGGTCGTGGCTGGCCGCGATAGCAGCGTCAATATTGTCAGGCTTACAGTGGGAGAAGCCAGCACCACGGTGGAAGTCACGGCTGAAGCGCCTGTGATGGAAACAACTCAGTCACAGGTCACCAATACGTTTACCAGCAACGTTCTTACAACATTTGCCGGCGTGCAGGAGAATGAAGGCCTCGACAATTTGGCGCTGTTTGTTCCCGGCGTTAGCGCCAGTCGCGACAACAATTTTTCCAACGTAAACGGTGGAACCGGATTTGCCGTGAACGGCCTTCGCGGCCGCGACAATGACCAACAGATTGACGGGCAAAACAACAATGACAACAGCGTTGCGGGGCCTGGACTGTTTGTCTCCGATGCCGAATGGGTGAGCCAGTATGTGCTGGTCACAAACCAGTTCGGGCCTGAGTACGGCCGCAATGCCGGCTCAGTGGTTAACGTAATTACCAAGAGCGGAGGCAATGCGTGGCACGGCAGTGTTTATGGCAATGAGAACAATTCGATCTTCAATGCCATGACGAATTTCCAGAAGAACTTTGATACGGACGCAGCCGGCAACCCCCTTACCCATCCGCCTCGCATGAATGACGAGTTTACCGGCTTCCAGCTTGGTGGTCCGTGGATTAAGAACAGGTTATTCATGTCGGGTGGCTTCAACAACGAGATTATTACCGTAAACACGCCCTATGCCAGCGGTGGTATCACTCCCACTCCTACAGGTCTGGCCGCCCTTGCTGCTTGTTTCCCCAACGGCCCCGGCGCACAGGCAGTTGCTGCTTTGAGCAAGTTCGGTCCTTTTGGAGTTAGCGGCGGTAGTCCGGTTGCCACAAACACGACCACAGGGATCGTTACCGCATGTCCGGGAGCAGAGTTCGGCAATGTCACGCGCGTTCTCTCTACACCCGACCACGTTTATGACTTTTATGTACGCTCAGATCTCCAGCTTGGCGGGGATACGATCGTCGGACGCTACATCTACAATCGCAACACTTTCTTCAACCTTGATGACGGCGGACAGGGCGCTGCTGCCGGCTATCCCTTCAATGAACCGGCGCTGGCACAAGCCATTCTTGCCAGTTGGACGCACAACTTCGGCACTCACATGGTGAACGAATTACGTGGTTCGTTCGGACGCCTGAACGTGGAATTTGGCGGCAACACCATTGGCAATACATTGTCAAACGCCAACCAGCTTGACCAGGCGCCGGCAAATATCACCTTCAATAATCCCGGCGTCAATCTCGGTTTTGGCCCGGCTACAAATCTACCCCAGCAGCGCATCGTGAATACCTGGCAGGGGCAGGACAACTGGAATTACGTGCTTGGCAAGCACCAGATAAAGGCAGGCGTGAATTTCACCTACCAGCGCTCGCCCAACATCTTTCTGCCAAACATTAACGGACAGTACCGTTTTGCGGACTGGGATGCTTTTTTTGCCAACACGCCGAACCGTGTTCGCATTGCTTCGGGTCCCTCGTCACTGGACTTCCGCGAATATGACACCTTTCTCTACGCTGGTGATGACTGGAGAATTAGTCAGGGTCTTACCCTCAATCTCGGATTGACCTGGACTTACTACGGCCAACCGGCAAATATCTTTAATGACATCACCTCTGCGCGAGAGAGCAACCCGGCTACCGCATTCTGGAATACCTCTTTGCCTCTTTCTGTTCGCACTGACCCGCGCATCGACGCACCGAAGACCAACATAGGTCCCAGCATCGGTTTTGCCTATACCCCGACTTGGGGCAATTGGCTTACCGGCAACGGCAAAACCGTGATTCGCGGCGGCTATCGTTACCTCTTTGATCCACCTTTTTACAACATATACCTCAACATCGCTACCTCAGCGCCGGAGGTCTTTCTGCAAAGCGTGACCGGAGCCAATGCGGCAGCACAACCCTTACCCGCAATACCTACTGGTCCGAATGTGCGTGCCCAACTTGCACCTACACTGCAGAAGGGTGTGTTTGATCCGCGCACACAAAACGAGACCACGATCGCTCCCAACTTTGGGCCGGACCGCGTTCACTCATGGAGTCTGGGAATAGAGCGTGAAATCACAAAAAACTCGGCTATTGAGGCCCGTTACGTCGGCAACCACGCAAACGACCTTTTCCAGAGCGTGGACGGCAATCCCTTCATCGCCGACCTTCAGACGCAATTCCCGCAATTTGTTCCTCCCGGCCTCACTCCTTGCCCGGCAACACAGCAAATTGGGCCAGGGGCGGGCACTGATGTTGGACGCGCCCAGTGCGGCAACGGCATTTTACGTACACGCACCAATACTGGATTCTCAAACTATAACGGCCTGCAGTTCGAGTTCCGTGCCAATAACCTGCTCAAGCAATTGACCATGCGCGTTGGTTATACCTACTCCAAAACGCTGGACAATGTAAGTGAAATTTTCAGTACGGGAGTTGCCGGCAATACCGTTGCTTTCCCGCAAAATCCACTCAGCCCAGATCGCGGAGAATATTCATTCTCCGGTCTGGATTATCCGCATACCTTTAGCGTGCTGTTTTCTGAGCAAGTGCCGTTCTTCAAGGACCAGCATGGCTTATTTGGCCACATACTTGGAGGGTGGGTGCTCTCCGCCAACTATTTCCTGGAATCTGGACAGCGCTACACGCCGTCTCAGGTTTCCGGCCTCGCAGCCAGTACTGCGCCGGGTGATTTCTTCGATGCCCGCTTTATCGGCGCCTTCGTCGGAACAGACACTGCCCGTCCCTTCTTTGGAAACCCAAGCGCCCCTTTGACATCGGTCGGAATTTTTGGGGGGGATGCTTGCGCCCTTTTCGGTGTTACAGGAGCAGAGCCCATCTGTGACCCTGGTCTTGCTACACAGTTGCTAAGCGTTAATGCCATTAACCAGAACGGTCCCACAGCGGCGCCCGTTACTGTCACCAATAACCAGGTGCGTTACATCATGAATGGTGGAACGGCCGAAACCGTTTTTGGCACCCCCTTCGGCAATGTCCCACGCAACATTGCACAGGATGCCATTAGCAACATCGTGAACGCCGCAGTAGGTAAACGATTCAAGTTGAGCGAACGTGCATCTTTTGAACTCCGTGCAAGCGTCGTCAACCTGTTCAATCATCCTAACTACGCCAGTGTCGATCCATTCCTGGAAGATGCTGGTGCTACTCCCAGAGCGCCCTTCGTAGGCTTTGGTGATCCTACGGTGACCAACGATGTTCCCTCAAGCATCAACTTCCCCGTCTCCGCAAGTCGCAGACTTGTGTTTGGCGGGACTATACGGTTCTAGTCTTGCAAACTCCATAGTTCCCGCCGGGCTTTGGCCCGGCGGTTTTTTTGAGATCAGAGAAAAAGGCGTGACCTCATGGGCCACGCCATAACCAACGGATTTTCCAATTACTCTCCCTTATCTGCGCTAGAACCCCACATGATGGCGCTCCCCCAGGTTCCACTGGAGCCCCACATGATTGCGTCGCTCCATATGGTGGAAAAACCTGAGGCATTCGATGAACCCCACATAATGGCATTGCCCCACAGACCGGATGAACCCCACATAATCGCGGAACCGCTGGCTGAACTAGAACCCCACATGATTGCAGAGCCGCTGGTTGAACTTGAGCCCCACATAATCGCGCTGCCCCCCACAAACTGTGAGTTGCCCCAAACCGCCGGTCCTGACCACGCCTGGCTCGTTCCCCAGACTGCGGAAGAGTCGCCCGTCAGGTAAACATTCCCGCTGGTTGAGTCATAAACCGCGGTCGGCGACATTGCTGTGCCGCTGGAAAGGTCAGTGCTTGCCAGCGCTGCTGCGAGGTCCACGTAGCCTGTCCCGACGGTAAAGATATCGTACTGGCTGGTGTATGTAATTCCGCTTGCCGCGTCAAACACGCTGCTGCTGGTAGGAAAGCTTTTTGAAGCCGTCTTCATCAGCCTGGCTTTCACTTGGTCCGGTGTCATTGCCGGACGGGCCTGCAGAAGGTCCGCCACCATTCCACTCACAACGCCCGTGGCCATGCTCGTTCCACTCAATTGGAAATATGTTTTTGAGGGGCTGGATGATCCGCCATAAACATAAGCACTGTAAGGAATCTGATTACTTGTTTCGGTGTTGTACAGCACAGTGTTACTGGTTTCAGTGGAAACCAGCAGATTGCCGGGCGCAACTACGTCCGGTTTTGCGATGTGGTCCAGCATTGTCGGTCCTTTCGAACTGTAGCTGGCGATCAAGTCATCCGTGCGCTCCGGCGTTTCCATCGGCTTCATGGAGCCTACCGTAAGCACATATGGATCGTTTCCGGGCGAGGTCACTGTTCCGTATCCGCTGGTCGGCAGAAAGCGACCGTTGTTACCTGCCGCTACCACTACCACAATCCCGTTCTTCCAGGCTTTTTCTACAGCCTGACACAGTGGATCCAGTTTATAGCTCTCAAATACGCCGCGTCCCAGAGAAAGATTCATCACTCGAATGTTGTATTGTGACTTTAAGCTCATCGCTTGGTTAATCGCGGCAATCACTGAGCTGTCAGTTGCGCTTCCGTTTGCGTCGAGTACGCGCAGATTGACGATGTTTGTTCCCGGCGCGATGCCTTTGAAGTTCTGTGAGAACAGGGGGCCGGTTGAGCTCAATCCGTTTCCGGCAATCAGGCCGGCAATGTGCGTCCCATGTCCATAGGCATCCGCAGAGCTGGAATCGCCCGGCACAAAACTTTTGTTGTAAACGATGCGTGAGAACGGCAGGAAGCCCGTTGTGGCTAAATCGGGGTGATTGTTCACGCCGCTATCTATCAGCGCCACGCCAATCCCGGCTCCAGTATAGTTTGACTTCCAGGCAGCCGATGCGTTCACCGCCGGCGCTGCATTATCGAAGAATGGAGTGAGCGGCCGGTCTTTGCTGATGTAAACAACGTTGGACTGGTTTGAGAGAGACACAATGCCGTTGTGGTCCAGCGATGCCACCAGTCCGTTCACAATAGGCAACTGCCCCAGAACCGCGCCGCCCAGCTTGAGCACGTCATTCAATACGCAGCCCAGCCCCAGCAAACCGCAACTTAACTGAGTGCCTGGCGCGTACTGGACCACTACCTGCACCTGGCCCGTGGAAGTGGAGTTCTGCAAATCAGGCGAAATCTTGCTGTTGTCCGCGAACAGCGACAGCGGAGCAAGAAAAGCCAGAACAAGAATGAGGGTTCTCTTCATCATGGGGACACCTGCTTGAACTTTAGTAAGTACGTGACTTTGGTTTGCACTTGGCGGTCCAATTTGAAGAATTCTGTAAGTATCTATAAACAAAGAACATTTTGATCCAGCAGGATAAGCGATGTGACGCGGGTTTTGGCGTTGTCACTGCCATGTGACAACAGCGTCACAGGTGCCATCTTTCGCGCATCCTGCAGGAAATGGGAGTTACCAAAGTTCTCTTGTTGACGTCTGTTTTTGGCCTGAAAATGCGACAAACACCGTTGTGCCGTAATCGTTTCCCTCGAGGAAGATGGAGAGAAGATGTCCGCAATTCCGGGTCGGGCTAGACCATTCGTGTTTTTTGTTTGTGCCGCTGGCGCTCTCTGCCTGCTCGCCGGGGTTCTTCCTTGGCACAGCAGCCACACCTTGCTGTTTTTTTCCTATCTCCTGCTCACGATTGTTGCCTCACTTTTGAAATCAGTATTGCCGGGATCTGACGGTACGGTTTCCGTCGTCTTTGTTTTCTTTCTCGTCGGCATTTGCAACATGACGTTGTCTGAAACCATGGTGCTTGCTGCCGTGGCCACTGTGGTTCAGTGTTTCTGGCATGCCAGGAACCGGCTCAGCTTCATCCACTTTGCCTTCAATCTTTCTCAACTGGCGCTGGCGATCACCGCTTCTTACTGGACTTACATACTTCTCTTCAGCCATGTATTTCATTCGAAGGCCCCGCTGCCGCTGCTGGTCGCTGCCATTGTCTTCTTCCTGTTCAACAGCATTCCTGTAGCAACTGTCGTAGCGCTGGCGGAAAATATATCGATTATCGAAAAATGGGATAGAAGTTATTCCTGGACTTTTCCGTATTACCTGATCGGAGCGGCAATCGCCGGGCTCATACAGTTCGTCAACCGCGTTGCCGGCTGGGAGATGTCATTTCTCGTGTTGCCGGCCGTTTACGTCATCTACCGTTCATACTGCATGCACCTTGGCCGTTGGGAAGACGAAAAGCGGCATCTTGAAGATCTGGCTTCCCTGAACATGCGCACGATTGAAACTCTGGCGCTGGCAATCGAGGCCAAAGACCATACAACTGGGGATCATCTCCAGCGCGTTCGGGTTTATGCCATGGAACTGGGCAAAGATCTTGGATTGTCGCCTTCTGAAATGCAGGCCTTGCAGGCTGCATCTGTCCTGCACGATATAGGCAAACTTGCCGTTCCCGAGGCCATCATCTCCAAGCCGGGAAAATTAACGCCGGAAGAATTCGAGAAAATGAAGATTCATCCGATTGTGGGTGCGGAAATTGTTGAGCAGGTCAGGTTCCCATATCCGGTTGCGCCCATTGTGCATTCCCATCATGAAAAATGGGACGGCAGCGGTTATCCTGATGGCATTTCCGGCGAAGCGATTCCCATTGGCGCGCGTATTCTCTCCGCTGTTGATTGCCTTGATGCGCTTGCTTCCGATCGGCAATACCGCCGTGCCTTGCCGCTGGAGGAAGCCATGGCGCACGTGGTCCGCGAGTCCGGAAAGGCGTTTGATCCTCGCGTGGTTGCCGCGTTGCAGGCGCGATACATCGAACTGGAGCATCTGGCCCGCTCGCAAAAGCCTGAAGAACGTCCCAAGCTCTCACTCGACATAAGAGTTGAACGCGGCGCTGCACCCGATGCGGGATTTGCCGCTGCCGCCGCGCCTCCATCTCAATCGCAGCCAGGGCTGAATTTAATCGATGTACTCAGCTGGACCGAACAGCCTCTTAATCTTGAGGAGACGCTCTCCGCCGCTGCTCTCCGCCTTCGCCATCTTGTGCGTTTTGACGCCATGGCGGTCTTTGCTCTCCAGGGTGACATTATTGTTCCGCGTTTTGCGATGGGCGAGAATGTTCGGCACATTTCCTCTCTTCGTATTCGCAATGGAGAGGGATTGGCCGGCTGGGTGGCTGAAACCGGAAATTACATCATCAATGGCAATCCCAAGGTTGAACCGGGCCTTGAAGGATCGCGAAGCTTTGCGCTGTGCTCAGCCTTGGCTGTACCTTTATTGAACGCAGGCCACGTTGTTGGAGTTCTTTCTTTGTATGCTTTGCAACCTGATGCGTTCACCTCTGAAGATCTCAACGTTCTCCAGGCCAGCGCCCATCAACTTGGCGATGTAATCGGGGAAAAACTTAATGCCGAGCAGACTCAACGTGGTTCCCGCACCAGCGAATGGCGGCATCGCAGCCACGCGCGCCGTAATCCAGCGGAAGAAACTCGATCGTCATCTGTTCTCAGTTCAGCAAAGTAATCGGGACACCTTTACGGACATTCGGCCATTGCTCAGCCTTGGCTGCAAAAATTAAGGCGCGACCGAATCGGCCGCGCCTGTTTAGTTAGCGATCAAAGCTAGTCCTGATCGTCGTCTTGGTCCTGATCATTGCCGGTACTGGCGCTTGAAGCCGCGCCCGCTCCCGACTTGATCTGGATTGGCCCGCCTGCGAACAGCGTGCTTGAACCATGCTCCGCCGCCTTCTTATTGAAAGCTGTGACTTCCGTGGTCAGGAACGTGTTCACCTGTGCCAGCTGGGTCTCCAGTTCTTTGCGAACCTCAGCCGCTTCCTCCACCAGCAACGGGCTCGGCGCTTCGCCGGGACCACCCATCACTCCGCGCATTACTCCTTGCAAGCGGTTCTGGAAGCGTTGCAAATAATGGATATCATCCTGGCTACCGGGTTGAATGTCATTGTTGTAGAGCGGTTCCTGGATTGATGCGATTTTCTTGTCCAGCGCCTTTGCTTCATCCAATACCGGTTTGTAGGCAGCGTTGGTTACACCGCCGTTCGAGCCGTCCTGTCCTTCATCGGACGCCAGCAGCTCTTGCAGGCTGGTGATCTGCTTGTGCAGCCCGTTGAGCCGGTTCAGAGCTTCATGCAGGGCTGAGACCTCGTCGCGCAGTTCCAGTCCCAGCTTTAACTGCGCGCGCATGCCTTCTGGATCAAACTTGAAACGCGGATCGGTTTGGACATCGACTGTCTGCGTTTCAGTTTTGCCGTTTACCGTTACTGCAACTTTGTATGTGCCTGGCAGCGCATTTGGCCCGATGCTGGGATCAAAGAAAAAGTCCTGGTCGTCCAGCCCTTCCGGCGGAGGCAGGAAGTTCAGCTTCTTTGGCCCGTCATAACGCAGGTTCCACGCCACACGATTCAGGCCGTATTTCGTTGGGCCGTACATCGTACGGACAAGCTGTCCGCTGCTGTCTGTTACCGTGATTTTTACCGCTGTCTCACCGTTGGGTCTGCGCCGTTGTGGCCCACCGGTATTTTCTTTTATTTCATTCGGAAGCCAGTAGGTGATCACCGCGCCGCTCATTGGATTAGGAGCCACATATCCGCCGCTGGCAAAGCCGTGTTTGCTCCAGTTGTGCCAATTCACGGCCGGAGACAAGGGGAACAGATGGAAGTCGCTGCGCGCTACTTCAGCGCCGCTTTCTTCCAGTGGGGTGATGTCATCCATTACGAACAGGCCGCGTCCGTGCGTAGCCACCACCAGATCATGTGACTTCTTGATGAACTTAATGTCATAGATCGACGCTGTGGGGAAGTTGCTCTTGATCTGCGTCCAGTGCGCGCCATCATCAGTCGAATAGAACAGGCTCGTATCGGTTCCCAGTACCAGGAAGCCCTTTTTGTTTGGATCTTCGCGGATCACGCGCGCGGGATCGTCCTGCGGCAGACCGGCTGCGATTGAAGTCCATGTCTTGCCGCCGTCGTGGGTTTTGTAAACGTATGGCTTGTTATTTTCCACCTCGTGGAAGTCAATTGCAATATAGGCGGTATTTGCATCGCTAGGTGAGGCCTCAACTTGTTGCAGGCGTCCCCACTGCGGCAGGTTCGCGATATTGGCAGTGGCATTGGTCCAGTTCTGTCCGCCATCGCGCGTCACCTGCGCCAGCCCATCGTCTGTGCCCACCCAGATCGTCTTGGGATCGACCGGCGAAATCGACATGGATAGAATCGCGCCTACTGTCTCTGCGCCGCTCAGGTCCAGCCAGATCGGCCCGCCACTGCTTTGCTGCTTGGTCTTGTCGTTGCGCGTGAGGTCCGGACTGATGGGATTCCAGTTTTTCCCGCCGTCGGTGGAGCGGAACAACACGTTTCCGCCCAGATAAACTTCATTCGGGTTTGTCATGGAAACCGCAATCGGTGACGTCCAGTTAAATCGATATTTCAGGTCTGACGGCTTCATCGACTGCACGCCGTGCAGATACGGACGGATAGAGTTTGACATCCCGGTTTCATTGCTTATGCGTTGGATCGATCCGTTCTGCGAGTCCGTATAAATCACGTGCGTGCCCTTGCCGCGTGCGGGGACAACATATTCTCCATCGCCGCCCGTTACCGTGTACCACTCAAAACCGCTGATGCCGCCGCGGCTCAGGCTGTTCGAGGGGCCGCACCAGCCGTTGTTGTCCTGCAAGCCGCCGCAGAGGTTATAAGGAGTCTCGTCGTCGTCGGCCACGGAATAAAACTGCTCGATCGGCAGGTTATCCAGGTAGCGCCATGTTTTTCCTGCATCGCCGCTCACATAAACGCCGCCATCATTGCCGTTGATAATGCGATTGGGATTTTCCGGATCGATCCACAACGCATGATGGTCCACGTGAACACGAGGTGTAGTGTTGCGCGCCGTCTTGCCGCCATCTTCAGAAAGCATGACGTTGAATGACATGAAGTAAACTCTGTTTTCGTCATTCGGCGCAACCATCAGTTCGCTGAAATAAAACCCGCGTGCCGCCAGGTTGTGGTTGTTGCTCACCATCTTCCAGTGGTCGCCCAGATCGTTGGTGTCGTAAAGCGTGCCTTTCTTGTTTTCCACCAGCGCATAAACGTGCCGCGGATTGCTAGGCGCTGCGCCCAGTCCTATACGGCCTGTAGGCTCTGTCGGCAGGCCTTCTGTCAGCTTTTTCCAGGTATTGCCGCCATCGCTCGAGCGGAAAATGCCGCCGCTGGTTCCACCTGATTCAAGCGCCCACGGATAACGCCGCACGCGCCACATCCCGGCAAAAAGCACCATGGGATTGCCAGGATCCATGATCAGAGAACTTGCTCCTGTCTCTTCGTCGACGAACAAAATTTTCTGCCACGTCTTGCCGCCATCCGTGGTGCGGAAAACGCCACGGTCGGCATTCGGTCCCCAGGCATGCCCCAGCACGCCGACAAAAACCGTATTCGGATCGCGCGGATCAATGGCGATGTTCGAGATCTGTCCGGCATCACGCAGGCCCATATGCTTCCATGTGGTTCCGGCGTCAGGAGAGAAGAACACCCCTTTGCCGGTAATCACGTCATTACGGATGTTTTTCTCGCCCGTTCCCACCCAGATCAGGTTGGGATTGGAAGGCGCTATCGCAATGGCCCCGATGGAAGCGGTGGATTCCTTCTCAAAGATCGCTTTCCAGGACAGGCCGCCATCCTGCGTCATGAAAACGCCGCCGCCCGCCGCGCCAACGTAATAAACGTTGGGCTTGCCGGGAATTCCGACGACAGACGTTATGCGCCCGCCGCCAACCGCCGGCCCCAGGTTGCGGAATTTCACGTTCTCCAGCGGGTCTTTGGACTTGTTGTCCTCGAGTTTTGTCGGCGTAGTGGATTTGGCTTCTTTATCGCCATCATCAGATGTTTTCTTGTCCGAATTTGCTACCGGCTTTTGCGGGTTGCCGCTGCCGCTTTTCTTGGTACGGTCGCCCGTCTTGCTCTGGGCTGTGAGTAGCGCCGAAACGCATAGCGCCAGGACCAAAACGAAAATCATCTTACAGAGTGTCTTCATCGGGAATACTCCTGCAGGTAATAGGAAGGCTGACCGCGAATCATATCGCAAACCGAGGGTGGTTGTACAAATTCAACCGCTCTCCAGAGGGAACGGGCTTTGCTGCTCTCCTATTGCTCCGTAATCGTCTTCCACTCCAGCTTGCCTCGTTCCATGATGGCCGGCAGATCTTCTTGCAGAAGGAAACGCTGATCGATGAGCTTTTTCGCTGCCTGCTCGAACTTACTCATGTATTCCTGAGGTGACGCATACCGCTCGGTTATTGATAAACGTGGATCGCCTGACTTCTTGCGCTCTTCCGCCGTCTTTGGCAATGGAATCCACGATCCCAGAAAACTTACCCGCTGCTCCGGCGCGCCGATGCTAGGATCGCGCAGGTTCCATCCTGTGTAGGTGGCCAGCGGGACCTGTAACTCAGGCAATCTCACTCCGCCCAGGTCATTGCCGTCAGGGTCGCTCTGCGGCACCAGCACGCCAAATGGATTGCCCACTCGCGGCGGCTCAATCGCTACTGTCGTCCTCCCGCCCGGTATTCTGTCGAATGTGGCTTCACGAACAATGTGATAAGCCAGGCTCACTTCGTGCGGAGTGTTTACGCCGGGAATTTTCGGGAATGTCCATTGGTCCAGCGGAACCAGCGTCTTGTCACCGATCCTGGGATACGTGCTCGTGGGTGGCTCCTTGCCATCCTTTACCCACTGATCCATGTCTGTAATCAGTGCGCGCCAGTACCATTGAATCGGATTGGGATTGGCCTTCTGCTGAGCGGTGTAGTCGGGATTTCCTCCCACGCGATTCTCCGGCGGAAATGGCACGGTAAAGTGTTCCAGCCCGGCCAGAAAATAAATGCGCGTGTTCGCGGCCAAAGGCGCGTCCATCTTGCCGTCTGCAGTGGTGTGGATCAAAGATGCTGCGCGTCCCCAGTATTCATAGGACGTATTGGTATAAAAAATTTTGGGCAGCATCTTCGATTTTGTTGCCGCATCCAGCAAGCCTGCTTTCTCGCCGGTATCAGGATCTTTTTCGGGCAGATCGGTAAATGGAAAGAGATCGGTAGGAAAGAACAGGCTGGACATCGGCTGCGCATCGCGTGAAGGCTGCGCAAATCGATGGTTGAAGCTTCCGCGTCCCGCACCTGCCACATGCGCGATCACGCCATCCATCACCTGCCGGCCCTGCTCGTCGACATTGAAGTCCTGGTATATAAAGTGCCGCAGAAAGCGCCCGCTCTGCGATATCCCAACGGCATAAACGCGCTTCACGGGCGCGGTGGCTTGCGAATCGTATTTCAAATAAGAAAGGAAGTCGCGGACGGCAGCAAGTCCCACACCAACAACCGCCGGGTTCTTGCTTATGTACACAAGCTCGTAAATCTTGCTCGCAACAAATCCGCTGTTCAGGTGAACGTAATGCGGATCGGCCTTCAACTGGCCATCAATAATGTGCCCGAAGCTCCATTCAGAGCGGGGAATTGTCGTCCTATTACCTGTAGGCGTATCTCTGACGGTGAGTATATTTTTGTCGCTCGCGGGATCATCCACTGCATAGCTGTTGCCGCCGTCAGGACCAAGCAGGATATGGCCGAGCGGCATGTCGTCGCGTTTTTCTGCCGGAGTAAAATCTGTGCGCACCAGTCCATGAATTTCTTTTTCGTGAGGATCATGAGCAATAGGCGCGGTGAGCCGCAGGTGCTCGCCCTGGCTGGATAGATCAAACTCCCACCCTACCCATGCGACCGTGTATCCCTGGCGCATGAGAAAGCCGTCGCCATATTCGCCTTCGCGGCCATTTACGAGCGAAAGAATCCCACGCCCGCCCCGGTTGGAAACCTCAAACAGCACTGCATGGTTTCCCTTGGCCATGTCTTTCGGCTTAAGCATGTACAGGTCAGCAGAAAACTCAACTTCACCGTGCGCGTTGCGCGGCGCTTTATCCAGATCAACAATCTGGCGGTTGTGCAGGTTCGCCGGATCAACGGCAAAGTACACGCGCCCGACAATCTTTTCATAGGCGCCGGCATTCCCAAATGGCTTGCCTTCCTGAATGTCCCCACGCGAGGTAATCTCTACCCGAACCACGCGGGCCTGTGCTGCCGACACTAGAACCATGGCCACTAACAGAAACCCTATGACTCGCACGCGAAAACGCATCTGCTGCCTCCAAGGTGATAAAGTTTAAATGATCGCGAGCAGCGCAACCTGAAATTGTGAAGTGGCTCTTCTGTCCTCGAAGTTGTTAGAACGTTGCAGTCCAAAGCCATTATGTGAAAGAGAGAGACGCATGAAGAAGATTTTCGGTTTAACAGTCACAGCACTCCTGCTTTGTACCGGCGCGCAGGCACAGCAGCATGAAGCCGATCGGTTGCGCCATGCAGGCGAAGTCCTGATGGAAATCCTAAATATCCCCGACAATATTCCCAAGACCGTGCTGGACAAATCAGAATGCGTGATTGTGATTCCCTCAGTGAAAAAACTTGCCATAGGCGTTGGCGCAAATTATGGCCGTGGCGCTATGACCTGCCGCGGCGGACGCGAGTTTACCGGCGCATGGGGTCCACCCGCAATGGTTGCGCTGGAAGGCGGCAACATCGGCTTTCAACTCGGCGGTCAAGCCACTGATTTTGTGCTGCTGGTCGTCAATCCAAAGGGCATTGATTCGATCCTGAAAAGCAAGGTCAAGCTTGGCGCTGATGCGGCTGCCGCCGCTGGGCCTAAAGGTCGCGATGCCCAGGCTGCAACCGATGTCCTGATGCACGCTGAGATCCTTACCTATTCAAGATCACGAGGACTCTTTGCCGGCATCTCGCTCGATGGGTCAACGCTTCGTCCGGATAACAGCGCTACGGAAAAAGTCTATGGCAGAAAAGTTTCTGCGCGCGATGTTGTGATCGGCCACAAAGTAGGCACGCCAGCCGCCGGTCGGCTCATGGTAAACGCGCTGCAGAAAGCCTCGCCAAGAAATTTATCCGATCCCAAGTCGTTGCGCGAAGCGGGAGCCGAAGAGAAGAAATAGCTATCATGCGCTTGCTCTCACGTACTCACGTTGCGTGCCTGTTGCTGGCGGCCGGCGTATGCGTTGCAGCGATAGAGGTTTCTCCCTACCAGCAATCCGTAGAAAAGTGGCGACGGTCTTATGAGGCCCAGCTAAAAGCCGATGATGGCTGGCTCACCGTTTCAGCGCTTTTGTGGCTGCATGAAGGTGAAAACAGTTTTGGTTCTGCCGCCGACAATGCAATTGTGCTGCCGTATAGCTATGTTCCAGCCAAGGCAGGGCACTTTGATCTACGCGAAGGCAAGATCGTTATCCATGTAAATCCTGGCGTGCCGATCACTTTGCAAGGAAAGCCAGTTGAGAGTATGGAGCTTCGTCCTGATTCCAAAGAGGATCGGCTCACCCTTGGCGATCTGACTTTCTTTGTACACGCCAGCGGCAAGCGCTATGCGATCCGTGTGAAAGACAAGAACAGCCAGTTGCGCAAGAATTTTAAGGGACTCCACTGGTTTCCGGTGAATGAGGCGTATCGCTTCAATGCGCGTTTTGTCGCGTATCCCAAGCCGCGCGAAGTTGAAATTAAAAATCTCTTGGGCGATCGTGGGCCGGCGTACTTTTCCGGCTATGTAGCCTTTACGCTCGGCGGCAAAGAATATCGCCTCGATGCTGAAGACAATGGTTCGGGCGGACTGTTTATTGTTTTTCGCGACCTCACCAGCAAGAAAGACACTTATCAGGCAGCGCGCTTTCTTGATGCTGATCCGCCGAAGGATGGACACGTCGAGATCGACTTCAACAAAGCTTACAATCCACCCTGCGCATATAACCCATATGCGACGTGTCCTTTGCCAACGGCGCGCAACCGCTTACCTCTGGAGATTCCAGCGGGCGAGAAAAGATACCACTGAACACGTTTGTTAAACTTTCATGCATGGCTCAGATCGCTTTTCTTGAATGCTCTAAATGCGGTGAACATATCAGCGGCGCGCAGCCGCAGACCATCTGCCCCAAAGATGGCGGATCGCTTTACGTCCGTTTTGATCTTGCCGCGCTGAAGGGCAAGTTCACGCCGGATTCTTTGCGCGATCGCCCCGCTACAATGTGGCGCTACCATGAAGTCCTTCCCGGCGACTCGCCCGTAACTCTGGGCGAAGGATTCACTCCAATGCTGCCCAGCCGCGAAAGCCCCAATGTCTATATAAAGGATGAGGGTCTCAACCCAACAGGATCATTCAAAGCGCGCGGACTCTGTGCCGCCGTGACCATGGCCAAGCAATACGGGCTGAAGAAGCTGGCAGTGCCTTCTGCCGGAAATGCCGCCAGCGCACTGGCAGCTTATTGCGCTGCTGCCGGAATTGAAGCCCATATCTTTATGCCCAAAGACGTTCCGCTGGCGAATCTTGTGGAATGCAAGTCGTATGGCGCGCACGTAACGCTGGTTGATGGCCTGATCTCCGATTGCGCGCGCATAGTGAACGAACGCAAGCAGGCAGAAGGCTGGTTTGATATCTCTACGCTGAAAGAGCCTTTCCGGGTTGAAGGCAAGAAGACCATGGGCTATGAAGTGGCTGAACAACTCAATTGGGAACTGCCTGACGCCATCTTTTATCCCACGGGCGGCGGCGTGGGACTGATCGGCATGTGGAAGGCGTTCGACGAAATGGAGCAGCTTGGCTGGATCGGAAAGAAGCGGCCCAAAATGATCGTGGTACAGGCTTCCGGCTGCGCTCCGGTGGTGAAAGCCTGGAATGAACACAAGCCCGTGGCTGAAGTGTGGCAGGGCGCGCAGACTTCCGCTGCGGGGTTGCGCGTGCCTAAGCCTTATGCTGACTACATTATTCTCGACATCCTGAAGCAGAGCGGCGGGACAGCGGTGTCAGTATCGGACGAAGAGCTTTTAGGCGGAGTGCAGGAGTGGGCGAGTAAAGAAGGACTGTTCGCTTCTCCTGAAGGGGCCGCGTGTCTGCCTGCGTATCAGCGATTGCTGCAAGAAGGCTTTTTGAAAGCTACGGACAAAGTTGTGATCTTTAATACAGGTTCAGGGCTGAAATACATTGATGTGATCGCTGAAGCATTGAAGATCGGGACGAATAGCGGCACCGCATAAGCTCGCTTTCTATGGCATCCTGAAGGTTACCTGCTGACTCGTATGGATTGTGTTTGATTCAAGCGGTTTGTAGCTACAATCCTCTCATTGCAATCCTGCTTGCAATGAAAGGATTTCCATGAATCGGCAAAGCCTGTTTCACCTCTTCTTGCTCCAACTTTGCGGTCTGATCGCATTTGCTCAGATGCCTGCTCTCTCGCCGTTGCCAAAGACAGGCAGTCTTTCCCAACCGCCTGATCCGAACATATTCACTTTTGTCATAGCGGGCGACAACCGCCCTGCGAACTCCAGTTGCCCGCAGCCGCCCATCCCGGGAACGATCTTCGCCGACGTCCATGAAATGAAGCCTCCTGCCGCCTTTGTGCTCTGGACCGGCGACACAATTTCCGGCAAAGACCCGGATAGGAAGGTTTTGAAAAAGCAATACAAAGAATTTCTTGCCATCGCCGCTACCGCTGGTGTTCCCGTATTCAACGCCCCCGGCAACCATGAAATGGACGAGAAGGATGAGGTGCCATCCAGCAAAATGAAAGAGCGCTACAGGCAATACATGGCGGAAACCTACGGCGCGTTCAATTATGGCAACTCCCGGTTCATCGCGCTGGATAGTGAGAATGAGCCGCCTACGGGGACGCTAACCAAGGATATGTCCACGGCGGAAGGCGCGACGAAGCACCAACCGCCAGGCTACATCACACAAAAGCAGCTTGACTTGTTGAAAGCTGATCTTGAGGCCAACAAGGACAAGGCGCATATCGTCATCTTTATGCACCACCCAGTTATGCCTTATGGTGGAGACAAAAGCGGCTTGGATCCGGCAAGCGTAAAGGCCCTGCAGGAGCTTTTTGCCGGTGACAAGAAAAAGAAAATCCCGGGCTATACAAATGTATCTTATGTCGTCTCCGGGCATGAGCACATGTATTTCAACCCGCAGGGCGATCCGAACAAGTTCACTGATCCGCCTAGCCGTACTGACCCTTCTCAGCCGCCTTATTATTTGATTTCCGGAGGCGGAGGCGCGCCCCTGAAGAAAGACACGCCGGGATCGTTCTATCACTATCTTATCTTTAAGGTGAATGGTGCGCAGATTACGCCGACCCTGGTCAAGGTCAAATGGTCGGGCCCTCTCTGTGTATCCAAAACAAAAACAACTTCCGGTGAGTAGTGATTGCAGTTGGAACTCATCGTAAAATAATGGTTAGCTGCTGTTTTCTATGACCCAGCGCCTTTACTACCACGATTCTTTTCTCTACGACTTCGATGCTCGTGTGGTCGAAGCGTTCGACAGCAATGGCAGGGCAGCCATTGTGCTTGACCGTACCGCTTTTTATCCCACAAGCGGCGGCCAGGTGCACGATCTCGGAGTGCTCACCGCCGAGGGCCAACAGATCGCGATTACCGAAGTTGCCGACGAGGAAGATGGACGCATTCTTCACTTTGCGTCGGAGCCGCTGGCTGTTGGCGCGCAGGTGCATGGCAGGATCGATGCCGCTCGTCGTCGTGACCATGTGCAGCAGCATTCAGGCCAGCATGTGCTCTCAACCGCTTTCATTCGGCTGTTCAATATGCCCACAGTCAGCTTTCATATGGGCGAGGAAAGCTGCACCATCGATCTGGAAACCGCTGGTCTATCTGCCGCTCAGGCACAGAAAGCGGAGCTGCTGGCGAATGAAGTGATTGCTGAAGACCGTCCGGTAGGCATCCGTTTTGTTCCGCTGGAAGAAGCGCGGCAACTCGGTTTGCGCAAGCTTCCTCCAAAGCAGACCGGCGACCTCCGACTGATCGACATCACGGACTTCGATCTCACGGCTTGCGGCGGCACTCATGTGCGCGCTACTGGCCAAATCGGCAGCATCCTTTTGCGCAAGATTGAAAAAGTGAAACAGGGTGTGCGCGTGGAGTTTGTCTGCGGACTGCGGGCGGTAAACACGGCGCGTCGCGATTACACCATGCTTACGGAAGCCGCATCGCTTTACTCCAGCCATATCTATGACTTGCCGGAGCAGGTGCGCAAGTCGCTAGCGGAAGCCAAAGCAGCCGGCAAAGCGCAGCATAAACTGCTGGAAGAGTTGGCAGAACTTTATGCCGAACGGCTGCTGGCTCAAGGTGCGGGATCGCCGCAAGTAATCACTGAATTCTTCCCCGACCGCGACGCTGTGTTCATCAAGCTGCTGGCGCAGAAACTCACGGCCGGGAAGAGCGCGGTAATCGCACTGCTTGCTTCCGGCTTGGGCCAGCCGACGCTGGTCTTTACCCAGACTCCGGGACAGAAATCCAACATGGGCCAACTGATGAAAGATGCCATGGCTCAGCTTGGCGGGCGTGGCGGCGGATCAGCCGACATGGCGCAGGGAGGATTGCCGGCAAATTCTGCCGATGCCACTAAACTCAGATCCCTATTGCAGGAAACCGCTCGCAAGCTCTAAGCTTGCTCGCTATGATTCGATTCATTCTCCGCGTCCTGATTGTATCTACTCTTGTGTCAACTTCTGTTCTTGCCCAACAATCGCCTGACTTCACCGCCGCCCAAACTGAATCCGTCAAGTTTCTCGGCGACTTAGTGAAGATTGATACCAGCAATCCTCCCGGCAACGAAACGCGCGCCGCGGAATACATCAAAGGCGTTCTTACCGCCGAAGGGATCACCGCTCAAATATTTGAATCTGCTCCTGGACGCGGCAACCTCGTCGCGCGGCTCAAGGGCAACGGAAAGAAGAAGCCGCTGCTGCTGATGGGGCACCTGGATGTCGTGGGCGTTGAGCGCGATAAATGGACGGTGGATCCGTTTGCCGCCACCATTAAAGAAGGCTATCTGTATGGCCGGGGCTCGGTCGACGACAAGTCCATGGATGCAGCGAACCTGGAAGTGTTTTTACTGCTGCATCGCATGAAAGTCCCGCTTGATCGTGACGTCATCCTTCTAGCCGAAGCCGGTGAGGAAGGGACCAGCCAGTTCGGCATCGATTTCATGGTGGAAAAGCACTGGGACGAAATCGCCTGCGAATATGCGCTGAATGAAGGCGGCGACATTCCAGAGGAAGACGGCAAGACGCAGTACGTCGCTGTTTCCACCACGCAAAAAGTTCCGCGTGGATTTTCTCTTGTGGCGCACGGAACCAGCGGACACGGTTCTGCGCCCCGGCTGGATAATGCCATTGCGCACTTGGCAGCCGCCGTCGATAAAATCTCCCGCTGGGAAGCGCCGATGCGCCTGAACGAAACCACACGCCGCTTCTTCCAGCAGATAGCCACCATCAGCGTGCCGGAGAAAGCGCAGCTTTACCTTCATGTGGAAGATCCGGCAGTGCAGCAGAAGCTGCATGAAACGCAACCATCGTATTACTCCATGCTGCGCACGTCGCTTGTGCCGACAATTATCAAGGGCGGCTTTCGCTCCAACGTGATTCCCGCCGATGCCGAGGCGCGTTTTGATGTTCGCGCGCTGCCGGACGAAAACATGGACGCGCTCAAAGCCGCGCTGGCGAAGCTGATCAATGATCCTGCCATCACGTTTGTCGACGCGGAGAACACGAATGCCCGACCGGCCACGCCGCCCTCAGGTCTGAATACCGATAGTTTTCATGCGCTGGAGCGCGCTGCGCAAAAAGTTTTCCCGGGTGTGCCGACCATACCCATCATGCAGGTGGGCGCCACAGACTCAGCCCAGCTCCGGGCCAAAGGCGTGCAGGCCTATGACATTGGGACTGTCTTGAGCCTGGAAGATCTCAAGCGCATTCACGGAAATGATGAGCGCATACAGATCGCCGGGTTCGGCAAATTTGTACAGTTCCTTTTCACTGCAACCATCGATCTGGCTGGAGCGAAATAGGCTAATGGACTTTATAGGTTGATGAACTTTAAAGATCGCCGCATATGGATCACTGGAGCTTCGTCAGGGATCGGCGAAGCTCTGGCTGTGGCATTCCATCAAGCCGGAGCAAAGCTGATCTTTTCTGCACGGCGGGAAGATGAGCTGAAGCGCGTACAGGCTGCCTGCGGCGGCGCGCCCAAAAGTCGCATACTGCCCATGGATGTGACCAATGCCACGGAGCTGCCGGAGAAAACGCAACTGGCACTTGGTATGTTTGGCGGCATCGATATTCTGGTTCTTAATGCCGTAATCACCCAGCGATCTCTCACTCGCGAGACCGAGGAAAAGGTCTATCGCCAGCTCATGGAGGTGAATTTCTTTGCGTCTGAGGCCATCGCGCGCGCGGTTTTGCCTTCCATGCTGGCGCAAAAAAGCGGACACATGGTGGTGATCTCCAGCGTCGCCGGCAAATTCGGCGTGCCACTGCGCTCCGGTTACTCAGCTTCAAAGTTTGCCCTGCATGGCTTTTTTGAAGTGCTTCGAGCCGAAGAAGAAAAGAATGGCATTCGCTCACCATGGTTTGCCCCGGCTATATCCGCACGGACATCAGCTTGTCCGCATTGCGGGGCGACGGCGTAAAGCATGCCAGGATGGATCCGGGAATTGCGCAGGGTTTGCCGGCCGCAGAGTGTGCCAGGAGAATTCTGAAAGCAGTTGCGCGAGGCAAGAATGAGGTTATTGTGGGAGCCAAACGGGAGCAGGCTTTGGTGTACCTCAAACGCTTCTTGCCTGATTTACTGGCGCGGATGGTCGGCCGGGCGCGCTGATCAGATCTATTGAAAAACGATCTAATCCAGCAGAGTTCTTGCTGAAGCTTTTTGAGGTGAATATTATGCGTTGCAAATTGTGGGTTGTGTGCCTGCTTGGCCTTTTCCTGACGGCGGCTGAGGCGAAGGAGACGCCGGGACAAACTCTTGTCTGGCCTGAAAATGGCCAGCCGATTTTGCGCTTTGTGTTTGGAAAGTTCAAGGAAGGCCCGGCTTACGGCCGCGAGCACAATTACATGTGCGAAACTACAGCGCAAAATCTCTGGAGCAAGAAGATCGACGCGGTCTTTTCCCTGTACTTATTTGATAAGAGCAATGTGCGCATCGGCGAGGGTTATGTGCAGGTCAGCAATGTAGGGCCTGGAGAAATGATCAGGTTTCAGACTACATTCCATGCGGCCGGAGTTCCGGTGACGCTTAAGCTGGTTGCGCAGACGTTGCCCACTGAGCTGCGGGCCCAGGCGCCACCTCGGAGCATCAGCATCACCGTCAACTCAGTTCCGCAGGGCGCGGCGCTCAAAGTGGATGGAGAAGACTCAGGAACAACGCCGAAGATCGTGCGTGTTGCGCCTGGCAAACACGTGCTGGAGTTTAATAAAGAAGGTTTTAATTCAGGCAAGTTTCCGCTTGAGATCGGGCCGGACGATGCTTCTGGCGGCAGCGTGAGCTATGAACTGGGAACGCTTTCCCATGACACTGTTGAGCTGCGGGACGGCAGCGTTCTGGTTTGCGATGTAGAGTCGATGTCCGCAACCGAAGTTGTGGTCCGGGTTGGTGGCGCCTTGGAGCACATGGATCGAAACAAGATCAAGCGCATGTTACTGGTGGAACGCGACCCGCCAACTCGCTAGTTCGCTCATTAAGAGCAAGGCTAGCATATTGGTCCGGCGCTGCCATTTTGTTCAATTGCTCGGCACTGGTAAAATCTAAATAGAAGTTTTTTCCACAACCGTGGGGCTATAGCTCAGCTGGGAGAGCGCATCGTTCGCAACGATGAGGTCGTCGGTTCGATCCCGACTAGCTCCACCATTTTAAGTCTCTGAAAACACGCGAGTTCTACGCGGTTTGATCGAAACGTACAATAATCGTACAGTGCCTTCGGCAGATGCCGCTCTGCAAGCCCGGTCTGGAGGCACATGCTCAGCGTTTACACGCGCCATTATCCGCCCTGCAACAAGAGGGATGCGAACTATCGTAGATGTCGCTGTCCCAAGTGGATCAACGGCACCCTGCCGAGCGGCCAGTTCATACGGGAATCTGCAGGAACGCGCAGTTGGGAAACAGCGGAGCGCAAAGCTCGGTTAATGGATTTTCAGTCCGATCCTCTTCGTCCCTCTGCTCCTGAATCAGACTGCCGGATCAGCATCGAAAAGGCAGTCAAAGATTTTTTGGCCGACGAGCAAGGCCGAAAATTAGCCAACACGTCGACCTGTCAAAGCAAGACGCTGCTCGAGAAACAGCTGCTCCCATGGGCTCAATCCGAGTCTCTGCAATTCCTCGATGAACTGACAACCTCCAAACTCCGTGAGTTCAGGACGTCGTGGGAGAACGGCGCCTTGACGACCCAGCGAAAGCATCACCGATTAAACGGGTTTTTCGCATTTTGCATGGAGAATGATTGGCTGTTGAAAAACCCGTCTAAGAGAATGAAACCGGTAAAGGTCTCGTCCAAGCCGACCGATTACTTCACGCCTGAAGAGTTCTCAAAGATTATTGATGGAACTTACGCATACGGTAACTGGAGAGGAGGACGCGATTTCGAGCACCGCCCTCTGCGCCTTCGCACATTGATTTTCTTGATGCGCTGGTCCGGCTTGTCGATCCTTGATGCCGTCACACTTGAGAGACGCAGACTGGAGGGGAACCGGTTGTTTCTTTACCGTCATAAGACCGGAGTCCCGGTGTACGTGCCCATTCCTCCTGTCGTCGCAAATTTGCTTAATGGGCTGCCCAACTCGAATCCACACTATTTCTTTTGGAGCGGCAACGGCGACCCTCACACCGCGAAGAAGGGTTGGCAGAGAAGCTTGCGACGTTTGTTTCAAACTGTGGCTCTCCAGGCTGAAGATGGCCAGTCGAAACGTTGCCATCCCCACATGTTTCGGGACACTTTTGCCGTGGAACTCTTGCTCGCTGGGGCGTTGTTGGATCAGGTCTCGCTTCTATTAGGTCACAGCAGCATCAAGATCACCGAAAAGCACTATGCGCCTTTTGTGAAAGCTCGCCAGCAACAGCTTGAGGCGAGTGCACGCATGGCGTGGAACAGCACCAGCCAACCACACGCGTCGGTTGGCACAGTGATGTAAAAAAGATTGGACGGTTAACTAGCCGCCCGCAGCTGCCGATGTACCCGCAACACCACTGTCTCTGGTATTCGGAGCGTGATATAGCGCCGTTTGAAACGGCTCTCCGTCGGTCCCCACTTGATTACGCCGGGCTCATTCTCAAACATCCGGCGGATCGTGTTTTCACTCAATTTCCAGATATCCGCTAATTCCGCAACAGAATAGTGCTTCTCAGTGCACATGCGGCTAGGCTCCGTCTCTCCCGCGCCGCTGGTAATTTCGAATTTCGCATTGGATCCGGTGTTGGCTGGTCTCATAGCGCGTACCTCGTTGACCTACTTGTAACGCGATTCCGCCTTTCGGGCAAAAATCCGGCGTGAATGGGCCAAATTTGACCGAAATCAGATTCGGTATTACTTTGCAGTCGCTCGGGCCGCTTTGCACGCCCACGACGGGTGACAGAAATGTTTTCAGCGCTGGACCAATTAGCACAGTCATTGCAACAGGCCGGCTACATCGCCGATCCGATTACGATTACGACCGTTTATCTTGCTGCAAAGCTGCACAAACCGTTGTTGCTGGAAGGACCTGCCGGCAGCGGCAAGACCGAACTGGCATATGCAGTCGCATCTGCGGCGAATACCGCTGTCGAACGGCTGCAGTGCTACGAAGGCATCAACGAAGAGAAAGCTATCGGCAAATTTGATGAGAGCCTGCAGAAGCTTTGTGTTGAGCTGCATGCCAAGTCAGGTGATATGGACTGGACAGCGTTGCGAACCGAACTGCACGGGCGTGATTTCTTCTGCGCAGGTCCACTGATGCGATCTCTCCTCACGGAAAGATCCTGTGTTTTGTTGATCGATGAACTGGACAAAGTAGACCAGGCTTTCGAAGCCATGTTGTTGGAATTGCTGAGCGTTTGGCGGATGAGTATTCCGAAGCTGGGCACGATTGAAGCCCGGAGCATTCCGTTTGTTGTGTTGACCTCGAACGAAGAGCGACGCATTGGTGACCCGCTTCGCCGGCGCAGTTTTTACCTGCGTGTTGAACACCCAAGTGCGGAACGCGAGGCGGAGATTGTGGCGCTGAGGACTCCGGATTCCAGTCCAGAGTTTCATGCAGGAATGGCCGGACTAGCTAGAGCTCTGCGGGGTTGGAGTCTGGAAAAGCCGCCTTCAGTCTCTGAGATTCTCGATCTCGCTCAGGCGCTCAACGTCCTCGGATCGCAACGAGTTACACCCGAGATGAGAGATATCTTGCTGCCCTTACTGGCCAAGACCGAGGCCGACAGAAAAAAACTGCTCTTGCGCGACGGATTCGCCAGCCTGATCTATGACGCACAGCAATACACCGCAGAAGCATTACGGAGGAGTGCCGCATGAACTGGCTTGGTTCCTTCTTGCTCGTCATATTTACCGGAACGAGCTTGGCCCAAACGTCCACGGGGCCAAAACGTCGGGAAGCTGAATACTATGTTGCGGCTTACGCTCAACACTACCGAGTGCCCGTGTCGCTGGTGCGGGCTGTCGTCGAGCGCGAATCGAATTGGCGGCCGTGCGCAATTTCCCCCAAAGGCGCAGTCGGCCTGATGCAGCTCATGCCGATGACTGCCCGGAATTTGCGTGTGAGTGACCGCTGCAATATCGACCAGAACGTGTCAGGCGGCGTGCGCTATCTTGCATGGCTCATTCAAAAATTCCACGGTGACTTGCGGCTTGCGTCGGCCGCTTACTATGCGGGGGAAAACATTGTCGGCAGGCGTGGTCTCGCATACCGCAATCCGGATGTCGTCGCTTATGTGTCTCGGATGCGAGCCACTTACCTGCGGTTCGCGCAAGAGAAAACAGAAATTTCCGAAATCATTCAGAAAAGAGATATACGATGAAAATCTGCCGAAATTTGTTCCATCTGATAACGCCCTTGGCATGCTTCGCCCTGGCGGCTGCACAAGCCGATCTCGCACCAGGCAGGATTCTCAGCCTCAATCTGGATCCACAGAGCGTTACCACCCTGCAATTGCGACCCGGATTTGTGACGTCAGTTCGCCTACCCGAAGCTGTCAGTTCCGTTGTCCTTGGTGATCCTGGTGCATTCAAAGCTGAACATTCGGAGGCCGAGCCGCAATTAGTTTTCTTTAAGCCAAGTACCCCCAGCGCGTCTCGCACCAATGCGTTGATCACGACTCGGACAGGCCGTGAAGTCTCCTTGGCGCTGGTAAGCCGAGGAACTGCGGACCGGTCGGCGCCAGTCGATTACGTTCTGAAATACGAACCGCCGCGCAGTTTTTTTATTGAGGCGAGCCATCCCAGTTTTGTGATCGAGCAGACAAGGAGCCTCGACCCGGCGGAATTGCCGGGAGCCAGCCCGCCGCAGCGAGACGCCATCGGTCCTGAGGAAAGCATGCTCCGAGATCAGCAAACCGAGCCTCCACATTGGGAAGGTGGGCAGTTGCGCGTAAGTGTTGGACGCTCTACCAAGAACGGCGATGAGGTCGCAGTGGCGTTCTCAGTGCTCAATGCCTCTGCGAATACGATCGAGTTGCTTCCACCACAGATTGAGCTAACCGATACGACGAAGAACCGTCACCACAAGGCGATTAAGGCAGATCCGGTGGCCATCAAGAGCTACCGACTGACATCCCGCAGATTGGCGCCGGGCGAGAGGGCCGATGGCGTCGCCATGTTCGAGAGACCCGCATTTAAAGCATCGTCGGAACGTCTGATGCTGCAAGTCGCACAGGTCGAACAGGTGGACCACCCCGTGCTGGTGGCGGTGTCTTTTGTTCCGCCCGCCAAAGGAGGCGTGAGATGACGCAGAACAATGGAAACAGAAACGATCACGCGTCCCTCATCGTGGAAGACCAAACTTCACCGCAGGCGAGCGCGCCAACGGTGCAGGCGGATCTGGAAGCAGCAGCCGAATTGGCTACAAGAACCAAACTGCGGGCCAGACAAAAGATCCGACAGAACCGGTTCGTGATTGTTGCCGCTGGTGCAGTCGTATTTGCGCTACTCATCTTTGCTGTCGTCTCTGCTCCGCGCATGTCCGTCCCGCGCGGTGGAAGCGCGCAGAAAGCATCCCGCAATGCTGCGAATGGGAATCAAGACGCGCAATCCCAGGCGATGGCATCTTTGGGCGAGAAAAGCCTTCTCCCGATCACCGACTCTGGCCGTCCCGTTCCCAAAGAAAGTCACGACGGGTATCTGAACGAGCAGGATCTCGAGCGAAGCGCTACCAAGAGGACGCCTACAAGAACTTCTATGCAGCCCGCGCAGTCCGAAAACACTCCCGGAACATTAGGCTCCATTCCGCCATTTGGCGAACAGCCCTGGCAGGCGCCGCCCTACCAGCCGGGCATGGGGCCGAACATCGTAGAACAGACAAGAGACCCGGGTAAGGGCGAGCGCGAGGCATTGGAAAAGTCATCGCTCGTGTTCGTGCGAACTGCTTCAGCGACGCAGTCTGGTTCCGAGCGCCGTGAAGATCCGGGAACTGCTCCGCAATACGGGCTCGGTCTTCCAACCGGCACACGGCTTCGCGCACGACTGGAATCGTCAGCTAGCACGGCGGTGCGCACGCCGGTGCTGGCGGTGATTGAATACAACTATGAACGCGATGGAGAAATTATTGTCCCCGCAGGAGCTAAGGCGGTGGGCCAGATCCAGGAGGCGGACCGTTCCGGCTACATGAGAATCCAATTCGACTCCCTGATGTTGCCAGACGGAGCCACTATTCCCATCCAGGCTGCTGCAACCGATCTCGGGATGAGTCCGGTTAAAGGCAAGGTCGAGGGCAAGAATACCGGCAAAAATGTACTTGTCCGTTCGTTATCGGGAATAGGCCAAGCGGGCACCATGTTTCTCGGGCGTGGCAGCCTAAACCAACCATTGAGCGAATCCGACCTTATTCGCGAGCGGGTCAGCAACAATATCGGGCAGGCCTCCGACGAACAAATATCAAGGCTCGCCGTGACAGCCCGTATCGTTGTCAGCGTTTCAGCCGGCACACCCATCTATGTTGTGCTCGAACAATCGTCTAAATCTGTTCCCGGATTCAAAGCCTCTAACTCAGACGGGCAAGGAGCCAACTCGGAGAGTGTGGATCAGCTTCGACAGCTCTTGCGTTTGCAACAAGAGTTGAACGAGGCCGGGACAAGAAATCAGTAACATCCAACAGACCAAAACAATGGGCCGCGCCCTTTGCGTCAAGCGCGGCCCATTTAGCGTGGGGGTGTCCAGCGCAATAATATACCAAGGTGCCAGTCAGGAAACTCGCGGCTTCGATATCAAATCGCGAGCAGTTATCAGATGGAACAAATTTCGGCAGATTTTCATCTCATATCATCTTGCAACCGGAGAATGCCCGTTCACCTTCCGCTCAGACGAAAGACTTTCCGGCTGTTTCAATTCATTACCGTCGAGTCATTCATATCCGGCTTATGAGATGAAACAAATTTCGGCAGATTTTCATCTCATATCTCGTTTGAGCGGCAGCCACCTCAACTGCCATTCGTATAAGTCTCACTGAAAACCACGAATGTTCATAACACCACGACCGGCTGCAGATCGTCTCGCCTCCATTGCCAGGTCCATATCTGCTTTTGAACACACCGACTGGCTGCCTCCTCATTTGATCGAAATCTGAAACCGACTTATGTTCTCGCCTGCAACGCGGGAAATTAATTCAACGCGTCGCAGAAGAGGACCCGCATGAAACTTTCGAGTTGGAGAGCGACGCGGAGGCGCTTCGCTCTTCTTTATTTCCTGGCCATTGTTTCGCTTCAACTTTCTCCGTTGATGTCCTACGCGCAAAACCTTGGGCAACAGCCAGCAACGGGTCAAGCGGTACAGGGACAAACCGCAGCCCAACCTGAAGGTACCGTCTTGAACCTAGTCAACTGGGTCGGGAATGTAATCGCGCCTGTGGGTGCCGCACTCGCCGTCGTCATGGCCGTCGTGGCGTATTCGCAGGGACGCGGAGCCATGCGCTGGGCAGTCACCGCAGGTGGGCTGCTCGTGGTGTCCGGGCTCACACGTTTGATTGAGTTCTGGATCGCGCAAGGCACAGCCGGTGTGCAATAGGAAGATCTTCGGAGTCTAGAACCATGACGTTGCCGCAAATCCTTGTCGACCTGATGAAGCTGCTGTTCGATATGTCAGTTCCAGTAGCCATCTGCACGATGGTGCTCGCCGGAATGGCGTTGCGACAGGAAGGCGGCGTGAATTTCGAGACCGGAGGCCGATTCCAGCGCTGGGCATTATGGTCGGTCATCATGCTCACCCTCCCCCAGTTCCTGTCCTGGTTTGCGGCACAAGGCATCTCGATGCCGCCCCAGGGCGGCAACATCAGCAGTGCGTGGGTGAACAGCGTTGAGACCAGCTTTACCGGCTTCGTTTCGAACGTTGTCGTCGTACGGCTAATTCCAGTACTCGCCGCGTTCTGCATTTTAAAGGCGGCGCTCGATGCTGCAGAGGGACACAGCCCACTCGGATCAATTATCGGCGGGATCTTCTTGCTGTCGGTGTCCGGCTCGGTGCAGTTGATGCAGAGCTGGAACAGCGGCTCAACTTTTGCGACGACAGACATGCTTACTTCGGCGTGGAATTTCCTGGCCGGAACGATTCTGCCGGAAGCTGCCGGCCTGGCAGTCGCGGGAGCGATCTTCAACTATGCGCGTCATCGGCCGTTCATGCCGCTGGTTGCGTCGGGGCTGGCTTTCTTAAGTGTTTCGGGAATTTGGAAGCTGATCCAGGCCATGGTCGGCTGATCGGAAAGGAGGCTGAAGGTGAATCTTGCGAATGGACTGCTCAACCTGACGAACTGGGTGGGCAATGTGATTATGCCGACCGTGGCTGGCCTGTTTGGCGCCGCAGCGATCTATCACTTCAGCAAGGGCAGGCACTATCAGCACTTCGCTCACGCGGCGCTGGCGTCATTGATGTGCTCGGGTCTATTACGCGCCCTCGAATCCTTCAGCAACCAAGCCGCCTGGAACAATCCTGACCGGTACTGGATCTCGATTCTGACGCTCGTGAACTGGGTGGGCAATGTCCTGCTGCCGCTTTACGGCGTGTTGCAGGTAGTGCTGGCGGTGACGCACTACGCCGGCTTGCTGGAAAGAATGACCGTCGGCGAAGCATGGGTGCGGAACCTCGTCGCAGCGATGTGCTCGTTCGGATTATCGGGACTGCTGCGCTTGGGGGAGTTTTGGATTCAACATGGCACGGCGGGCGTGCCTTAACAAGGAGTTTGAGAAATGCCTTTACACGTGACACCGGTTAACCGAAATCTGCAAACGCGAGTGACCTTCATGTTCCTGGAGTTTGAGGACCTATTTGTGGTGCTCGGAGCGGCAGCAGTGATGAATGTCGTAGGTCATTTCGTTGGCGGGGAGATCGCGGGCATGCCCATGAACCTGGTCCTCCAATACGGTGTGCCCCTGTTTATGGTGCCCGTGCTGATGGCATTTAAGTATGGGAAGCCGCGTGGATATGTCCGCGATCTCGCTTTCTGGTACTTGAGGCCGCGCGTTTATTGCGCGCTGGCACGAGATCAGCAACTGCAATCGGCATATTTGCGGAAGGAGTAAAGATGCCACTCACGCTGACACAACACGAGAAGAGTCTTCAAGACCCAGCAATCTGTGAACTGCTGCCGGTTCGCGATTACCTCGACAACATCATGGTTCGCATCGATGGCAGCTTGGTGGCCGGATACGAACTCAATGGACTCACTACCTATTTCGCGAATGATGAGGGCCGCGACCGGGGCAAGTTGATGCTCGAAGCCTTATTGCGATCTTTGCCCGAGCAGAGCATGCGCGTGCAGTTCCGGTACGAAGTGGTGGAAGACTTGGGTGATGTCCTTGAAGACTATGTTAGCGGCCAACGGTCGGAGTCCAGTGCGGTCATTGAACTCGACGCCCTGCGTGTCGAGCGATGGAAGACCAAGGAAGTAGCGGGCGCCTACACGCGGCCGATCCTGCACGTGTACTTCATCTGGGATCCGTTCCTGCATCATCGCATTATTGGCAAACCATTAAAGCCTAAGGGCGAGATCTTTAGCCTGTCGGCGCACAAATGCATTGAGCGCTCGCGGCAAGAGCACCGAGACCTGTTGGCCGAATTTGAGAGCCTGCTTCACGGCGTCGAAACGGCTCTTCAGGCTGCTGAATTGGGCGCTCGGCGACTCACGGATCTCGAACTCTTCCTCGAACTTAAGCGTGCACTCAATCCTCTTTCACCTGACAGACGCCCCTATCGCCGCCCTGAGGAGCAACTCAGATATTCGAGCGCCCGGGAGCAGGTGGCCGATGTAAGCATTGTGGACGAGACCGATGGATACCTGAATGTCAGCGGCGTCCTGTACTCATTTATCAGCTTGAAAGAACTGCCGGACGCGACTTTCCCTGGGGTATTGCGGGAGCTAATCAGTCTTGATTTTCCAATCGTCGTCAACGCACAGATCACGATTCCCGACCAGGCGAAGGTGCTCAAAGGCTACAAGGGCCGCCTGCGCAAGATGCAGGCGGCACAAAAGGACGCGAACGGCGGCTTCCGCATCAACGTTGAGGCCCACGTCGCCGAGGAACAACTTGTCAGGGTACAGCAGGACATTATTTCAAGCTCTGTGAAGGCGGCGAAGCTGAGCCTGGTAATCGGGACGCGCAGTTCTCAACGTGCGGTGACAACATCTGAACTGGAACAGGCCGAGCGCACCATCGACAATCGCCGTCAGCAGCTCCTTTATGCAATCGCTCGCATGAACGGGGCCAAAGCAGTAGCCGAAACCCTTGCCAAGCGGCGTCTCTTTATTAGTTCACTTCCCGCGATGGCCGAGGCCGACAAGCGAGACCAGGACCTGCTCACATCGAATGCAGCCGATTTGCTGCCGGTCGAGGCGCCATGGACCGGAACGCCTCGCTCGCCACTTTTCCTGTTTGAGACGCCATACCGCCAGCTCATTCCTTTTTCATTGTTCGATCCCGGCCTAAGCGATGCCAACATGCTCGTCATGGCCAAGTCGGGCGGCGGAAAAACATTCATGGTGCAGCAATTCCTGCTGATGGCCGCACGTGACAATCCATTGATCTCGATTATCGAACGCGGTGACTCCTATCAACCCTTGGTTGAGCTGATGGGCGGGCGCATGATCGCTATGTCGCTTGATGCCAATCAAACGATTAATCCCTGGGACCTTTCGGATACCGAAAAAGAGCCGACCAAAGACCAGGTTGCATTCCTTAAGAACCTAACGCGTCACATGCTCGGTGAGGGTCGCGCCGAGGATACGGAATTGCTCGACAACCTGATCACTGAGGCAATCCTTCGGACTTACAAGCGTGCGGGGATACGGCCGTCCAATCCCATTCCCACATTTTCCGATTTACGGGATGAGTTGGCTCAGTGGCACGATGAAGACAAGAACGAACGAGTCATGGACGAGGCGCACCTCGCCGCTATCAAACTGCGCAGCTGGACTGGCGACAAAGGCGTGTACGCCAAACTGTTCGACCGCCCGACCACAATCTCGCTCGATAACCCGTGGCTGTTTTTCAACGTGGAGCAGTTGAGTGACGACCCGCGGCTTGAAACCGCGATGAGCCTGCTCATCGCGCATGCCACGGCGCGGCGG
>C688J18823_10000031_pt1 | contig 81820 bp, 64 predicted proteins | sample HopSoiMetagenom1_FD_18823 | JGI IMG/M metagenome (IMG submission 18823)
GGCTGCTGTTGTAGCCACCGCGAGGCACGCTGCCTCCATAAGAAGGCCCGCGTACGATAGGCTGCCGCATATCAAGCTGCGGACGGGAAGAAGCGCCGCCGTAACTGCCGGAGTTTGAACCGTAATTGCGGGGCTGCCCCACCGAACTGGGTGCCGTGCGATTCCAGTAGCTCCCGGTATTGCTACGCGGCGAAGGGGCATAGCTCCCGGTGTTCCCACGCGGCGAAGGGGCATAGCTGCCTGTGTTCCCTCGCGGAGTAGGCGCGCTATATGCACCGCGAGAGCTCCCGCTGCTGGATGGCGGCGTAAATGGACGAAATCCGCCGCGGTTCTCAACGGGCGCCGACTGAGTCACGCCTCTCGAACCCATGTTGGCTGGTTCGCTTGGGCGAGTATTGCTGGTCGGCGGGTTGAATGGCCTGAAACCATCGCGGTTCTGCGTAGGTGCAGGCTGGTTTGTGCCTCGCGACGTATCGCGCATATTCCCGCCTTCGCTCGGACGGGTGTTGTTCGTCGGTGGCGTAAAGGTTCGGAATCCTCCACGGTTCTCAACCGGAGCCGCTTGGCTTGTACCCCGCGGCGACTCTGCCGATGGCGACAATGTTCTGTTTCCCTGCTCAGTAGAGCGCGTGTTGCCCGAGGGTGGAGTAAAGGTCCGGGACCCGCCTCGATCAACCGGCTGCGAGGTGGTCCCACGCGGCGATGTCACCGAGCGGTTCGCATTTGTGTTACCTGTCGGTGGACCGAAGCCTCCCCGCGTGTTCGTCGCCGGCACAGGTTCACGACTCGAAGCCGTCCTGCCGCCAAAGTTGCTCACTTCCCGGTTGGCCGGAATTCCCGCGCTGGGACGCTGCATCGAATTCCCGTTGTGCGCAGCGAACTGGCTGGCGTTTCGACCGCCAGCGGGAATTGCACCGACATGGCTCTGCTGCATCGTCTGCCGCAAACTTGCAGTTTGCTGCTGGAACGAGACCGGCCGCGCCATGTTGTTGTGAGTTCCGAAGAAGCGTTGCGAGCCGCCGTTGCGAATTGTCGAGGGTGCTGCTGCGCGTCCACTCGCCGACAAACTCGCTCGTGTCGGAACTACTGGCAAGTTGCCAGCCATCAGGCGCGCACCATTGAGTTGCTCGCGCGTTGCCGGCATCGGCCGCATGCGTCCAGCACCGAAATGTCCTGCGTTCACTACCGACATCGCACGCATGACGTGGTGGTCATGGATATTGTTGAGGTTAGAAAATCGGGTGCCGCCGTGCAGAGGACCGATTCCACCCCAACGAGGGTTGTTGATATTGGTGATGTGTACGTTCGTGACGTTCACCACACCGAAGCGTCCGCGATAGCCGCCCCACCACGGGTGGAATCTGTCACAAGGCCCCAACGGTAACCAACCGAAGCCGCCCCATCCACCCCAACCGACGTTGAAGCCCCATCCGCCGCCCCAGCCCCAGAACGACACATACGCGGGCGCCCAGAACGGGTTGTAGCCGGCGTAGACCGGTCCCGGCCACCATCCCCATGCTCCGCCGTACGACATCCACCGTCCGTAGTGATAAGGCGCCCAGCCCCACGGCTCATATCCCACCCATGTCCAGCCGTAGTAGGGCTCCCAAACCCAATTGCCGTTGCGATAGGGCACCCAATCCGAAGGCTCATCGGGGTACCACACATCGCCATAGTCCGGCACGTTTCGCCAGTGTCCATAGCCATCGAGGTCATGCGTACCCGTATAGCGGCGGTTGGTGTGACGCCATGAACTCGCATCCTGGATAACGTGATCCCGATCGCCATTCCAGCGATCCCAATCGTCACGATCGCTGGCAGATGTAATCTTGTATTCCGCAGAATTTGCATCACCGCGGACAGTTGCCATCTCTCCCGCGCGAACTTCCGTACTACCCTGCGGAGTGGCTATCTGTGCTTCCCCCTTGCGCACGATCACGATGGTGTCGCCATCCGGATGAACCTCAATGCGGAACACACCGTCGTGATGCGACGGGTGCAGGGAAACATTGGGCGTAGTAATTTCGGGCTCCGACTCGCTGTCCTTCGAAACCGTGTAGTTCGCGATCCCCTCGCCGATCTGGATCTGTATGTTCTTGTGCGTGAGATTCGCGATGTTTGCCTTCGTGTTACGCCCCAGACGAAGCGTATTCGCGAAATCGAGTTGGATCTCGGTACGGGCGTTGTCGGCGGTCGATATCTTGTCGCCGGTCATGAGCGGCTGGTTCAAAGTCGCAGCAGACCAGTCGTCGGCGTCACCGCGCTGAGTGGAAACATCGCCATGAATAAGACTGATACGCCCCACGCCTTGATCGGTTTGCGCAGGCGTTTCGCCGGATGGCCCACCGGGCTCGGCTTCGCTGGGCTGCGCGCTCGACTCGGAGTAATCCGGCTGCGCCTGGCCGACTTCCATCGGCGCGCTCGGCTGCTCCGATGGACCGGGGCCCTCATCCGTGGTCTGGGCCAACGCCCCTAACGACAGCGCACTGGAAATTGCAACCGTCAGAATCGCTACCTTAGCAATCAATCCGCTTTTCATAGCCCCACCTCTGATCTGAACCCTGAGTCCGCTCTACAAGACCTCTGGACAGGGAATGGCACATGTCATGCCAAAGAGGATCGCAAGGGATGCTCGCAAGCCTTTTGTTTTCAAGCAGAGACAAGAAAGGGTGGAGTCGCTTTGAGTTTGACTCTCACGGAAATGGCCGGGCTTAGCCAATCCTGGTGGTTTTCGGCCAGTCTAGACATTCGAGAGAGAATCGCTCCCAGACGCTATTTTCGGTGGACGTCCGGTGAAAGCGTAGAGACCTTTTTCCTGTTGCACGCTGATGCGCCCGCGAAAGTAACTCCGGGAACGAATCCTTCTGTACCGTATCGCAAACCGCCGCATCCTCGACGCTCGGTAATACAGTCCTAACAACATTCTGGGGGGCTCTTATCTGTCAATTCCAGCAAGGACCGTGCAAGTCCCGCCCGGGCATGCGTTCTACAACAACGAACGGGACCTCCGCGACTGACACGGATTGTCATTCTTCGCGCCGGTTTTTGCCACGCCACAGGGAACACATGCGAGATAGAAGGGGACTTTCGTAAGTCGCGCCGCTGAAAATAAACGCAATTCCCCGAACCGGCTTGGAACCAAGGTAACTAGCGGCTTTGGTGAGGCAAGTGCAATTATCGAGTCCGACTGAGTCATCCGTGACCAGACAAACTTCACATCGAACGAACGAGGGAAAAATCGAGATGCGCAAACAAAAGGGTTTCTCACTGATCGAGCTGCTGATCGTGGTGGCAATCATCCTGATCATCGCAGCAATCGCTATTCCGAACTTGATCCGCGCCCGTATGTCGGCCAACGAGTCGTCTGCTGTTGGCTCCGTGCGCAGCATCAACACAGCTGAAATTTCCTACAACGCCGCTTATCCGGATCAGGGCTTCGCTGACACATTGACGAAGATCGGTAGCCCGGCTGGTGCGTGTACTCCGACGACCGCCACTGGTTGCTTCATTGACAGCGTATTGAGCACCGGCACCAAGAGTGGCTATACGTTCGCGCTTGCTGCTGCCGGCGGTACTCCGAAGACCAGCTACACTGTCACGTCAAATCCGGTCACCGCCAATCAGACGGGCGTCCGCTCCTTCTGCTCGTTCGAAGATGCGGTGGTTCGCTATTCGACCGCAGCTATCGCTGGTTGCCCGGCAGCGACGGCACCGTTGCAGTAAGTTGAATTTGGCAAAGTACCTGGGGGAGGGTACAAGCCAGGGAGCAGCGAACGCGAGTTCGCTGCTCTTTTGCTTTTGCGCTCTAAACTCTGAACCGCATGAGTCTCTGCAACCAATCGTCTCTTTTTCGTCAATCTGCGGCAGTTCCTGTGACAGAATGTGTTATAGAAGTCGTTTTCAAACTGCAGGCCCCCGATGTGTCGTCCACCTGCGTAATGAGACGGCACTAACAACACTGGAGTTAGAGCGTAACCGGGAGCGTGCTGATTGGAGTCTGACGTGCTTCTGAATGAGTGGCGTCACGCATCAGGTAGGCATACTGCGCCAGCGCCGACCGTCATAACCTGTGCTGGAGGAAACTTCTAAATGCAAAAGTCGAGGGGTTTTTCATTAATCGAGCTGCTGATCGTGGTGGCCATCATCCTGATCATCGCAGCGATCGCTATTCCAAATTTGATCCGCGCCCGTATGTCGGCCAACGAAGCCTCTGCCGTGGGCTCGGTTCGCAGCATCAACACAGCCGAAATTTCCTACAATGCCGCTTATCCGGACCAGGGCTTCGCTGACACTTTGACGAAGATCGGTAGCCCCGCTGGTGCGTGTACTCCGACGACCGCCACTGGTTGCTTTATTGACAGCGTATTGACCACCGGTACCAAGAGCGGCTATAGGTTCGCGCTTGCTGCTGCCGGCGGTACTCCGAAATCAAGCTACACCATCGCTTCCAATCCGGTTACCGCCAACCAGACGGGCGTCCGCTCCTTCTGCTCGTTCGAAGATGCGGTGGTTCGCTATTCGACCGCAGCTATCGCTGCTTGCCCGGCAGCGACGGCTCCGTTGCAATAACTTAGGTTGGCAAAGTACCTGGGGAGGGTATGAGCCAAGGAGCAGCGAACGCGAGTTCGCTGCTCCTTTTCGTTTTCCTGACAGCTGATTCTTGGGCGTAGGGCGAGTTCAGTCGAGCGACCAGAGCGGGACGAGGATCCGCTTCCTTTGTTCCGAGAGTGACAAAGACTGTCAATGTCGATACTCATTTCCGCGATCGACCCCAATATCTGATCACCTTCGTAACCGCAGCCCCGCGAAAACACGTGGTTTAGGTATGCTGCAGCGCGCCGCGGATGGACTGAAACGTGCTGCTCTCTGATACGGGCGTTGCGCACGGATCCTGAATTGAATCCCGCGCGCCGATCGATTCTTGGGCTGAGGGAATGCCAATGCTGAGACAGAAGGGGTTTTCATTGATCGAGTTGTTGATCGTGGTGGCCATTATCCTGATCATCGCCGCCATCGCGATTCCCACTTTGACACGCGCGCGTGTGGCGGCCGATGAATCTTCTGCGGTGGGCTCAATGCGCAGCATCAACTCGGCCGAGATCTCCTATAACGCCGCATATCCCACTGCTGGCTTTAGTGTCACCCTGTCGCAACTGGGAAGTCCGGCTGGCGCCTGCACGCCTTCGACAGCAAACGGCTGTTTTATTGACAGCGTATTGAGCACCGGAACCAAGAGTGGCTATGTCTTTACGAGTGCAGCAGGCTCCGGCGGCACGACCACTCCTCAGACGAATTACAGTGTCGTTGCGTCGCCCCAGTTCCCCGCTTACACAGGCGCACGCTATTTCTGTTCCTTCGAAGATGCCGTTGTGCGCTACTCGACCACCGCGATTGCCAATCCCTGTCCGGCGTCCGCGGCACCGATTCAATAGCGCAGACTGCGGAATCGATGATTGAGTCTGGCTTCGAAGGGGCGGCGATTAGCCCGCCCCCGAAGCAAACAATTGAGAGATTACGAACGTACTCTCTCGCTTGTCATGTCCTCCCGACCCACCTTGCAACCTTCGTATAATTCTCTGTGGAAATGGGTTCAACATCGTTTTCGACATCTGAGCCGGCAACAGTCTCGGGCGCATTCATGCCTGGACGACAACGCCGTGTCATCTTTTGCCTGGTCATTGTTCTCGTCACAATCGCGGTCTATAACGGTGTCTCCCACAACGGTTTCATCAACCTCGACGACAATGTCTACCTGACGAACAATCCGCAGGTGCATGCGGGGCTGAGTCTCAAGGCTGTGAAGTGGGCGTTCACCACCTATGACGCCGACAACTGGCATCCCCTAACCTGGATTTCTCACGCGCTCGATTGGGAGTTGTTCGGAAAGAACGCCAGCGGACATCATTATGTCAGCGCTCTGTTCCACGCGGTTAATGCCGTGCTCCTGTTTCTGCTGCTCGAATCGGCAACGGGGTTCGCATGGCGCAGCTTTTTTGTTGCCCTGCTATTCACGGTTCATCCGGTCAATGTGGAGTCGGTTGCGTGGGCGGCTGAGCGCAAGAACGTACTGAGCATGCTGTTTTTTCTTCTGGCACTGATGGCCTACGGCCGCTACGCCAAACGTCCGTCAGTTGGGCGGTACAGTTCCGTGGCGCTTCTATACGCCTTGGGATTGCTGGCAAAGCCACAGGTCATTACACTGCCGTTCGTACTCCTGCTGTGGGACTATTGGCCGCTGCAGCGATTCGGATCTCGAAACAACACCGACGACGTTTCCAGATCAAGGCAAGCGCCTTTTTGGCGACTTATACTCGAAAAGGTTCCACTGTTTTTGCTGTCCGCGGCTGACGCTTTAGTCACCATGCTCGCCCAGCAGAACGCGGTGCATCAGGGCCAAGAGAATTACGCTCTTCCGTTGCGGTTTGCGAACGCGCTGCTTTCGTATGCCCGTTACGTAGCGCACGCGTTTTGGCCCGTTCATTTATCGCCGGCTTACCCGCATCTGCCCGCCATTCCTTCCTGGCAGGTGATGGCTAGCGGAGCATTCCTGCTACTGATCAGCGTTCTCGCGATCACTTTGCGAAGAAGGTATTTTCTGATTGGATGGCTTTGGTTCTTAGGCATTCTAGTTCCCATGATCGGACTAGTTCAGGTGGGCGACCAAGCCATGGCAGACCGCTACGCCTACATTCCGTTTATCGGCCTGTTTTGGATCGCAGCCTGGAGTGCGGGAGAATTGTGCGCGGGATGGCGGATTTCTCCTCGCTGGCTGGCTGTACCGGCGACGATCGCGATCGCTGGGTGCGCGTTTGTTACGGTGCGCCAGATAAGCTACTGGCATGACAGTGAAGCACTTTGGAGGTATGCACTCTCAGTAGCACCGGAACGGAACTTCATGGCGCACAATTTCCTGGCGGGAATACTCTCCCAGGAGAACCGGCACGATGAGGCCATTGAGGAATACCTGGCTGCCGAAAAGGTCCACAATTACCCGCTGACACAGATTGCTTACTTCGCCGACTACGAACTGCGGCATAACCATGTTGCCGACGCCATGGCGCATGCTCAGCGCATCCTGCAAGGTACCGGCGATCCGGCGGCCCGGGAAATCGCATTTCGGGACTTGGGAATTGCGTACACTCAGCTCACGAAGCCAGATGAGGCACGAGAGAACTACGAACAAGCGCTCAAAATCGAACCGCGTGATCCGTACGCGCTAATGGGGATGGGCCTGCTGGCTTACCGCAAATCGGACTTTTCCACCGCATCGGACTATTTCTCTCGAATGGTCGCCGTCGACCCTGGCGATTTCAACTATTTGCTGTTGGCAAATGCTTTGGAACAAGCCGGTCGTCACCAGCAGGCCAGCGAAGCCTATGCGCAAGCGCGTCGCACTTCAGCGGACTATGCCGAGGCACAAAAAAAAGCTCTATGGTTTCTAAAGAACTAGTGGTGCTCTTTTTCGAGATTTGACCTTTGCAGCGTTCGATCAGTGTCTGTTCGGTTGTGACTCCGGTAACATCGGCGACTCCGGAAACGGAGACCTCGCATTTATAATAATTTTGGCTGTTTTCGCCCGAAAACGCGGTGTGATACAGCAATCTCTTGCCTATGTCCGCCATTGAAATTCTTGGGCTCGAAAAAATCTACAGGGTGGGCTTCTGGCGGAAGCGTCCGAAGCGCGCCCTCCAGCCGCTTCATCTGACGGTTGAAGAGGGAGAAGTTTTCGGATTTCTCGGCCCGAACGGCGCCGGGAAGACTACGACGTTGAAGATGTTGATGGGGTTGGTTTTTCCTTCGGGCGGCAGTGCTCGCATCCTGGGCCGAGAATGGACCGATCCCGAGGTAAAGGCACAAATCGGATTTCTGCCCGAACAGCCCTATTTCTATGACTATCTGACCGCACACGAACTGCTTGACTACTACGGGCAGCTTTCCGGAGTTCCAGCAAAAGACCGCAAGCGCCGCGTTGAAGAAGTATTGCTGCGGGTAGGCTTGACTGACGTCAAGGGCATGCAACTCCGCAAGTTTTCCAAAGGTATGTTGCAGCGCGTCGGAATTGCGCAAGCGATTTTGCACAATCCAAAGCTGGTTTTTCTGGATGAGCCGATGTCGGGCCTCGATCCGCTCGGACGTCGCGAAGTACGCGATCTGATCCAGCAACTCAAGCAGGAAGGCAAGACCGTCTTCTTCTCGACTCACATCCTTTCCGATGCTGAGGCGTTGTGCGATCGCGTTGCGATCATTCACAAAGGCGAGTTGAAGGGCGTCGGAGCGGTCGAGGAACTCACCGCGAGCGTTCAAGGAAGGGTCGAGGTCATCTGGCATGGCACGCAGGTTCCAGCGGCCATGAAAGGCCTGGGTGCCGAGTGCTACGTCTCGGGCGACACGGTGCGAGCCGTTATGGATGAACGCATGCAGGATGCTGCCATCGATGTTTTGCGGCGCGAGCGGATTCGCTTGATAGCGATCACTCCGCTGCGAACTTCGCTGGAGGCCTACTTTGTGGAAAGGCTTCAACACTCTCAAACAACGGCTGGGACCTCAGCATGAACGCGCGCATCGCCTATATCGCATCGAATACGTTCCGGGAAGCTGTGCGTGACCGGGTGCTTTACAACCTGATCGCGTTTGCCCTGCTGCTCTCGGCTGCGGCCGTACTGGTAGCACAAATTTCGATCGGCATTGAGCGCCTCGTTGTCGTGAATCTCGGTTTGACAGCCGTGACATTGTTTGGAATCGTCATCGCAATATTTATCGGGATCGGGCTTGTATCCAAAGAGATCGAGAAACGGACACTGTACACCGTTCTATCCCGTCCTGTGCGGCGATGGGAATTTATCGTCGGCAAGTTCTTTGGCCTCGCTGGAACACTTGTCGTAAATACATTCTTCATGGCCATAGGTGTTTTTGGAGCTTTGTTCTACGTCGCGCATAAGTTCACCGCTACGGACGCATACATTCTCGTCGCGCTGTATTTCATCATTCTCGAGTTCCTGATCATCTGCTCTTTATCGCTGCTGTTCTCGTCATTCTCAACCCCGTTGCTGGCAGCCATCTTCGCCTTTGCCCTGTTCATCATCGGCAGTTTTGCCGACGATCTTCGCGGATTCGCGGCACTCTCGCACGGAATCACGCGCTGGTTTGCGACCGCAGCGGCTTACTTAGTGCCCAATTTTTCGGCACTGAACGTGATCAGCGCCGTGGCCCATCAACAATCCGTGGGCGCGCAGCTCATTTTGCAAAACACGCTCTACGCCCTTTTCTATAGCACCATGGCTCTGAGCGGGGCTGTGCTGATCTTTGAGCGCAGGAATTTGAAGTGATTGCGCGGATTCCAAGCTGGAGTTACAAGTCATGACTGCCCGAGGACGAACCACGGCCTTCGCCGCAGCAACCCTGGTTGTGTCGATGGCAGCATCTGTCCTTCTGCTCCGCCATATTGATGAAATGCGCCCCAAGGGGAATATTGAAGATGTGTTGTATCTCAGTTCGCCAAAGGTCATTAAGCACGCGAGCCTCGGATTTAACGGACTCATGGCCTGCATCTACTGGACGCGTGCTGTTCAGTATTTCGGGCATCGTCATTTTGAACACCGCGGCAGCTACAAAGAACTAGCGCCGCTATTGGAAATCACGACCGCCTTGGACCCGCAACTCGTACCGGCTTACGAATTCGGCGCCAGCTTTCTGGCCCCGGCTCCGCCTAGCGGCGCTGGTGAACCCAAACGTGCCATCGAACTGATGGAATATGGCATCCGGCAAAATCCCGAGAACTGGCGCCTGTACTACGATCTCGCATTTGTGTACTACACCGAGTTGAAGGACTATAAGCACGCGGGGGAAGCATTTGAGCGTGGCTCCCGAGTCCCCAACGCACATCCGTTTATGAAGCTCCTTGCCGCTCAGATGCAGGAGCATGCCGGTGACTTCCAAACCGCAAGGCTTCTATGGCAATCCACGTACGAGTCGAGCCAGCAGAAAGAAGTCAAGGACAATGCCCTGGAACACCTGCGTTGCATTAAGGTCGATGAAGACGTAATGCACCTTCAAAGTGCCGCTACTGCATTTCAAAAGCGTACGGGTCGCCCGCCATCAACCATGTGGGAGCTCATCACGGCCATGGGACTACACGGAATTCCGGTTGACCCGGATGGCAATCCGTATGTCATGACAGTGGACGGGCGCATCCAGGTGCAGAACCCAGATAATTTTTCCTTTATCACGCAGGGCCTGCCTGTCGGTTACAAACGCAGCGAACGACCAAAGTTCCACGTCAATCCCTAGTTTCCAGGCGCTTCGCCCGTCTTGCGCTCCAACTAATCTCCCTCTCAGCTCCCGTATGATGGCTGCTAGTCATGGCGAATGAAGGCGAAGCCGGTGTAAGCATCGTTGCCGCGGCTGGCCGATACTGGCGTGAACAGGCGTCTTTGCGCGGCGGCTTCGCGGCAACCAGCGCTCTGCTGCATGCGTTTTGGGAGTTCTTACGCGATTCGACTCCATCGCGCCTCCGGCACCGCTTTGGAGATGCCGATTACGACTGGGAGTATCGTGTCAACACCACCAGCGGGGCCGTGGGATGGCGCGAGCGACTGCTCGGGAATTTCTATTCCGCTTACCAGCCGACCGATGTCGAGTCATTCCACGAGATGTTCGACGTCTTATGTCAGCACGCGTACTTGGATTTCTCGGAGTTCACGTTCATCGATTTCGGATCTGGCAAAGGACGAACGCTGCTGATGGCGTCTGAATACCCCTTCCGCCGCATTCTCGGAATCGAACTCCTACCCGCTCTCAATCGGATTGCGTGCGAAAACATTCAGAAATACAAGTCCGACTCGCAGAAATGTTTCGATCTGAACTCGATCTGCGCCGATGCCCCTCGGTTCCCGATCCCGGACGGGCCGCTGGTGATCTACTTGTTCAATCCGTTTCCTGAAGTGCCTCTTCAGGATACGCTGCACAATATCGAGAAGGCCCTGGCGAGCCATTGGCGTCCGCTTTACGTGCTCTATTACAATCCGCAGCTTGAGCGGATACTCGCCGAAAGCACGTTTCTCAGGAGGGTTGTTGTGACGGAGCGTTACTCAATCTTCGCCGCGGTGAACTGAATCTCGATGGCGCGGCACGCCCGGTATCAGAACACGAACCCCACTCCGCCGGTTATAAGGTCGCTGCGCCAGTTATAAAGATTCAGTGGGTTATTTGGATTGCTCAGGAATTTGAAGTAGCGCGTCTCGTACGTTGTCTTGGCATACCACTTGCCGAAGATATAACCTGCGCTGCCGCGAATGAAATAGCCGTGGTCGAAATTGGGATTCGGCAATTGCACCGTCGAGCCATTCGATCGAAACCTTGGAGTGAACTCGGGCGCACCCTGCACCTGGATGAAGGCTCGTTGTGCAGACCCGAAACTGTAGCGCACGAATAGCGGCAATTCCAACAATTCCATCTTGTCGCGCACGAAGAACTGGTTGTTAACGTTCGCCGTCGGCAGGTAAATCTTTCGAACCTGCGCGTCAAATCCAAAGGAGAAGTTATGCGCCTGGAAGTGCGGGCCGCCGAAGATGGCGAACTCCTTCGCATGATTGGCCGTGTCGGTTGGCAAGCGGATTTCGCCTCCGACTACAATGCCGGGCCCCCCCTTCTTGGGGTTGGAATGCAGCACGGTGACTTGGCCCTCGATATCGGCTTCCAATCCGGATACTCGGTTGAGCCCGCCGAACTTGTCCGACGTCTGCCCGACGTCGATCCCAAATGTGCTTCGCTGACAATATGCCGGTGATGCGGCGATCAAAAATAAACACACTCGGACCAATTGCGTCTTGCAGCGCCTCATCCCTGCGATACCTCCCTTGTGGGGAAAAATGAACCTTCCGCGGATACGAAACAGAGCGGTTGTGGTTTTTTGAATTGCCTATTCTATCTGGTCTGATGCGCTGGAGTGGAGAATCGTTTTGTGCATGCGGCGCCCTCAACAATCAGGCGGCAATCAAGCGGACTGAAGTCGAGCGGAAATGAAACGCGCCGCAGGCGGTCTGCGGCGCGCGGAATCTTCTGTGCAATCCTCAGGAGCTTCTATGAGCCCTGTTTCTCCAGGATCGTCTCTGCCCTTTTACCCGTCAGCTTTTCTTTACGGTACGCGCGAGCAACATCGCCAAGCGCAACGGGTTCCGCTACGGGTCCAAACTGCCAAAGCGGCTGTTCGCCCTTTTCGTAGCCGTAACCGTCGGCAGAGCCCCCGGCGATCGGAGTCTGTGTCGCCATGGAATGCGGCTCGGCGTGCAGCGGATGCTCGCTGAAAACGGCAGGCGTGGGCTGGCTCGAAATGGTTCCCACAGCTTGTCCAAAAGCGGAAGCGGCGCACAGCATAATGAATACAACCAGTGTGGTTTTCATAGTCATTGGTCCTAAGTACATGTCCAATCCTGCAAATCGGGGTCCAAGGTGAGAAACTTTGTTTTCAGCAGCTTACACAGTAAGCTGAAAGGAAACTGCAAGCATTTTCACTGCCTGTGGAAGGCAATAGGACGAAGTGGAAGCTGCCATGAGGTCACAGCGAGTGAAGCTGAAGAAATCGCGCATCCGTGACCCCGCTGTTTGCGCAACCGGCTTCGGCAGTGTATGTTTCGGCTGAGTGAAGTACCGGAGTTCCAAAGCAGTGACTCACGTAGCGCACCGGCGATCGGTGTTCCTCGCCGCCTTGCTAGCCGTTCTTGTCGCGCCCGCTATTGCTCAAACCGACTGCAACAGTGGTAGCGAGAGTCTTGATACCGCCGAACCCAACAGGACGACGCCTCAAGAACTCATTCAGAAATTTACGACCGCGGAGAATCGCGTCCTCGACATCCGCAGACAATACACATATACACAAGATTTGCTTGTACAAACACTTGCCGGAACCTCGGTAGACGGGCAGTTTCACCAGATCACAGAGGTTTCGTACGACGATAAAGGAAAACGCATCGAAAAGGTGACTTTTTCGGAGCAGCCCACTCTGCGCGGTATTCAACTCACTCCGGTGGACACCGACGATGTCAGGCAATTCATGCAGTGGATCCTAACCACCGATGAAGCCGCTCAGTACAACATCACCTACGCCGGACGGCAACACGTGGATGACCTCGACACCTATGTGTTTCACGTTGAGCCAAAAAAGATAGAAAAGGACAGGCGCTATTTCCAGGGCCGGGTGTGGGTTGACGATCGAGATCTGCAGGTTGTGAAGGTCTGTGGCAAGAGCGTGCCCGATATTGTCGCGAAGAAGCATAAGCCAGCGGATGTCCGGCCTTCATTTGTTGGGTATCGTCAATTCATCGACGGCACATGGCTGCCGGCCTACGCCCGGGTGGACGAGAACCTACAGGTGGGAGTCGATTCCGTCCATATCCGCGAGATCGTCAAGCTCACGGGCTACAAACACGCTCTGAACCGGAACGCGGCATCGGCGCGATAAGCAGCTTCGTGTGCTCAATTCAATTCTGCCCTTGAGAAATGTTTTGAGGTATGCTTTAGTCTCCCTATGGCAGAAGAAAAGAGCCGCAGTAAGGATATCGTTCTGTGGATCATCACCGTGGCGCTGCTTGCGCTAGCCATCTTCTGGTACAAGAAACCCTAGCCTGAGCCGATGCTTGCCATCGCGCGTTGCCCTCGATCTACGGAGCCGCGGTAAATCTCTGTTGTTCCCATCGCGTCCAGCTCGCTCGATTCAATTGCATTGCCTCTGAGCTTGGAAGATTTTGCTGCCTGATGACACGGTGGCGCGGGAGTCGAAATAGCTTCTCGGCGCAAGAACACAAGACATATGTTGCAAAAACATTCACGGTTGACAGCACTTTGAAAGGTGCAGAGAATCGTGCCCACCATTTAATATCGGTGTTCAGAAACACTGTGGATTTCTGGACCGCAGCAGAACTCCTGCTGTTCTTGCCCGACACAAGCTCGTCAACTGATCTCAAGGAGAAGCGACAACATATGAATAGATTTAGTGTGCGCAGTTCGATTGCTGCGCTTACTGTGATCGCCTGTATGACAGGCGCCACATTTGCCCAGGATGCATCAACGCAACGCGAGCGTCCGATGTTCGAACGCCTGAAGCCGGTTCTTGGAAACAACGCAGCCACGCCAGCCACGCCCTTGAAAACCTGGAACGGATCCTTCGTTTTTCAAAGGGTAACCTACAAGTACAACATGGTAGGAACTGCGCCCTCGACTGGCTCATCCACGACTATTCCAACATTCATCATCCCGGTCGTGCTGAAGTTCACGAAGAACGGAAAGACGACAACTTTCAGCCCCCTGAGCAAGATATCCAACGGACAGACGGCATTGGCGAATACGATTGCATCGCCAGTCTTTAAAAATCTCGACTTCAAATCCGGCGGCGTTGATATGGGCACGACCCAGTACATCGATGCCTACCAGCGCGGGAACTTCTGGACCACGGTCTCGAAGGGACACACGGGCTATCACGTGCTCCTCGGAACCCCGACTACGTTGCCCACTCTGACGCTGACGGTACCGGCTGCAGACGGTGGTGTGGCCAAAGATTTCGGCATCACAGTTGGCAACGCCGATATCTTCTGGTTCGATACGCAGATCGAGAACTACATGAAGTCTCACACCCAGATCGTTCCGAATTCGCTTCCGATCTTCCTCACCTACAACTCCTATCTGACCGAGTTCGGTGGCTGCTGCATCGGCGGTTATCATAGCTCCTTCGGCAGCACCGCGGCGCCGCAAGCCTATGCGCACTCCACCTACATCAGCACACGGGGGATTTTCGCTCAGGACGTTTCCGCGCTGTCACACGAGGTCGGTGAGTGGATGGACGATCCGCTCGTCGTGAACACCAACGGCAACACGGTTCAGTGCGGCATCCTCGAGAACGGTGATCCGGAGGAAGGCTTCGCAAACTTTGGAGCGTTCCCATACACTCTGGGCGGCTTCACCTACAACCTGCAGGACTTGGTGTATCTGGAGTATTTCGGAGCACCCAATACAACGTCAGTCGGCAAGTTGATGACGTTTAAAGGCAATCCTTTCGGCTTAACCGTGTGCTCCAACGGGGGCTAGTCCAGCCGTTTCCCAACCGCCCGCTCCGCCAGGAGCGGGTTTTTCATTTCTATCGGGCCTGAGTACTCCAATACCAGAACCCGGATTTGTGTGCGCATGCGCCCATCGTGCTGTAGGGGTTTCAGACCGCCATCGGGTAAGATACTTCGGCTGCGAAAACGTGCGCATAGCGCACACGGCCACTTCTTCACGATGAATCGCGAATACCACAGGGCATACAGCCAGGAACTGCATCGCGACATGGAAGCGCTGGTTTTTGGTCATGCCGGAATGCCGTTGCTGGTATTCCCAACTTCCATGGGCCGATTCTTCGAATACGAAGACCGTGGAATGATTGGCGTGCTGGCACATAAGATCGATCACGGCGAATTGCAGGTTTTCTGCCCGGAAGCTGTCGATACCGAGAGTTGGTACAACAAAGGCGTACACCCGCGAGTGCGGGTGATGCGGCATCTGCAGTACGAGCGCTACATCCTGCACGAATTGTTACCGTTCATTCGCTGGAAAAACCGGCGCGAACAACTCGCGGTGACCGGGTGCAGCTTCGGTGGCTATCACGCCGTCAACTTCGCCCTGAAGCATCCGGACGTGGTCACGTACTGCGTCAGCATGAGCGGCGCATTCGACGTCCATCAATTCATGGATGGGTACTACGACAATGATTGCTACTTCAACAATCCACCGGATTTCATTCCGAACCTGAGCGACGACTGGTTCCTGAGCCGGTACCGCCGGATGAAGATCGTGCTGGGATCCGCCGACTGGGATATCTGTCTCGACGAAAACATCAAGTTCTCAGCGATTCTGAACGGCAAGGCTATCCCACACTGGCTCGACGTTTGGAACGATAATTCGAAACACGATTGGCCGCTGTGGTTAAGGATGGCGCACAAGTATTTCTGATTTCTCTCGTGGAGACGTAGCTCGCTACGCCTCTCTGTGCCACGAGTAAGAGCCGTGCGAGCAACGTCTCTAGGAGTGAGCAATGAAGAAGATTGGGCTGTTGTTCGGCATGGAAAACACGTTTCCCCCGGCGATTGTTGACAAGATTAACTCAATGGGAGTCGATGGCATCACCGCCGAATTCGTGAAGATCGGCGGGATCCGCATGGATGAGCCTAAGAAGTACGACGTCATCATCGACCGCATCTCGCAGGACATCCAGTTCTACCGGGCGTACCTGAAGAATGCCGTGCTGCATGGGACTGTCGTCGTCAATAATCCGTTCTGGTGGACAGCGGATGACAAGTTCTTCAACTATGCGCTGGCGCACAAGCTGGGTGTAGCCATTCCACCGACCGTCATCCTGCCTCACAACAAGCATCCCGAGGGCACGACTGACCGATCGATGCGCAATCTCGTATATCCGCTAAACTGGCAAGAAATTTTTGACTACGTCGGATTTCCTGCCTTCCTCAAGCCTTATTCCGGCGGCGGATGGAAGCACGTCTATAAGGTTCACTCGCCAGAAGAGTTCTTTCATCACTACAACCAGACTGGGGATCTCTGCATGACGCTGCAGCGCGGGGTTGAATTCGACGAATACTATCGCTGTTATGTTGTCGGGCAGGAAAAAGTCCACACGATGAAATACGATCCGAAGGCGCCGCATCATGAGCGATATGTGAAGGGGAATCCGCCACCCTCATCGCAGGCGCTCCGCGATCGAATCGGCAGAGACGCGCTCACCCTTTGCCGAGTACTCGGCTACGACCTGAACACGGTGGAGTTCGCGGTGGAAAAAGGTGTCCCTTATGCGATCGACTTCTTGAATCCAGCTCCCGATGCGGAGATTACATCTGTCGGCCAGAAGAACTTCGACTGGATCGTGAATGCCGTGGCCGAGATGGCGATCAAGATGGCACAGGCTGACCAGAACGCCGCCCCGGAGTTGAGGTGGGCCGAGTTCCTCCAGGGAACGCCTGCCGAGAAGCCTTCCCGCAAAGGCGAGCCGGAGTGGGTGGCTGCGCGCAAGCGCGGAAAAGTTACGAAGTAGATGGAAGCCGACCTGAGACAAAAACGATTCGTGTGGGGCACGGTGCTTGCGTGGGCGCCGTGGCTCCCGATGATGATCGGCCTCGGCTCTGTTTTCCGGGGGATGTCGAATTCAAAAGCGACTGGGCTTGCAGCCCTCGCCGGCCGATTTGTTGAGACATATGCGTGGGTTGGCCTCGCCTCAACCGTGATTTGCGAGATGGCCGCTCTGGTACTTCTCTTTCGGACATTCTCCCGAGGAGACGGCGTGCGTAGTGCAATTTCAGCCCTTTCCATCTGCATGAGCGCCTTGATGATTCTTCTCCTCTGCTTTTCACTCTGGTTGTTTTGGTTCGCGAGTCATCACACGTTTTGAAAAGGAGCCTAGAGTAACTGGAGCAAAATCATGAGAGGCAAACCGGTCGCAAAGACAGTAGACGAGTATCTGTCCGGAGTTCCCGAGCCGGCTCAGACCACCCTAAAGCACATTCGGAAGGTCATTCAGTCCGTTGTGCCCAAGGAAACGACCGAGGTCATCAGCTATGGCATGCCCATGTTCAAGTTCAACGGCATGCTGGTGGGCTACGCGGCTTTCAAAGATCATTGCAGCTTGTTTCCCACTGGCTCCGGCGTCATTGAGAAATTCGCTAGAGAACTGAAAGGCTACCCCACATCTCGAGGTACGATCCGGTTCCCTTCTGATAAACCACTGCCTGACGCTCTTCTGAAGAAGATCGTCAAGGAGCGCGTGTCGCAAAACCGCGAATGGGATTAGCCTAACCGTTGAGCAATCCCGGCCACCGAGCATTGCTATAATGTGTCGCGCCTAGTTTTCCCAATCGCCCAGCGCGGATGGGCTTACAAATTGACCATTCTGGCCGGATTCCGCGGGCGAAAGCCCTCGCTCTACACTTATGTTGCCCACGTTCACTATCGGGATCGAAGAAGAGTATCAGACGATAGACCCGACCAGCCGCGATCTGCGCTCTCATATCCAGGCCGAACTCCTCGAGAAGGGCAAGATACTGCTGCAGGAACGCGTCAAGGCCGAGATGCACCAGTCAGTCGTCGAAGTCGGCACCAACGTTTGCAAGAACATCAAGGAAGCTAAGACAGAAGTAAAGGCTCTGCGGCGGCACATCATTAAACTGGCCTCCGACAATGGCTTGCGCGTAGCCTCCGTTGCGACACACCCGTTTTCGGACTGGCGCACGCAGGAGATCCATCCCGACGAGCGCTACAAGAACATTGTCGAAGACATGCAGTTGGTCGCGCGGGCAAATTTGATTTTTGGCCTGCACGTGCACATCGGAATCGATGATCGCGAGACCGCGATTCACATGATGAATCACGCGCGCTACTTCTTGCCGCACATTCTCGCGCTCTCGACGAACTCCCCCTTCTGGTTGGGGATGAACACTGGCCTGAAGTCATACCGCTGCAAAGTTTTCGATAAGTTCCCTCGAACCAATATCCCTGACTATTTCCCCAGCTGGGGCGAGTACGAGAATTTCATCAAGCTGCTGATCAAGACGAATTGCATCGACAACGCCAAAAAGATCTGGTGGGACATCCGCCCGCATCCATTCTTCAACACGCTTGAGTTCCGGGTATGCGACATCCCGATGCGCGCCGACGAAACCATCGCGATCGCCGCTCTCATCCAGGCCACCGTGGCGAAGCTCTACAAGCTCTATACAGCGAATCAGGGATTCCGCCTCTATCGCCGCGCCTTGATCATGGAGAATAAGTGGCGCGCGGCCCGCTACGGACTTGACGGCAAACTGATCGATTTCGGCAAGCAGAAGGAAGTTCCGGCTCGCGACCTCGTGCACGAGTATCTGGACTTTATCGACGACGTAGTGGATGAGCTCGATTCCCGCGAAGAACTCAATTACATTCACGAGATCCTCGAACACGGAAGCGGCGCCGATCGCCAGCTGCGCATCTTCCAGGAAACCGGAGATCTCAAAAAGGTCGTTGACTACATCGTCGGAGAAACGGAGGCCGGACTGGCGGAAAGCGAACCGGTCACGGCAACGAAAGCAGGGTAATGAGCACATCTGTACGGCCCAATCACATTAATTTAAGCCATACGTCATTTGACCCCGAGTTCAGGCCGGGCGCTCGCAACGCGGTGAATGTCTGTCTGCGCATTCAGCCCAGTGAACGGGTTTGCGTCATTACCGACGAAGCCACGCACCAGATCGCCGCCTCAATCGTAGCCGAACTCGAAAAGCTCGGCGCGCCCTATCATGCCTGGATTCTCGAAGAACTTGCGGATCGTCCGCTGCACGATCTACCGCGCGAAATCCTCGACGATCTGGAGCAAAGCCAAGTCTCCATATTTGCGGTTCGAGTGCAAACTCACGAATTGCGTTCGCGCATTCAGATGACGGATGTAGTGAACCGGCGGAAGATCCGCCATGCGCACATGGTCAACATCAACCGGCAGATCATGCTGGAAGGCATGCGCGCCGATTTCAGCCAGGTGGACCGCCTGAGCCAGGAGGTCATCGAGATGGTCCGCAAAGCATCGAGGATTCGGGCGAACACCGCTGCTGGTACCGACTTCATCGCCGACTTGAATCCCAACTACAAATGGCTGAAGACGAGTGGCATTATCTCGCCGGAAAAGTGGGGAAACCTGCCCGGGGGTGAGATCTTCACCACTCCCGGAGAAGTGAACGGCACATTTGTCATTGACGGCGTCGTGGGCGACTATCTCTGCGCCAAATTCGGCAACTTGAACGACACGCCTCTGACGGTTCGCATGAGAGGCAATCGCCTGACCGAAGCGCACTCGGAGAACCGCGAGCTCGAAAGCGATTTCTGGAACTACACCCATACAGACGCGAATAGTGATCGGGTCGGCGAATTCGCCATCGGCACCAACATCGGGGTGAAAGACCTAATCGGCGAAATTCTGCAGGACGAGAAATATCCCGGCATCCACATCGCTTTTGGAAATCCTTACGGCGCGCACACGGGCGCCGATTGGGATTCCACAACCCACATCGACGTCGTGGGCCGCAAGTTCAACATCTGGGTGGATGACGAGCAGATCATGCGCGAAGGGAAATTTCTACTGGAGGCCTAGGAGATGGTGATTGATCAAATGTCCGGCATCGAGCTCCTCAAGCGCGCCTACGATTCGTTCAATCGCCGCCACCTCGAGGGCGCGCTGGCCACTATGACGCCTGATGTCGTCTGGCCAAACGGCATGGAGGGCGGCACGGTCCACGGTCACGACGGAGTGCGCGCTTACTGGACGCGCCAATGGGGCATGCTCGATCCGCACGTGGATCCCGTCACATTTAGCGATGAGAGCGATGGCCGGATTGTGATTGACGTTCATCAGGTCGTTCGTGACCTCTCCGGGAAAGTACTCGCTGACCGTATGGTGCAGCACGTTTACACGCTGAAAGACGGCCTCATCAGCAGTATGGAAATCCGTGAGTAAGCGATACCATATCGCTCGCTTATGATTCCCTCCTTGCGACAGCAGTTCAATGCTGCTTTCACGCCTGAAAAGTACCAGAAATTCCTGCGCCGTATTGACGACCTCTGTGGAACCCATGTGCAATTCCGCTTGTCTGAAACGCCCTGCTTCTTTCCCAAGCCGCTCCTCGACCGGATGGCGAAAGAGGGAAGCGAGCTGATCCGGCAACTTGTCGACGACCCCGAATACCACGCCAAGTCTGATGAGGCAGTCCCGGTAGAATTCAAAGTTCCAAATGAAGCCGCACATCCTATGTTTGCGCAGGTGGACTTTGGGTTGGGTCGCGATGCGAATGGAAACCTGCATCCTAAGCTTGTCGAGCTGCAAGCCTTCCCCTCTCTCTATGCATATCAAGGCCCGCTGGCTCAGGCCTATATCGACGTCTACGACTTGTCCGTTCCGGGCTTTCGGCCTCCGGGTTCCGGCAGACTGAAGTACTTCTTAAGCGGATTCGAGAACGAGACGTATCGCGATCTCCTGCGGCGCGCGATTGTAGGTTCCCATGATCCCGAGAACGTCATCCTGATGGAAATACATCCGCAACAGCAAAAAACGCTGCCGGATTTCCTGCTCACCGAGAAGTTGCTCGGGATTAAGACTGTCGACATCGTCGACATCAAGAAAGAGGGCGCAGGGCTCTATTACGAACGCGAGGGCAAGCGCATCCCGATCCACAGAATCTACAACCGCACGATTGTGGACGAACTCGAAAGAAAGAACGTCAAGCTGACCTTCGACTGGCGCGATGACCTGGACGTGGAGTGGGCGGGGCATCCGAACTGGTACTTCCGGATCAGCAAGTTCTCACTTCCGTACTTGAAGCACCCGTCCGTTCCCAAGACGTGGTTCCTCAACCGGCTGGACACGATTCCGGAAGACCTCGAGAACTACGCGCTCAAGCCGCTTTATTCCTTCGCCGGCCTGGGCGTCGTAATCGCTCCGAAAAAGGAAGATGTCGCTGCGATCCCAGCAGAGAAGCGCCCTTACTACATCCTGCAGGAGCGTCTCAATTTCGCGCCTGTGATCCAGACTCCTTTCGGAGGCACCAAAGCCGAGGTTCGAGTCATGTACATCTGGCTCGACGAACTTGTTCCAGTTCTGACAATCATCCGCATGGGGCGCGGCCTCATGATGGGGGTGGATCACAACAAGAATATGGACTGGGTCGGAGCGTCGGCCGGATTGTTTGTGGACGAATCCTGATCAGTTCTCTTGCTGCTGAAGTTCCGCTTCGGCCGGGACCGTCTCAAGTCGCCGGTTCAACATGATCCCGCCGGCAACCAGCACGCAGCTCAGTACTAAAAACAGCACAAGCCATCCCCAATGCTGAGTCGGATGCCTCAGCACTCGGAAGAAGCGGCGTCCACAATGCGCGGCGATGAAGGCGATGCCGAAATACCGGACAGCCCGGCACACTGCAACCAGCGGAAGAAACCGGCGCTGCGGGTAGTCCGACGCGCCAGCCGCGGCAAAAAACAAGCTGGTTGGGGTCGGCAGCGGAATCAACGTGGAAGCGACGAGACTGCCTGTGCCCCATTTATTGAAAAACTTTAGAAACTTTTCCACGGCATTCTTCTTGAATTTGCGATCCAGATAAGCCGATCCAGCCTTCCGCGCCAACCTAAACGTCAGGTACGCACCAACCACTGACCCCCCGGTCGCTGCTGCCGCATACTCGTACCACAAAAGCCCGGTGCCCCGCCGCGAGAATCGCCGCTATGATGTCGGGACCGTCGAATGTGGGCAGAGGCGAACTATCAAGCATTCCAAGAAAGAACAGGCCGGTCGCACCCAGGTGAAGCAGCGTCGACGCAAGTGTCGGACTGGGGCGATGCCGATGAGCCTGGGCGAGCAGATTCAGCATCCCCGCACTATACCAACTCGACATGGCGGAAACGGGCTGCGGAAAGGTGTCAGCCGATCTTTTTGACTACCGTGGTCTCTAGTTCCTCGCCGTTCGGTCGTCTGACAAACATCTTATTCCCGTCGAATCGGACGGCAACGGGCCCACCCGCGTCGATTTCACCGGGTACGTAGTTCCCGGAACTCTCCAGCGTGTACTCGCCCACATATTGCGCCCCGTTGACTTTGATCACGACAGCATGTCGTTGGCCGTGCGCTTGCAGTTCATTCGAAACCTCCCGTTCTGCCTGCGCCCAGTTATCCAAGTCACGTCCAGGAATGCGTCCATTTCGAACGTAAATCTGCTCCGCCCGCTCTCGAGTCAGTTTGTGCAGATCAGAATGCGCCGCCTCACCGGAGCATTTGCCATCGGTTCCCATTTGAAGATCTCCAACTCAATCGATCCGGATGGTTTCCCGTTCGTTCCAATATTACGTCCTTCGAAACGGACTCGAGAAGGCTGGCATCATACATAAGGACGTATTAGGGCCATTACGGGACAGGTTTCTACATTGTTCCCGCAGGCTTTCAATACCATTTCACGCCCGCCAGTGCCGCTAGACAGTTGACCGGACGGGACCGGGGGCCTAACATTACCGCCGAACCTCGCGCTCACTCATGATTGGTCAGCAAGTATCGCATTACCGCATCCTTGGCAAACTGGGGGGCGGGGGTATGGGCGTGGTTTATGAGGCTGAGGACCTGAAATTGGGGCGCCACGTAGCCCTGAAGTTCATCCCAGAGAACCTCGCCGGGGATCCCAAGTCCCTGGAACGTTTTACTCGCGAAGCCCGCGCCGCTTCTCTGCTGAATCACGCTAACATCTGCACCATCCACGGCATTGAGGACAACAATGGCCATCCCTTCATTGTCATGGAGCGGCTGGAAGGCGAAAGCCTGAAGCAGCACATCGCCGGCCATGCGATGCAACTCGAGAAGATCCTCGACGTGGGTGTCCAGGTCGCGGATGCGCTGGTCGCCTCGCACGCAAAAAACATCGTTCACCGTGACATCAAGCCCGCCAACATCTTCATCACTCCGACTGGACAGGTTAAAGTTCTGGACTTTGGGCTAGCCAAACTAGTTCACAACCTCGGAACCGAGGACGATGCCGGAGCCGACAATTCCCTCACCGCCCTCGGCGTGATTCCCGGGACCGCCGTCTACATGTCCCCGGAGCAGGCTCGTAGCGAGACAGTGGATGCGCGCAGTGACTTGTTCTCCTTTGGCGTTGTTCTTTACGAGATGTCCACCGGAAAGAAGCCCTTCACCGGCGCCAACTCCCTGGTAACACTCGATGCCGTTTTGCATTCCAAGCCAGTGCCGCCGCGAGATCTCAATCCAAAGATCCCGATTGAGCTTGAAGGAATCATCGGCAAGGCCATGGAGAAGGACCGCAACCGCCGCTATCAAAGCGCGGCCGAGATGCGCTCCGATCTTGCGCTTCTGAAACGCGAAGCAGAGTCCGGCACGATTAAAACTCCAAGTGCGGTTGCCAAGCTGCGGGTGTCATCACGTACCTTCGGCAGGCACTCTCGCCTGATCATGTATCTGCTGATCGCGACCGCGGCTCTCCTGGTCACGGTCCTGGGCGCGTTGGGCGCGTGGTGGTACAAGCACCGTGAAGTCGCGAATGCCGAGCAGCGAAATGCCATTGCGGTGCTGCCTCTCCAGAACATGAATGGCGACCCGGCGGACGACTACCTCCGTTTTGCGTTGGCGGACGAACTCAGCAGTGTCTTGACCTATGCCAGAACCCTCGAGGTGCGCCCATCATCGGTGACCCGCAAGTATGTCGCACTGGACTTGCAGCCTGAGAAGATCGGCAAGGAACTTCGTGTTGGCCGTCTGCTGACTGGCTCCTTCCACAAGCAAGGCGAGAAACTGGTCGTGACACTCGAGGCCATCGATGTCCCGACAAATCGGGTGGTCTGGCAATCCACTGTCACCGTCAAGTCGGAAGACATGATCAATCTGCAGCAGCAGCTGAGCACACAGATCGAACATGGACTCCTGCCCGTTCTGGGCGGTGGCGGCGCAATCGAAACAGCTTCCCGCCCCAAGAATCAGGAAGCGTACGATCTCTACCTGCGGAGCGTAGCGCAGCCGCACGATTCGAAGCCCAACAAAGAAGCTATCAAGATGCTCGAGTGGGCGGTAGGCATCGACTCCAGCTACGCCCCTGCGTGGGAGGCCTTGGGCCAGAGATACAACTTTGACTCGACCTATGGAGGCGGCGGCGAGGAAGTCTTCCAGAAATCAAACCGGGCGTTTGAGCGCGCGGTCGGCCTCGATCCCAACCGGGTCGTGGCCGCCAGCAGCTTGATTACGAACCGGGTCCAGCGCGGGGATCTGGGACGCGCCTACGACTCTGCCACTGATCTCGTTCGCCGCCGCCCGCAGAGCGCCGACGCGCACTTCGCGCTCAGCTATGTCTTGCGTTATGCGGGCATGCTGGCTGAATCCACTCAGGAGTGCAACACCGCCCGTCAACTCGATCCTGGAAATTTCCTGTTCCGCTCGTGCGCATGGTCGTTTCTGGAAATGGGCAAAACGGATCGCGCCCTGGACTTCGTCCAATTGGATCCAGGTTCGGAGTGGGCAGCATGGGTCACTCCCTATGTCTATCTCGCGGCTGGCAATCTGCAGGAGGCGCGAAGCAGCGCGAAGTATATGACCAAAGCGCAGTTCTACCATCGCGATCTGATGGAAGCGTGCACCGCGGCTCAGAAACCTTCGGATCTTGCTAAGATTGTCCGCGATGCCGAAGCATCCGCAATGGCGGAGCCCGATGCCGAGGCCTGGTACCACGTAGGCGCATTGATGGCCGCCTGCGGCCAACCCGAACCGGCGCTCCGGCTTCTCAAGTCCGCCGTGCAGCAGAACTATTGTGCTTACTCCGCCTTACTCGATGATCCTCTTCTGAAGGATCTCAGGAAAGAAACGGCATTCAATGAGGTCTTGACTGCGGCGAGCAACTGCCAGGCCCTTGTGAAAGAAGGACGCTAGCGGGATTCGCCGAGACCGTCCGCAGCCGAGTTTCTCTTCAGTAGATGATCTTCAGCGAGAACTGAATCTGTCTGGACGTACCCGACGTCTTGCTGATGATGCCAAACCCGCTCCCGCTCACAATATTCGAGGGCAACCCGAAGTTCACAACGTTGAAGATGTTAAAGAACTCTGCCCGGAACTCAATCGTGCCGAATTCTGCATTTCCACGGTGCCCAAACGGAGTGTCTTTGATCAACGCAATGTCGTAATCGTGAAAGCCAGGACCGCGGAACGTGTTCCGCCCCAAGCTGCCAAAGCGCCCCTGATTCGGTCCGCTCCCGCCCGATACATTGATCGGGACGAAGAAAAGCGAGTTGTTGTTATCTCCCAATCCAAAGTAATCGGAACGAACCGCCCGGCTCGTGGAAAAATGTGGCATCGCAACCATGTCGGGACGATCACCTCCGCCCAACCCCGCGCCAGTCTGTTGCACTCCTGAATACACCGTGAACGGCGATCCCGTCGTCATCGTCGTAATATTCAGCATTTGCCAGCCCCTGGTCAACACATGCGGCAGCGGCTTCAGGAAGCCGACACGTTCGAGCGGTAGCAACTGGATCACGCTCGCCGCGAACACATGCGTCACGTCGAAGGTCGAAGGACCTTTCTCAGCCGAGGGATTCCGTGGATTCTGGGGCGCGGTCTGGAGTACCGTTCCGGACGTCCCCATCAGCCCCGCCAGAACTGCGCTGGTGTCGTCCAGAGACTTCGAATAGGTGTAGCTCGCTTGCAGTCCAAGCCCCAGCCGCGCCGACGTTTTGGTGAGCCCCGTCTGCAGCGAGTGATAAGTGGAATGCGAGCCGCTGGTCATGATCGTCTCCGGCCCGAATCCGCCGATGGCGTGACACTCGGTATCGAACTGGGTAAAAGGCGCAAAGTCCTGACACGCGCCTCCGTATCCGTTTGGGTTGTACAAGCGCGGCAGATGAATCCCCGCGGTTGCAACATACGACACGTTCAACTTGAAATCGTGGAATTCATGGTCAATCCCAGCTGTCCAGCTGCCGATGTAGCCGTTTCCGAAGTTCTTGGCGATGCCTGCAATGCTGAGCAACTGAACGTTCCCGGGCGCGAGCGCATTCAGATCATTCTGAAATCGTACGTAATCAAAAACAGTGTTGGCACGAACATCCTCCGTTCGTCCGGTCGCAAAAATTGGTTGTCCCTCAATGTTGTAGGCCGTCGGAAGGTTCAGCGGCACAAACGTATTCTGGAAAGCAACCGGCTCTCCCGGCTGAGCAAAAATAATCGGAGCAAAAACATACGGGATCGCCGCGGTCAACGAATTGTCCTGCCACAGGTTTGGTATGCCGGTTGTGAGGGCTCCCCCGGCATGCAGTGTGGTATGCATTCCGATTCCATATTCCACCGCAAGCCGCGGGCCCCACCCGTTCCAGTCCTGATCGTAAGGCGGTTGCGGATTGATAATGATCTTTTGTATTGCGTTCGGGTTCCCATACCCGGTCGGCTTCCCATCTGTACTGAGAAAAATGGGTAGTGACGTACGTTTCGTGGCCTCGTGAATTCGGCTGTTCACCTCGTAGCGCATGCCGTAGGTCACGGTCAGCCGAGGCGTAGCCTTCCACGTATCCTGGAAATAGACGTTGTAGGCCTCCCGGCGAACGCCCGCTTCATTGAACTTGCCGCCCACCGGCGTGACACTCGCGGCTGCCATGATGTTGTAGGAATAAGGCGTCCCAGTTAGCAATCCCGTGAGCGAATCTGGCAACGCGTCCCCAGCCTTGATGTCGTGCGTGCCGCTGGCAGAGGGAATGTCGTAAGGTGCGTACGCCGTGTTTTTTCCTCCACCGAATTCATACAGACCATTCGGATTCACGCCAAATATGGTCGAATCGCGATTCACCCGTATCTCTGTCCCCCACTTAAATCCGTGCGAACCGTGGGACCACGAAAAATCCTGCTTCAACTGATACAGATTGCTATATGAACCGAAAATCGATCCCGCGGGTTGGTTGTAGGGCTGGTACAGGCCATCGGAGAATGTAATCCCCGGCTGAAGATGATCAGTCGCCGGGAAAAATGGCGTGCTACGTATGTAGCTCAACGAAGTGTCCGAAACCATACGCGGCGAGATTGTTCGCGTGTAATGAATCCCAGCATTCCGCTGGTGATCGAAAAATTGAACACGGAAATTCGGATTGATGGCCGTTTGATCCGGGTTTGTTAACGGCCCCGTAATCTGGTTCAAACTAAAACGTCCGATCACCGAAGACTTCGAGGAAATCTGGTGATCGATGCGGATGGAAATCTGATCGGTTCGCGTGTAGATGGTCGACGATGTTGCATAGGTGCGCGCCCCGAATACTCCCGTCGGTTCATTCGGCAGCGGATATCCATTCAAGACTCCGGCGATTTCCGGGTTCACGGGGACGGTTAACGTGTCTCCCGGAAAAGTCGTCGTATCAATTCCCTGCCGCTCCGCAACCGTGGGAACCGGCATCACCTGGGTCGTGCCCAGCACTTGCCGGAATCCCTGATACTCCCCGAAATAGAATGTGCGATTCCTTCCGTTGTAGAGCCCCGGGATGACAATCGGACCGCCATTGGTGAATCCAAACTCGTTGCGCGCGAATGGTGGGATTCGACGCCCGTTCGGGTCCACGTGATCGAAGTAGTTGCGCGCATCCAGCGATGCATTGCGCAGAAATTCAAACACGCTGCCGTGAATCTGATTGACGCCAGACTTCGTCACTACATTGGTGTAGCTTGCCGCTCCATGCCCGATCTCTGCCGGCATCACTCCGGAGTTCGATTGCACCTCCTGAATGGCATCCACGTTGAAGTTAGAGAATGTCGCCCCGCCCATCTCGGGATCGGTCGTGTCGAAGCCATCTGTCGCGAAGACAGTCGTCACGCCACGCTGTCCATTAACCGCGAACTGCTGTGTGAAATTCGCGGCGCCATTTGCATCAGTCATTGTTCCTGCCGCAAGCAGGAGAAGTTTGCTGAAGTCCCGTGCATTCAGTGGAAGGCTGGAAACCTCCGCACTGGTCAGGTGTTCACCGCCGCTGCCCTGCGCAGCCGTCCCTCCTGCCAGAGCCGGGTTTCGCTCGCCAGCCTCGATCGCGGCATTGAGACGACCCGCCGCCAGTTCTAGCCTCATCGCTGAAGCCTCACCATCTCTAGCCAAGAGCCGTGCCTCGGACGCGGATTCCTGGGTGCCAACTCTCACGGACACCGTGTACGACCCCGCAGCTATTTCGGCAAAGATGAATTTCCCCTCTGAAGAACTGGTTGCCGTGTAGTCGTGGTCACCCGACGAGGAACGAAGGTGCACGATGGCTCCGGCGACCACTTTGCCGGTTTCATCCTTCAAGGTTCCAGCACAAGACGCGCGGGACGACGCGCCTGCCGCTTGTGCTCCCAATAACAGAGCAAGCATGTAGAAAGCGCAATTAATGCGATTTAGTTGGCCTGACATAAAGGGGGCATTATAAAGGTCGACCGTCTCTGGGAAAGTGTTTTCCCTCACACCCCCCGATTCGGGACTCCTCGGCGTCGCTCAGCCCTTGCGCGTGGTAGCATTTCTATGAAGCTTTCCCCTCCTGGCGCTATGCCCCGCCGACGCTCCATTTCGTTGCATTTGGCAGGCCTCTTAGCAGCCCTTTGTGTCGGTGCAGAAGCGGTTGAGCCTTCTCCCTGGCTTGAGATCCATTCGGCCCACTTCATCGTTATCACCGACGCTGGCCAAAACAAAGGACGGGAAGTCGCCCTGCGTTTTGAGCAAATGCGCGCGGTCTTCGCAAATTTGCTGAGCAAAGACCGGCTGAATCAATCCCTTCCGCTCACCATTCTGGCTTTTGGCGACGATAAGCTCTACTACCAGCTCGCTCCGCTCCAGCAAGGCCAACCGATTCAGGTTCCTGGTTTCTTTTTGAAAGGCGACGATCAGGATTTCGTCGTTCTGAACCTGTCCGAATATGATCCGTGGCGCGCCGTCGCCCGCGACTTCGGGCTCATGCTGCTGAGCTATAACTATCCACCAGCGCAAGCATGGTTCGACGAGGGCCTGACTCAATACTTCAGTTCCATCAGCATCCAGAATCGCCAGGTACAGATCGGCGGCGAGGCCTATGGTGCAAAGCCGGGATCAACCACGGAGATGCTGAAAACGCAGAACTGGCAATCTCTGCCCGATCTCTTCACCGCGAAACCCGAGGCGTCTGCTTCCGCTTCGAATTCCACGAGCCTCTACAGCGCTGAATCGTGGGTGGTGATGCACTACCTGCTACACGAAAAGCGACTCCCCGACACGGGCACCTACTTCAATCAGGTGCTCAATCAGCACGTTGGGGTAGAAGAGGCCATAAAACAGGCCTACGGAATGACATCCGCTCAGTTGGAACAGTCCATCAAGGATTACTTCAAAACCAACTTTGCGGACGCGAACTCCGCGAGCTCGGCCGCAGTCGACCACTTCCCTGTTCCCGTCGGACCGGACGATTCCGTGGTCAACGCCAACCCGCTCAGCGTGGATGACGCCCGGGCGGTGTACGCAGCGGCACAGATCCGAGTCCCGGAGCGGCGCGACCTCGCCCTCAAGGCTCTACAAGAACTCGCCACCACTGCGACGGAAGCAGACAAGAAAGCCGGCGCCAAGCACGCCAGCAAGCGGATGGGAGAAGATGAAGTCCAACTTCCCAGCGATTCCATCGGAAACGAGAGAGCCCACCGTTTTTTAGCCTGGGACCACATCCAGCACGGCAACTTCGAAGAAGCTTTCAAGGAAATCGGGGATGCCGCTTCTTTGAACCCCCAAGATATGTGGGTTCGCTATTATCTCTGCTTTGCCAAGTACCGGATGGCCCAAGCGAAGCACAGTGACATCCTTGGCCTGGCGAACATGATGATCGATCTTCGCTCGGTCCTGGAATGGTATCCGGAGATGGCCAACGCCTATGATCTGCTGGCGGTCGCTCGCAACGCAGGCGGCTCGACGCCGGCAGCGTTGCAATCAGAGCGCGCGGCAATCTCACTCAGTCCACGCGATGAGCTTTATAAGTTCCATCTCGCGCAGATTTACGTCTCGAGCAAAAAGTGGGAAGCCGCCGGGCAACTCCTGGAGCGGCTGAAGAACAGTAGCGACCCTCAAATCGTCACCCTTGCCACCGATCTGCTCTCTCAGGCCGGAGTCGAGCGGAAATACGGGATTCCCGGGAACACTGCTACTGCCGCCCAAACCCAGTTCCAGGCTCAGAAATCACCTTTCGATGTGCTCGAAGAAGACGCTAAGAAACGAGAGGCGGCGGAAACTGTAACTGCTTCAAGCAAACCCGATACACCGCGCACAACGAAATTCGTCAAAGGGCGTCTCGTCTCGGTCGATTGCTCTAAATCTCCAAGCGCCGTTCTGACTGTAAATTCCGGAAGCGGCGTCCTGAAGCTTCGGGCGGCCGACTATCGATCCATTCTTCTGATCGGCGCTGACGATTTCTCCTGTGATTGGCGCAACCTTGAAGTCACGGCGAACTACAAGGCAGCCAGCAGCTCGGAAGGCGACCTGGTTTCGCTCGAACTGCGCTGACACTCCTCTCCTTGGATCATTCCCATTTTGGATCACGCGCAGCCGTGATTCGCATCACCGCTCGTCTTCCTCTTGGATACTAGCTTCGTGCCGAGGTCCGGGTTGTCCCAAGATCCTTCGGCCCCGTTCCAACTCTAAGACACAACTCGAACCCCGCACGTAAGCACTCGCAATGAGAGCTTGTCGTAAGTGATGGCGGGGAGTTGGCCACTTCGATTCATCGCGCGCACCGAATATGAGCACCGGAGCAACTTCCGCCGCGTCGTGGCCAGTGCCGAACGTGTGTCAACGCCTGCCAAACACCTCTAGGAGGGAGACCATCATGCAATTCATCGTGAAGACTCTTTCATTCCTCGTTCTGGTCGGAATCACATTCGTTTACGCACAGATCCCGCATTTCGAGCACGTCATTATCATTTTCCAGGAGAACCGTACACCCGACAACCTGTTCCAGGGTCTCTGCAAGACGCCCTATGGAACGGCGAGTTCCTGCAGCACGAAACCGACTGCATCGCAGTACAACATTCAGACGACCAACTGGCTGGACAAGTATTCCTTAACCGGCACGACAAAGCCATCGGCCGTAGCGCTCGCAAACACGTACGATCTCGGACACAACCACAAGGATTTCGAGAAGATGTGCAATCTCAATCCGACCACCGGAAAATGCAAGATGGACGGCGCCGGCGACGTAACGTGCAATCCGAAGGAAAACTGCCCCACGAAACCTCACTTTAAGTACACCGACAACTCCACGGGCATCCTCAATCCGTATCTTGGCCTTGCCACGCAATATGGTTTCGCCAACTACATGTTTCAAACGAATCAGGGCCCCAGCTATCCAGCCCACCAATACATCTTTGGAGGAACCTCCGCTCCCAGCGCCGAGGAGGACGCCCAAGGCACTTACGCCTCCACGAATGTCACCCAACCAGCACTGCCCGGAACCGCGGTCACAGGTTGCATCGCTCTGGCAGGATCAACAGTCAAGTTGATTACCCCGACGTCTGACGAGACACAGAAGATCTATCCCTGCTTCGAACATCAGACGCTGACCGATTTGCTGGAGAACGTCGGCGTTTCCTGGAAATACTACGCACAGAATACGAGCAATCTGTGGACGGCCCCAAACTCGATTCAGCACATCTGCGTACCAGATGCGTCTGTCGGTGGAAAGTGCACAGGTCAAGAGTGGAAAAACGTAGTGAGCGGGTCCTCGAAGATTTTGACAGACATCACTGCCTGCAAACTGGCGCAGGTCAACTGGTCCATTCCCGCCGGCAAGAATTCCGACCACGCCAGCAGCAACAGTGGCGGAGGCCCGTCATGGGTCGCTTCCATCGTCAATGCCATCGGCAGCAATCCCAAATGCCCCAACGGAGAACTCTACTGGCACAATACAGCCATCCTCATCACTTGGGACGATTGGGGTGGATGGTACGATCACGAACCGCCCACTATTCTGGCGAAGCCCCTGGGAGACTACCAGTACGGATTCCGCGTACCGCTCATCGTCGTTTCCGCCTATACCTCAGCGCACTACGTCGACAATAACCGCATGGATTTCGGCAGCATACTACGCTTCGTGGAACAGAACTACGGGATCCAACAGGGCGCTCTGAATTTTGCCGATGCTCGGGCCAGCTCAAACCTCAAAACGTTCTTCAATCTCACCAAGGCGCCGCGCGCGTTCAAAACGATCAAAGCCACGCTCGACGCGAACTATTTCATTCACGATACGCCCTCAACTGCCGATCCTGACGATTACTGATCCTGAAAAAACCGCGACGCAGGTGTGGGACAAGCACAGCACCTGCGTCCACAGCTTATGAGACAATTTCTTCGACCCCGCCCATCATGAATGTAGCCGAGCGTTCGAGCCAGCCATTTCATCCTGCTCATGCTTCGCCCAAAGTTCGCGAGTTCCTGTCCGCGCGTTTCTGCCTTGTCGCATCTCTGGCTCTAATCGCCGTTGTATTCGCGCTCTATAGCCCGGCACTGGAGTTTCAATTCATTCTCGACGATCACCGGTTCACACAGGACCATCGCATTCAGTTCTCCGGCTACGTCTGGGACTACTTTGCCAATTTTGTGTGGGCACAGTCCACGGGAATGCCTCCAAGCTTTTACCGACCGGCATTTCTTTTGTGGATGCGAATCAACTTTCTTTTGTGCGGGCTGTCGCCGTGGGGATGGCACTTTCTCAGCATCGCAAAACACGTAGTTGTCGCTGTCCTTCTCGGATTTCTGGTCTGGACTTTATTGCGCGACCGCATGGCAGCGCTGATCGCCGCGACCCTGTTCGCCTCGCACCCTGCGCACACTGAGTCCGTAGCGTGGGTCACCGTACCCGATCCTTTGATGTCCGCAGCAATGCTCGGATCGTTGCTGCTGTATTTCAGATACGCACGCTGGGACTTCCAAGCGAGAAGTCGAGGTGCACAGAAACGCAAGAAAGAAAAGTACAGTGAGGACGCGAAAACTAGTCGCACTCGCTGGCTGATTGCGTCAGCCGTCTGCGGTCTTATCGCACTTTTTGCCAAGGAGACGGCTATCATTTTGCCCTGCGTGATCTTCGCCGCGGCGCTGGTTCACGTACGCGCCCGCTCCGGAGCCATTCGAGAAAAGGCGAAACTGAGCGAAAGAAGGCCGGGAACGTGGGCCCATATCAAGGCCGCGATTCCCCTTACTCTTCCTTTCGTGTCAGCAACAGTCCTTTACCTGTTGCTCCGCATCACCGCCCTCGAAGGAAAAATCAGCTCCCGGACGCAGCACCTCGCATCGAGAACGGTTTTGCTCTCCTGGCCCGCAACTCTCTGGTTCTATGTGAAAGTTTTGTTCTGGCCGGTGCGATCTCGATCCTTCGCCGATCCCACTCTTGTCGAACACTTCTCAGTGCGTGATGTTTTGCTTCCAGCTTTCGGCGTCCTGAGCGTTAGTGGCATTCTGCTCGCAATCACCATTTGGATCTGGAAGCGGACTCGGCGCGCGCCGGCCCCGGAAGAAGCCGAACGCTTGCAGAGCGCAATGATTCTCGGCACCCTGCTGCTGGTGCTTCCGATCCTCCTAACACTCGACTTGAACGCGCTGAATCCTGACGACTTCCTGCACGGCCGTTATGCCTACCTGCCACTCTGCGGGCTGATGCTGCTCATCGCGACAGTTTGGCATTTGAGTGGAAGGTTGCGGGTTCTATCATTAGTTCTCGCCTGCATAGCAGTTGCTGCGTTTTCTGCTCTGACTGTCCGCCAGGAGAAGCAATGGCGTGATGATCTGACGGTCTTCACGGTCGCGCATGAATTGGCGCCTCACAACCTTCCGGTTGCGCGTAATCTCGCGGACGCCCGCATGCGGCAGGCATTGCTCGTGGACCCTGAAGGCAAGTGCGAGGAAACCATGCCGCTGTTTGAGCAAGTCAGCCGCGACTTTCCCGACGATTGGTTCGCCTGGGCCGCGATGGGCAATTGCTGGGTGCAACGCAACAAGCTCGCCCAAGCGGAGGAAGCCTTTCACCGTGCAGTGGATCTCTCGCACGATCCGAGTACCACGCAAGAATGGCAACGATTGCGCTCGCAATTAGGCCTGCCTCTCTCCGGTCAGAGCACGAAATAAAAAACCCTCCCATTGAGCGGAGAGGGTTCCTGAAATGGTTCGCAGGTATTATGCGCGGACGACGTTCGCCGCTTGGAAGCCCTTGGGGCCTTTCAGCAGATCGAACTCCACGGTCTCCCCCTCGTTCAGGGTCCGGTAGCCGTTCTCTTGGATCGCGGAAAAGTGTACGAACACATCTTCCCCCGTTGAGCGCTGGATAAATCCATATCCCTTCGCCCCGTTGAACCACTTCACTGTACCTTTCTCTCTCACGGAAACCACTCCTTTCACAATCGCGAAGAATTGTTCTGCAGATTTCCCGGATTCCCGCTTCGATCGACCGAAGCCCCCCTCAGAGAAAACTGTCGAACTTTCGGGTTGCGTCTACGACGTGTAGAGGGAATTACTTCCAAAAAGGAAAAGACTCCTCAGTTCCCTGTCGCGGTGAAAAAGCGCTGCGGGAACCACGGAGTCCGACGATTTGGCTCGTTTCCACCACACCCAACAAACGTCAACCACGTACTGGTCTCACCACCGGACCATTCCCCGGTATTGAGCAGAAGATAATAAGCAGGAACAAAAGGTTTCGCAACAAAAATTAGAAAGAATACGTAATATGACCATGGGTCATTTGCTGATAACTTTAACAAAGATTAAGAAATAGCCCGGTAACTACCTTGTGGTACTTAGGTTTATAGCGCTCACGCGGTCCTCTGGTACGATGAATCTTTCCCGTGCCCACTGTTCCCAGCGAAGCCCCGTCGAGGGCACAAACTGCCATGCCCACGCCTGTTTCGCGTCCCCTCGCGCGCAAACCCGGGCTCGTTCTTTCGACAGTGAAGTACCTCACCCGCACCGACGTTCACACATTCGCGTTCTCCGTCGCCGCGAACTCCATCCTCGCCTTCTTTCCGTTTGTCGTGCTGATGATGACGCTCATCCGCCGGGTCTTTCATTCGCCGGTCATGTACGAAGTCGTGCTTCAGTTGTTGCGCGACTACCTGCCAGCCGGACAGGATTTCGTCATTCGCAATCTCAACGCGATGGTGAACTCACGCCAGCGCGTACAACTCGTATCGCTAGTCATCCTGCTCGTAACGTCTTCAGGGGTGTTCTTGCCGCTCGAAGTAGCGCTCAATCGCATTTGGCGCTTCGAGAGTAACCGCTCCTATTTAGGAAACCAGTTAATCTCACTTGGACTCGCGTTTGCCTGTGGTCTGCTGGCGTTGACCTCCATCGCACTCACGGCCGTTCCCGTGGGCTTCATGGAATTCATGTTCGGCAGCCCTGGAACGGGCTTTGTCCGATTTGTGGGATTCATGACAATGAAGGTGTTCGCCATCACCGCCAGCATCGCCATTTTCTTCCTAATCTACTGGCTTCTGCCGAACGGAAAGGTTCCGGCACGGGCAGTGCTTCCCGCAGCACTGATCATGGGGCTACTCACGGAGGCGCTGAAGTATGCCTATATCCAGGCGCTCCCCTGGCTCAATTTTCAGGAAGTGTATGGCCCCTTCGCACTTTCCGTGACTTTGATGTTTTGGGCTTTCCTCTCGGGATTACTGCTGTTGGCAGGCGCCAACCTCTCGGCGCAAGAGCACCTCGGCTATACATCGTAGACCGGCACCTTACTGGCCCGGGGCCGCGTAAGGAGCCGAAGTTCCACCAGTTCAAAGCTTCAGATAACTATCCCGTTATCCCATCAGAAGAGCGGCATGTTCATTGTTCTCAGCGATGTAATATGGTTTTGTACGTACAATAACGTACATGGGAGTGTTCCTGCAGGAACATATATAAAACTTACATAGTATGTTTTCCAGCTACTTACAAGCTATCAAAGTGGGAAAAAACTATTTACATTCCTCAAGAAAGGTGCCCTCGGCGTTCATTTCTTCTCGCCAATTGAAAGCAGTTCGACTTCAAAGATCAGCGTCTCTCCCGGCCCGATATCACCACCGGCGCCCCGATCCCCGTACGCCAGGTTCGCAGGAATGAACAGCTCCCACTTTGATCCCACGGGCATGAGTTGCAACGCCTCGGTCCAGCCTGAAATCACCCCGGTCACAGGGAAAGTCGCTGGCTGGCCCCGCTTATAAGAGCTATCGAACTCCTTGCCATTGATCAGGGTTCCGCGATAGTTCACGGTCACGGTGTCGTTCGTGGTCGGCTTCGGGCCGGTCCCCTCTTTAAGAATCTTGTATTGCAATCCGTCGGGCAGTGCCGTAACTCCGGGCTTCGACTTGTTGCCGGCGAGAAACGCCTCGCCTTGCTTCTGGTTCGCCGCCCCCTCGGTACCCGCTCTCGCCTGTTGCTGTTTATCCACGTCCGTTCTCAGCTGCTGCAGCGCGGCTTTCATCTCGTCTTCTGTAAGTAACGTTTTGCCACTTCCCATCTGATCTCTCAGTCCCCGCGCAATCGTCGCCGGATCGAGGCCGAGCGGCTGGCGCTTCAAACCCATGGCGATGTTCATTCCCAACGCATAGGCTTCCTTTTCCTTCTGCGTTCTTAAAGCAAGCCCGCTTGACGTTCTCGCCGCGGTGGATGGTTTCTTCGCAGCGGCACCGGTGCTCTTCGACTGACCAGACGCGGACTGCGCTGGTTTTGCGGGCTTCGCGGCAGGCGCATCCTGCGCTGGCGCATGGCTCACGAGCATAAACGCAGACACCAGGACTGGAACAAACATTGCCTTCAGTACTTTTTGCATAGACTTGTATTGTCACACTGCGCACGATGATGCGGCAAACGATCGCGCTGAAATGCATTAGCAGAAAAGATTCGGCCTGGGAACGGCAGGCGACGCCGTTGCGGCGCACGCGAGCATTGGTACAACAGCAAAGTAGCCCCGAAACACGGACGCAGCTCTGTTGGTGCTGTTGGACAGTCGTTGAGTAATGTTGAGCGGAGCTTCTGAGATGCTGGACCGTGCCGCCGTGTTGCGCGCGGTGGCGCGCAACAGGTTCCGTCATTGTAGATGTTCGCGCCTCATTACTGAGATACGCGATCGTCATTGAACCGCGACAACGCCCTTCGTTACACCTGATGCTTCATTTTCAACTGCGCCTTGTGGAGAAGGCCTTGGCTCGCATCCATCTCCGGCGATTGTCTATCCGGAGCAGATAGCGGTTGCTCAGGAGGTAGGCGGACCGTGCCGCACCCAGGCGGAACAGCTCTCGTTTACAACGTGGGTAAGCGCTAGGACGCCACCAATACCACATAAATGGGAGTACATGTACGGCGATTTGGCTGGCAGCGAACCAGAAAGCGGAGTACCAGATCGTCGGAACATCAGATGCCGCTCAGCTTTTGGCGGGTTGGCGTCTCTGATGGCCTTTTTACGATGCCCACCAATCTGATTACGTGATCGCGCACGCCAAACTAAGGCATTCAGTGGAGCAGCGAATCGCGTCAGGAAAGCAGCCGAGTGCTGCAGCTTGAAACAGTGTTATCGCCGCGCAAACTGCCGCCGCAGATTTTTTACTTGACGCTATCCCGCTTGAGGGTAAAAGCTCATGTGTTCTCGTTGACCTTCGAGGAGCCCTTCTATGAAATTATTCGCGAGCGTGTTCGCTCTTATTCTGTGTTCAGCCGCCGCAATCGCTCAAACCGACAACATGCCCCTCGCATATCCGAAAGCCAAGACCGTCGATCAGGTGGACGACTATCACGGCGTCAAGGTCGCTGATCCCTACCGCTGGCTCGAAGACACTGATTCTGCTGACACGCACGAATGGATCGAAGCCGAGAACAAGCTGACCTTCAGCTATCTCGATCAGATCCCGTATCGCGCCGCCATTCGTGACCGTATGACCAAGCTCTGGAATTACGAGCGATTCACCGTCCCGGCACAGCAGGGCGGACGGTACTTCTTCGAGCACAACGACGGGCTCCAGAACCAGAACGTTCTTCTCGTCGCCGACTCGCTGAACGCGCAGCCGCGCGTACTGCTCGATCCCAACACTCTGTCGGCGGACGGAACCGTAGCTCTCGCTGGTACAGCCATCACCGACGACGGCAAATTGATGGCCTACGGCACCGCCGCGTCAGGCTCCGATTGGATGGAGTGGCATGTTCGTGACGTGGACACCGGCAAAGATCTTCCTGACCTGCTGAAGTGGGTCAAATTCTCCGGCGCATCCTGGACCAAGGACGGCAAAGGATTTTTCTACAGCCGCTACGACGAACCGAAAGATGCCACTGCCCTACGGGACGCGAACTATTTCCAGAAGCTCTACTATCATCGCGTGGGAACATCGCAGGCGGAAGACAAGCTGATCTACGAACGTCCTGACAACAAGGAACTCGGATTCAGCGGCGCCGTCACGGATGATGGGCACTACCTCGTCGTCAGCGTCTGGCAAGGCACGTCCCCAAAGAACCGCCTCTATTACAAAGACCTCACCAAGCCCGATGCAGAGGTAGTGCGCCTGCTCGATGACTTCGATGCTCAATACAATTTCGTCGATAACGATGGTCCCGTCTTCTGGATCCAAACGGATCTCGAGGCCCCACGTGGTCGCCTGATCGCGATCGATATGCGACATCCCGAGCGCGCCAATTGGAAGACCGTAGTTCCTCAGGGCAAAGACAAGCTGGAAGGATCGGCTACCATCGACAATCGCTTCCTGCTCAGTTACCTGAAGGACGCGAGCACCGAAGTCCGCATCTACGATCTCAAAGGAAAGTTCCTCCGCAATGTGGACCTGCCCGGAATCGGCACAGCCCAGGGCTTCGGAGGCAAGCGCAAAGATAAAGAAACGTTCTATGCGTTTACTAGCTTCATCTCGCCTACCACCATCTATCGCTACGATCCGGAGGCGGGTAAGAGTTCGGTCTTCCGCAAGCCGAAGGTGGATTTCGATGCCTCGCAGTACGAAACCAAGCAGGTCTTCTACAACAGCAAAGATGGCACTCGCGTCCCGATGTTCCTGACGTACAAAAAGGGATTGAAGCTGGATGGGCAGAACCCCACGCTCCTCTACGCTTATGGCGGCTTCGACATCTCACTGACTCCCGCGTTCTCGGTTCCGAACCTTGTTTGGCTCGAGATGGGAGGCATCTACGCTCAGCCCAACCTGCGTGGCGGCGGCGAGTACGGTGAAGACTGGCATTTAGCCGGTACGAAGTCGCACAAGCAAAATGTGTTCGACGACTTCATCGCCGCAGCGGAATGGCTCATCGCGAATAAGTACACCTCGACTCCGAAGCTGGCGATCCGCGGAGCAAGCAATGGTGGATTGCTCATCGGCGCGTGTGTGACGCAACGTCCAGACCTGTTCGGCGCGACCCTGCCGCATGTCGGCGTCATGGACATGTTGCGCTTCCAGAAGTTCACCATCGGTTGGGCGTGGACATCGGATTACGGCTCCTCGGACAACGCCGACGACTTCAAGGATCTCTACGCGTATTCGCCACTGCATAATCTGAAGCCAGGAACGAAATATCCTCCAACCCTGGTCGCAACGGCGGATCATGATGACCGCGTGGTGCCGGGGCACAGTTTTAAGTTCGCTGCCACCATGCAGGCCGATCAGGCCGGATCGGCTCCAGTCCTGATTCGCATTCAAACTAAAGCAGGCCACGGCGCTGGAAAGCCGATCTCAAAGATCATCGAAGAGACGGCAGACGAGTGGGCCTTCGTAGCTCACAACTTGAACATGAATGTGAGCCTGCAGTAGATGATGAAGAAGGAAACCCTTCGATAGAAGCAAAGGTCTATCGACGTCGATTACGGCAGCCATTCCCAGGGACTGCTTCGAGGCCCTGTACAAGGCGTTGCGCAGTCACCAGTAGGTGTGATTCTAGTCACGCATAATGCGCCAGACAGCGGGATTATTGACCTAAAAACCCTTCCTTGCCCGATATGGGAACGCTTTTGGTAACCACTCTTCGGTGGTGTTTGACCCGCCCCATCCGACATGTTATAAATGCCCGTTTTGCGTGGGTTGCCGAAGCCGGAGTCTTTCTTCTCTAGCTTTATTTTCACGGCGAGCTGCAAAGTCATACCCTCACGCAAACCCGACGCGGCCAAGCTCAACACTCCTTAGGTCTTGCGGTGGAAGCGTGTTCGGAATTCCGGAACTCCAGTGTCAGCTAAACCGTGGTTCAGAAATGGAACTCCAGTTCGCAGCAGCGGACACGGCCAACGGAATGCAATACCTAAACACGTTTGTAATCCTTTAAACCGTTCTAATTCGGAGGACTCTTATGCGTACCTGTCTCGCCACTGCTGCGTTCTTCACCCGCCGCATGGCAATGAAAGTTTCTGCCGTAATTGCGCTGCTTACCGTCGGCGCCGCTGCGGCCTTTGCTCAACCTGAAGCTGGTGGAGAAGCTTCGCTCAAGCTTCCCGACCTGTCGCAGGTCAGCTTCTTTAATGGCGCGATTGACGGACACAAACTGCTTCTGATCGGAATTCTATTCTGCCTATTCGGGCTTGGATTCGGCATGACGATATTCATGCGCCTGAAGAACCTGCCCGTTCATCGCTCTATGCGCGAGATCTCGGAACTCATCTACGAAACCTGCAAAACCTATTTGGTAACGCAAGGCAAATTCATCCTGCTCCTGTGGGCTTTCATCGCCGTCATTATTGCGGCCTACTTCGGATGGCTGTCGCCGGTCCCCGGAAAATCAGTTGCCCTGACACTCCCAATCATTCTGGGGTTCAGCCTGGTAGGCATCGCGGGCAGCTATGGTGTGGCCTGGTTCGGCATTCGCGTAAACACGTTTGCCAATTCGCGAACCGCGTTCGCTTCCCTTCCCGGCAAACCCTATCCCGTGTACCAGATTCCGCTTGAGGCCGGCATGAGCATCGGCATGATGCTCATCTCGGTCGAACTGCTGATCATGCTCTTCATCCTGCTCTTCGTCCCCGGAGACTACGCCGGCCCGTGCTTTATCGGATTTGCCATCGGCGAATCCCTGGGCGCGGCCGCACTGCGTATCGCAGGCGGCATTTTCACGAAGATCGCCGACATTGGATCCGACTTGATGAAAATCGTCTTCAAGATCAAGGAAGACGATGCTCGCAATCCCGGCGTCATTGCGGACTGCACGGGCGACAACGCCGGCGATTCGGTTGGACCCTCGGCAGATGGATTTGAGACTTATGGCGTCACCGGCGTGGCTTTGATCACCTTCATTCTGCTGGGAGTAAAAGATCCGACGCTGCAGGTGCAGCTGCTGGTCTGGATTTTCGTGATGCGTGTAATGATGCTGGTCTCGAGTTCGTTGTCGTACTTCCTGAACGGCGCCATCGCGAAGGCCCGCTACGGATCGGCCAATGAAATGAATTTCGAGGCTCCTCTGACCTCGCTGGTCTGGATCACTTCAATCGTCTCCATCGCGCTCACCTATGTCATCTCCTATTTCGTTATTCCCACGCTGGGGACTGACAGCTCGCAATGGTGGAAACTATCGACCATTATTTCCTGCGGCACGCTGGCGGGCGCGTTGATCCCTGAACTCGTGAAGGTCTTCACCTCGACCGAGTCACGCCACGTTAAAGAAGTGGTCACCTCCGCCCAGGAAGGCGGGGCATCGCTGGGAATTCTCTCCGGCTTTGTTGCGGGCAACTTCTCGGGCTACTACCTCGGCCTGGCGATGATGATGCTGATGGCAATCGCCTATTACATGAGCACCATGGGACTTGCCATAGCGGCAGGGATGCTGGCCCCCGCGGTGTTCGCATTCGGGCTCGTCGCATTCGGGTTCCTGGGCATGGGCCCCGTGACGATCGCAGTCGACTCATATGGTCCGGTTACCGATAATGCGCAATCCGTTTACGAACTGTCCCTCATCGAGGCAATTCCCAACGTGCAGTCCGAGATCCAGAAGGACTTCAACCTCACCGTCGACTTCGATCGAGCCAAGCACCTGCTCGAAGCCAATGACGGTGCGGGCAACACGTTCAAGGCGACGGCCAAGCCGGTGCTGATCGGCACCGCGGTCGTCGGCGCAACCACGATGATTTTTTCCATCATTATGGCGCTCACCAACGGGCTGACCAGCAACGTTGAGAGCCTGTCCCTACTGTACGCACCTTTCTTTCTGGGACTGATCACCGGTGGCGCGATGATTTACTGGTTCACCGGCGCATCCACACAAGCGGTGACCACGGGCGCGTACCGCGCCGTCGAGTTCATTAAGGCCAATATCAAACTCGAAGGCGTCGAAAAGGCCTCCGTGGCCGACAGCAAGAAGGTCGTAGCCATCTGCACCAAGTACGCGCAGAAGGGCATGTTGAACATCTTCATTGCGGTGTTCTTCGGTACGCTGGCCTTCGCCTTCATGGATCCGTTCTTCTTCGTGGGCTACCTGATATCCATCGCGGTCTTCGGACTCTACCAGGCGATCTTCATGGCCAATGCGGGAGCCGCTTGGGACAACGCCAAGAAGATCGTAGAGGTGGAGATGAAGCAGAAAGGCACGCCGCTGCACGATGCAACAGTCATCGGTGACACAGTGGGCGATCCGTTCAAGGACACGTCGTCGGTGGCGCTCAATCCGGTGATCAAGTTCACGACGCTGTTCGGTCTACTGGCGGTGGAACTGGCTGTGAAACTGGCAACGGACCAAGGCACGGGACTCACCCGAGCATTGGCCCTGGTGTTCTTCATTGTTTCGTTCACGTTCGTTTACCGGTCTTTCTACGGAATGCGCATCAAGCAGGGCGCAGAGTAGACGCGACCAAAAAACACAAGCGCCATCCGGTAATCCGGATGGCGTTCTTTTTTCCTCACTGGGGAGACGAGAGTCAGGCGCTCAATGCAGAATAGGACCTGAGCTCGCGAAAGCTCGGGGCTGCAATCAAAACGACTGCTTCATCTTTGATCTGACGCTTTTCGCGAGCTTCTCGATCTGTTCGGCTTTCTTGATCGCATCGAGCGAGACCACTCCCTGCTCGCTCTTCTGCAGATAGTCTTTCAGTTCCTGGGTAAGCTCCGACATTTTTTCCATGTCGCGACGCAATTCCACCTGTCGCTGCTGATTCGCAGCTAACGCCTGCTGCCGTTGTACTGCGTCCCCCTCGTACACGGGCACGCTACCCATCCCTTGGCTTTGCGAAACAGCGGGTGGAAGGTGAATCTGCTGTGCGGAGGCCACCCCAGTGGCTGCCAGCAATAGGCAAAAAGTAACGAGCACCGAACTTACGTTTGGCATGATGAACCCCTTTTCGATCCCGATCTCTCGCCGAAGGCGAGCCCCAAAACGTGACCGGAATTATGGCCCTAATTCAAGACCCAGACAATAGGGTTCTTTGACAGCATTTGTAACTTCTTCGTAAACGGTTACGGCCACCAGAAACCCGCGCACTGGTGGGGTCCCAACAGCAAAGGGGTAGCACTAAACGAAGCGGCAAAAGAATAGATGCAGGTCGAAGAGATAATCCGAGGGGCGTTGTAACGNTGTTGTCATTCCGAGTGCAGAGCGAGGAATTCCCGGGAGCAGTNCTAGTTAGGCCCCTTCATCTTATCCTTCACGCTCTTGGCGAGCTTCTCGATCTGCTCGGCCTTTTTGATGACATCGAGCGACAGAACGTTTTCGTTGGACTTATCCACGTATTCTTTCAGCTCGACCGAGAGCTTCAGCAGCTTATCGGTGTCGGTCTTCAATGCGGCGACGCGTTCCTTCGCAGCCTTCTTCTCCATCTCATGAGTGATGCGTTCGCGCATTTCGTCGGCATCATCCGCTGGCGGATTCACGTCATGCCCCGGCGAAGGAATTTGCCCGCTCTGACTACTTTGCGGGAAACATGGTATAGCTAGCAGGAAAAGCAACAGAATCGACACATGAAGTCGAGATCGCACCGGAGCCTCACGACGAGCGAATGTGTACTGCTCTGCGAAATTATACGTCCAGCACTTCCGAGAGAGAGCAGCGGCCTCTAGACGCAAAAAGGCCAGAGTCCGCAGACTCTGGCCTTTTCCTGCAAAACTACCCGTGTGGGAATAGCCGCCTTCGGCTGTCCAGTCAAGCGGCGCTCGACGGCGCCGTCGAACCTTACAGCGCGCTCATGTTGGCCAGGAACTCGCTGTTCCCTCGCGTCTTACTCAGCTTATCAATCAGCAACTCCATCGCTTCGACCGGGGATAGCGGGTTCAGCACCTTGCGCAGAACCCAGATTCGCGACAGGTCCTCTTTCGGAATGAGCAGTTCTTCCTTTCGTGTACCGGAACGCTGGATGTCGATCGCCGGGAACACGCGCTTGTCCACTAGCTTGCGCTCCAGAATGATTTCGCTGTTGCCCGTACCTTTGAATTCTTCAAAGATCACGTCGTCCATGCGCGAGCCAGTGTCGATCAGCGCCGTCGCAATGATCGTCAGCGAACCGCCTTCTTCAATATTGCGGGCTGATCCAAAGAATCGCTTCGGACGCTGCAACGCGTTCGAATCCACGCCGCCGGAGAGCACTTTGCCCGAGGGCGGAACGATCGTGTTATATGCGCGGGCGAGACGCGTAATCGAGTCGAGCAGGATCACCACGTCGCGCTTGTGCTCCACGAGGCGCTTCGCCTTTTCGATCACCATCTCGGCGACCTGGACGTGACGCGCCGCAGGCTCGTCGAACGTGGACGAGATCACTTCGCCTTTGACCGATCGCTGCATGTCCGTAACTTCTTCCGGACGTTCGTCGATCAGCAGCACCATCAAAACAACTTCCGGATGATTCGTCGTAATCGAGTTCGCCACATTCTGCAGCAACATCGTCTTGCCGGCACGCGGCGGAGATACGATCAAGCCGCGCTGCCCCTTTCCAAGAGGCGTGAGCAAGTCCATCACGCGGGCGCTCGCGTTGTCGCGAGTCGTTTCCAGCTTGATCCGCTCCTGCGGATACAGTGGCGTCAGGTTGTCAAACAGGATCTTGTTACGGGCTTCGTCCGGAGACTCGAAGTTAACGGCTTCAATCTTTACCAGCGCAAAGTATTTCTCACCCTCGTGCGGAGGGCGCACCTGTCCGCTGATGGTGTCGCCGGTCTTGAGGTCAAACTTGCGGATCTGGGACGGAGAAACGTAGATGTCGTCAGGGCCCGGGAGGTAATTGTAGTCGGGCGAGCGGAGGAAGCCGTAGCCGTCGGGCAAAATTTCGAGCACGCCTTCAGCAAAGATGTGGCCTTCTTTTTCGCTCTGCGCCTGCAGGATTTTAAAGATGAGGTCCTGTTTGCGCATCCCGCTGGCACCGGGCAGATCCAAGGTCCTTGCGATCTTGGTTAGCTCAGTGATGTTCTTTTCTTTCAGTTCTGCAATGGTCATGATTCACCTGAACCCGTGCACTAGTGTGTAACCGATAGTGTCAACGGGAGATTTTCAAAAGGAGGGGACTCAGGAAAGACTTATCTCAACGCCGGGCAGGAAAGGCGGGACTGGGTTAAGCAGCCCGCCGTTGTGCTTCGGCTACATTCTCTGGTTCCGATAGAACTTCTTGCCGCTCCGAGTCAGCGATGCGGTCCAATACTCCATTCATCGTTTCCTGGATTCGGGTACTGGGCCGATGGAACTTCCGCGTGGCCTTGGAGGCAAGCTGGCAAAGCATATAACGGTTCCGCAAAGTTTGTAAAGCGTCAAACACACGATCAGAGCGCATGTGCCTTCGATCTCCTTACTTTATGATTGTGGCCTTTCCGCCTTCTTCCTTCGCCACGGGAGGGTGACCGGAAACCCCATTTCCGACCTAAGTCACTTATTCCGAGTAGGTTGTAAAGGATTAAGCGTAAAACTCACTCTTGTGAATAGATGCGGGACCCGGTACCTAAGATGCTTGATTTTGCGGGTTAAGCTTCTGACGCAGGCCGTTCTAAGTCGCCGCGAAAAGCTTCCGGCTGTCCCGGGAACACGCTAATCTATCCGCAACCTAACCTGCGGTCAAGCATTTATTTGTAAACTGGGCTGCATACCTCCACAAAGCCTTACCATTTTGGTTCAAACCACTGAGGTAAAAGGCTTTAGTAGAATGACCAAACGTGCGCTTCGGCGGCGGATTAGTCTTTTAAACTGGATGCGGACCGCGCAAACGGTGCGGCAGAATGAGCGCCCGGCGCCAACGGGCAAATTACCAGANCGGCTAAGCTGCGCAGCATCGCGAGAAAAGCTGCTGCAGTTCCTCACCTTCCTTATGGATAGCATGGCCTTCGAGGACATCGATCAATGACTGGGATCCGCATCGACGCATGGCTTTGGGCAGCTCGATTCTTTAAGACCCGCACCCTCGCCAAGAAGGCCTGTGACCTCCACCGAATCGTGTCAAACGGCCAGATCGCCAAGGCCGCCCGGGAGGTCCGCGTAGCAGACATGCTGCGCATCTCGAATGATGGGGGCGACTTCGAGATTGAGGTCCTCGGTCTTACCGATGTGCGAGGCCCCGCTGCCGAAGCTCAGAAGCTCTATCGCGAAACCGATGCCAGCAAAGAAGCCAGAGCCAAAGCCGCAGCCGAACGCCGCGCGGCCCGAGAATGGGAGGTCCTTCCTCCGACGAGGCCGTCTAAACGCGACCGCCGCAGAATCATTCAATTCAGAGGACGAGGGTAGAACCTCCCCCTGTAAATCGGCCTTTGTCTATATTCCTTGACACGTATATGCCTTATAGAGTATATAAAAGAGGTGGAATCTGCCTTTGAAATTATTGCTGAGCCGAATCGCCGCGCAATCCTGAGCCTGCTGGTCTCGTCACAACAGTCGGTGGGAGAGATCGAGCGTCAACTTCGAATGCCGCAGCCGACTGTGTCCAAGCACTTGCGAGTGCTGCGCGACGCTGGTTTCGTGGAATCTACCGTGGACGCACAGCGCCGTCTCTACAGGCTGAAACCTGAACCGTTTCAGCAGATGGATGCGTGGCTTGCTCAGTTCCGCCGCTTCTGGTCCGCTCACGTCGATGCTCTCGAGCGTTACATGGACCGCATGGACCAACCAACACCAACAAAGACGAAAACACATCAAAGCCGCCCCGGCCCACACAGCCGGCGCAACAAAGGAGAAATGAAGTGAAGATTAAAGTGACCACCGTTTACGTCGATGACCAGGAGAAAGCTCTGCATTTCTATACCGAAGTGCTCGGCTTCGTGAAGAAGACCGATTTCAGTCAGGGTCCATATCGCTGGCTGACCGTCGCGTCACCCGAAGATCCGGACGGCACGGAGTTGCAACTCTCGCTAAACAACAACCCGCCAGCCAAAGCCTACCAGCAGGCAATCTTTCAACAAGGCCAGCCCGCAGCCATGTTCTACACCGACAATTTGCAGGGCGATTACGAGCGCATGAAAGCGCGCGGCGCGAACTTCACCATGCCGCCAAAAGATGTCACGGCCTCCAAGATCGCGATGCTGAACGACACCTGCGGCAATCTCATCCAGATCACCCAGTTGATGCGCTGGTAGGCAGGGAGCAGCCTGTTCGGCGTCCCTGAACCCATTCAGCGAAGGAAGGAGAAGATAAATGGCCGCTCGCGATCAGTATGCACCAGGTCCCGCCAACATGGCGCATGTACAAAAGCACGGAGACAAGTGGACGCTGATTCTCGTGAAAGAGCTGCGCCACCCGCCGGAAAAAGTCTGGCAGGCAATCACCGACCCGGCGCATCTCCGCGAGTGGGCTCCCTTCGACGCCGATGGCACCCTCGGCGCGGCTGGAATGACGGTGAAGCTCACGACTGTGGGAGCGCCGGGTCCGCATGTTTCCGAAACAACTGTGACACGAGCCGATGCTCCCCATCTGCTCGAGTACACCTGGGGGGACTTCGATATGCGGTGGCAACTCGAAGCCGAAGGTGGCGGCACGCGCCTGACGCTGTGGACCAATATCGGCCGCCCCTTCATCGCAATGGGTGCTGCCGGATGGCACATCTGTCTCGATGTTCTGGATCACCTTCTCAGCGGAACTCCGATCGGACGGCTGGTCGGACCCGACGCCGTGAAGTTCGGCGGCTGGCAGCGATTAAACGCGGAGTACGCCAAACAGTTCGGGATTGTATCGCCCAACTGGCCACCAATGCGGATCAAAGAGGGTGAATCCATCTGACAAAGGAGCTCGACATGAAAGCGGTTAAAGCAAAAAGAGAGTTGTCCCGGGCATCGGATGCGGGGGTGTGGCGCGGCGACAGGGNTCGCGTCTATGCTGAACGTTGGAGATGTCGATGAAGAAACCGACGACGGTGGGATCTGCCTCTGCCATCCTGGATGCGCGAATCAACGAACTGGGCGATTGGCGCGGGAAGATGCTCGCGAAAGTGCGGGAGATTATCCACGCCGCAGACCCGGAGATTGTCGAAGAGTGGAAGTGGGCCAAGGCGACATCGCCGGGGACTCCAGTCTTTTCCCACGGAGGCATCGTCTGCACCGCAGAGACGTACAAGAGCGTGGTAAAGATGACATTCGCCAAGGGAGCTTCGTTGAAGGACCCTAAAGGTTTATTTAACTCGAGCCTCGAGGGGAATGTGCGGCGCGCCATTGACATCCACGAAGGCGACAAGATTAACGAAGCGGCGTTGAAAGATCTCATCCGCGCCGCCGTGGCGCTCAATCTTAAGGGCAAGAAGTAGCCAAGCCACGATCACTCGCGCTTACAAATTCCGATTCTGATCGACTGCTCAGGCCCTCGTAGTGCGGCCACTACACTCGTCTGTGACTCAAATCACAGCCAATTGCAGCCCTCGCCGATATCGTTGAAGAGAACCACTTTATAGATTGTGAGGCCTTCATAGATGGGCACGACTGTTCCGACGACCACCACCCGTATCCTTGACCCCAAATTAGAACACAAGATCATGAGCGCGGAGACTGCTGCGAGCCTGATTCAGTCTGGCGATCAGATTGGAATGAGCGGGTTCACCGGCTCCGGCTATCCCAAGGCCGTGCCGCTGCAACTGGCGCACCGTATCGCTGACGCGCACTTCCGTGGAGACAAGTTCCAGGTCAGCGTCTTCACCGGAGCCTCGACCGGGCCCGAACTCGATGGCGCGCTCGCCATGGCCGGCGGCATCCATCTGCGGCTTCCGTATCAGTCCGATCCCGAGACCCGCAAGCGCATCAACGCCGGCGAGATGGACTACATGGATATTCACCTCAGCCACGTAGCGCAGTTTGTAGAGTACGGATTTCTCGGCAAGCTGGACGTCGCGCTGATTGAAGTTACGGCCATTCTCGAGGATGGCCGAGTCATACCAAGCTCCTCGCTCGGCAACAACAAGACATGGATCGATTGCGCCGAGCACGTGATCCTCGAAGTGAACTCGTGGCAGCCTGCGGCGCTCGAAGGCATGCACGATATTTATTACGGCCTCGAGCCTCCACCGAATCGCAAACCGATTCCGCTCCTGAAAACCGGCCAACGCATCGGCACGCCGTATCTCAAAATTCCCGCCGACAAGATTGTCGGCATTGTGCTCACGGACTCGCCGGATCGCAACAGTCCGTTCAAGGCTCCGGATGAAACCTCGAAGCGCATTGCCGGACACATCCTCGAATTCCTCAGTTGGGAAGTGAAGAAGGGCCGCATGCCGCAGAACCTGCTGCCCCTGCAGTCGGGCGTCGGCAACATTGCAAACGCAGTTCTGTTCGGACTGGAGGAGGGTCCATTCGAAGGGCTGACCTCTTATACCGAAGTCATTCAGGACGGCATGATCCGGCTGCTCAAGTCTGGCAAGCTGATCTCAGCGTCGGCCACCGCGTTCTCGCTGAGTCCCGCCATGCTCGACGAAGTGAATGCCGATATGAAGAGCTATCGCGAGCGCATCGTTCTTCGCCCGCAGGACATCTCGAATAACCCTGGCGTCATCCGCCGGCTCGGCGTGATCGCGATGAACGGCATGATCGAAGCTGACATCTACGGCAACGTGAATTCAACGCATGTGATGGGATCGCGCATCCAGAACGGGATCGGAGGCTCGGGGGACTTCGCGCGCAACGGATATTTATCGATCTTCATGGCTCCATCATCGGCGAAGAAGGGCTCAATCTCGACGATCGTTCCGATGGTCTCGCATGTCGATCACACTGAGCATGATGTGCAGGTATTAGTGACCGAACAAGGCCTTGCCGACCTGCGCGGGCTGTCGCCGAAAGAGCGCGCGAAGTTGGTCATCGAGAAATGCGCCTCGCCCGAATACAAGCCGCTGCTGAAAGATTACCTCTCACGCGCAGAGCAACTCTCGTATGGCAAGCACACGCCGCATCTGCTGAGCGAATCTCTGGGATGGCATAACCGCTATCTGCGCAGCGGAAGAATGCTGCCGGGAGAAGAGGGGTAGGGTAAAGTTTGAAAGTTTCAAGGTTGCAAGGTTACGTCTGGCGATCGGGCGGATTAACTTTGAACGTGGGAACCTTGAAACCTTCTCACTTGCAACTTGCCTTATCTTGGCCAGAGCCATCCGAAGGTTCCGGCCGTCAACAGTGCGTACACCAACCCGTCCATCGCTTCCTTGATAACGAAGCTCCAGGGTTGCCCGCGCCAGATTCCGTTGCTGATCGTCCCCAGCCCGTAGGCCAGAAATGCGGCGGTCCCCACCACTCGAAAGACAGACAGGTAATATGTCCCGGCGGGAACTGTGTGCGCCGTGAGATACGCCACAAAGAATGAAATCACCAGCAGATAGCCAAACCACTGGCCCAGGAACTTCGGCATCACGGGAGGCCCGCTGGGAAAAATGGTCATCATCCCAACCGGGCCCTGATTGTATTTTTCGACAACCGCCGACGACTTCATCTCCTTGTGATTCGTGAATGGGAACATGTAAAGCCCGCGAGGGAGGCTGGCAGCACGGAGGCCCGTCAGCACCTTGTCTTCATCGGGCAGTTTCTTATAATCGCCGCGGTGATAGGGCAGCACCATGTGCATGATTGAACTGGCAATGAACACAATGACCGCCGACAGAACAATCGGCAGCCACAGAGCGGAGAGTGGCGGCATCGAACCTCCTTCGGAGTTCTATTCGAATTAATGTCGGGAGGCTACCTTGAACCGTGCAAGAGGTCAAGCCTGCGGCGATCTAACGGGGAATGGACCATGGTCGCGGCGCGGATCTGTGTGAATCGGCGTCGATCCGTGGCCTGGGTTTCGGTGATTGCATCTAAGACAACGATGACAGCCGAAGGAAATCCGATGCGCATGCAGGTTGCTCCGACCGAAGGTAGAACGCACGACTCCGCTGGGCTTGGCGACTGGCTCGCACAATTGGTCGGGCGGCAGGGCAGCGACCTGCTCCTCATTCCTGAGGCGCCTCCGACAATCCGCGTAGAAGGCCTGCTCTCCGCCATCGGGGACGATCCGCTCACTGGAGATCAGATCGAGGGTGCCGTGATTCCCGCACTCGCGGCTCATGCACGCGAACACTACGAGAGAGAGGGGATCGCTGATTCCTCGTACCGGGTGGAAGGCCTGGGCCGGTTTCGGATCAACCTGCATCGGGAGCGGGGACGCGCGGCCGCCACCGTCCGGGCACTGCCTTCCAAGGTGCCGTCATTGGACGAACTGCATTTGCCTGCTGGAGTCGCTGCGCTCGCAAGTGTGCAGCGCGGATTGGTCATCATCGGAGGCGCTACGGGTTCCGGAAAGACTACGACTCTGGCTGCACTCGTGAATGCTATCAATCAACGGGACGCTCGACACATCGTCACCATTGAAGATCCGATCGAGTACGAGCACGAGCACAACTCCAGCCTGATCGAGCAGGTGGAGATCGGAATCGATGCGCCCGACTTCCCTACCGCTCTGCGCGCCGCCATGCGGCAGGCGCCCGATGTCATCGTGGTCGGCGAGATGCGCGATCCGGAAACGGCGCGCATTGCGCTGTCCGCTGCAGAAACAGGTCACCTGGTGTTCACGACTCTGCACACGACGGACGCGGCATCAACCGTCTCGCGGATCGCTGATTCTTTCCCGCTCGAGCGCCAGCACACGGTGCGCGCGGAAATGGCCATGGCACTCGCAGCCATGCTGACGCAAACTCTTATCCCGCGTCGCAGTGGAGGCCGAGTTCCGGCGGCCGAACTGCTGATGGTGGGCTACGGCGCACGCCAGCACATCCGTAAGAATGCTCTGCAGCACCTGCATCAGGAGATCACAATTACTCGGAAGCACGGTTCGTTCACGATGGAGGAATCGCTGGCCCAACTCGTGTTTCAGCAGGAACTCACGCGAGAAGACGCCATGACCCGCGCGCTGCATGCAGACGATCTGGACACGCTCTTGCAGGCGAAGGGATTCTGATCGGCTAAACGGGAAACGCGGACCATCACGGCCCAAGACTCCAATTCGAAGGTTAACCCGTGAGAATCCGCGCAATCCGTGGTCGAGAATTCAACTCACCACGCCGTCAAGTTCGCCTGATCGAGCCACACGTTATAAGGAATGGGCGGCTGCGCCAAGTCCATCTGGAACGCAGCGTCGATCTCTTCCAGCGTCCAGTCGGGCTGATCGCTGTAGTAAGTATCGACGTTGTAGGTCTGATCATTCACCTGCAGGCTGATGTAGTGCACCTGATTGCCCACGCGTTCGAACTGCCATACAAGATGATTCCAGGTGTTGCCCGGGAAGGGATTGCAGGGCACGTTCGATTCGCGCCATAGCCCGGCCTCGTCGTCCCAGATATCCCACATGCCCGGAGTCTCGCCTTTGAAATTGCACTCCGACCCCCATACCCAGCGAACTCCGCCAAAGGTCTGGTTGACATCGAACTCAAGAGCCTGCGGAGCGTCAGGGTTATCAATATAGAAGTAGAGGTCATAGGTGAAATGGCTCACATTGTTTCCTCCGGCGAGCGCGTTGAAATACAGCTCATTGGAATACCCGTTCGGACCACCCATCGTAAACTTGGCGGATTTGCCATCCATCGCCGGCGACGACTGTCCTTCGGTCATCGTCGAATCTGGTGGGTTCGGATTTCCAGATGCGCAGACCTGTCCGTCACGCCCTGATCCTGCAGCGTAATCGGCCGCGCAGGACTGCCATCCCGGCATATTTTGAATCCCGCTGATGGGCGTTGTTTGTGCCTGGGATGTGACATTCACATTGAGGATCGTCGACGAGATGAATCCCTGATTATCTTCCGCCATCACCTCGACGGTGTGCTGTCCCGGCGCGACAAACAGCTGCGTGTCGATGGAAGTGGTGAAGGTGAAATACACCGCCAACTGATCTACGTACACACGCATGAAGAAGATCGGGTTCTTAGGTGTCGCCGTCGCGGCCACGTGCATAGGTGATGTCACGCTGGCCTGATCTACCGGATCGGCGACAGTGAGCGGGAAGTTATTCGAGCCATTCGCATAAGGTGGCGCACATGTCGACTGCGGCGGATCGCAAGCAGGCGGTGCCGGCAGTTGGCTGGTCTGAGGAGCCCATGTGATTGGAACCGCAGGAGTGGACGGATAGGAGGGCTGTGCTGGCGGCACCGCGGATGTGGCAGTTTTCGAATTGCTGGAACCACAGCCAACAAAGGTCAGAGCCAGAAATATGAGGAAGAGAAGTTCTATTGACGATAAACGGATACCACGGATACCGAGGAACGACCGCATCTACAAGCCTCCAAAACACAGGTTCGCCTCACGCGGGAATCCTAGGTCGGAGCGGCGAGCCATTCAGTCGCTACAAAGCGGAGGCTTTCAAAATATGCAAGGGTGCGCATCTTTTGGGCAATACAGACAGACCCGTAAGGGGCGGGACCGTTGTCCTTACGCCCAGTAAGTACGATCTAAACTTCGATATTGGATTGCCTCAGCAATGTGCTTCGGCTCGAGATTCGCCGCGTTCTCAAGGTCGGCGACGGTGCGCGCTACTTTGAGGATGCGATCGTGCGCGCGCGCGCTCAATCCCTGCTGCGTCATGGCTCGTTCAAGAAGCCGTTCGCAGTCCGCCGAGAGTTCGCAATGGCTGCGAATGTGCCGCGAAGACATTTGCGCGTTGCAATAGAGCTTTTGTTTGGAGGATGAGAAGCGTTCGAGTTGCTTCTGTCGAGCCCGGATTACCCTGTCGCGAATCGTAGCGGATGATTCAGGCTCACTCACCGAGCGCATCTCTTTGTAGTTCACGGCCGGAACATCGATATGAATGTCAATGCGATCCATCAAAGGCCCCGAGATCTTCGAGATATAGCGTTGAATCATCGGCGGCGTACACTGGCACTCCCGCGTGCGGTCGTTGTGGAATCCACATGGGCACGGATTCATCGCGGCTGCCAGCATAAATCGCGCTGGAAACGTCAAAGACATGGAAGCGCGTGCGATGCTGACCGTACCATCCTCAAGAGGCTGGCGCAGGACCTCTAGAACGTTTCTCGGAAACTCGGGCAGTTCGTCCAGAAACAGCAAGCCATTATGCGCGAGCGATACTTCTCCGGGACGCGGGATTACTCCGCCCCCGATCAAGCCGGCGTCGGAAATCGTATGGTGTGGCGAGCGGTACGGCCGCACCCCGACCAGACCCGTTCCCTGATCGAGCACGCCCGCGACGCTGTGAATCTTGGTTGTCTCCAGCGCCTCCTCGAACGTAAACGGCGGCAGAATGGTCGGCATGCGCTTCGCGAGCATGGTTTTGCCCGAACCCGGGGGCCCGATCATGAGAATGTTGTGTCCTCCCGCGCATGCAATCTCAATAGCACGCTTCGCCGTCTGCTGTCCGCGAACATCTTTGAAATCGACAAAGAACTGCTGCGACTCGCGCAATAAGGAGTCCCCATCGGCCTTCATGGGCGCAATTCCATTTCCCGAGTTCACAAAATGGATAACATCCAGCAACGACTTCACGGGATACACATCCACTCCGCCCACCATCGCCGCTTCTTTCGCGTTCGCCTCCGGTACGACCATGCGTGAAATCTTCCGGCCTCGCGCCTCGATCGCGATGGGCAGAGCGCCCCGCACTCCGCGCACTCCTCCGTCCAGTGACAACTCTCCCACGAATAGGCAGTCGCCGATTTCCTTTTTCGTGAGCCCGCCATAGGCTCCCACAATACCCAGCGCCATTGGCAGATCGAATCCTGAACCTTCCTTCTTTATATCCGCCGGAGCCAGATTGATGGTGATGTGCGTGGGAGGGATGTCGTACCCGCAATTCTTCAGCGCGGCACGCACACGGTCGCGGCTCTCCCGCACAGCAGCGTCGGGCAGCCCAACCGTATGGAAATGATCCTGGTCGCACTTGATTCCGGAGCAATCGACTTCCACCTGAATGATGTTGGCGTCGATGCCATACACTGCCGCGCTGAGCGTCTTATAGAGCATGGGTTCCAGTAACTTGAAGTGGCATATCGGGGAGCGATCGATCAGAAACACCGGCACCCACTGGATGCCTGCTCTGCAGAAGCGCCAGATACCAAGTTACGGACATCGGAAACGCGTCGGCTGTGACGGCTGTCACCGAGAGCGATGGAATGTTGGTTCTGTACCAATATGGGAAAGCGCTCGTCCATTCGTAATCGATATGCATGACGCGCGAGGTCAGTGTCCTCCCGTGTTCCAACGTGTACCAAGTCGGCAACAATCTTGTTGTTTCAGCCGATTGCAAACAATTAGGATGGCTTGCATTCAACATCCGTGCATACGATGACTCCGGACCCCAACCCGCCCTCGCGTCACTCTGTACCCCAAGGACACCTCGAACGCGAGGAATCTCAGCTGTGGCGGTGGGCCCTCGGTTTCATGGTTCTTCTCGCAGTTGCCCTGACGGCTTTGCTATGGGAGCGCATGGAAAGCATTTCCTACTCTCTGCGTGCGATCCCAATCGGAGTGCTTGCGCTGTCGGTTCTTTTCGCAGTCTATGCAGCTGGAAGGAAGCGCGAAGTCAGCGAGCTGAAGAGCGTTCTTCGGGGGCTTCAGGAGCACGTTGGGGCCGCCCCGTCTGAAGAACAACTGGATCAGCTCAGTCAGGTGATCATGCGCTCGCAGCGGAATTTCAAGGAGCTAATCGACTCCTTTGATGACCCTGCCTGCGCCCTTTCGCTGGACGGCACTCTTCGAACCGTCAACAAACGAGTCTCCCAGCTCGCAGGGCGCTCCTACTCCGACCTGGTCGGGCGCAAGATTTACGAACTTGTCGAAGAACCGCCGCGCGAAGAGATGGAGCGCAGCCTCGGGCGCTTTCTCGAAAAAAAGCGCTGGGCCGGAACCGTTCTCATTCGCCTGAAAAACAGCTCCCGCCCCCTGTACTTCGATTGTGTTATCAACGGCATCATCAAAGGCGGCGAAGTTGTGGGTGCGAGCGTTCTCGGCCGCGACATCACCGAACAACGCGAGAAGGAGCTTCGTTTCACCGAGCTCTTCGAAACGCTGCAAGAAGGGGTGTACTTCAGCACACCAGACGGCCAGCTGCTCGACGCGAATCCGGCGCTAGTCACCATGCTTGGATATGAAGAAAAGCGAGATCTGCTGGCAGTCGATCCCTCTGCGCTGAATGTCGATCCCGGCAAGCCGGTGCTCGGGCGCGCGCTCGACGATCGAGGCGGCCTGAGAACCCGCGAGATCCGCCTGCGCCGCAAGGACGGATCTGTAGCCACCTTCCTGGATTCTTCCCGCGCGGTTTGGGACGCTTCCGGCAACATCATCCGCTACCAAGGCACATTGGTCGATATCACCGAAAAGCTAAGCATGGAGCGGCAGATCGCGGAGCAGGAAGAATTCCGCCGCCGGCTTCTGGAAAGCTTTCCGGACTTGATCCTGGTGGTTGATCTTAACGAGCGCTACACCTTCGTCAGTTCGCGTGCCCGGGATATCTTGGGATACGAACAGCAGGACATGATCGGGAAGAAGATCAGCGATCTCGAGGATCATTCGCCCGAACTCGCGTCCCTGTATCACGGCGTGGTCTCGGGGCAAGAGGCACTCGGTTCCGCCGAGTACAGCGCCCGACACCGCGACGGAAGCTGGCGCACCATGCGTGCCTCCGGCAGCCAACTGGTCGATGCCGAGGGCAAGATTAATGGCGTCATCATCTCGGTGCGGGACATCACCATCGAGCGAAAGCTGGAACAGCAAGTGGTGCAGAGCGAACGCCTAGCCGCCATGGGAGCGATGATCGGCGGCGTAGCCCATGAGCTGAACAACCCGCTGACGAGCATCATGGGCGTAAGCGACCTGCTTCAAGACACAGAGACGAACGAAGTCGCGCGCAAGCAACTGGCGATGCTGCAGCAGCAGGCGCGTCGGGCCGCCGAAATCGTGCAAAACCTCACGTACTTCGCGCGGCCACCCGCTCCAGGAAAGACAAGAATCAATCTCACAGAGGTGGTCGAGCGCACGCTCAACCTGCACGCGTATTCGCTACGCAAGAACAACATCACGGTCGACTTCCTGAAGGAACCAGGGATGCCGTACGCACTCGGGGATCCCCATCAGTTGATGCAGGTATTTTTGAATCTCGTGCTGAATGCAGAACAGGCGATACGGGAAGTGCGCGATAGAGGAACTCTCCGCATCCGCCTGGGACGAGCCGACAATAGTGTATGGGTGAGCTTCCACGATGATGGCCCGGGTATCCCGAAGGAGAATCTGCCCAGCATCTTCGATCCGTTCTACACGACGAAGCGGCCCGGACGCGGAACGGGACTGGGCCTGAGCATTTGCAAGTCAGTTTTGAAAGAACACCGCGGAAGCGTGGAAGCCGCGAACTCCCCGGATGGGGGATCGGTGTTCACCATAACTCTTCCAATCGCGTGAGAGGTTCAAAGGGTTTCTGTGAACTCCCTGTGTTCCCGATGCTGAGATCTGCCCTTAGCGCTCGACGGCCATGGCGACGGCGTTGCCTCCGCCGAGGCAGAGAGCGGCAATCCCGCGCTTCACATCCCGCCGGATCATCTCGTAGATCAATGTGACCAGCACGCGAGCGCCGCTGGCTCCGATGGGATGTCCAATGGCAACAGCCCCGCCATTCACATTGACCTTATCCGGATTGAGCCCGAGCTCACGCATGACGCCGAGCGCCTGCACCGAGAACGCCTCATTCAATTCGTAAAGATCAACGTCCGCATTCTTCCAGCCGGTCTTCTCCCAAATCTGCCGGACGGCTCCGACGGGCGCCATCATCACCCATTTGGGTTCTACGCCGCTTGTGGCCTGGGCTACGATCCGGACCAGGGGCTTGACGCCGAGTTCCTGTGCGCGCTTCGCGCTCGTCACGACGACGGCCGCAGCTCCGTCGTTTACTCCCGGCGCATTCCCCGCGGTCACCGTTCCATCTTTCTTGAACGCCGGCTTCAGAGCACGCAAGGTCTCGATGGTCGTGTCTTCACGTGGGCTTTCGTCTTTATCGAAGATGGTGGGAGGCGAGCCCTTCTTCTTCGCCGGGATCTCGACGGGCACGACTTGCGATTTGAACCGGCACTCTTTAATGGCCGACACGGCCTTGCGATGAGAGTTCACTGCAAACTCATCCTGCTCCTCGCGAGTGATCCCGTACTTTTCCGCGACGTTCTCGCCGGTGATCCCCATGTGGTAGTCGTTATAGACGTCCCACAATCCATCGTGAACCATGGAATCGATGATCTGCGCGTTGCCGAGGCGATACCCTTTTCGCGCTTGCGGCAAAAGATACGGAGTGTTCGTCATCGACTCCATGCCACCCGCGACAACGATGGAACTGTTTCCGGTCTGCACTGCTTGTGCCGCGAGCGCGACAGATTTCAATCCAGAGCCGCAGACCTTGTTGATTGTCATGGCACCTGTCGCGGGGGAGAGTCCGCCGAAGATTGCGGCCTGTCGCGCAGGATTTTGTCCGAGTCCCGCGGAGACCACGTTGCCCATGATGCACTCATCGACCTGCGCTGGATCGACGTTCGCGCGCTTCACTGCCTCGCGCACGACGATTGCTCCAAGCTGCGGCGCATTGAAATCGGAAAGACTCCCCTGAAACTTCCCGACCGGAGTTCGGCAGCCGGAGATAATCACAACATCGTCAAAAGAGGGCATAAATCGTGCTCCCGCGATGATTTCGCTCGCTTCATTATAGATGCAACTACGCGGGCTTTCGTTTCGCGATGCGGTAACGCGGTTCCATCGTTCGTCGCGCATGAACTCACGCAGGCCGCTCTCGTGGAGAGCGAACACGCGCGTACATTTCTGCCTAGCAAACGTTCACGCGACATTGAAGATCTCGCGCGTAGAAAATTTTGGTTGACATTTGCGATTGAATTTCTTTCGCCGATGACTTTGGTGTCGCTACTTGCGTCGATGAAGCATCATTTTTTTCTTGACTTCATTTTTCAATAACTCTATACATCAACTAGTTGCAGTAGATCACCACTGCAAATTTTCCATGAACAATGGAAGGGAGAATAGAAACCATGGCAACCAAGAAAAAGGCAAAGAAGAAAAAGAAGCATTAAGAAGTCAGTAGGAAGTCAAAAGGGGACGCGGAATGCGTCCCCTAAGTTTTTTTACAGCGAAGTTTCAAAGTGGTGAGGTTTCGAAGTTTAAAACCCACAGGATGGGAGGGTTTCACACGTTGAGACCTTGATTTTCTTCACCTCACCATGCTGATCTCAGCCTTGCGCGGGATTCGCTTCTCCTTCTCAGGGCAGAGACTTCGATACGCGCAGAAATTGCAGTGCATCCCCAGCCGCGCTTCGAAGATGTTGTTTGCAATCCCTTCTGCGGCTTCTGTCACGCGAGCTCGCGCGGCGATTAGGTCCGCCGCACTGCGCATGGTAGTCACCGGAACGTTCTGTTCCAGGTTGTGAAAGATCAACGCGCCGACGTTGTACCCCCACTTCTCCTCAGCGGCGATGGCGTAGAGTGAAAGCTGCAAACTTTCGTCGGCATCTTCCTGATCGCGCGCCTTCCCGGTCTTGTAATCGATAATCGCCACTGTGCCATCCGGACGCCGGTCGATGCGGTCGATCCGACCATTCACCACGATGTCTCCAACATGAATCTCGAAAGACTCTTCCGTCTGCAGAACCTGCGCTGCGTCGATCGAGCGGGCCGACGACAGAAACTCGCGTAGCTGCCGGACGCCCTGCTGCTCATAGAGCTCGTGCTGATAGCTTTCCTGGATCTTGGCTGAGGCGAGATCAGTCCGAAACAGCTCGATCAGTTCCTCTTCTGCCTTGGGCCGTCCCATGCGGATCGAATCGAAGTACGTCTTCAGTACCCGATGAATGGCAGCCCCGTATTGCATAGCGGCGGCCGGCTTTGCCGGAATACGCCAGTCGCGCTCCAATTTGAAGCGGAGTCCGCAGCGCTCGTACGTATCGACGGCCGACGCACTCAGCCGGCGGTGCAATCCATCGAGCACCGGCATGTCGAACCAGAGGGTCGTCTGCGACTCATCCGGATAGATCGGCGACGCCGCAGCGGCAATATCTAAGGTCGCCTGTGTCCCGCCTGAAGGAATTGCGCGGAACCAGGGCGCCACCGCACCATTGTTCATCAACTCGCGGAGGTAGCCGGGGGGCGTCTTGTCGTTTTTGCCTGTTCCCTCTTTGGCGTAGACACGGAGCGAATCACGCGCTCGGGTCATAGCAACGTAGAACAAGCGCCGCTCCTCCTGACTGTGCAGCGTCTTGTCATCTGCCTGGGTCAGCGAATCTGGATCGCGCAGCTCGCGAGGGAAAGCGACGAGCGTTTCCTTGAACGAACAGGGAAACGCTGGCGAACTCGCTCGCAGTATGAACACATGCGGAAATTCCAGCCCTTTGGCTCCATGGACCGTCATGAGGCGGACGGCGTTTTCACTCTCGCTCGCCTGCAGTGGAATCACGCCAGTGGCCTCACGAAAGTATTCGAGGTAGTCGACCAGCTCTTGCAATTCGGTGGTCTTGTTGATCTTTTTGTCTTCCCACTGCTGGACGAAATACAGGGCGGCCTGCAGGACCGGCGAGGTTGTGTCCAACTCGAACTGCCGGACAACAATCTCCAGCGCGGCGCGCCCTTTCAGAGTCCGCCGACGAATCTCATCGCGCGCGCGTTGCACTGTCGCCAGAACCTCGGCCCCGCCTTGCACGCGGTCAATCGCCGAGGACAGCGGAACTACCTGCGCTTCGCGATTCTCGCGGGCAATCGCCCGCATCGTTTGGCGCAACTGCTCCGGATTCACATGGAAGCGAGGTAAGCCCGCCACGCGGAATAGACTGACATCATCGCCGCTCGAGACGACCGCGTTCAGGCATGCAAAAAGGTCGCGGCACTCGGGCGTATCAGAGACGTCCATGCTCTCGATGACGAACGGGATACCGGCTTCCGCGAGTTCCTGCACCAGTTCGTCGCGGTGGTAATGCGAGCGGTAAAGAGCTCCGAAATCGGACCAGCGGCATCTGAATTTTCTCTGCGTATCACGGAGGTAGCTGACCAGGTCGGCCGCCTCGGAACTTTTCTGCTTCAGGATCACGGCTGTTACGGGCGTGCTCGACGGCGAATTCGAGGTCTCTTCATCGCGAGCCGAGATCAGTGGCGCTCGCTGGTAGCCCAGCGCACCATCGGCCCGCTTCGCGAACACCGGAGGATTTACGTCTACTAGCGCAAATGCGGTTCGCAGAATCGGCGTCGTCGAGCGCCGGTTCTTCTCCAGAACCACCAGTTTCGCATCCGGGAAACTGCGGTAGAACAAGTCGAACGCTTCACTGGAGGCCCCGCGAAAGCGATAGATGGATTGGTCGGGATCGCCCACTGCGAACAGGTTGCCCTGTTCGCCTGCGAGGTGCGCTAGGATCCTGATCTGAGCTACGTTCGCATCCTGAAACTCATCGGCGAGAATGAAACGTGCCTTGGCGCGGGCCGCCTCCAGTACCACGTCATCGCTGTGAAGCAGGGTGTGAGCCCGGGTGATCATGTGACTGAATGTGCCGAGATTGTCCTCTTCCAGCCAGCGTTCCATCGTCGAGAACACCCGCGCGATCTCGCGGCAGCGGCCGAGCACTTCGTCGTCGGTAAGCGCCGTCTTCGACTTGACCACGCGCGGAATTGGAACCTCTCCGCGCTCAAGACGTTCTACGTATTCCGCGTACTTCTCAGGCGTCACCAGTTCGTCGTGGCAGCGGCTCACAAAATCCAGGAGATCGGTCAGGAACTGGCCGACGTTAGCCGCTCGGATGTAGTGCTCAAGACGCAGCTCGCGAATTCTGCGCCGCAGGAAGATCCATAGATCCTTATCGTCGAGAACGCCAAAGTCCTTCCCTACGCGCTTGAGGAGTTGCAGGCAGTAGTCGTGAAAGGTGGCAGCCTGAACGGATTTTCCTCCAAGCAGCTTGCGTACCCGCTCCTTCATCTCGTTCGCGGCGTTCACGGTGTATGTGAGGGCGAGGATCTCCTCAGGCTGCGCGTGGCCTTCCCGCACGAGCCGCTCGATGCGATGCGTAAGGACGGAGGTCTTTCCGGTGCCGGCCCCAGCCACAACCAGCATCGGCCCGTAGACGTGCTCAATCGCCGCGCATTGACGATCGTCAGGAATGAACGCGGGGGGACGTGAGTTGGACTTCGACACAGCCATTTGGGCTCAGGATACCACTCGTAATTGTGCGGAACCTGTACGGAACCAGGCAGAATACGGCTTCGGCAACAGCTATGAAAGCGGGCGGAAGAATGCAGCCCCTGGCACAAGCCAGGGGCGCTCCAGTTACGCTCGACAAAGGTCCGGACCGAAAGAACTAAGCCGCGTTCGGATCCACCTGGAAGATCCCGAATGTGTTTCCTTCCGGATCCACGAAATATCCCTGCCAGCAGGTCTTGGGTACAGCGAACTTCGGCAAAGCGACTATCCCGCCAAGTCCCTCGATGTTTTTCGCAACCGCGTCAAAGTCCTCAACCTCCAGCGAACAGACGAATGCGTTCGTGCCACATTGTGGCGGAGGCGTCTTCGCCGGACGCTTCAACAGCCCACCTCGCGAGGCACCCGTCTCAATGGTCCAGTACGGAATGGGCAGCCCGGGAACCTCAATGAACTTCCAGCCGAAGGTCCTGGAATAGAAATTGAGTGCGCGCTGAGGGTCGTCAGCCTGAATTTCAAAATAGATATGCCCACTCTTCATAAACATCCTCTCCTGCAAAAGTTCTGACGATACTTGCTTAGAATCGAGAGGGCAAGTACCGTGGCTGCGATTGCGGCCGTCTCGGCCCGCAAAATCGTGTCGCCCAACGTCGCTGATGACCAGCCGCTCTCCCGAAACAGTTTCAACTCGACTTCCGTCCACCCTCCTTCGGGACCGATAGCTAGAACAGCCTCACCTGTCGGCTCATGGATGATGTCGGTGAGCTGAGCGTCTTGCTCCGACTCCGACAAGACGATGCGCCACCTGCCGGGCAGAACCACGGCATCACGCACTTCGAGTGGCTCGGAGATTTCGGGAGGCATCGTCCGCCGCGATTGTTCGGAGGACTGCACCGCAATCCGCCGCCATCGTTCCACTCTCTTGGTCGCAGCCGAAGCGAGATGCGCATCGGTACGGCGCGCCATCAGTGGAACGATCTTGGAGACACCGAGTTCCGTACACTTTTCAATCGCCCACTCCATGCGATCGAATTTGAAGATAGACAGCAATAGCGTGAGATTGGCGGCCGGCGCAGACTGAATCTCTTCCCCAAGTTCGAATTCGACACGTCCTTCCGTCATCTTGATAATGCGGCCAGAGCGCACGACGCCCGCAGCCACGATATCGAATTGCTGTCCTATCCGGGCGCGCAGGACGCGAATGAGATGATCGGCGTGATCGCCGGTGAGAGAGGCGCGGGTATCGGAAACTTCGTCGGCAATCCATCGGCGGCGGGTCATGCTCCGTGGGCCGCTATTGGAACATATCCTTCATCTTGCCCAGCAAAGAACGCAGCAGCGGCTGATTATCGACTTTTGAAATCGCGTCCAACTCCGCGAGCAGTTCTTTTTGCCGCTTATTGAGCTTCGTCGGAACCTGCACGCGCACTTCGACGTACAGATCGCCTTTCCCATGCCCGTTGAGGACGGGAACGCCCTTGTTGCGGATGCGAAACACGGTCCCAGGCTGCGTGCCTTCAGGGACCTTCAACGTGTGCTCGCCATCCATGGTCGGCACGCGAATCTCCGCTCCCATTGCCGCCTGCGGTACGGAGATCGGTACGACGCAATGGAGATCGTTCCCTTCCCGCGCGAAGAATGGATGATCCTTCACATGGAGTACAACGTACAAATCGCCGGCGGGCCCGCCGAATTGTCCAACCTCGCCGCCTCCGGCGAAGCGAATCCGTGTTCCGTCCTCGACTCCCGGAGGAACTTTCGCATCCACCGTGCGCTGTCGTAACAGCCTCCCTTCGCCCTTGCATTTCGGGCAAGGATCAGTGATCACGTTTCCAGTCCCCTGACAGGTCGGACACGTCCTCGCAATGCTGAAGAATCCCTGCTGGTAGCGAACCTGGCCGCGTCCATTGCACGAGCGGCAAGTCGATGGACCCTTCCCGGGGGGTGAGCCTGACCCGTGGCACTCTTCACAGGCCTCGTGGCGCCGAACCGTAACCTTCGTCTCGGTACCGAAGTACGCTTCCTCAAATTCGAGCGAAAGATCTTCTCGCAGGTCCGCGCCGCGCTGAGTGCGGCTGCGGCGGCGTCCTCCACCTCCGAACATGTCTCCGAAGCCGAAGAACTCGCCAAAGATGTCGCTGAAATCCTGGAATACGGTTGGATCGAATCCCGCGCCCTGGCCCGCAGCGCCGCCGATTCCCGCGTGCCCGAAGCGGTCGTATATGGCGCGCTTCTCGGAATCTGCCAGCACCGCATACGCTTCGCTGACTTCCTTGAACTTCTCCTCCGCGACAGGATTGTTTGGATTGCGGTCCGGATGGTATTGCAACGCGAGCTTGCGATACACGCTCTTCAGCTCGATTTCCGTCACCGTGCGCTCTACGCCGAGCACCTCGTAGTAGTCTCGTTTCGCGTTAGTGGTCAAATTCGTCCTCTACCTGTTGCCTTCCGGTCAGCTGAACGTTCCGATTCGTTTTCGCACTCCTCTGCCGATGGCCGAAACGTACCGAATGTCCACGGATGCCCTTCAAGATCGACCACGTGATATTCACGTGAGCCGAAATCGGTGTCATAAGGTGAACTGACAATTTTCGCGCCGGCCGCCCGCGCACGTTCAAAATGTTGATCCGGACTTTCGACGTAAACGGCGAGCATCTGCGTCGCCGCCCCAAGCAGCTTAGGACTGGTCACGCCGTCTTCGGGTCGTACCGTACCAACCATAATCAGGTTGCGGCCAAGCTTTAGTTGTGCGTGGCGGACGTACGGCCCCGATTCCGGAACCGAGAATATCTGCGTGAAGCCGAACGCCGAACAGAGCCAGCCGATCGCGGCGCGTGCGTCGCTGTAGCGGAGAATTGGAAAGATCGTCTGCATCCTGAAGGATGTTGCTGAACGAACCCCACCTTAATCTCGTCAAGTCTGACTGAACCTGGGCGACTCTCGACGGCTTATGATCCAGAATTCTTCGCGACCCGCACCATCGCCGGACGAAGCAGCCGGTCTTTGTACTTGTACCCGCGCTGCCACTCGTCGAGCACTTCGTGATCGGGAGCGTCCGGAGTCTCCACCATCTCAATGGCCTCATGAATCCGAGGATCGAACTGCTGTCCCTTGGCGGCGATCGGCTGGACTCCCAATTTCGCGAATACGTCCTGCAACTGCTTGTATATCAACTCCACGCCAGCGCGGAAGTCATTGCCTTCCGACTTCGCCTGCAGCGCTCGCTCGAAGCTATCGACAACGGGCAGCAGACTCTTGATGGTATCGGCCAGCGCAAAGTCGTGAAAATCCTGCTGCTCCTTCGCTACGCGCTTCCGTGCATTGTCGAATTCCGCCTGCATGCGTGCGAGGCGGTCCACGGCGGTGTCACGCTCCGACTTCAATTTCTGGATTTCTGCCTCCCCGCCCGCAACAGGGGCAGTAGGCGGATTGCCTGTTCCGGACGCAGGCTGATCCCCATCTCCCGCAGGTAGCTCGTGCTCCACATCGAGCCCCGCGGTTTCCACATCAGATTTTCCGTTCGATTTCCGCATGACTGCTGTATTACTCCGATTCATTCAGAATTTTATCGAAGAGGCGCGCGATGTACGACACTGCAGTGATCGTGTGCTGATAATCCATCCGCGTAGGCCCGATCACAGCTAGCGACCCCATGACCTCATTTCCCGCATGCGCGGGTGCACCGATCAGCACGAAATTTTGCATTGAAGGCAGCGCCTGATCGAGTCCGATCACAACCCGGACAGCTTCCTGCTTGACGTCCAAGTAAGCACCGAGCAACTGGACGACTTTCTCCTTCTCCTCTAGCGTCTGCAACAGGTCCTGCAGCCGTTTTCGATCCTGTTCGGTCGCGAGCAGGTTCGACGCGCCTTCGACGAATACCACCTGCGAGCCCTGCTCGGCAGCCAGCGCGCCTTGCTTGTACAAGGCAGCGATCGAGTTCATCAGCCGGTCGTACTCACTGCGCTCCTGTTCGATGCGGCGGGACAGCTCCGAGCGCATTGCTTCCATCGTCCAGCCGCGAAAATTTTCGTTAATGTAGCGCGCCGCCAGGTCCAGATCCGCTTGCGGCAAATCCAGCCGCAGGACTCGATCTCGCACTAATCCTGAGCGGGTTACAAGCACCGCCAGAACCTTCTGATCGCCCAGTCGCGAGAAGTAAACGTGCTCCAGCGCGTTCTTCGGTCCGCTCGTGGCCACCGTCACGCCTACGTTGCGCGAGATCAGCGACAGCACGTGCGACGTGCGCTCCATGAATTCCTGGACGTCGGTAATGCCCGAAAGGGAGTCCGAAATCATGGTTTCTTCCTGTGGAGCCAGACGGGCATTGCCGGAAATCTGCTCGACGTAATACCGATATGCCTCGGTGGTGGGAATGCGCCCGGCGGACGCATGCGGCTGTTCGAGGAAACCGGCGTCCGATAGATCGGCCATAACGTTGCGAATCGAGGCCGGGCTCAGGCCTTCGCGATTCGATCTCGCAAGCGTGCGTGACCCGACCGGCTCGCCGGTCGAGATAAACGTCTCTACGATTGCGGTCAGAATTTCGCGTTCGCGATTCCCGATATTGGGTTCAGCGGGCATAGGTCTCAATGTCTATTGTCTCAAATCGGGCGGCTAGCCCCGAGGGGAGAAAGCAGCTTCTGTTCCATTCCTTAACTATTTTAGATGCAGAAGCTTAGGTTTGGGATCGAAGTTCTGATCCCGTTTGGATTCTAGGAACGGGGAGAAAGCCTGTCAAGGAGCGTTGCAGGAGCTCAACTTTCAGGTTTCAAAGCTTCAAGGTTTCAGAGTCGCGGCCTTCCTAAGTCCAATTGCAACTACTTTTGAGTCTATCCCGTGGTGCCTGGCTCTGCTCGCCGCGGTGTTGATCCTAGGCCCAAGTCTGAAAGCTTCAAACTTTGAAGCGTTTTCTGCGCTATCCTCTCTGCTCCGATGAAATCCACACCACAGATTGCCGTCATCGGGGCGGGATCCTTTGGCGGCTGGACTGCGCTCCAACTGCTAGAACGCGGTGCCCGCGTCACTCTTGTTGATGCGTGGGGGGCGGGCAACTCCCGTTCGTCTTCCGGGGGAGAGACGCGCGTCATGCGCGGTACGTACGGCGCCGATCAGCCATATACGGAGCTGGCCGCCCGCGCCCTGAAGCTCTGGACAAAGTACGAGCGGAAATGGAAGCGCCAGTTCCTGCACCGGTGCGGCGTGCTCTGGATGGCATCGGGCAGGGACGATGCCTTCGAGCGTGGATCGGTCAAAATGCTCGAGGCTACAAAGATTGGATATGAGGAACTCTCGGTGCGGCACATGCAGAGGCGCTGGCCGCAGATTAACTTCGAGGAGATCGAGTGGGGCGTTTTCGAACCTGAGTGCGGCTACCTCGATGCCCGCGCCAGTTGCGCAGAGGTGGTCGCTGCCTTCATAGCAGCCGGAGGTACATATCTCCAAACGGCGGTTTCAGCGGGCGAGTCGAGCGAAGCTCAACAGTTCTACCTTTCCGATGGCTCACAACTTAAAGCCGACATCCACGTGTTCGCCTGTGGCCCCTGGCTGGGCAAGCTATTCCCGAAAGCCATCGGAAATCTCGTGAAGCCTACCAAGCAGGATATCTTTTTCTTCGGCCCACCTAAAGGTGACACGCGGTTCAGCGATCCCAATCTGCCAGTCTGGGCAGACCACTGGGGCAAGTTTTGGTATGGTATCCCGGGCAGTGATCGTCGCGGATTCAAGATCGCCGACGACACCCGGGGTCCAGATTTCGATCCGACGAACGGGGAGCGAATCGTAGATCCGGAAACGCTGAAGGACATCCGCGAATACGTCGCCTTCCGCTTCCCCGCGCTGAAGGACGCCCCGTTGCTCGAGACGCGCGTCTGCCAGTACGAGCAAACCCCCGACAGTCACTTCATCATGGACCGCCATCCCACGAACGAAGATGTGTGGATCTTAGGTGGAGGCTCAGGGCACGGCTTCAAACATGGGCCGGCCGTGGGAGAGATGATGGCGGAGGTGATTCTGAAACATCGCGAACCGCAAGAGATGTGGCGTCTCAACCGGTTCGGAGAGACGTCGCTTGGTACGTCTGTGTAGGCGCGAGGATCGAAGCTGGAGCCGCTTTGCCCTCACCTGCGTTCCAGGCGCTGCAGACACAGACGTTGCAAGCAACGTCTTTACTGAATCTGTATAACGTTTGCAGGAGCGTTGGCTTTGATCTCACTGACGCGCTGCATCACGTTCTTCGCAAACTCATAGATGGACTTGGCATGCGGCGAATTCTCGCCCTCCAGCACCACGGGCTTGCCGCCATCCCCGGACTTCCGCACCTCGGGATCCAGCGCAATACTGCCAAGGAATGGCACCTCAAACCGCTTCGCCATCAATTCCGCCCCGCCCCGCGAAAAGATGTCAACCTCGTGCGAGCAATGTGGGCAGACGAAGTAACTCATGTTTTCCACCACGCCGGCGACATCGACCTTCATTTGACGAAACATTTCAATGGCCTTGCGCGCATCCTGCAGGGAGACATCGGACGGAGTCGAAACCACCACTGCGCCCGTCAGCGGCACCGTTTGTACCAGCGACAGCGCAACATCGCCTGTTCCGGGAGGCAGATCCACCACCATATAGTCGAGCTGTCCCCACTCGACCAGCCCAAGGAACTGCCGGATGATCTGGTGCAACATCGGCCCGCGCCAGATCACGGGCTTATCTCCGGGATTCAGCAAACCGACTGAGATCACCTTGAGCCCAAACGCCTCGATCGGCTCAATGCGGTTCTCGCCGACCATGCGCGGCTGCGAGTTCACGCCCAGCATCAGCGGGACGTTCGGACCGTACACATCGGCATCGAGCAGCCCCACCTTGTGTCCCATCTTCGAGAGCGCTACGGCCAGGTTCACCGCCAGCGTGGTCTTACCGACGCCGCCCTTACCGGAGCCGACGGCGATTATCGCGTCCACTCCCGGCAGCGGTTGCGGGCCTTGCTGCGCGGGACCCTGTCCATGCTGATGCGGCGTATGTGCGTTCAAAGGAATCGGCTCCTGATACGAATTAGGAAAACAGCTTGAGGAAGGTGGTGCAGAACCCCAAAGTTCGATTATACAAGCGGAAGAGGCGCTTCCCCGGGGCGCCTCAATTTCGACAGTTGCACTGGCCGTCGGGGCCGCTCAGTAGCCCTCGCCTTCGAGCCGCACCTTCCCGCGGAACATGCGGAACACGTAGAAGAAGTAGGCGAGCGCCAGAAGGGCGCCGAGGATCCACCACGACAGTCCGACGCTCAGCCCGTGATGTCCTGCGGCCGCGTTGTAGATCGTGATGTTGCGTGCCGGATCGGTGCTCGCCGGAAGGACCACCGGATACAGCGCGAAGNCCGCACCCACCAGCATGCCGACAATGTACACCCCGGAAGCGCAAAAAGCCGTCTTCTCCTGTCGCTTGCGAATGGCGCGGACCATCACGGCGAGCGCCGCGTACACAAGGGCCGGAACGATGAATCCGATGACGTGGTTTTTGTAGTTATCGAGCAGCCCCGGCCGAATCGAGATCGTCGCCACGAGGCCCGCGAAGGTCAGCAACACCTGGAAGGGCCAGAGCGCGAGCGCCGTTTTGCGGGCGCGCCGGTTCAACTCGCCATCAGTTTTCGTGACAATATACAGCGCACCGTGGATCGTTAGCGTGACCAGCGCGATCAATCCGGTCAGGACCGTGTACCAATCCAGGATTCCGTTGTTCGTCCCGACGCGAAAATTCGACCACAGCGCTTCGAAAAAATACTGATCAGGCCCAAGGGGTACGCCGCGCACTACATTGCCCAACGCAGCGCCGAAGAAGATCGTCAGCAGCGCGCTCGAGAGGAAGAATACGAAGTCGAAAAATCCCCGCCAGACGGGATTATCCATATGTGTGCGCAATTCGATGCCGATGCCGCGCAGCATTAGCAGCCAAAGCACCATCATCAGCGGCAGATAAAACCCGCTGAACGCGGATGCATACAGCAGCGGGAAGGCAAAGTAGAGGGTGCCTCCAGCAGCAATCAGCCAGACTTCGTTACCGTCCCAAACGGGTCCGATCGCACGCATGATGCTCTGCCGCTCCGCTGGAGTTTTTGCAGCAGTGAGGTAGATGACGCCAGCGCCGAGGTCAAATCCGTCGAGCACGACGTATGCCGCAATCATGAAGGCGACGACAATGAACCAGAGCGTTTCCATAAGAATCTTCCTCGACGGTTTTCATTCCTGTTGCAGCCCCGGCAGACAGCAGATTCCTTGTCGCTGCCGCTCCTCAGAATGACATAACAACAATACAGAGGCATCAATGGCCAGTTTCCACTTCTGCGTCCGGGCCACGCTCGACCTCGCGGCGCACCAGGAACAGAAACAAGATGCCGAGCACCGTGTACATGCCCATGAACCCGATCAATGTGAACATGCCATTTCCAGCCGAAACGGTTTTCGAGTATCCGTCGGCGGTTCGCATCAGCTGATACACCAGCCACGGCTGACGTCCCAACTCGGCGGTCATCCACCCTGCGGTGTTTGCGATGTACGGGAAGGGCAGGGTCATAAGCAGGATCCAAAGGAGCCAGCGGCTAGTGAACAACTTCTCGCGCCACATCAGAAATGCCGCGACCACGGCAATGGCGATGAAGATCGTCCCCAGCCCGACCATGATGTGATAGCTGAAATAGAGCAACTCGATGTTGGTCGGCCACTGATCTTCGGGAAATGCGTTCAATCCTTTCACTTCCGCCTTCCATCGGCGATAGGTCAAGAAGCTGAGCGCGTTTGGTACGACGAGCGGATTGTCGATCGTTCTCTTGTCTACATCAGGCTGACCGATGAGAACGATAGGCGCTCCGGGCTGGCTCTGGAACAAGGCTTCCATCGCGGCGAGGGTAACAGGCTGATTCAAAGCAACCATGCGGCCTTGTCCGTCACCGGTCGGGAACACTTGCAGCACGCTCGAGATCAGCGCCCCAATGACTCCAACGCGCACGAAGATGCGGCCGTAGTCCTGAAATTTCCCCCACAGCAGATAGAACGCGCCCACCGAAGCCATGACAAATGCTCCGGTGATGACCGCGCCGCTCATGTTGTGCGCGTACTGCCACCACGCCCAAGGATTCAGCAAAAGCGCCCAGAAGCTGGAAAGTTGCGCCGACCCATTCGGCGCAAGATTGTACCCGACAGGATGCTGCATCCAAGCGTCCGTCACAATGATGAAAAATCCGCTGATCCACGCTCCCAGAAATACGGCGAACGCTGCCCACCAATGCCCCTTCGGGCCAAGCTTTTTCTCGCCATAGAGGAAGACTCCGAGAAACGCGGACTCCAGAAAGAAGGCGAACATGCCCTCCATGGCGAGCGTCTGGCCGATAACTCCTCCGGCAAACCGCGAGAAGTGCGACCAGTTGGTGCCGAACTGAAACTCCATGGGGATGCCGGTGACGACGCCAAGCACGAAGTTGATGCCGAAGATCCGCGCCCAGAAACGCGCGGCTTTGTTGTAGCTCTCGTTATTGCGGCGCAGCGCCACGGTTTTGAGCACAACGATGAGCGGCGCAAGCCCCATCGTGAGCTGTGGAAACAAGTAATGAAAAGTGACGGTGAAGGCGAAATGGAGACGATGAACTAGAAGCGCACTATCCATAATTCGGTCACTTCGAGGCTAACGTCCGGATGGAACCGGCGAATGTGATCAGAATCACAAGTTGTTGTGAAAATTTACTCTACTTGCGCCGGCGCTCGAACTCTGCACGACGAATCTCCCGACGCCTTCCGGCGCCCTCGTACCGACGCCGCTGTTCATCGCTCTCCGGAATGACCGGTGGCACGGGGACGCGCTTGGCATCGCGATCGATTGCGACGAATGTCAGGTGGGCTGATGCCACGTGTTGCGCCGTGTCCTTGATGTAGTTCTCCACGAATACTTTCACGCCCACTTCCATCGACGTGTGAAAAACGCGGTTCACAGATGAGCGCAGAATTACGAGATCCCCGACACGCACCGGTACGAGGAAGTCGATGTGATCCACCGACGCGGTCACCACATGGTTGCGGGAGTGACGGTGGGCAGCCATCGCGCCTGCAAGGTCGATCCAGTGCATCAGGCGGCCGCCGAGCAGCGCACCGAGAGGGTTGGCATCATTGGGCAGGACGATTTCGGCCATCTCGGATTGCGAGTCGCGAACCGGACGCGCAGTCATAGCATCGTCGATCATAAGTTTCTCAGGCTTTCTTCTTCAGGTAGGATTCCAGGAAACATTCCGCCATCTTCTGCACACGGCTGTCCTCGTGACGTCGAGACCAGCTTGCCCTGGATAGATCAAATTCCACTTCGCCGTGTGACACCGGTTGATGATCCCGTTCGCACACGTAAACCAGATGTAGCTCTTGCGAGGGCGGAGACTTCTCATCACATTGTGGATCGGCGGGAGACGAGACCGCGAATCGAACCGCGTCCCAGGCTCTTTGCGACGGAGTCCAGCTACAATTGTGCGCGTAGCCCAGGTTGCAGGAAGATTCGAGAGTACCCTGCGATGGAATTTGCCCTTCGTGGCCCGGTGCGGTGCAGTGTCCTGTCCATCCACACCCGAGTGGCAGCCGCGCGGGATGGGGCCAGTTTCCGTTCTCAAGCTTCTGCAGCGGCATGAAATATGGACAGGCCAAATCGAATTCTCCCGCTCCGTGATTTCTTTGGACTCGTCATTGTAATCGCTCAGACAGCGTTCGCTCGACTGCATTTGTAGTAATCTCGATGGCAAGGAACGACTAGACTCTATGGATCGCATCGCGGCGTTGAACGAGATACTCACGGAGAACCCGAAAGACGCCTTTGCGCGTTACGGCTTGGCCATGGAGTACTCTAAGGAGGGCGATTTCGATCGCGCGCTGGCCGAGTTCTCGATCCTGATCGAGAACCATCCAGACTACACGGCCGGATATTTCATGGCAGCGCAAACGTTGGCGCGCGCTGGCCGTGGCGAAGAGGCAAAGAAGATGCTGCAGGATGGAGTTGCGTCCGCGCGGCGAACCGGGAACCTCCACGCGCAATCGGAGATGGAATCGATGCTGGCAGAACTAGGCTGAAGCTCGATTTCAGATTGTAGATTTCAGGTTTCAGATTCTCTCTGACAATCGGCAACACTCCTGATCTGGTTTCAATCTGAAATCTACATTCTAAAATGGCGTTTATTCTGCCATGCGGCTCATGCCCCATTCCACCAATGCAGGAAATAACTGATATAACTTCACTGGAAAATGCATCGTCCATGGGACGATTACTTCCCTCTTCTTCTTCAAATATCCTTCCAGCGTAGCGCGGGCGACACGCTCCGCGGTGATGCCGCGAACTTTCGAAGGCCGTATCGTTTTCGACTCGGTGCCTTTGATGGCATTTTGCCCGAATGCAGTGCGCACATATCCCGGACAGACCGTCAGGACGTGAATGTTATCTTTACGCAATTCGATTGCAGCCGATTTCCCGATCGCATTCAACGCGAACTTGCTGGCGCTGTAAATGGCGTGGAACGGAAGTGGAATGTGTCCGGCAACGCTCGAGATGTTAACGATGGAGCCGCCGCCCTGCCGGCGCATTACCGGGATCACAGCGTGCATCGCCGACACGGCACCAAAAAAGTTCGTCTCGAACAAGTCATGGCTTGCATGCATGTCGGCTTGTGCAACGGAATCGAGGAGTCCGTGTCCTGCGTTGTTGACCCAGATATCGACGCGCTTGAAGTGATGCAGGGTCAATGCGAGTACGCGATCAATCTCTTCCGAGTGCCGCACATCGCAGGAGAGAGTGATGGTGCGATCTATAAAGCCGATACGGGCTCGTGCAGCTTCTGCGCGGGCCTGGTCACGAGAGAGCATGACGACACTGGCTCCCTTCGTAGCGAACTCCTTCGCAATCGCTTCTCCGATGCCCATCGATGCCCCGGTGACTACGACTACCGATCCGTCGAGTTCCATGTTCGCGTTGTATTCTCTGCGCCGCGGCAAGTCAAGACAACGAACCGCTGTCGTACAATCAGTCTGCTCGTCGCATTGGAGACTGCGTGGCTCTTCTTCCGCTATTCCCTCTCGACGTCGTATTGCTTCCCGGCACTCCATTGCCGTTGCACATCTTTGAACCACGCTACAAAGAGATGATCCGCGAATGCATAGATAACGATGCGCCCTTCGGAGTGATACGGGCAACGGATGAAGGAATCGCGGACGTAGGATGTACAGCCGAGATCATCACGGTCACGAAGGAGTATCCGGACGGGCGGCTAGACTTGATTGCGGAAGGACGAAAGCGGTTCGAGGTCATGGAAGTGAACCAGGAGCGATCGTTTTTGCGAGCGGAGATTCTAATGGTTCCTGACGAGCCGGGAATTGCAGTGCCCGAAGAGAAGGTGCGGGCCGTCCAGTTGCACCTTGAAGTTTTGTCACTTGCCGGAGCGGTGCAGGATCTCTCGGCAGCAGACCAGAACCAACTTTCGTTTTATCTAGCTGGATCGCTGCCGCTGGATCTGGATTTCAAGCAGAAGTTGCTCGCCATGCGTTCGGAGGGTGAGCGCATCCGGGTGGTAGCGGACTACCTCGAAGGCATTCTCCCCAAGCTCAAGCGAGTGGCGCGCACGCGCGAGAAAGCGGGCGGCAACGGGCACGTGCACTAGTTTGTCTGCTTCAATTTGGAAACCAACTTTTGAAACTCTGGATCCGATTTCAGGACTTCGAATTCCGGGTTAGATTCCAGGGCGTCCACATCCTTCAGTCCATGACTCACCGACTGCTGCAAGTCTCTGAGAGCTTCCTTCTTCTTTCGAGCCGCCATGTGAGTTTGCGCCAGCAGCAGATAAGGCCAGGGATGCTCTCGGACCTGGCTCATCAGTTCGAAGCAAGTTTCCGCCTTGTCGAAGTGACGTGCAGCAAGCTCCTGCTGCCCGTTTTCGATTCCCTCGGCCCAAAGGTCGGAGAATGCTCGCGAGAAGATAAGCCGTTTGGTCTCGCTTTTCGCGTGTAAAGCTTGTCCGTTCAGCCGGGCCATCGCTTGGACGATCTCGCGCGCGAGTGCCGACGGATCTGCTTCAGAGCCTTCGCGATAGGTCGTCAGTTTGGGCGACACTTCACTCTCGAGATTGAATTGCTCGTTAATTGCGTCGCGCTCCTGTTTTCGAGCAGCCTTGTACAACGGTGACTGCTTCAATGCGGCGAGTCTCGTCGATGCGTCAGTGCTGTCGCGCAGGCCGCTGAAGTCCAAAGCAAGCGAGCGGTATGCCTCGAACTCGCTGATGGCATCTTTGGCGTTCTCCGCCGCGGCGCCTTCCGCTTGCGTCTGCTGCAACATCCGTTCAAGGAACGCGGCGTCTGGCTTAAGGTCACCAGCTTGCATTGATTTCAAGATAAGCCATTGCAGGGCATCCTCCATGATGTCGGCGGGCGCCCACTGGTGCGGGCCCGGGAATACGCGCACGCGATAGGGCTGCCCGCGCTCCTCGCGCTCGGCGCGAGCTGTCATGATCTCGGGCCAGTTGAAGTCTTCACTCCCGACGGCAAAGGAGTAGAGCAGTTTGTCCCCCGCCGGATGATTGCTGGGATATCCAGCGCCGTGCGCGATCACTCCGGCTATTTCGCACTTAGGACATCCCGCGGCCATTGCGCCGGCCACCCGCGCTCCTCCCGAGAAGCCAGCAGTGTAGGTGCGATGTGGGTCGAGAGCGAGACGGAGATGGGTATCGAGCCAAATAGCATTCACGCTCTTCGACTGCTCGCTAGAGAAGTTCCGGGAATTGTTGGAGCCGGCAAAGATGAATCCGTATTTCTCCGCAAGATCTTTATAGTGGTCGAGGGGACGACGGCCCCGACCGCCTGGATCAAAGAAATAAATGATCGGCCAATTCTTTCCGGGAACATAGGCGGAGGGAAGATACAAGGCGTAGCTCTGTGAGGAGTCGGACGCGCAGAGCACGTCACCGATGTTGCCGGGAGCGGGTAGATCAGCAGGGTTGATGGCAGAAACCGGCAGTGCAAGGAAACAGCACAGACAGAGCTGCCAGGCAACTTTGGTTATAGCGACAGTGAACTCAAACGTCGGGCTATCTGTTTTCATCCGCATCAAATTCTTGAGCGCCAGCGTTGAAGATGCAACTGTAACAGCCAGCGTATAATCAAACCACTGTAGTAACTGGGGGTTCCTTTCATGAGTCTTCCGCGCACGCTGGGTGACCTGCGCCGCAGTAACTTCTCCGAAGAGCGTTTGCGTACAAGAAGGGTTAAGGACGAGCTACGCGAGAACCTGGTTGCGCGCTTGCGGGAAGATGGCGATGCCGCTGTATTTCCTGGCATCGTGGGCTACGACGACACGGTAGTGCCGCAGATCATCAATGCGATCCTGTCGCGGCACAATTTCATTCTGCTCGGACTGCGCGGACAGGCAAAGAGCCGGATCCTGCGCGCTTTGACGACGCTGCTCGATGCGCACATGCCATATCTGTCGGGATGCGAAATTCACGACAGCCCGTATGCGCCGATCTGCCGCCGCTGTCGCGACGAAGTAGCGCGACTTGGCGACGCATCGCCGATCGCTTACCTGACGCCGGATGAGCGGTACGTGGAGAAGCTCGCTACGCCCGATGTGACGATTGCCGACTTGATCGGTGATATCGATCCGATCAAGGCGGCGCGGGGAGGGCATGAGTTGTCGAGTGAGCTGACCGTGCACTACGGATTGCTGCCGCGCGCGAATCGCGGAATCTTCGCTATCAATGAACTGCCGGACCTCGCCGGGAAGATTCAGGTCGGACTCTTCAACATCATGCAAGAAGGCGACGTGCAGATTAAGGGCTATCCGATTCGGCTGCCGTTGGACATAGCGATGGTGTTCAGCGCGAATCCGGAGGACTATACGGCACGCGGCAAAATCATTACGCCGTTGAAAGACCGCATTGGATCGGAGATTCGGACGCATTATCCGGCGACCGTGGAGGAAGGTATCGCGATTACGGCACAGGAAGCGTGGACGCGGCGAAACGGAAATACCTTGCACCTGCCGCGCTATGTCCATGAAGTCATCGAGCGAGTGGCATTCGCCGCGCGCGAGGACAAGAAGATCGACAAGCGGTCGGGCGTGAGCCAGAGACTGCCGATATCGGCGATGGAGAATGTGATCTCGAACGCCGAACGGCGCGCCATCCGCAACCAGGAGAAGTTTGTGGTGCCGCGGGTCAGCGATATCTACGCTGCGCTCCCGGCAATCACGGGAAAGCTCGAACTGGAGTACGAAGGCGAGATGAAGGGTGCGGATCACGTGGGGCGCGAGTTGATTCGGGCTGCGATTGCCAAGACCTACGACCAGTACTACACCGGAGCGAATGTGCAGCAGATTGTGCAGTGGTTTGATCTCGGTGGAGAGATTCAGCTGTCCGATGCGGTGGCTGCGTCCGAAGCGCTGGAGAATCTCCGCGGGATTCAAGGATTGATCGACAAGCTTGGACCGCTTGGCGTTTCCCAGAAGGATACTGCGGAGCGGCAGGTCTCGGCGGCGGAATTCATTCTTGAGGGACTGCACGCACACAAGCGCATCGGACGCAGTGAGGAGCGCGTGTTCAAGGCTGGAGAAAAGAAGCCTGAACCGGTGCGGGAGAAGTCGTTTGAGGATGAGAGGCCGTATCGGCAGCGCAGGCAGTTCAACTAGAAAACTGCGAGTCGCGAGTCTGGGGTCCGAGTAAGTCTGTGTCGGTTCTGGGCTCATAGTTCATAGGTATCTATGAAGCGCATCCGTTATTCCAAATACGTGCCGGACCCAGCGGGCGAGATGAGCATGGAGGATCTGCTCAGCGCGCTCTCGGATTACCTGCTGCAGAGCGGATTTCAGGATTCCATGTGGTATGAGATGCCGCAGCGAGAGCACACGCTTGACGACCTCAAGCGAGCGATCGAAAACGCACTGCTCGATGGCGAGATGTTCGATGAGAATCTCCGCGAACAGGTCGAGCAGATGATTGGGGACGGCAAGTTCGAGGAAATCGTCCAGCAACTGATCGAGCGCATGCAGCAAGAGGATTACATCTCCGTGGACGAACCGCATGATCCGGCGCGGCAGTCGAGTGTGGGCGGACAGACTGGCGAGGCGCAGCAGGCTCGGTTTGAGATTACGGACAAGAGTCTGGATTTCCTTGGATTCAAGTCGCTGCGGAATCTACTGGGATCGCTGGGGAAGTCGAGCTTTGGCCGACACGATACGCGCGATCTTGCCACTGGCATCGAGGCCAGCGGGTCGTCGAAGACCTACGAGTTTGGCGACACTCTGAACCTGGATATTACGGCAACTTTGTCGAATGCGATCCAGCGGGAAGGATTGGGGCTACCGCTGAATATCGAGTACTCGGACTTGCAGGTGCATCAGTGCGAGTACCAGTCATCGTGCGCGACCGTGCTGATGCTGGACTGTTCGCATTCGATGATTCTCTATGGCGAGGACCGGTTTACGCCAGCGAAGAAAGTTGCGATGGCGTTGTCGCATTTGATCCGGACGCAGTATCCCGGGGACTCGCTTTCGCTAGTGCTCTTCCACGATTCGGCGGAGGAGATTCCGCTTTCGCAGTTAGCGCGGGTGAAGGTTGGTCCGTATTACACCAATACGCGCGAAGGCCTGCGGATGGCGCAGCGGATTCTGCAACGCCAGCGCAAGGACATGAAGCAGATTGTGATGATCACCGACGGGAAGCCTTCCGCGCTTACGCTTGAGGATGGGCGGATATACAAGAACGCATTCGGGCTTGATCCGCTGGTCGTGAGCGAGACGTTGGAAGAAGTTTCGAAGTGCAAGCGCGCGGGCGTGCTGATCAATACCTTCATGCTGGCGTCGGACTACGGCCTGGTGCAGTTTGTGCAGAAGGTGACGGAAATGTGCCGCGGCAAGGCGTACTTCACGACTCCCTATACGCTGGGACAGTATCTGCTGATGGATTACATGTCGCGGAAGACAAAGACCATCCACTAAGCGAGCGCCCAAGAACCTTAAACCACGAAGGACACAAGGTTCACTAAGGAACATAACGCAGTTTCGCCTTCTCGTTCGCAGTGGTCCATCTGCTGATACTCTTAAATTTACATGGCAAACTGTATTCGATGCGGGAGGCAACTGCCTCCAATGAGTTTCAAAAAGATCTGCCCGTGGTGCGTGCAGCATGAGGCGGCGCAGCGCGGGGAAGACTCTGATGACGCGAAACAGGAGGTCATGCGGACGCCGTGGACGCAGCGAGCGCAAAGCACTGTCTCGCTGACGCAGATTCTGTTTGGGGCAAACATTGCGGTGTTTCTGGCGATGGCACTGGCGAGCGGAACCATTGCGAGTGATTTCCGCGGTCAGGTTGCAGTTTCTTATGGGGCAAACTACGGTCCGTACACACTGTCAGGCCAGTGGTGGCGAATCTTCACTTACATGTTCCTGCACGGCGGGATCTGGCACATCGTATTTAACATGTGGTGCCTGTGGGACCTGGGCGCGCTCTGCGAGCAGTTGTATGGACGCTGGATGTATCTTTGCATTTATCTGATCACGGGAATCGCGGGAGGATTGGCGAGTGTCGCCTGGAATCCGGGTGTGCTCAGCGTAGGCGCGTCGGGAGCAATTTTTGGATTGGCGGGGGCTCTGGCTGCTTCGTTCTACCTTGGGGAGTTTTCTATTCCCCGCTTTGCGATTCAAGGGACTCTTCGCAGTCTCGCCTTCTTCATCGGATTCAATGTTCTATTCGGAATCGGCTACAACGTTTTCATGGGCGGCAATGTCGGTGGAATCGACAATGCCTGCCACGCGGGCGGACTCGTCAGCGGGGCGATTCTGGGAGCCCTCATCGCAAAGATAGCGCCGCATGCCGCATCTCGGCGGATCACTGTTGTGGGAGTGGTCGCGGTGATGCTCGCGGCTTGCGGGTTCGGCGTCCGTGAGTGGCGTGGACGGCCTATGCGCATGGCGGTTGCGTTGGACGGAATACGGCAGCAGGGCGGGGATTCTGTTGCGCAATTGAAGGAACTGGTGCGGCAGGATCCGAACTCGGTGCGGGCCCATTCGCAACTGGGCCAGACTTACTACCAGCAGCAGCAGTTTGCGGAGGCCGCAGCGGAGTTCAAACGGGTTGTCGAGTTGATGCCTCAGAGCGCCGGGGCGCGCTTCAATTTGGGGATGTCTTATCTGAGCGCCAATCGTCTCGACGAGGCGAAGGCCACGTTCGCAGAAATGGTGCAGCGGGATGCGAACAGTTCCGGCGGTCACTATGGGCTAGGGCTCGTTGCGGCTGCGCAAGGTCAATATCAGCCAGCGCTCGATGAGTTCAAGAAGGTCGCGTCGTCGGGACAGATGATTGGCGGGTTGTACTACGAGATGGGGCGGTGCTATGCGAATCTGAAGCTGCATGACGAGGCGATCTCCGCGTTTTTGAAGGAACGCGAGACGGATGGGGACGATCAGGAACTCGAGAACGCACTCGCAGATGTGTATGAGGCAAAGGGGATGACGAAAGAGGCGCAGACGGCTCGGGATAAGGCGGTGCAGTTGCGGGGAGGGCCTGCACAGTGAATTCCCTTTAGGACGAGCCAAACTCAGCGGCTAGAGCGCTAGTTTTTGGGGGAACGTTGCGCAGGGCTGAAAAGCCGTGCCCCCTTCAGAGCCTAGGCCTTCGTGAGTTCTCCGACGGCGCGGTAGGCCTGGTTGATGGCTTCGTCTGTATAGGCATAAGCGCCAGCGTCAGAGTTGGCGATTGCAATTCTTCCATACGGCTTGCGGGCAATCTCGCACGG
>C688J18823_10000032_pt1 | contig 76548 bp, 51 predicted proteins | sample HopSoiMetagenom1_FD_18823 | JGI IMG/M metagenome (IMG submission 18823)
CCCGCCGATCGCGTTGGCTACATCATCAGCAATTGCGGCGTGCGCATTCTGATCACGAATGCGGACAAGCGCAAGGACTTGAGCGCCGAGACTCTCGGGTTGGTCGAAGCTTGTGTCCTGACGGAGGGAAACGGGAATGGTGCGGACCTGATCGCGTGGTCACAGCTCTCCGAATTCCCGGTATCACATGCGCCCGAGGTCACGTTGGTTGAGACGGACCTGGCGTACATCCTGTATACGTCGGGGTCCACTGGACGGCCGAAGGGCGTCATGCTGACGCACCAGAACGCGCTAACCTTCGTCGAGTGGTGTGCGGAGGAGTTCAAGGTAAGCAGCAACGATCGCCTTTCGAACCACGCACCATTGCACTTCGACCTGTCGGTGTTCGACGTGTACAACACCCTGCAAGCGAGCGCGACCGTTTATCTGATCACTGAAGATTTGGCACTGTTCCCAACCAGCCTCGGCAACTTCATCGAAAATCAGAAGATTACGATCTGGTACTCGGTGCCGTCGGCGCTGATGCTACTGCTCCTACATGGCCGATTGACGCCGGAAAAACTCAATAGCCTCCGCGTGATTCTGTTTGCGGGAGAAGTTTTCCCCATGAAGTACCTGCGGCAACTCGCCGAGATTTCCACAAAAAGCGATCTGTACAACCTTTACGGCCCAACTGAAACAAACGTATGTACGTTTTACAAGGTAGAGCGCGAGCGCTTGGCTGAGATGGAAAAGTTGCCCATCGGGATTGCATGCGCGAACACGGAATGCTTCTCGGTCACGCCGCAAGGCAAGTTGGCGGAGAAGGGCGAAGCCGGTGAACTGTACGTGCGCGGCCCGTCTGTGACGTACGGGTACTGGGCTGACCCCGAGAAGACCCACAAGATGGTTGTTGCTAACCATTTCCAGGAAAACTTCGAGGAGAAGATGTATCGCACGGGCGACATCGTCACGGTGGGCGAGGATGGGAACTACTACTTCCAGGGTCGCCGCGACAGCATGATCAAGAGCCGCGGATATCGCATTGAGCTCGGCGAGATCGAGACCGCGCTGCTCAGTCACCCCGGCGTGCGTGAAGCTGCGGTGCTTGCGGTTCCGGACGAGATTATCGGGAACAGGATTCGCGCGGTGGTTGCGCCGCACATTGCCGGGTCTCTCGGAGTTCTGGAGTTGCAGCAGTACTGCGCGTCACGCGTGCCCAAGTACATGATTCCGGAACTTGTGGATCTCTACGACGAGTTGCCCAAGACCTCGACCGGAAAGATCGATCGAGTGAAGCTGGCGTCGGAGCGAGCGGGTGCAATGAGGGCCTAACGGTTCCGCTGTCGCAATATGAGTTTTACCGAATACGGGGGAATGAAAATGATTCAGGCTGCTGAAGTGAAAGATCGCATCCGCGAATACGTGCTCGAGGAGTTTGCGAAAACCAAGGGCATTGACCAGATCACAGACGACGAAGTCCTCACCAAGAACGGCATCATCGACTCGATGGGTATTTTCCGCCTGGTCGCGTTCCTGGAAGAAACCTTCAATGTTCGCGTCGGCGACGAAGAGATCACGCACGACAATCTCGAGAGCATCGACGCCATCGAGAAGCTCGTACTTTCAAAGGCCAAGAAGTAGATCAAATGCTGGGGCGCGGCGGGCGTGGGCACGCTGCGCGGTTCACGAAACAGTTCCTCCCCCGGGTTTCGTGAAGTTGTAGCACTTGTCTTCTCAGGGTTTCTTATGCACATCGGCCGTAAAATTTACTCGAGCGGATTCAAGTTGTTTGATTTGCTGTTGATGATGTTTTCGTTTGCCGTCTCGACCCTGCCGCTCTATCACCGGGTAGGCACACTCAGCCTGGCTGAGTTTTTTGAGATGCGGGTGAAGCTTGGAAACCTCATTCTGTTCGTCAGCTTCGTGGTGATCTGGCACATCCTGTTCAGCGTGTTTGGCCTCTACGGATCGAGGCGGCTGAACGACCGTTGGGATGAAATCTGGGATGTCGCCCGGGCCACCACACTAGGCACCGGCGTAATCGCAGCGTTCGGGCTGATGTTTCACATTTGGGTCGTGAACCGGGCCTTCCTAATGATTTTCTGGGCCCTTACTACGACTTTGGTAATTCTTACCCGAACAATGATTCGGGCTTCGCTTGCGCACGCTCGGCGCCATGGCAAGAACCTCCGCAATATGCTCATCATCGGGACCAACCCCCGCGCCTTAGAACTCGTCCAGCGCATTCAGCACAAACCAGAGTTGGGGTATCGCATTCTTGGTTTTGCCGATGAAGATTGGCGCGGGATCGAGGAGTTCCGAAAACAGGGGCTGCCGTTGGTCTCCGATCTGGAGACGCTCCCAACATACGTACGGCGCAACGTCGTCGATGAAGTCGTTCTTGCCTTGCCCATACGCTCGTTCCATACGTATGCGTCACAGATCGCGGCAGCCTGCGAGCAGCAGGGAATTATCGTCCGCTTCTTGCCCAACATCTTTGACTTGAAGGAAGCGCGCCACAGGACAGATGAACTCGATGGCGATCCGCTCATTAGTCACGACACGACCGTTACGGATTTCTGGGGCCTGATGGCCAAGCGACTGATCGACATCGTTGTTTCGCTTACAGCCATCATTCTTCTCTCGCCAGTCATGCTGCTCACGGCGATACTGGTCAGGCTGACCTCACCAGGGCCGATATTCTTCGTGCAGAAACGACTGGGCCTGAATAAGCGGATGTTCAATATTTATAAGTTCCGGACCATGGTCGTGGACGCCGAGGCTCGCCTGAAAGAACTTGAGCACCTGAACGAAGCCAACGGGGCTGTGTTCAAGATCAAAAAGGATCCTCGTGTAACGCTGATTGGGGCCATCTTGCGGAAGACCAGCATTGACGAACTGCCCCAGCTCTTTAATGTTTTGAAAGGCGAGATGAGTCTGGTCGGACCGCGGCCACTGCAGGTCCGCGATTACGAGCTGTTCGAAACGTACTGCGGCGACTGGCAGCGCAAGCGCTTCAGTGTTCGTCCGGGGATTACCTGCTTGTGGCAGATCAAAGGCCGCAGCTCGACGACTTTCGAGAAGTGGATGGAGTTGGATTTGCAATACATCCGCAACTGGTCGTTGTGGCTGGACTTCGAGATCCTAGCCAAGACTTTGCCGGCAGTCCTTCGTGGATCGGGCGCGGCGTAGAGCGCATCTTCGTGTGAATCTGCAAGGAGCAGCTGTCTTGACAAAGTGTAAGGAAGTCTGTACGAACAAGGGCCCATGTCACTGGATCTTCCAACCAACAAGCTGGGAACCTCGGAGAGTGTGCCGATGAGCGTCGCCGTGCGCGAAGATCAGATCAGCGAAGCGAGGGCCTTCTGGACCCGCCAGATCGAGGGTGGAACTCCTGTCCTGCAACTGCCCTTCGACCGCTCACGATCGTCACGCCGCGTGGACAGCTTTGCCTCGCACCCATTCGTGCTCGCGGAAGTATTGTCGAATGCCCTTCGGGAGCTTGTGAAAGCGGAAGAATCGACCGTGCCCAGCACCATGCTGGCCTGTTACGTAACACTCCTTGAGCGCTACAGTTCACAAAACGATTTCATCATCGGCACGCTCACGGCCCCTACCGAATGCTACCTTCCTTTGCGAATCACCATCCATGGAGATCCGACATTCGGCCAACTGCTGGCGCAGGTCGGATCTGTGCTGGAACGTGCTTCAGTTTTCGCGGATTTCGCTAGTGATGAATTCTGGCACGATTTCCGCAGCAGTTCCACTACGAGTAAACACCTCTTCGATATAGCTTTTTCGATGAATTCCGAGAATGTCGACCGGGCAATCGGGACCGATTGTGATCTGACTCTGAAATTGCATGATCTGGGCGACAGCATTGCGGGCACTTTCGTTTACAACTCTGAATTGTTCGATGCTTCCACGGTCAGCCGCATGGCTGGCCATTTCATCATGCTCGTCCAAGGCGTGGTAGCCAATCCTGATCAGAAGATCTCGTGTCTGCCGGTGCTCACGGCGGAAGAGCAGAGACAACTTAAGGAATGGAACCGCACGGAAGTGCTATATTCTCGGGAACTCTGCATGCACGAACTGGTGGAAGCGCAAGTCGCGGAGACGCCAAATGCCACCGCGGTCGAGCACGCAGGCCAGAAACTCACGTATCGTGATCTGAACGAACGTGCGAACCAGTTGGCCCATTTTCTGCGCAAGTGCGGCATCGGATTGGAATCGCGAGTCGGCATTTGCTTGAGGCGCTCACTGGAGCTTCCAGTCGCACTGCTCGGAGTATTAAAGGCTGGTGCAGCCTGCGTTCCTCTCGACCCCGCCTATCCGAAAGAGCGGCTCAGCTACATGCTGGAGGATTCGGAAACTCCGCTGGTTCTCAGCCAGCCTGAATTGTTGTCGGAAGTGACCGATTTCAACGCGCAGGTCGTGAATCTCGGTCCCGACTGGAAGACCTTCGCGGACGAGAGCCCGGAAAACGTCCGCAGCAGCGTCGAGCCTGAGAATCTTGCGTACGTCATCTACACATCCGGATCAACCGGTAAACCCCGCGGTGTATTGCTGCCCCATGCCGGCCTCGTGAATCACAACGTCGCGGCGTCAAAGCTTTTCGGGATGACCCCAGCGGATCGGATGGCCCAGTTCGCATCGATTTCGTTCGACATTGCCATCGAAGAAATTTTTCCGACATGGATATCGGGTGGAACGCTGGTGGTTCGCGAGGAAGATGCCTCACTCGCCGTCGGCGATTTCCTGCGGTGGGTTGACCAGAATCGTGTGACAGCTCTCGATCTGCCCACGGCCTACTGGCACGAACTGGTTCGTGAGCTTGCCGAATCGGCTCTCAACCTGCCCAAAAGCTTGCGACTAGTGATCGTTGGCGGCGAGAAAGCGCAATCCGGCGCTCTCGCAACCTGGCGCAAGATTGCTGGGTCACGTGTGCGCTGGGTGAATACATACGGACCGACCGAGACCAGTGTGATTGTGACCTCGTACGAGCCCAAGGAACCTGAAGAGCTTCCATCTGTGCTTCCGATCGGCCGGCCGATCGCCAACACAAAGATTTACATCCTGAACAGATTTCTCCAGCCGCAGCCGGTTGGAATTNNTGGTGATTTGTACGTTTCCGGCTCCGGCCTCGCTCGCGGTTATCTGAATCGTCCTGAAATCACGGCCGAAAAATTCATTGCGGACCCGTTCAGCTCTGAGCCGGGATCGCGAATGTACAAGACAGGCGATCTGGCGAAGTACCTGCCGAGCGGCGATATCGAATTTGCAGGACGTACCGATGATCAGGTCAAGATCCGGGGATATCGCGTCGAACTCGAAGAGATCGAGGCTGTTCTCGGAGCGCACAACAGTGTTCACGAAGTAGTTGTTATCGCGCGCGAGAACTCTTCGGGCGAGAAGAGCCTCGTCGCGTATCTTGTTCCCTCGCGCGAGCAGGTGCCCACGGCCAGCGAACTGCGGACATACCTGAAGCAAGAGCTGCCGGCCTATATGGTTCCAGCTGCGGTGGTGCTGCTCGAGGCAATGCCGAAGACGCCCAACGGCAAAGTTGATAAGCGCGCTTTACCTGCGCCGAAAGCCGTAGATTACGCCGCCACGCAGGAGTACGTTGCGCCGACAAACCAGCTCGAGAGCAAGTTGGCCTCGGTCTGGGAAATTGTTCTCGAAAAGAAGCCGGTCGGCATCCGGGATAACTTCTTCGAGCTGGGCGGACACTCTCTCTTGGCCGCGCGTTTGATGCATCGCATTGAGCAGCAAATGGGCCAACGACTTCCTCTCGCCGCTCTGTTGCAGGCTCCGACAATCGAGCAACTCGCCCGTGCCATGAGCCAGGGCGAAGAACAACTTGCGTGGTCGTCCTTGGTTCCGCTCCAGCCAGAAGGTTCGCGTCCTCCGTTCTTTTGCGTGCACGGGGTCGGTGGAAACGTTCTGGGGTTCCGCGATCTCGTGCGACATCTCGGCAACGATCAGCCGTTTTATGCCCTCCAGCCGGAAGGCCTCGACGGAACACGTCCATGCCTGACGAACGTCCCTGCAATGGCCGCTCGCTACGTCGATGAGATCAGGAAGGTGCAGCCGCACGGCCCATACCTTATCGGCGGCTATTCGTTTGGTGGGTTGGTGGCATACGAGATGGCGCAGATGCTCGAGGCACAAGGCGAGCAAGTCGCGCTATTGGCATTGTTTGATGCATATCCTGGGAAAATCGAAACTCGTGGCGAGCAGATCAGAAATCTAATGGGCCTTCCATTGAAGCAGCGGCTCACCTTTGTCTTCAAAAAGGGCAGCTTTGTCCTGATGACGATGCGCAAGCGGATTCAGCTGCGGTTCCTGCCTCGCGGTCTTCGAAATGTGCGAGAGGCTTGCGCCAAGGCCGCGGCTAGTTATGAAATTCAGCCGTACAACGGGAGAGTCACTCTTTTCCGCGTGCGCGAGAAGTCGGTGGATAGCTTGAACGATCCCTACGCAATCTGGTGGCGTATGGCAGCACGCGGTGTGGAATTACGCGAAATCAGTGGCAATCACCTGAGCTTGCTCAAGGAGCCGCAAGTTAGATTCCTGGCCGAGGAACTTGCGGACGCGTTGAGCCAGTCCGTCAGTCAGAACTCCCTCCTTAGCGCCAGCGCATAGGACCTAATAAAGGAAGACTTCGATCCGAATGAGTTCATCGAATACCGATCAATTGCTGGACCCCGAGACCGCTCTAGATGCGTCGGTGAATGTGCCTGGGGCCGGCTCCGACATCGATCGAGGCAGTCTCGCGAGCAAGGCTGGCCGTTGGGCGAGCAAGGGCGGGTTGGCAATCCTCGACCAGGGACTGATCTCCGGATCGAATTTCCTGATTGGCATTTTGCTGGCGCGTTGGCTCATGCCGGTCGAGTACGGAGCCTTTTCACTGGCGTTTTCAGTTTTTCTGCTGGTCTCGTATGTATACCAGTCGCTCTTGTCAGAGCCGCAAGCTGTGTTCAGCGGATCGGCGTACCGGCATTGCCTCCGCGGATACCTGAAGGCGCTGCTCAGGATCCAGGTGGTGGTGACCGTGTTCGGGATCGTCCTGCTGGGCGGATCTGCCGCGGTTGTTTACGCGATAGGCAAGGCCGATGGATTGCCTGGAGCACTCGCCGGAGTCGCGATCGCATCCCCATGCATTCTGTTCTTCTGGCTGCTGCGCCGCTCGTATTACATGAACCTGGCGCCAGCGCGCGCCGCCATGGGCGCATTCATCTACTTCGTGCTCGTGACCGGAGGCCTGGTCGTTGCCTACCGGAGATCATTGATCTCACCGTTTTCGGCATATCTGCTGATGGCGATCGGCGCTTTGGGCACGGGCCTCTTCCTGCTCTCGCAGGTGAAAAAGGTACTGCCTGCGGATACGGTCACCGCCCCGACCCCGGCGGAGGCGTGGCACAAGCACTGGGAGTATGGACGTTGGGCGCTCGCAGTTTCTGTCGTTACCTGGATTCCGTACTACATGTACTACCCGCTGGTGAGCATGTTTTCTGGGATGGCCGCCGCGGGCCAGCTAAAAGCTTTGATGAATCTGGCGCTGCCACTGGAGCAGAGTTACACCGCGCTCGCGATCCTTTTCCTGCCGTACGCGGCGCGAGTCTGCAGGGAGAAGGGCGCGCAGAGTTCCGGTCCCCTCGTTCGCCGGATCACGCTCCTGTTCGTTGCGGGAGCAGTCGTGTATTGGGGATTGTTGATTCCGTTCAAAGGGATTGCCTTCCATGTTCTATACGGCGGCAAGTACATGGAAGTCGCACCGCTGATTCCGTATGTTGCGGTTGGAACTACGATGTGGAGCGCGGCGTTTGGCCCGGCGATTCTGCTGAGGGCGATCGAATCACCAGACTCGATCTTCTATGCACGCGTGGTCGCGAGCATTCTCTCACTGGTCATCGGTGTTCCTGCGACGAAGGTGTTCGGCCTCTGGGGCGTGGTGGCCAGCGTGATTATCGCGAATATCGCGGCGTTCCTGATTTCGATGTACATCCTCCAGCGTAAGTCGACTTCAATGTCGCTACCGAATCCGATCCTCCAAGGGGAAAGCTAATCGATGAACACAGCGAAGACACTCCGTTTCAGGGCCTCCCGCACCAAATTGCGCGCTCCCAAGTCGTGGTGGGAGCATCGCGGCTTGAATGACAATGACGTGTTGTTTGCGTCATTTGAGCGCTCGGGAAATACGTGGTTGCGCTTCGTGCTATTTGAGATTCTGACCAACGATACGGCCGGATTCCTGAACGTGAACCAGCTTTTGCCCGAACTCGGAACGCACCAGANNTCAGAACACGTCCTTNCGAATGGCGGACGCTTCATCAAGACCCACCACCAATATCGCCCGGAGTATAAGCGTGCCGTGTATCTNATGCGCGACCTGCGGGATGTGATGCTTTCCAATTGGGCGCGCGATAAGGAAATGGGCTTCTCGCAGTACTTCGACAATGGCAAGGGAATGGACGGCTACATCGAGTCGTTCCTTAAGGGCAAGGTCACTCGCTTCGGGTCATGGCAGTCGCACGTGGATTCATGGGTGAACGGTCCGCTGGCGAAGAGCGGGAACCTACTTGTCGTGCGCTACGAGGATTTGCGCAAGGACACCGAGAATGGGTTGGTTCAGATGCTGAATTTTCTTGGCATCCAACGAGATCGCGAGCAGGTTCGCAAAGCCATTGAGAACAACTCGCTCCGTGCCATGCGCGAGAAGGAAGAAAAGGCGAAGAAGTCAGGCGCGACGCTTGGAAAGGGAACGCTGCTTCGCAAACACAACGTCGATCGCGAAGATGCGCGCTTTGTGCGCAGCGGATCGGTGGGCGGCTGGCGTGAGAAGCTCAGCCGCGAGCAGATCGAAATGGTCAGGAAGTACGCGGGAGATGCACTCGTTCGTGCCGGATATCCCGCGGGACTGACAGAGGAAGTTCCGTCCGAAATGGTGGCGCACGCAGGTAATCAGAGACCGGTAACATTCCAGGTATGACTGAAGTAAGGCAGAAAGCGGGCCTATTTCTGGTGATGATAGTGGCACTTGTCCCCCTGGCAGTGTCCCAGAAAAAGGAAGCAGCGAGCGACAGCGGAACACTGCGCCAGGCTGCTGATTCAACGGGGTTCTGGGTCGGCACCACGATTCAAGGCCGCATGTGGAATCGCGATCCTCAGTACAAGCCTGTGATGGGCAAGGAATTCAACGCTGGAGTTTCCATCGTGTTTCCGAACTTGACCGAGCCGGAACGCGGCCATTTTGATTGGGACGCGATGGACGAGGCCATGAGCTTTGCCAAGCAGTACAAGATGAAGCTCATGGGCCATTGCTTGGTCTACCGCAACATGCAGACCGGGCCGTGGATGCGCTTCAACAGCGCGCAGTGCGGTGGATGGTCCGCAAAAGATTTGAGTGACGTGCTCAAAGAGCACGTCCAGGCGGTGGTGCGGCACGGCGGGGACACGTACTACTCATGGGAAGTTGTGAACGAGCCGACGAATCCCACCCACAACGGCTGTTGGTCGCGTGTCTTGGGAGAAGACGATTACATCGTGAAGGCGTTTCAGTACGCGCGCGAAGCGAATCCGAATGCTCTTCTGCTGCTTAACGATACCTTTGGCCAGGGTGGAATCGATAAAGAACGTGCAGATGAATTCTGGACTCTCGTGAACCGGGTCAAGAAAAAGGGCGCTCCGATCGATGTCGTCGGTACGGAGATGCACTGGGAACTGCCGCAGTTGCGGCCAACGTACCTCGACGAATTTAAGAACTTTCTCGCGAAGGCGAGAGAAGTGGGCGTGAAGGTTCACATTACCGAGATGGATGTTTACCAAGGGTCCGACGACACAGTGGAGTCTTTCAACAAGCAGAAGGAAGTGTTCTACAACGTCGTGCATACGTGCTTGAAAGATTCGAATTGCATCGGCTTCATGACCTGGGGAATTGCCGACCGATACAGTTGGCTGCGCACCTCCGATTGGAAAAATCTACCGAATGCGAAGCCGGTATTGTTCGACGAGCAGTATGGCAAGAAGGCCGCATACTACGGCGTGCTGCAAGCGTTAAAAGAGGGGCGTTAAAGAAACGACGATGAGTTCGGGAAACATAGAACGGGCGAGACAAGGCGGCTTGGACGTGCGGGACCGGAGCTCCCGGTTGCTGCTCGTCCTCTTTGTGGTGGTCGGATTTGCGATCTCGCTTTCCATCGCGATGTTTTCCGGTTCGTCCGAGTACGCCGGGCTGCTTGTGGCCGTGGGCTTGCTGCTGGCCATTCCCGTCATCGCGCTCATGGTACGGGCATTCCCGGAAGCGATGTCCGCCCTGAAGATTCTCAAAGCCAACTGGACGTGGTGGCATCCATTGTGGCTTTGCATCTACGTCAGCACGATGGTTTTTCGGATCCGCGACGTTGGCTCGGGTCAAGGCAATCTGCTCGACGGTTGGGCGATGCTCCGCATTCTTCCGGAATCCTTCGTCTCAATTGCGCTGATCACTCGTCTCATTCTCAAGAAGCCAAATTGGCGCGGTTCGTTGTTCCGCGGCATTCCTTCTGCGCTGACCATCTACTGCCTGGTATCGATTGCTTCTTGCGCCTGGTCGGTCAATGCTGCATGGACGGCTTACAAATCACTCGAGTTTCTGGCTGATGTCTCTTTGCTCGCCGCAGTTGTGGCCAGTGCGGAAGGATTTTTCACCTATGAAAATCTGGTGAACTGGACCTTGACGTTCTACGGTCTTTCGCTGGTGGGTGTCTGGATCAATCTTCCGATTTGGCCAACCGAGGCAATGGATGGTGACCGCCTCACCGGAGTGTTCCCGGTCGAAGCCTCCAACAGCGTCGGAACCTCAGGCGCGGTGCTGGCGATCGTTGCATTTTGCCGCCTTATGCCGGCATTTGGGGCCGCCAGGAATCGTGCGTGGTACACGCTGCTATTCGTATTCGGCATTGCATCGATGGTTCTTTCCAAAACGAGGAATGCGGAAGCTGCCTTCCTGTTCGGCGTCGCCGTGGCAGTAATGTTCTCTCAACGACTCAGGAAGAAAGCGATTTGGGCGGCTGTGGCGCTCGCCCCCATTTTGGCATTGCTGGTGGCGATGAACCATGACTTACCTAAATCAGCGTACGACGTGACCATGAGTGCAGTGAATCGCGATCAGGCTGAAGGTGCCATCGGCACACTGAGCGGCCGCACAGGTTGGTGGGAATTCGGGTTGCAACAACTATCCCACCATCCACTCACGGGCATGGGAGCTTATGCCGCCGGGCGTTTCGCGGTCCTTGGAAAATTAGGAGTGGGAACAGCCTCCATGATGCATAGCGACTGGATCGAAGTCGTAATCGGAACCAGTTTCTGGGGATTGATCCCCTTCGCAGCGGCTCTGATCCTGACGTGGTGGTACCTGTTCCGCTGCATACGTAATCCAATTTTCACTGCGGAGCAGCGTCAACTTGCCATCGAACTTTTCGCTCTTCTGGGGCTGTTGACCTTGCACTCATTTTTCAATGACGAACTGGCGTGGCATTGCCCGCTGCTCTATTTCGCCATTCTGGGCTACGCCGAATTCATCAGGACGTACCCGAAGATCGTGCTCAGACCTGGTGTGCAGCTGCACAGGTTTGGGCCCGAAGACCTTTTGGTTCCACAAAGAAATACCGTAAGTGCTTTTCACAAACTGTCAACGGACAACAATTAACCACTGGGGGAGTAAACGCATGGCAAACAAGACTCGCATTCTGGTAACTGGGGCAGGTGGTTTCATCGGTCATCATCTCGTGAAGCGCCTGAAGGCGGATGGCCACTGGGTACGCGGCGTCGATATCAAGCGTCCGGAGTACGAAGCGTCCGCGGCCGATGATTTTCAGGTCCTTGATCTGCGCATTTGGGAGAACTGCCTGACTGCTACACAGGGCATCGACCAGGTCTACAATCTGGCTGCCGACATGGGCGGCATCGGCTACATCACGTCGTTCTTGGCCGAGATCTCCAAGAATAACATTCTGATCAACGCGCACATGCTTGACGCCAGCAAGCAGAACGGAGTGCAGAAGTTCCTGTTCTCGTCGTCAGCCTGCGTGTACGCACAGTACAAGCAGAAGACTCCGGATCTCGTTCCGCTCAAGGAGGAGGATGCCTATCCGGCCGATCCTGAGCCGGGATATGGCTGGGAGAAACTCTTCGCGGAAGAACTCTGCCGCTACTATTACCATGACTTCAAATTCGAGACGCGAATCGTGCGCTTCCACAACGTATACGGTCCTCTCGGAACTTACGATGGCGGCAAAGAGAAATCTCCAGCTGCGATTTCCCGCAAGGTTGCGCAAGCGAAGAACGGCGCGGAGATCGAGATCTGGGGCGACGGTGATCAGACGCGCTCCTATATGTATGTGGATGATTGCGTGGAGGGCCTGATCCGCCTCATGGCGTCGAACCATCGCGAACCATTGAACCTCGGCACCGACGAAATGGTCAGCATCAATCATCTCGTGGACATGATCTGCGGAATCGCCGGCAAGAAACTGACGAAGCGGCATGATATGACCAAGCCGCAGGGTGTGCGTGGCCGTAACAGCGACAACACTCTGCTGCGCAAGGTACTTGGTTGGGAGCCTGGCACGCCTCTGGAGAAGGGCCTCGCCATCACCTACAAGTGGATTGAAGGCGAGCTTAAGAAGAAGGAAGCTGGCGAATTGGCTGAAGTAGCCGGTGACTGATCGTGATTGCGTTCTCCCCTTTGTGGAGGGCACAACGATGGCCTGTGCCCTCCTGCTTTTCTAAACTAGTTCTCGGCAGCGGAGTGAAAAATTCTGTTTGTCTTGCGTGCGAATGAAAGATGGTGATATGCCGATGAACACTGCTTGGACAACTCCCATTGTCGCCACAAAGCCTGAAATGGTTTCGATCGATGTTGACGCGCCCGTGCAGGCACTTGTAGATGAAAAGGTGACGGAAAACAGGCAAATACGTGTTCTGGAGGCCGGTGCTGGTTCTCGCAGTCACATTCGTGTCGGAGCGAATTCTTTTATCGCCGGGATAGATATCTCGCAGGAACAACTTGATAGAAACAAAGAACTGCACGAAAAAATCCATGGCGACCTCGAAACCTACCCGCTGCCTCCGTCTTCGTTTGACATTATCTTCTGCTGGGACGTTGTAGAGCATTTGAAGCACCCGGAAAAGGCACTTCAGAATTTTGCCCGCACGATTCGCCCCGGAGGTCTCATTGTTCTCGGCGCGCCACTCGTTACCTCATTGAAAGGAACAGTCACAAAGTACACTCCGCATTGGTTCCACGTAGCCGTTTACAGGCGTCTACTGGGCAAGAAGACAGCCGGCAAGCCGGGTCATGGTCCGTTTCCCACGTACCTGCGCTACTCAATCGCTCCTGCCGCTCTTGAGCGGTTTGCGAAGCAGAACGATCTGACAGTCGAGTACCTGCAGCTTTACGAGCAACAAATGCAGGTGAAGTTCAGACGGAATCACCGGAGCATCGATCTTGGTTATCGAGTTGTGGGGCCTATTCTAAAGGCCCTGAGTTTCGGCAACATTGATCCTAGCGTGACGGACTTCATTATCGTGATGCGCAAGAACGGAACCGTTGTGGAAGATGCGAGCTGTGCAAAGCAAACGGCGTAGCACGTCGCAACCATCGTTGCATCCATGAACACTCAATCGTCAGATGCCGTCGTGAGCATTCTCGGGGTAAAGGTGCATGCCACAAACATGGACCGCGCCGTCTCACGTTTGGAAACCGCCGTCATTAGCGGTCAGAAGGGATATGTCTGCGTCACCGGCGTCCAAGGCATCATGGAAGCGCAGATGGATTCCAACCTCAAGCACATCATCAATGGCGCGATGCTGACCATTCCGGACGGCCGTCCTACCGTGTGGGTTGGATGGCTGCGTGGATTGCTTCACATGCGCCAGGTGACCGGGCCGACAATCATGCTGCGGATCTGTGCGCTTTCTGCCGAAAAGGGCTACACGCATTTCTTCTACGGCGGGAACGACGGAGTTGCAGACCAGCTCAAGAATTCGTTGACTGAGCGCTTTCCGGGGCTGAAGGTAGTGGATACGTACACTCCTCCTTTTCGCTCGCTCACACCCGGTGAAGAATCGGAACTTATTCGCAAAGTCGCAGAAGCTAAGCCAGACTTCTTCTGGGTTGGATTGAGCACGCCGAAGCAGGAACGCTTCATGGAACAGTACAGCTCGAAGCTGGATGCCAAGGTGATGCTCGGTGTGGGCGCAGCGTTCGACATCCACACGGGACGTATTAAGGATGCGCCGTACTGGATGAAGTTCACAGGCGTGCAATGGATGCATCGCATCTACCAGGATCCGAAGCGGCTGTGGAAACGCTATCTGGTGAACAATCCGAAATTTGTTTATCGCATCACGCTCGAGCTGCTCGGACTCAGCAAGCAGCAGGAAGCGTAAGGATAATTGCAGATTGTAGATTTCAGATTGAAAAATTAGAAGCAGCGTACGAACGCTCGGTCTGAAATTGAACATTTGAAATGATTTACCGGGCCCCGAGTTCTACGAATGAAAGTTCTTCTCGTACACAGTGCGTACCAGCAGTATGGAGGCGAAGACTCGGTCGTCAAGGCTGAGACGGAATTGCTTCAAAGCCATGGGGACGAAGTCATTCTCTACGGCCGGCACAATGACGAGATCAAGGACTTCAATATTTTTCAAAAGGCCGCTTTTGTTCCTCAGAGTATTTACTCTTGGAAGACGAGCAGCGAACTTGATGATGTAGTCCGGCGGGTGCAACCGGACGTTGCCTTCATCCACAACATCTATCCGCTGATCTCCCCTTCGGTCTACCACGCGCTGCATGCGCTGGGTGTGCCAGCGGTGCAGGTGCTGCACAACTTCCGCCCGTTCTGCCCTAACGGGCTGTTCTACACCCAGAATCACGTATGCGAGGCATGCAAGAGCGGTAATTATCTCAACGCGGTAAAGAACCGCTGCTTCCGCGGAAGCGCTGCCCTGAGCGGCCTGTACGGATTGGTACTCGGCCTGAATCGCATGGCCCGGATGGTGGACAAGATTTCTGGATTTATCTGCCTCACTGAGTTCTTCCGGATCAAGATGCGTGAGGTGGGAATTCCGGAGTCGAAGCTGTTTGTACGGCCGAATTTCGTTCGTGCACCAGCGTTGCGTGAAACCAGAGATAGCAGTGGCTACGCTCTGTTCCTGGGCAGGCTGTCGCCTGAGAAAGGCTGCTGGATGCTGATTCGCGCATTTGAGCAGTTACCCGGAGTCCATCTGAAAATTGTGGGCACCGGGCCGATGGAGCAGGAACTTCGGGAGTACATTCGGAACAAGGGCATCCAGAACATCGAAATGCTGGGCTTCAAAGCGGGTGAAGAGAAGTGGGAGATTCTTCGGAACGCACTTTGCGTGGTATTGCCGTCGGAATGGTACGAGAACTTCCCAGTCACCGCTCTGGAAGGCTTCATGGCTGCAAGGCCTGTGGTCGCGTCCAGAATCGGCGGCCTGCCGTACATTGTTGAGGACGGCAAGTCCGGACTTCTGTTCGAACCTGGAAACGCAGAAGAGTTGGCGCAGCACCTCCGCTATCTGGTCGGACATCCTGCGGAAGCCGAGAGCATGGGGCGTCGCGGACGAATGCTGACCGAGACGAAATACGGTCCGGAAGAAGGCTATGAGAATCTGATGAGAGTCTTTGCGCAGGTCCGCGGGAAGCAGGCTGCCGCGGTCGCCGCGATATGATCAACGAAAACGCAAATCTGCAGATGAGCGAAGGGCCGCTGTTTGTCGTCGGAATGTGGCGCTCCGGAACTTCGCTGCTCTATGCGTTGCTGAACCAGCACGTGCAGATCGGACTCATGTATGAGTCGGACATGCTCACGTTGTCGCCACTGTTTGTGATTCCGCGAAAGGCTTCGTGGTGGCTGAACAAAGTCGATTCGTGGAATGGCGTGCTGACGCGGCACAAGATCGATCCGGCCGCGATCCCGCAGGACATCAGCGATCTGCCGAGTGCATTTCGTGCGGTTGCCCAGCAGTATGCGCAGAAGAAGGGCGCGACGGTTTGGGGATGCAAGTCGCCGACGTATTACGACTGCATGACTCAGTTTGCCGCCTGGTATCCAGAGGCGAAGTTCATCGTGATCTGGCGCGATCCCGCAGATGTCTGCAGAAGTATCGTCCGCGCTGCGGAGAAGGCCTCGTGGTTCGCGCGCCCCGGAATGGATGTGCGCGCGATTCTCGGCTACCGGCGCATGAAGCGCGAAGCCGACGAACTGGTCCGGCGTGGAGCGTCGATCTATCAAGTGCAATACGACGATCTCGTCCGCGATCCGGCCCACGCGCTGACTGCGATCTGCGATTTCATCGGAATTCCCTTCGATCCGAAAATGACATCACTCGAGGGCGCGGACCGGTCCGCAATTTACAACGGCGAGCACCATGCTGGTGTGAAGAGTTCTAGCATTGTGGCAAAACGTGAACGTCCGGAAGTGCTCTCACCGGAACTCAAGAGCAAGATCGAACGCTATGTCGCGTTCTGGCGCAAAGAGTCGAACGGAACGTTCCCCGTGGGTGCGGTCATAAACGAAAACGCCAAGCCTGCAACCTGGGCTGAACGCACACGCGATCGCATTCGCTATAGACTGCTTCGTACCGCTGATCAAGTTGTTCCATGGGCTTACGCGATGGTTCCGGTGCCTTTGTGGCAGAGATACCGGCAAATGAAGGCGCGCTCCCAGAGCGTTGCGCCCAAGCCGAGCGAGAGTGAAGCAATGTAGCAGATCCGCGTTGTAAGTTGCTGATGTACAAGGTGTTCCGCGACATGCATTCCGGCTCGTTTGGAATGCAAGCTGTTCCTTTCCTTCCCAGAAATTCACTACGACTAAAGAAATTCACTACGACTAAGGGAGTGTTGCCCGGTGATGTTACGAGCCAACTTGGTAGTGGCTTTGTCTGTCCTGTGTTTGTCGGTGTGCAGTCCTTTGGGTGCCCAGACGGGCATGAACACGTTCGGTGGGCTCAATACGGTCCAGTACAGGCTGAATGCGACCGCCGCTCCCGACGTCAACATCGCCGTTGGACTGACGCAGTACTGCGAGCACGTCAACAACGCTTACCAGTGTTGGTATAAGAGCGGACCCAATGCAAATCAGCCAGTGAACTTTCTGGGCGGTACGAGTCCGAAGTCGGATTCTGGACCTTGGAGCCAGAATAGCAACAACAATGGCAACACGCCTCACTGTCCTACTGCCTACACACCCAATTCACAGTTGATTCACGACAATGTCTACAACCTGTGGATTCTTGAGAAGCGTGTCACCGCCGCGGGCGGAGGCCACAACTACATGTGCGTGGCCATCAGCAACATCGATGATGTCTCGCAAAGCTCATTCGCCTGGTTCGCGTTCGAATTCGACCTCGACGCGGTGATCCCGACGAACTCGAAAGGCAATTTTTTCTATCCAGATTATCCGCAGATCGGCCTCTGGCAATCATCGAGCACCACGGCGCCGCCCTACACCGCGGCGAAAGATCAGGCCATCTGGATCTCGTACGATCTCATGGATGGAAATAGCGCGAATAACATCAACGGCGTTCTGATCTGCGCGGTCGATCTCGCCGGTCTGAGGGCGAGTACCGCGAATCCATGGGTGAATAACTCCAAAGCCCCGGCCTGCACTGTTGCCCACCCATTGACGGCATTCAATCAGCGCCGCAGTTGGGTCCCCGCGAACAACGTTGACTCGGTTCCGCCCGTGTCGGCCGACGGTGAGATGTTTACTTACGTGATTGAGCCGCCCAAGGATGGCAAGTCGTACTTGACGGATCCGAACCATACCCAAGGCATCGAGCAGTGGACGATCGATTGGACCTCTGGAAATCCTATTCCAACCTTTGTGAATAGTTGGGATCTTCCGTCAACGCAACCGGCAGGCGACCAGTCAGGCTGCTTCAATCCCAGCAGCTACTACAATACCTCCTGCGTCCCGCAACCCTCGACAAGTACCACGGGCATCCACATCGATTCCGTCGCTGACCGGATGCAGCAGCCGTTCCAGTACACATCAGGCAGAGGGCAGGGAAGCATCTGGACATCTGCTCGCACGATCCAGATCTCTCCCAGCGCGACGACCCGCGGTCAAACGGAAGCCGACATTCGAGTCCTCCAGAGAAATGCCGCCGCTCCAAATTCGCTTTATCTTGCCGAAGACTATCTAGTAACTGATCCCTCCGACCCGAATGCATACGTATTCATCCCCAGTATCGCGCGGGATAAGGCCGGGAATCTTCAAGGCATCTTCGGTGTCTCGGGAACGGGAGCAAGTGAACACCCTGGACTGCAGAGCCTGCTTTTCAATCCGGGCACATTTTCGGCATCCACGTACGGCTACATCGCCAATCCCGGGACAAGTGGTGACGCTCAAGATACCGACAATTTGAACTATCGCTGGGGTGATTGGTTTAGCGCAGTGGTTGATCCCGCCGATTCCTGCACCGTCTGGGTAGCAGGTGAATATCTGCAGGGCAATCGCACTACCGAGCCTTTCTGGTACACGGCAATTGCCTCACTTCCGCCGGCAAGCACTTGCGCAGGCGGCCCGGTCCTGCTCTCGAACGTGAGCCTGAACTTCGGAAGCAACGCCGTTGGCACGCAGACCGCTGCCCTGATTGAGACGGTCACCAACAATCAGAGCGTCAACTTGAATATCTCGGGAATTTCCGTCAGTAGCGCCGACTTTACCGAGACCGATACATGCCAGGGAAGGACGATTGCGCCGCAAGGCACATGCACGATCAGTGTGTATTTCAAGCCATCCGCATCGGGCGTGCGCACAGCGTCCCTGGTGGTAACTGACAATGCGAGCGGCAGCCCTCACACGATCGCTCTCGCCGGAGCGGGCGCGTCTTCCAGCATTTCGGTTTCTCCGACAACTCTGAGTTTCGGAAGGCAGGCTCTGAGCAGTTCCAGCGCCGGGCAAAATATTACGGTCGCGAACAGTGGATTCTTGGATGTGACCATCAGCTCCGTTGTGGCAAGCGGAAGCTATGCGGAGACCGATACTTGCTCCGGCACTGTTTTGAAACCTGGGCAGAACTGCATGATCAGTGTCACGTTCACGCCCGCCGTTACCGGATCGATCCCTGGAACGATCACAGTCAACGACAATGCCGCTGGCTCGCCGCAACTCGTCAGTCTAAGCGGCACTGGCGTGGTGCCCGTATCCTTTTCCGGGAATCTCACATTTCCCGCGGTCAATGTGGGCAGCTCGAGCGTGGCCCAGACCATGACGATGACGAATAACCTGAATGAGGCTTTAGATCTCACGTTCAGCACCAGCGGTGGTTTCTCCGCAGCAGGCAATGGAAGTAGTCCGTGCGGCGTGACAATCGCCCCCAAAGCCAAATGCACTTTTGGGGTGACGTTCAGCCCGACTACGAACGGCATCGTCAAAGGGTCTCTCGTCGTCAGCTACAGCGCATCCGGAAGCCCTGCCGTCGGATATATGCAGGGAACCGGTCAAAATGGACCCACAGCACCGCTGACCTTCACTCCAGGGACTCTGAGCTTTGGCAATGTTGCATTAAACACCTCCAGTTCGAAGACTGTGACGGTGAAGAACGCGACATTAACGCCGATCACTATCAACAGCATTACAGCAATCGGGTACTACGGCGTCGCGCCCAGCGGAACTGCACCGTGCAGCGGGACCCTGAATGCGGGCAAGACCTGCACGATGACGGTCACATTTACGCCTCGGGCAACTGGAACCACAACGGCCGGAATCACCGTGACCGACACAGCTACAACCAGCACGCAAGTGCAGAATGCCAACGGCACCGGCGTGCTGCCAGTCACTATGTCTCCGGCTGCTGTCTCGTTTGGCACAGTCTCAGTAGGAAACACGAGCGCAGTGCAGCTGGTGACGGTCACGAACAATCAAACTACGGCCGCCCCGATCGACAGCGTCGTGCCTAGTGGAGATTTTATCTACACGACTGGTGGAGCTTCCCCTTGTGCAACGACAATTCCCGCAGGTGGAACTTGCACTTTGGGAGTTGAATTCAGTCCCTCATCTATTGGCTCGATCAACGGGAATTTGACGCTCACCTATGGCCCAGCATTCTTCCCGGTTACTGTAAGTCTGTCGGCGACGGGGCAATAAGCTTTAAAAGTATGCTGGCGTAACACGCGCCGAGTCCTTCGCGATTAGGTTCAGCTGACTTCCGCCCCAGCTTCGGCACTAATCTTGCGCATTAAGTCCAGAGCGGGCCGCTGGCTCTCAAGCAGACCGCTCTCCAATTCCGCAATGGTCATCCAGTGTGGTGATCCTTCCCAGGATTCTCTGACATTCCCACTCGCTTCAACTTCGAAAACAGAGATGAGACAGGGGACGTCCGATTTGCTCGGAAAGCGCATCCGGAACGTGAGATTCGTCACCTCGAGTCCTGTCTCTTCCTGAACTTCGCGTCGAAGGGTGGATTCCTCCGGCTCTCTCCATCCCGCGATACCTCCCGGTAGAGAAAGACCCCGCCCGTCATTTCGCTGAATGGCGAGGAAACTCTGGCCGCGATGGATGATGCCAATCGACGCGCGAAGAGAGCCAAAAATCGGGAACGCACGATATGCCGTGAAACAAAAACGGGCGATGATCCAGAACAGGCGTGGCTTTAAGCGGTTGAGAAAGGAACTCAAGAGGGAAGTCTAGCACGCGCTTTGCAACGCTCCGCGATACGAAAAGGCCCGCGTCTTGGGACGCGGGCCTTTTCTTGCTCCAACGCAAACCAGGTTTATTCGTTTTCCAGCAGCATCGGCTTGTAGCCGATCTGCACGGATTTTCCGCTGAGTGCACTCCGGTTTCCGTCGAGATCGTAACACCAAGTGTAGGCTGACGGAACCGCGTAGTTAGAGGTTGTGCACGCTCCGTTGCTGCAGGATTGTGCGGTGTCCCAAACAACCAGTCCGTTGTCGAGAGTGCACGTGTAGACGGTACCCGTCGCCGTACATGGGCTTACGGAGTGGCCAATCAACCAGGTGGCTACCTGATTCCAGGCCGTACCCGACAAGCTTCCTTGCAGTCCGTACGGTGGATGGTTATCCCATGTGTAAATGTACTGGCGTTGTAGTCCAATGCCGGCTCGAAGCATGGTTGAGCGGGCGACATATCCAGCCAGCATGTCGGGATCAGTGACACCCTGATCTTTCAGAATTCCGTGCTCGTCATCCCACAAGGGCAGGCTCGTCAGATTTCGTTTCTGCAACTCGGTCTGGACCTGGCTGTAAACGTTCAGGAATTCTTCCGGATTGGCGTTCTTGCTGCTGGCGCCGCGCATGTGAACGTTGACAATGTCAAAGTTCGGGGCTCCGCCCGCAGCGATGTAGCCATCGAACCATCTCGCCATCGTCGCGCCGTGCGCAGAAGGACTCAGGATTTTCGCGTTCGGATCGAGAGAACGGATGATCGCCGCTGCATCCTTGCCCATGCGAACGAGTTGTGCCTGCGTGCCAGACCAGAAGCCGGTGAAATCTGGCTCGTTCCACAGTTCGTAGTACGCGATGCGTCCTGCAGCGTGCGTCACAAGAGCGGTGACGAACGTTTGGAAGTACGCATCGGTGCCCGTCCCATCTGGATTCAGGTCAACAGGTGCAGCGCAACTATAGGGTCCAGGGGTTAAGCAACCTCCGGGGGCCGTGAGTCCGGCTGCAAATTGAGGAGTGTCCCCAAACGTGTAGAGCACATCCATGTTCGATGACTGTGCGCGATCGAGCCAAATATCGAGTTTGCTCCAGTTGTAAACGCCATTGGCAGTGTTGATCTGGCCCCATTTGATGCCGTCATCCCACAGCCGTATACTGCCCAAGGTCGCAATCTGATTCTGTCCGTCCGTCGGAGGCCAGACTTTACCGCCGTTGAAATCCGCTCCGAAGAAGGACAGAGGGATCGTTTTGCCATTTCCCGTGACGGGATTCACGGCCAGAGTCAGAGGCTCAGTGGTGGTCTGCTTCGGCGACGAGGCATCGCTCGCCTGAACAGTGAAGGTGAATTGCCCAGTCTTGGTACTGACTCCAGATATCGAGCCGCTGCCCTGCAGCGTGATGCCTGAAGGCAGGGTTCCAGAGGTTAAAGACCAAGTATACGGAGCAGTTCCGCCGGTAGCCTTAAGATTCGCGGAGTACGCGATACCAGAACTGACTGCCGTGAGGCCCGTAGTGGTGATTGTCAGCGGCGGTTGTTGCGACGGCGCCGTGACCGTTACGGAGGCTGTCCCCGACTTGCTGCGGTCGGCATTGCTCACTGCTGTCACCGTGACCTGCGTATTCTTCGTAACGGTCGGAGCCTTGTATACCCCGCTGCTGTTGATCGCGCCATCGGTGGCGGACCATGCGACGCCGCTATTACTGGTATTACTCACAACTGCTGTGAACTGTACTGTTCCGCCGGATTGCAGCGTCGTATTTCCCGGATTCAGAACCACGCCTACGACTGCTGAGCTCGCAACGCTGATTTGAAACGGAGATGCGCCCGACAATCCACTCGAGTCCACGACGTGAATGCCGAAGCCGAACTGCCCGCTCTTGGCAGGAGTTCCAGAGACGCTTCCGTTGGTGGAATCCAGTGAAAGTCCTTGGGGAAGAGCGCCCCATGACAGGCTGAACCTATAGTTGCCTTTTCCGCCGCTCACATTGACGGCCGATTTGTAGGGCGTGCCAACTTGTCCTGCCGGAAACGTCGCAGCAACGCTTAAGTGTCCGTACCGAAAGTTCCGTTGTGCGGGTGTCCGTGGCTGAGTCAATGGCGTCGGGCTCGACGTCATCGCAGAGTTCGCAGCAGTGCAGGCTGTGAACCAGGGTAGAGCGAGCGCTAAGGCCAAGACCCCTGCAATTTCAAAGAGCCTTGCAGTCGTATTCTTCTCGTCGTTCCGAGCCGGAGGAAGTGCGTCGGAGCTCATCTCAGTTACCTCACGAAGGGGGATCGTAAGGACGCATCTGGTGCATTAGCGTCCTTGAGGCAACACTAGACAGGGAAAGCACTTGAGCACAGATAACCTACGGTCAGTGACCGACGGGTGACCGGAAGGACACGCCGAGAGATGCCTCTCGCGTATCGCAAAAAGCTAATTGCACATGGAGGGTAACTTCGGCTATTGCCGAATCAGTCGCACCGCAGATTTGGCGGACGATCGAGAATCCACAGCAGAGGCTTCCTTCGCGTCTGAGTCGGTGGATTCAGTCTTCTGAGAATTTGCCTGATTGGTGCCGAGGGCATAAAGTACGACCTCGACTCGGCTGGAAACTCCCAGCTTATCGAAAATTCGGAAGAGGTAATTCTTGACGGTGTGTTCGCGCAGGCTCAATCGTTGCGCGATTTCACGATTGCTGAGACCTTCGGCAACGCAACGGACCACGTCAAGTTCGCGCGCCGAAAGAATCGACTCGCCGTTTGCATTCAGGAATGACATCGGAGCCGGTTCCTGCATGGCTTCGAGAAGGAACTGCAACTCCGCGCTGCTGGCCCAGATTTGTCCTTCGTGAACGCAACGGATCGACTTGGCTAACAACTTCAGCGGCTCGGTTCGGCAGAAAACGCCGCGTGCTCCGCAACGAAACGCTTCGATTACCGGAGCGCGCTCTGACGCATCGAGAAGCATGATGACGCGGGTCGAAGGACACGCCGAGCGAATTTCGCGGCCGAGCGCGAAACCGCCGCGGCCGTCATTTCCTTGCCGAGCACTGATCAACGCAACATGCGGGCGCTCCCGCTTTATCGTAAAAAGAATTTCGCTCGCGACCGATGCCGGGCTCGATATGGCGAATTGCCCGTCGCGGCTCAGGGCCTCAAGCAGAAGCTGAGTGTTCATCGCGGTGTTGTCGGCGGCAAACACTCGAATGCGATCATGTAAAGGGAAACTGGTGACTTGAGCCATGATAAAAGAATCGCACCTCAGGAAGACTGGGAGTCCTTCTTCTCCCCAGTGCTTCGGCTAGCGAATCGTTAGATTAACTCTCGATGGAAACGCTCAAAGCGCCAATCCATGTGCCCCAGTACATGCTCGTCTTCGATCACCTGATCTGGCAGAACGCTTATTCAACAAGGTATTCGGGGTGCTTAAACCCGGTAAATGGCACTTTGGGGCCAGTAACGAAACGGTTATATCGGTCGGCTGCTGAATTGTACATACGGTCATCTAGATTCTGCAGCTGCTAGTAGTATGCAGGATTTTTCACGGAGACGAATCTCTCACCACACTCGGAAGTGCATGGAGCATCCTGATGAGCAACAGATGAACGAAAAACATGGGATTTTCGTTCCCGCGATACCCACTCGACACCGTCACATCCTGTTGAAAACCGGGCCCGATCGCTGCCCCGGGCAGATAAACATAAGGGCGGCGGGCGCTCCAGAATCGGAAGTTCTTCAACCTTTGTGCCTGCCAGACGCAACTAACCTTCCGCTAGTCGAAAGCACATCCCAAACAAAATGACCCATTCGTTATTGGAGGAGTCTATGCCAAGGTTGTTGCGCGCTCTGCTCGTCTCTTCACTCCTGCTGGTTCCATCGTTACTCGCTTTCGGCACGGAATCTGTTATTCACAATTTCGCATCCCGCACGGGAGGAGTTAATCCTTCTGGCGGACTGCTGCTGGATTCGGCTGGAAATCTGTACGGCACTGCGCTCGACGGAACGCTTTTCGAGTTTTCGCCCAACGGTTCCGGAGGATGGAATTACAAGGTTCTGTGCAAGTGCCCCGCAACCTACGGATACGGTTCGCTCGTGATGGACAAGTCGGGAAATCTGTATGGAGCGACGTTTTGGGGCGAGATCTATCAGTATTCGCCTGGAGGCTCTTCTGGTTGGGTATCCACGCTGCTCTACACATTCGGCGGACCCAGCGGTTCGGGTCCCAGTCCATTGAGGATCGATGAATCGAGAAATCTTTACGGTATTTACGGCTCCGGCGGCACGCGCGGAAAAGGATACGTATTCAAGTTGTCGCAGCAGTCAAATGGAATCTGGGCTTTGAGCCACATCCACGACTTCGCTGGCAGCGATGGCGCGGCTTACGCGCAAAACAACGCCTATACACTGCTTGGCGGACTGGCTATGGATCCGGCAGGAAATCTCTACGGAATTGCAAACCAGGGAGGCGGCACGACGAAATGCCCGTCAGGCTGCGGAGTGGTGTTTGAGTTGTCGAAGAGCCGTGGGGGGTGGACCTACAAAGTGCTTCACACGTTTTCCGGTCGCGATGGCATGAATCCCGATGCAAGTCTGCTGATCGACACCGCGGGTGACCTCTACGGCACGACGACCTCCGGAGGCGCCAGGGGATTCGGAGTTGTATTCAAAGTCTCGAAGACTGGTCAGGCTACAACGCTTTACAACTTCACCAACGTCAGCGGTGACGGCGCCTATCCGAACAGCACTCTGATCATGGATTCAGAAGGCAACCTGTTTGGCACCACTGAGGCAGGAGGCGGCAGTACGACCTGCACCGTCGAGAATGTCACAGGCTGCGGCACGGTCTTCGAACTCACGCCGAGCGGCAGTAGCTACAAAAGATCCATTCTGGCAAAATTTTCTGGAAGGTGGGGAGGAGGGTTTCCGGGGGGAGTCACCATGGGTCTGAATGGGAATATCTACGGCATCGCGGAAGTCGGTGGAAACAGCAACGTGGGTGTATTCTTCGAAGCTCTGCATTAGAGCGTAGGTAGGCAAAGAGTGATCGGGCCTGAAGTGCGCTGGGCAAGCCTGATAGCGCTTCGGGCCCGTTCTGCGTTTGAGCAATTTCTGCAAGGGGCAACCGTTCACAGCGTTCGTGCTACAGTTCTCAGAGTCGCTCCCACGCTACTAATCTGCTGGATTCACGGGAATACGAGCCATGGAACAACGCCTCATTCTGATCAATCTCCTGATCAAGCTCGGGGTAGCTGCGGCCGTTTCCAGTACTCTAGTGCGCTCGAAAGAGTTCAAGTCCCTCCTCTTCCGCGAAGAGCGGACTTTCCGGCAGAAGATCTATCTTGTGCTCTGGTTTGCACTGCCGATCACGGCGGGGGTGGGCATTCGGATTATTCAGCCCAGTTTTTCTGCCAGCGATATCAGCTTCGAAACCGCACTCCTGCTTGGCGTTATGGGTGGCCGCTGGGCGGGCTCCTTGGGTGGAGCCTTGATGGCAGTGCCCGCTCTGCTGCACGGCGAATGGGCCGCCATGCCGTCCCACGTCCTCTGCGGATTCCTTGCCGGCCAACTTCGCACCATGGCCGCCGACAAGGATGACATCTGGTCGTTTTCACCCTTCATCGATCAAAGTATCTTTCGACTGATCCGCCGCAACCTGCCCCGTCCTCGCCTCTTTGACTGGCAGGTCATGTTTTTCACGACTATTGTCGCGCTACGTCTGGTACAGAGCGAGCTGGTGCGATCGTTTCCACGATCGATCTTCAGCATCGAAAGTCCGGACAATCTGTGGGTATGGGCGGCGATCTACGCCGCGACGGTTGCGGCCATAGGCATCGAGATCAAGGTCTTCAACAGCGTGCGCATCCAAATCAAACTGGAGGAGCAGGAGCGGTTGCTGCTACACGCGCGCATGGAAGCCCTCCAGAACCAGATCAATCCTCACTTTCTGTTCAACACGCTGAATTCAATCTCCTCTCTGGTGCGCTTTGATCCCGACACGGCGCGCGACATGATCTTCAAGCTGGCAACGATTCTTCGCCGCTTGCTCAGCAGCGGGGAGGCGTTCGCTCCTCTGCATGATGAGTTCGAATTCATCGACAACTATCTTGACATCGAGGTGGTGCGGTTCGGACGCGACAAGCTGCGAGTCGTCAAAGAGCTAGATCCCGCGTCGCTCGAGGTCGTCGTACCCAGCATGCTACTTCAGCCCTTGATTGAGAACTCAATTAAGCACGGACTTTCCCCCAAGGTGGAAGGCGGCAGCATCTACCTGCGAAGCCGTCTCACCGACTCAAAGTTGATCATTGAGGTTGAAGACGACGGTGTCGGCATGGGAGGCGCTCAGCTTCAGGAGAGCAGCAGTTGGACGGGTATGGGGATCGGCATGGCTAACATTGCGGAGCGTCTGCAGGTGCTCTATGGGAATACTGCCCGGATGACTATCGACAGCCATGAAGGGAAGGGAACTCTGGTGCGCATTCGGCTGCCTCTGGTCCAAGCCACTAGCTCTGTACCGGAAGGGTTTTACGCCGAGCGCTCCAGCACGCGGCGGTAGAAATCCTCGTACTGCTTCACGATCTTCGTCGAACAAAATCTTTCCATGGCCACCGCCCTTGCGCGCTTACCCATCTCTACGAGGCGAGGTTGATCGTTCAGCAATTCAATTGCATAGCGTGCCATCGTGTCCACATCACCCACATCGGCCAGATACCCGCTCGAGCCGTGATCGATGACTTCCGGAACGCCGCCAGCGCGCGTTGAGATCGGGACTACTTCGCAGGCCATCGCTTCTAAAGCAGCCAGCCCGAACGACTCCAGTTCGCTGGGCAGCAGCATGATGTCCGCAAACGACAGCTTCTCGTGAATATCATCCTGCTTGCCCAGAAACAGAACATCGTCGTGAATCCCTTTTTGCACAGCCAGCCATTCCGCGACGGAGCGGTCAGGCCCATCTCCGATCAGCAGAAGCTTCGATGGAATCTGCTTTCGCACGCGATCGAAGATCTCAATGACATCCGTCAGCCGTTTTACCGGTCGAAAGTTCGACAAGTGCACCAGCACGCGCTCGCCGTTTGGTACATATTCGCGCCGTAGTTCTTCAGCAATCTCCGTGTTTCGGTAGTACACGTCGCAGTTGACGGAGTTGTAAATCACCTCGATTTTGTTCTTCACATCGAACACGCGCTGCGTGCGGTCACGCAGGTAGTTCGAGATTGCGGTCACTCCATCGCTCTGCTCGATCGAATATCGGGTGATCGGTAGATAGGATCGATCCAGGCCCACGAGTGTGATATCGGTTCCGTGCAGTGTGGTGACAAAGGGCAGGCGCTTCGCTCGCGGCGCTGCAGCTAGCATTTGCCTGGCCAGCATTGCACTGACCGAATGCGGAATTGCATAGTGCACGTGCAGCAAGTCCAGATCGTAGAGTTGTGCGACTTCCGCCATGCGCGTAGCCAGCGCGAGGTCATACGGTGGATAGTCAAACAGCGGGTAACGGGAGACTTCTACCTCGTGATAGTGGATGTTGGGAGCCGTGTCTCCTCGCAACCGGATCGGCTGGGCGTACGTAATGAAGTGAATCTCATGCTCGCGCTGAGCAAGTTCCAAGCCCAATTCCGTCGCCACAACACCGCTACCGCCGTACGTCGGATAACAGGTGATTCCGATTTTCATGTGCGGACGTTCGCCTTAATGTGCCCTGTCATTCGATGGTCAGAAGGTGGGATGGTTGCAGATTTTACAGGAGGTGTGCCCGACTGCCCGGAACGCGTCTCAGCCGTTCTTCGGGCCCAGACCGCTGCCGGAATCGATCTTGTCGAGATGTGCCTGGAAACGCTTCTTGGATTCTTCTGGCAGGCCTGTAAATTCAATTCCCATACCTACGCCGGGATCACGCGTACGAACTACTGCGCTTGGTGAAATCCGATCTTCTCCCATCCAGAGATCGACGCGCAGCGCAGTCCCGACTGGCAATGGCATAACGGTTTCAACATAACAACCGTTGCCGCTGATGTCCGTTGCGTTCACACGGAGAGGCGTATTTACCCGCTCGTCACGTAACTCGAGCGGGAAAGAAATCTTGTGACGCAGAAACTTCCTGCGATTGTCATGCCGCGCCTGCGTCCGCTCTTCCTCCATCATCTCCGCGGGAAGCGCGATCGCCCATGGACAATCCTGATCTGCCACCAACTGAACGCCCACCTGCGTCTTCTTCAGCGCTCCCGCATCCACCACCCAGATAACCTTGCAGCGCGCCTTCTTGCCTTCGTACTGCACGCCGATGACATCGCCAACTTTCAGGTCCGGTTCAATGCCGTAAATGCAAGCGCCAGTCGCGCTGATGTTCTGCGCCGTTGCATTCTGGAAAAAAGGCTGGTTGTTCGCCCCCATTCCCCACACGCGTACCTTCAGTTCCAGAGTGGCACGCGGCGCTGACCCTTGGGCGCACATCAGCTGATTATCTCCAGTTTAGAAAAACGTCGAATTGTAGAACATCATACTACTTAGAGCAGAATGAACAGGTTACGAGAGTACCTTCCCAGGCCTCGAACATGCGAGAGCCGAAACGCCGCCCTTTACGATTTTGAGGAGAGATCTCCGTAGGAGATCAACTCAATGCTGTTCTTCAGCAGGATCTCGCGCACGGCAGGCAATGTAAGGACTTTCAGTTCAGTTTCGCGGGACTCACGCAGTCGGGTATTGGCGGCCTTGAGGGCAGCATCGTTGTAGCCCGGATGGCAAACGAATTCCCAAGTACCATCGGGAATCGTGCCGGCGATCGCCTGAAACAGAGTTTCGTCCAGAGCGCCGGTAACCTCTATCCCTAGAGTCCCGTCAGGTGTGGAGAATCCCTCGCGCTCAACCGCCTCGCGGAACTTTCCCGCAAACCGCCGCAAGACTTGCACCTCTGCATATCGTGTCCATAGCCCCGGGCGCGCCAGCAGTTGGCCTGATCGAAACGGTCGCCGTGGTCCGAATGGATTCCTTAGCGCGCTCACTCCGCACTCCTTTGCCGCCTGGAGCAGTGGCCGCAGAATGCCGGGAAACACATGTGTGTGCTTGTGCGTGTCGAAGTGAGACACCGGAATTCCAGCGGCTTGAACTTTCCGGATCTGCGCCGATGCTTCGGAGGCAATTTCGTCGGCATTCATGCGTCCCGCAAGAGCACGCGCCCCAAACGATTTCAGCCCGTCATCAAATTCTTCACCATCGATCAGAGAAGGAACTTCAGTCGCCGGAGTAACAGGTCGGCCATCGATCAGCACGATGTGACAGCCTACACTCAGATCGGGAACCGTTCTTGAAAGTTGTACCGCTTCGGCGAAGGCGGCACCATTCGCCATTAAGGTCGAAGACGTGACCACTCCGCGAGTATGCGCCTCGACGATCGCGCGGTTCACTCCCGAAGTCAATCCGAAGTCATCCGCGTTGATAATGAGACGCCGCACGCAGTGAGTGTAGCAGGGGTGGAATGCTGCGGGTAACCGCAGAGGAGGTTGCCTGCCGATCTCTCAACTTTGAAATCATCACAGCTGAAAGGTTGTTCTCGCAACATCAACAGCCACATTCATTGCGCATGGCGGTTTGACCGCGTTTTTCCAGCTCACGTATACTCGTGAAGGCGCAGTTCGCGCAGATGCCCCTCAAGAGTTCTGACCAGGCGTTCTGACCAGGTATGACACTCTGGTCGCGCGACGGTAGAGGGGGCGGTTAGCTCAGCTTGGTTAGAGCGCCTGCCTTACAAGCAGGAGGTCGCAGGTTCGAGTCCTGCACTGCCCACCATCTGGCATTCGGCACAATAACCCTTAGTTCAGTCGGTAGAACGCTGCCCTGGCGTTCTCTCGCAAACATTAACTGAGGTTCAGCTGGGCTCCCGTCACCACAACATCTGTGACTCGATTCTGTCTTTATTGATACTCCCCTTTCTATCCGGGGTTTCTAGGGCGCCAAGGCGAGAGTTGAGCATCTGCGGTTGGGGACGGATATAATCGGCGGTTGATAACAACAACTCCATGCTAGTCCGAATCTCAAAGGACAAATCCACTCTAAGCCAGCTTGCTGCGGAGCAGGCGGCGAACGCGATCCGGCACGCCATTGCGGAACGCGGACTCGCGCGGATCATTGCCGCCACCGCGGCTTCCCAGTTCGAGTTCCTTGAGGCGCTGACGCAAGCGCACGGGATCGACTGGAAGAGGGTCGAAGCATTTCACCTCGACGAGTACATCGGGCTGCCAATCACGCATCCGGGAAGCTTTCGCAAGATGCTGATGGAGCAACTGGTCCGAAAAACCGGGATCACGCGCTATCACCTACTCGATGCCGATGCCGCAGACCCGGGCGCAGTTGTGCAAGAGGTTGGCAAGCAAGTCGCCTCGGCGCCCATCGATATTGCGTTTCTCGGGATAGGGGAGAACGGCCACATTGCCTTTAACGATCCGCCAGCTGATTTCGATACGGAGGAACCGTACATCATCGTGAATCTCGACGAGCCCTGCCGGCAGCAGCAGGTCGGAGAAGCCTGGTTCGCCGATCTCTCCCAAGTGCCCAAGCAGGCTATCTCAATGTCGGCAAAGCAGATTATGAAATCTAAAGAAATTCTGGCGGTCGTTCCGGACAAACGGAAGGCGCAGGCGGTTAAAGCCTGCTTCGAAGGAGACATCAGTCCGATGGTGCCCGCGTCGATCTTGCGGCGGCATCCGAACGCCACGATTTACGTCGACAACAACTCGGCGTCTTTACTCGGGCCAACGTTGCAGGGAAGCCTGCGAGCGAACTCGCAGATCGAGGTGACTTAAGCGAGTATGCTCAGGAAGGAACTTCGTCCAGCGTCTCGACGCCCCGGGGCTGCGTAAGAACTTTCAACGGGTCCACGGCGAGCCAACTCAGTGCACCCAATAAGCAGAGAGCCGCTGCCACGAGGAACGAAGCGGTCCAGCCATAGCGCGCTGCAATCCAAGGAGTGAGTGAACCAGTTAGCGCTCCCCCGATCTGGCCGCCCATGTTCATGAATCCGGAAACGGAGCCGGCGGACCCGCCGGAGATGTCCGCGGTCACGGACCAGAACGAACTTTGGGAGAAGTAGAGTGCACCCGCCCCGCCTGCGAGAATGACGCTCGCCAGCCGGACGCCATCCACCTCCGCGCCGAATGCGATGAAGAATGCAGCTACCGCCATCGAAACCGCGGCAAGGCCGCAACGTCCAACTCTCGGGCCTCGCCACTTCGTGAGCCGATCATTCACCGTACCGCCTACAAGGCAACAGACGAGCATCGCCAGAAATGGCAGCATGGAGTAGAAGGCGCTGGTCTTGAGATCGAGCCCACGAACTTTGGCGAGATAACGATAGAACCAGCTGAAGAAAATCCACGCAACATAGCCATAACTGAAATAGCTCAGCGTGATCGCCCAGACCTCGCGGCTCCGCACGACGCGCCCCCATGGAACCAGCGGCTTTGCCGCCTTGTACGCCGCAGCCGCAGCGGCATCCGTTACGGTGAGCCCGGATTCAATCGTCGCGAGTTCCTCGGCGGAAACTCGCGGATGTTCCGACGGGTTGTCGCGAGCTGCGATGTACCATACAGCCCCCGCTAGGACACCGATGACGGCGCACACCCAAAAGGACGACCGCCATCCGTGGTGAATCATGAAGTAGGTAATGAGCGGCGGGGTGAGTCCAGCGCCAGCCCCGACACCGGCAAAGATCCAGCCGTTCGCGAGGCCGCGCTCGCGCACCGGAATCCAACGCGCAATAAACTGATTGGCTGCCGGATAGATGACTGCTTCGCCAGCGCCAAGAAAGAAACGCACCGCGACGAAAAGCAGGAGCGCCCCGGCAAAGCCGGTGGGAACGAGCGCTGTGAGTCCGGTGAAAACGCCCCACCAGAGAACGCCCGCTGTCAGGACCCGGCGCGGACCGAACCGATCTGCGAGGTAACCTCCAACCGTCTGAAAAAGAGCGTAGCCGGCAACCAATGCGCTGAAGACTTTTCCCAGTTCCACATCCGTCAGGTGATAGGTGTCAACTATCGACCCGCCGGCAATAGAGATATTCACGCGATCAAGATAGGAGACGGCGCTGAGGACGAAGAGCCATAGGATGAGAAACCAGCGTACGCGGGTTGTTTTCGCTGGAGGCATTGCCGTTGGTTTCTTTCTTGGCTACGCTGCGTGCTCGCGCAAAACGCGCGAAAGTTGTTGAGCGACGATCTTGTCCTCTCCGGGCTGAAGCATAAACGAACACATGGAGAGTCCCGGCTTTCCCTCACCACCTCCGATCGCGATGGCAGGCTTGGAATTCCTCAACAGCTTTGACGCATCTTTCGGACTGAGAGAGATTCGCGAGTCCCACGTAATCTGCATATGAGGGACGTGGTTTGCGATGTCCGGCATAAAGAATTCTGTGGTTACCCCAGGGATCTTGGTGAGCTCATGCGAGATTCTTTCAAGGCGATCCTGCCACTCTCGTGTGAGGGCGTCATGGTCTTCCTTCAAATACAGCTCCAGCGCCTTTACCATACCGATGATTTCTTCCTTACCTACTTTCTGGCTCCGACCGATCGTGTCCTCGTGTGGACTGTTGTTGAGGAGCGCATTTGACACCAGATCTTTGCGTCCGATCAGCAATCCCGCGCATTGCGGTCCACGCATCGCCTTACCGCCGCTGAAGGTGATTAGGTCGTAGCCCATATTTGCGTAGTCCCACAGATGGGAAACTGGCGGGGTATCAGCAGCCGCGTCGTTCATGCACGGAATGTTGTACTGCTTCGCCAGTTGCACCCACTCATCCACCTTAATCTGGCCGGCGGCGTTGGCAAAGTTTGAGAAATGCATCATGGCTGTACGATCGTTTACGGCCTGCCGAAGCTCGTCGCGAGTCTCGATCTCAATCAGCTTGACGCCCGTGTTGCGCAATTGATGATCGAAGGGGTTGCGGTGCGATTTCTGGATAATGACTTCGGACTTCATGCCTGTTAGCTCTGGAAGTTGCCGGATAAAGGCCTCGTTGTCCCCGGTCAGAATCCCTGCCAATCCGGATTGAATGGCGGCCGCTGCACCGGACGTGACCAGAGCGGTGTAGTTGTCGGGAAGCTTGAGCATTTCGGTAATGCGTTTTCCCGCTGCAAGCTCGAGATCAGGAATGCTGACAAAGTGGCGGCCAGCCATCGCCATGACCGTCTCGAGTTCGGGCCGGAGAAACGAACCACCGAGCATGGTCATCGTGCCCTCGCAATTGATGACGGTGGTTACGCCGAGTTCATCGTAAGGGTTGCCGGTCTGGCCGAAGCCGGTCACAGCGCCATTCGCTGCCGATGAGCCGACTTTTCCGAAAAATTTCCGGGGCGCAAGCAGCGATGTTGCTGTCGCCACAGCGGTGCCCAAGAATCCGCGACGATTCCACTTTGAGTTCATGCAAACCTCCCTGTGTCGACTATTACTTGTGCGCCAGAGCGGCGATGCAGTTGATTTCAACCAAAGAGTCGCCCGGCAGGGCCGCAACTGCAACCGTCGTGCGCGCCGGTCCGCCATGCGGGAAATACGTCGCGAATACTTTGTGCATCCCATCCCAGTGCTCGATCTTCACAAGGAAGACATTGGCCTGGAGCACAGTATCCATGGTCCCACCGGCGACCTCGACCATCTTCTTCACTTTGTCCATCACCATTTGAGTGTGCGATTCAATGGTCCACTCTTTCTGATCGCGCGAATCATGCGCGCCCACGCCGGAGACGTAGATCAGGCCGTTATGAACAACGGCCGGCATGATGACATCTTTCTCGCTGCCGGGCTTGCCTTCCCCATTCAGTTTTCGTATTGCACCTGCATCCTGTGAACTCCTCGCCATTCCGGTTGTGGCTGCAGCGGCAGTGAAAGCGATAGCAGAGAGCATGGAACCAAATCGCATGCCGAATGTTCTTCTGGTGGAGGCGAACTTCATTTTGATCTCCTTTTCGTCTGTCAAGGTTGGGATAACATCGCGAATCTCAGCATCGCGATGAGCTTCAGACTGCAACGCTTGCACGCTGGCTCTGTACCTTGCCAGTTGCGGTTTGCGCTATCGATTTCGACGCCGCGGCCTTCGCTTGGTATCCAAGCTCCGCGGATATGTTCAGTCCCGCGGCCTGGATCATCGGCGCCAATTGCCGAAGCCGCGTCACCGGCATCCGAAATGCCGGCGCTGTGATGCTAAGGCTCGATTGAACACTGCCGGTGTGATCCCAAATTGGAGCTGCGACGCAACGGATATGCAATTCGTGCTCCTCGAGATCGTAGGCGTATCCGTTTTTCCGGACACGCAGCAACTCGGTCTTGAGTTCCTGCATATTTCCCACTGAGTTCGGAGTAAGGCGTTTCAGGTCAAGTTGTGGCAGAACACGGTTCTGCTCCTCCGGCGGAAGATATGCAAGCAGGATTTTGCCGACAGCACTGCAGTGCAGGGGTACCGAACCGCCAATTCGCGAATAGATTCTCAAGGGCTCCGGTGAGTCCAGTTTCTCCACGTATACGGCGGACAACCCGTGCCGCACAGTGAGATGTATGGTTTCGCGGGTATGCTGATTCAGTTCTCGCAGGTAGGGCAGGCCCAGGCGACGGATATCAAGTTGACCGGCTGCTGCCTGACCTATGGAAAAGCAGGCGATTCCAAGGCAGTGGGTTCCATCCGAGTCACGATTCAGGAATCCGGACGAAACCAGGTTCGCCAGAAACCGGTGCACCGTGCTTACCGGAAGCCTTGAAAGTCCTGCTACCTGCTTCGCAGTGAGTCCCCGCGGGGAATTGCTGAACAGGTGCAAGATCTGCAACCCGCGTTGAAGTGCCGTTATGTCGTAATTGCGTCTCGGGCGTACGTTCATCGAAGCCGCGCAAAAATGAAAACGCTGGATTATCTGATGAAAATGGGTCTTCGCGCAACTGGGACGGCGTTTACAGGCGTCCGACTTTGTTAACCGCTTGCACGATCGACTTCCATTGCTCGATCAGCGAGTACATGGAGTGTTCCTTGTAATCCATCTGCTCAGCGAGGGTTAGCACTGCTTGGGCGTTTGCTTTAGGCACAACGGCGACGCCGTCACTGTCGGCTACCACAATGTCCCCAGGGTTTACAGGCACTCCATTGCACGTGAGTGGGATCTGCGCTCCCCCAAACCGGTAGTGATGCACTGAGGTAGAGGGAACAATTCCGGTGGCGAAGACAGGGAAGCCGATCTTTCGCAGATATGCCACATCCCGCACGCCGCCATCAATGACTGCTCCGGAGTAGCCTCGGACCGACATCGCCGTGCCCATCAGTCCTCCCATTCCCGCAATGTCATCCCCATGTTCGACTACCATCACATACACCGAATCCGTTGTTCCTTGATCAATCGCCTCGAGCATGCCGTTCAGCGCAGTGGGATCGTTGTTGCCTTCGTCTTGCTTCAACAGAACCGTTCGCGCATAGCCGGCAAACTTAGCCGTGAAGATTGGCTGCATGCGGTGCGTCATGTACATCTTTTTGTGAATGATCTGCTCAAGCGCATCAGACACGGACGCAACTTCAACATGCTTGAATTGCGCAATCAATTCGCTATCGTTCAAAGCAGCCGTTGAGGGCGCACTGGATTGTGCCTGGGCATCTCGTATGTAAATGGTCGCGAATGAAACGAATAGGAGTCCTACAAAAATGCCTGCCAAGGTCCTGATCAAGAAGCCCCTTCGTTTCTGAAACATTCCCATCCTCCGATTTCAGATGTGCGCGCAATTTAACACTCCTGAAGGATGTTTAAAAGGTCAAATGAGATTGCCGGGTCTCCGTCGGATCACGGCGTGAACCGACCGGCATTTCCACTGGGTGAGAACATGACCGCGAGGACATTGGTTTTCGTACGATAAAATGGTACTCGCCTCTATGCGGCCGATCCCCAGGTTTATCCGTTTTGTATGTATCGCAGCGTTGTTCCTTTCGCAGCTCTCATTTGCTCAAACGAAGCGCAATTCACTTCCACGCTCAAGAGCGGAGACGAGCTCCACCGTCGGGCGAAGCACTTTCAATTCCAGTTGTGCCGCCTGTCACGGTTTGGACGGACACGGAAGCGACAAAGCGGTAAACATCGCGACAATCGCCAGGGTCCGCAATTTCACGGATACTCAACTCGCAAACATCATTTCAAACGGTGTCTCTGGAACCGGCATGCCGGCCTTTCGCAGTCTCAATCAACAGCAGGTCCGTGCTGTCGTCAGCTATGTCCGTTTGCTGCAGGGGAAATCCGAGTCGCAAAATCTACGGGGCGATGCCAAACGCGGCAAGGAGATCTTCTTCGGCAAAGGGGAGTGCGCGAGTTGTCACACGGTTGAAGGCCAAGGTGGATTCCTCGGACCCGATTTAACAAATCATGCAGCTAGTTCGTCGATCGACGGGATCGGCGAGGAGATTGTTCGATCTCCGAGAGTGCCTGCACGAGGATATCGAACTGCTGTGCTCACCACCCTGAAGGGTGAGCGGTTCGAAGGAGTGATCCGCAACGAGGACAACTTCTCCATCCAGTTGCAGTCCAGAGATGGCGCTTTCCATCTTTTCAAGCGAGAGGAGTTGCAGAGCGTCGAATATAGCGGCTCCTTCATGCCTTCAAATTATCAAGACCGGCTCACTGACGGAGAACGGAATGATCTCGTCAGCTACCTATTCACGATATCGCGCAAGAGAGGTACAACTCCGGCCCCCAAAAAGGACGATTTCGAATGAGACTCAGGACCACGCTATTCGCCGTCACGGCCGCACTCATTCTTGCCTCGGTCATCCTCGAGGCGCAAAGGACGGAGAGCTTCAGTCTCCAGCCTCTCTCTCCCAAATTCGGCGAAATCATCAGCAAGGATGCCAAACTTGAAACTATCGCAACAGGCTTCGGCTTCACGGAAGGACCAGTGTGGGATCCGGCTGGCTTCTTCTATGTCAGCGACGAAACCATCAACAAGATTTTTCGAGTCTATCCAAATGGGAGGAAGGAAGAAGTCATTGCTCTGGGCGATCCCGATGGCAATACGTTTGATCGAAGGCATCGATTGATCGATTGCGCGAGTGTTTTGCGCGCCATCATCGAGGTCACGCCGGATGGGAAATACAAAGTGCTTGCTGACAAATACGAAGGGAAGCGGTTGAATAGTCCGAATGATGTCATTGTCGGGCCCGATGGCGCGCTCTACTTCACTGATCCGACCTTGGACCTGGTTGGGGGCGAGAAGCAGGAGACTCCGTTTCAGGGCGTGTACCGCCTGAGTTATGGGAAACTGCGGCTCCTCACGCGCGATCTGGCCCAACCGAATGGATTGGCCTTTTCGCCAGACGGGAAAAAGTTCTATGTCGATGACAGCGAGCAGAAGAATATTCGCGTGTACGACGTCGCCGCCGATGGCACCCTAAAGAACGGCCGTATCTTCGGAGAAGAACCGGGGGCGAAGGGCGAGGGCGTTCCGGACGGTATCAAGGTTGACCAGAAGGGCAATGTTTTTGTGACCGGACCAAAAGGAATCTGGGTTTGGGACGCAAACGGAAATCATTTAGGAACGATTGTGATGCCCGAGCAACCGGCCAACTTGACCTGGGGCGATCCGCAATATGACAGTCTTTACATTACAGCAACCACTTCGGTATATCGTCTGAAAACGAACACGCGCGGCTTCGTCCCGTACTTAGAGCACTAACAGTTTTGTCAGTGAGGAAGCGCGAAGTGAGGAAGCGCGAAGGTAAAAATATCGCTTCCGGCAGAGATGGCAACGTACTGCACTCCTTTGACAGCATAGGTCATTGGCGATGCGCTGAATGACTGCCCGGTATTAAAGTGCCAAAGAGCGCGGCCGGTCTCGGCGTCAACACCTTCAAACGATTCTGAATCGTCTCCAAAAAAGACGAGCCCGCCCGCGGTTGTGAGAGTTCCCGCCCATGAGTTGCCGCGTCCCACTTGTGGGTATTGCCACACCTTTCTTCCGTCCACAGGTGATAAAGCGAGCAGGATCTTTTGCGAGTCTTCGCCGACGGGATGCTTGGTTCCTGTTCCGTAGAAGGTCTCGCCCGGGGTGAAAGCTTTCGGCCTTGTGAAATAGAGATTGCAATTTTCCAGAGCCATCACATAGAAGAGTTTTGTGTTCGGGTTGTAAGACGGGGAGAACCAGTTCGTCGCTCCAACAATCCCGGGACAGATATGAGTGCCTTCAGCAGAGGGTACTTTGCCGGACAATATCGGACGTCCCGACGAGTCAATTCCCGTGGCCCATGTCAATTTCTCCACAAATGGAGAGGCGCGCAGGAACTTGCCATTCGTCCGATCGAGAACGTAGAAAAAGCCGTTGCGGTTCGCCTGGAGAAGCAGGTGACGCGTAACGCCATTCTCCTCCTGATCCACCAGGACAGGTGTTTCATTGGCATCGTAGTCGTATATGTCATGCGGCGTGAACTGAAAGTACCACTTCAGTTTGCCGTTGTTTGCATCGATCGCAAGCACACACGCCGTATACAGGTTGTCGCCCGGCCGTGATTCACCGTCGAAATCAGGTGCGGCATTGCTTGTAGTCCAATACAAGGTCTCGAGTTGCGGATCGTATGTGCCCGGCATCCATGTTGTGGCGCCGCCATGCAGGTACGAATCTCCCGGCCAACTTTCGGATCCGAATTCACCAGGAGCGGGAATCGTCCACAACTTCCACTTCAGAGTTCCTTTTCTGGCGTCGTAGGCGGCTAGAAATCCACGCACTCCGGAGTCTCCGCCGGACGTACCGACGATCACTTCTTCCTTCACAACCATAGGTGCGCTGGTGGCGCCGTAGTGCTTGGTTTTGTCTGCATATTGCACATCCCAGATCAAGTTGCCCGAACGTGCATCAAGGCACAAAAGGTGAGCATCGTCTGTTTCTGAGTAAACATACTGATTCCACACGGCCACACCACGGCTCTTATGAGCTGCGGCGTCATCGAGCAGGCCTGTACTGTTGGGTCGGGCGTAGTGCCAGAGCGTCCGGCCGGTGCTGGCATCGAGCGCGAAAACATCATTCGCGGAAGTCACATACATCACCCCGCCAATGACTACAGGAGTTGCTTCCAGCCTCTGTGTATTTCCGGGATGAAACACCCACGCGGCCCGCATCTGGGCGACGTTACTCCGATTGATCTCGCTCAGACTGCTGAAGCGCCGGCCTGTGTAGTCGCCGTTATAAGAAAGCCAGTTCTCTCCAGGCGGATTTTTCAGTAGTTCTTCCGAACCTACATGCGGCGGGGATGATGCAGAAGGCTTATTCTCCTGCGCATTCAGCGGCAATCCCGCGCAACTCACGAGTACGAGAGCAGTGAGCACCCTCAACCAAAGTTTCATCTCACTGATTGTCCTGGACTGCGAATTGGACTTCCTGAAGCGCACCGCGGTCAAGACCGCTGTCATCGATCAGGTGCACGGATACGCGCGAACATTTGCCGGGCGCCGGAATCTCAGTCGCCACTGTGACCAGTTCATTCGGAGAGACGTCGGCAACTGGATTTACCGCCGACATATGACCGTGCTCATCGTAAAACCGTGCGACAAGATGTCCCGAGTAGAAGACGCCAAACGATCCAGCGAGAATCACCTTACCATTCTGCACAGCCGAGGCTTTCAAAGGCTCAATCAGAATCCCGGCCTCCGTGATCCCGTGAAACTCTTTTCCGGAGCGCGTCGGAAACCACTCCGTCTCCAGCGCGCAACTCTCGCCTGGCCGCAACCGGCACATCGGGCTGTTGACCTCTGCTTCGAGATAGTACGGGCTCGCATCGGGATCAGCGCTGACCTCCGGGTTCCGATCACCGTTCAGCCTCATCTCCGGACCATTCGTCCAGAAGATCACAGAAGCTCTTCCGGGATACGTCTTGTGCTCTTCGTAGGCAAAGCGTTCAACCATCGCGTATTGACTGGTGCCGTCAACTAGGGCTAACCAGCCCTCTGTCGAGTCGAGCCACAGTTCGGCCGCCATATGAGCGTAGTGCACCGTAAATAGATCATCGTCTCTCACTCGGACCGCCGGGTTCTCCGCCGGACCGAAGCGCACGTGATAGCGATTCAGATAGCTGCTGGCATGATTTGCGGGGGTGAACGTCCAGAAATCACGATTGATTCCGGATGCCTGATCCAGATTGTGGGATGTGTCGTACTGCGATACGGACTGCATGGACCACTCTACCGTATGCCCAGACGCGTTCTTCATCGAGACATGAAATGCAATGCGAGGAGAGTCGGAATCAAGGCGGATCGTGCGGCTGATCTGGACTCCTGTCTGCGGGTCGGGAGGACTTGTCAGTTCGATTTCACAGTGCTGTCCTTCAGAAAGCTTTCGGAATCCGAATACTCCATCGTCTAGTACGTCGGAGTTGCCTGCCCAATGGTTTTCGTCGTTGTTTCCCTCTGGTAAGAGCCAGATCTTGTCGCCCCCGTAGTTGAACCATTGATTCGAACTTGGTGGGAAATACTTGCCGGCCAACTTCGGATTCACAAACAGGTAAGCGTGCCCGGCGAATGTGACCTGCATCAAACGTCCGCCATTTTGCGGAACGACGATCAATTGTACCCACTGGTTTGAGATTTGCTGCGCCTGCCATCCCTTGTAGCTAACCGCTTCGATTCGGCAATCGGGGTTCTTCACAGTCTTTGACTGAGCAGACGAATATACAGAACCCATTGCGAGCAGGGAACTGAGCGCCAGGAGCGTCCATACGGCTAGCAATCGATGTTTTTGAGCTGCAGGAGAACTCATCATCTGGTCGTCTCTCTCATTCATGCTTGGAGCGATAGAGAGTAGCACGGTCAATTTCACCTGAAATCGACCAATCTTAAACGAAATGAATCCAAATAAAACGAAAGATTTCGATTGGCCTTGAGGAAAGGGTGTGATATACCAGCGTTCGCGCGCAGGCCACCCATCGTGAACACTCTCGGCGGAAGAAGGTTCAAGACACTGCTGTTCGTATCGCTACTGACCTCGGCACAACTGCTTGCCCAGGAAAGAACCGTTGACCCCACATGGCTCCATCGATTTGTCCCGCGCATACCTGAATTGAAGGCGCGGATGTCCTCTGCGTCCTGCCACTACACGCCAATCTTTGGGGAAGGCGATGTGGGTAACAAAGTCCTGAGAAGCATCTCTCGCTTTGGAACGTTTACGGTCGACAGAGCCGGTAGCTGCGATCCTGCTATTTACGATCGTGAGGAGGAACTCTACTTCGTCCTGAACGGAAGTGGAGTTCTCCAATTTCGCGACGAGTCGCATCCCCTCCACCCCAACGATTTCACCTACCTTCCACCGGGCGCGAAGCACGGCATCGCGAACGACTCAAGCGAACCTCTGCGCGTCCTGGTGATGGGCTTCACAATTCCGCCGCGTATCGCTATCAGCACTCCCCCGCAGCATCCTCGAATCGTGAATCTCGAGGAGGTAAAAGAGCAACCGGTGCAGGGACACCCAATGTCCGTCTTGTACAAACTGTTAGTCGGGCCGCGAAAAGGTACGCGCGACGCAATCGATGACGCGTATGTGGTGACGAGCTTCTTCTGGATGGACTTCGCGACGGGCGGGACGAACTTCCCGCATCACCACGAAACTGCGGAAGAGATCTATTTAGTTATTGACGGAGAAGGCCAGATGGTCGCCGGTGGTGGAATGGACGGCATCGAGGGCCGCTTTCCGTCGAAAGCCGGAGACGCGTACTACTTCCGTCCAAACTGCACCGTTGGTTTCTACAACCAGAACAAGCCGGGGGCCAAGGCGCACATTCTTGCGGTACGGTCCCGCGTTCCATTTGGTGACGAGGAAGATTAGGCTTTCGCCGCCCCGAGTTCGTTGCGGGGTTTTTAGGAGGCATCAATGCAAATCCGGAATTCTAGCCGGAGATCGTTTGTAAAACTGCTTGCCGCCACTCCGCTGCTGACGCAGATCGCAGCGCGCGATCTGTACGCGCAAGCTGCATCCGCGGTTGGCCGCGATCCGCGCCAGAACGTGTATACCCGGCTCGGCGTGAAAACGGTCATCAATTGCCGGGGGACCTGGACTTATCTGAGCGGATCGCTTGAGTTTCCGGAAGTACGTGAAGCTCAGTTGGAAGCCGCGCAGCACTTCGTCGACGTGCTGGAGCTGCAGCGTGCTGTGGGCCGAAGACTCTCAGAACTAACCGGAGCCGAATCGGGGATCGTCACCTCTGGATCAGCGGGTGCGATGTCGGCTGCCACCGCAGCTTGCATGGCAGGATCGGACGACAAGTACATCTGGCAACTTCCCGACACCACGGGTTTGAAGCACGAGGTTGTCATGGTGGGCGGTCGCAGTGCTTTTGACAGTGCGATCCGTCTAACAGGAGCCAAGCTGGTGCTGGTGTACTCGCCCGAGGAATTGGCCAACGCGACCAATGAAAACACAGCGATGATTTACACGACGGAACTTGGCGATAAGCTGCAAAAAAGCTTGTCCATTGCAAAGGATCACAAGGTGGCGATGTTGCTCGATGACGCCGCTGGTATCCCTCCGGTCGAAAACGCAAAACTTTACGCCCGCATGGGAATTGATCTGTATTGCTTCTCGGGCGGCAAAGGCTTGCGAGGCCCGCAGTGCAGCGGGCTCTTGCTCGGCCGCAAAGATCTGATCGAATCGGCCCTGCTGAATTCCAGCCCGCGCGAGGGAGCGGTTTGCCGGCCCATGAAAGTGGGGAAGGAAGAGATTATCGGCTGTTTGACGGCGCTCGAAACGTGGTTGAAGATCGACGACAAAAAGCTCTACACCGAATGGAACGATCGGCTCGATCGTATCCGAAAATTAGTGGAGACGGTTCCCGGTGTTCGGACGGACACATTCGTTCCAGACGATGGGAACCGTTATCCCACGTTGCGGGTTTATTGGGATCAGCAAGGCTGGAAATACCATATCTCAGATTGTGTGCAGGAACTGCGTTCGGGGGATCCAAGGATCGAAGTGCTTGGAGCCGACAATCCGAGCTTGGTCAAGGCAGTTCGCGAGGGGAATCCAAATCACAAGGAACTCAAAGAGCCTGACCATATTGAACTGGTCTCGATGACTATCAAGCCGGGAGAGGAAATCATCGTCGCTCGCAGACTGCGCGCCATTTTGAGCGCCGCACAAAAGAAGGCTGCCGTCTGAGACGCGAGGTTGCCATGAAGACTCGAAGTCTAGCGATAATATCGATAGCACTTGCGCTTCTCCCGGTTGACACACTCGCGCAGGATCAGATCCGTGCTGTCACTCTGGACCATCCAGCGTCTCAGGCAAACCGTTTCTACTCTCCGGGTGTTGACGCCGGTGACTACGTCTACATCTCGGGACAGGGGCCCCGCACGCCCGAGGGCAATATCTCCGCGAATTTCGCCGAGCAAGTCAAACAGACGCTCGACAACGTCCAAGCGGTGGTGAAATCTGCCGGCTTAACACTGAATCATGTCGTCTACATGCAGGTCTACATGGAAGACGTCAACAAGTGCGACGAGGTGCAGAAAGCGGTCTCAGCCTATTTTGGAAAGTCACAGCCGGCGCAAGCAGTGTTAGGCGTCGCTCGCACTCCAGATTCTCCGCTGGAAATCAATGCAGTCGCGGTGCGCAATCTGGAAGGGAAGAAGGCAGTCTACCCGCCCAACTCTAGCACCGATGGCGGCCCGCCCGCCGGTATGCTGACCTACGACCGCTTGTTCGTCTCGAGCATGGCTGGAGCCGATCCCGCGACTGGCAAGATTCCGGATGATCCGGGTTCACAGGTAGACCTTGCTCTCGACCGAATGGATGCTGTGCTGAAAGCTGCCGGAATGGACCTGAAGAACATGGTTTTTATAAATCCGTATCTCACAGCTGACGTTCCGATGCGGATCATGAACGAGCGGTACGCAAAACGATTCCAGTTCGGGGACACACCGGCCCGAGCAACCATCCAGATATCAGGGCTCCCGGGTGGCGCACACATCGAATACACGGGAGTCGCAGTGCGTGACCTGGCACAACGAAAAGCAGTGCGCCCCAAGAATATGCCGCCTAGTCCCACGGCAAGTCCCTGTGTTTTCGCGGGCGACACTCTGTACTGTTCTGCAAAAGACGGTTTCATTCCAGGACCACATGGTGGCGTCTATGCTACGACTACCCCCCATCAGTTGCGACAAACCATGCGAAATCAACTCGACAACCTCGAAGAAGCAGAGATGAAATTCGATCAGGTTGTCTCCACGAATGTTTATCTGGACAATCTGTCGGACCTGCCTGCGTTCAACGAGGTATATGTGCAGTATTCGGGCTCGGTGTTACCGGCCCGCACTACGGTCCAGCAAATCGCTCCAACGGAGCGCAAGCCAGACAAGGATGATCACTTCCCGGGGCTGGAACAGATTTCGCTGATCGCAGTACGCGCTCGAAAGTAGCGCAGAAATCGATTTCGCTGTGGGCTGAAAGAAACATCTTTGCACTACTCAGTCTGCGTGCTTGACAGACTTCCATAGAGTGGAATATGTTTTCGCGCCATGGAAGTACGTTGGTATCGTGCTGAGAGCGGATGTCGGCTTGAATCGCTCCTGCGCGAATCGCTAATTGGGGTTCTTACAAAAATGAGTTGTTTGGGCTGGCCTGTCGATGGAGAGGGCCGCCCCGGGAGATGGGTGATGCGAGATGGTCACAAGGTCGTCGTCCCGATTCTCGCTGTTCTGCTCACGCTATTGCTTCCCACCATAGTTCTCGCCGACGTTACTGGCTCAATTTCTGGAACCGTCCGAGACCCATCGAAGGCCGCGGTCAAGGGAGCCCGCATCACCATTACGAATAGCCAAACAAACTTGTCCCAGGAAACTGTCTCAGCGGACGATGGTTCATACCATTTCCTCGCGCTACCGGTAGGCACGTACAAATTGAACGCGAGTGTTACCGGGTTCCAGCAATTCAATGCGACGGACATCGTGTTGAAGGTGAATGACGAATTGCGCATCGACGTTACTTTGACTGTCGGAAATATCAAAGAAGAAATCACGATCGCCGCTAACGCCATGCAGGTGGAAACGGAAAGCACTCAACTTGGCGACGTCATCGATTCGAAGAAGATGCTGGCGCTGCCGCTCAATGGGCGCAGCTACCTCGATTTGTTGGGATTGCAAGCGGGCGTGGTCCCCGTGACTTCTGGCTCGATGCAGCAGGACCGGCCAGTCTCCGGAGGATACTCCAGTTCCGTAGGCAATCTTTCGGTCAATGGTCAGCGTGAAACTGCGAACGCATTTTTGGTGAACGGCGGCGACGTAAGCGAAGGCCGCAATCTCGGCGCTGGACTCGTACCCAACCTAGACTCCATCGAAGAGTTCCGCCTGATCACCAACAGCTTCGACGCCGAATATGGCAAGTTCAGCGGCGCCGTGATGAACTCAATCACGAAGTCGGGCACCAACAAGATACATGGCGCCGTTTTTGAGTACCTTCGCAACGAGAAGTTCGATGCTACTAACTACTTCGACACGAGCCGGGCAGAGCTTCGGCGGAACCAGTTTGGTTATGCCATCGGTGGCCCGATCTGGAAAGACAAGATCTTTTGGTTTACCGATTATCAGGGAACACGCCAGGTAGAGGGCGCGAGCACTGGACTTCTGCAGTTGCCCCCGGCCGCGCAGCGGAGCGGCAACTTTAGCCCAAGTGATTTTGTGAATAGCGATGGCGATCCATCCACAGTTGTGGGAAGTTACTGGGCACAGGCCTTGACGAATCGCTTGGCTACGGTCACCGGACAGACTGTAACCAGCGGTGAGCCTTACTCCACGCCATCATGCCAAACCACAGCGGAATGCGTTTTTCCGAATGGAGCCATACCGCAGGCAGCTTGGGCAGCGCCTGCAGTCGGGATTCTGCCTTATATTCCGTTGGGGGACCCTACATCAGGGCTGTACTCTGATAACAGCCAGAAAAACACGGTGCGCGATGACAAATTCGGACAGCGCATCGATTTCTACAATCGAAAGACTGGCAACTGGTATTTCTACTATCACTTCGACGACTCAAATGCGGTGTCCGCACTTTCCGGCGGGAACATCCCTGGATTTTCCAGCGTCACGCCCGGTCGCGCCCAACAGTTTGTGATGAGTAACAACAAGACGTTCGGCACGAACACGGTCAATGAGTGGCGCGTCAGCTTTTTCCGAACGGCCACTATTACCAACAAGCCGCAATCGGGCTTTGCTCAGCTGTCCGATCTCGGGTTTGTCACCGGGCCGGGAACGCTTGGGATTGTGCCTTCGGGCCCCGCTGGCTTTCCAGAGACCGTGCCGCCGCTCTACTTCACAAACTTTTCGATGGGGCCAAACACTCTCACAACATTCCAACCGAACAATACCTGGCATTTCTCTGAGGGCCTGTCCAAAATAATGGGCCGTCACTCGCTCAAGTTTGGCGGCGAATTTCGCTACCTGCAAATCAACGAGCGCAATACGTGCGCGCCCAACGGTGATTTCAGCTTCAACGCCGGATCGAACGGCGAGACGGGAAATGATTTTGCGGATTTCCTAATCGGCGCGCCAGTCGGATATAACCAGTGCAGCCAGCAGTTTCTCGACAGCCGCACGCGTTATGGCGGCGCCTATGTTCAGGATGCTTTCAAGGTAAGATCGAATCTGACGCTGAACCTCGGGTTGCGCTGGGAAGCCAGCATGCCCTGGTATGACACACAAGGCAAGATCGAGACCATCGTGCCAGGACTTCAATCGACACAGTTCCCGACTGCTCCGAACGGGTGGGTTGTGCCGGGCGATCCTGGCATCCCGAGTACCTTGTCTCACACTCGCTACAACAATTTCGCTCCGCGAATTGGTCTTGCATATTCGCCGGGGTTCAAAGAAGGAGTGCTGGGTAAGGTCTTCGGAAATGGTAAGTCGAGCATCCGGGCGTCCTATGGCGTGTACTACACCTCGATTGAGGATCTGAACCTTTTTTACGAGGTAGGCGATGCGCCATTCGGCCTGTACTGGGTGTCTCCGAATCCGACGATGTTCGATGAGCCTTTCCTCACGCGGGCGGATGGAACCTCCCAAACACAGCGATTCCCATTCACATTCCCCGTTCCCGGATCACCAAGCAATCAGACTCTCGACTTCTCTCGCTATCTGCCGATTTCGTATTCACCGGGATATGACATCCACAATCGTCTCCCCTATGCCGAGCATTACAACTTGTCGATTCAGCGAGAGCTTACCCGAACTACGGTGTTAACGCTGGCCTACGTTGGCACGCAGGGACACCGGCTTATCGCGCAATACGATGCGAACCCCGGAAATCAGGCGCTCTGCCTGCAATTGAACGATCCAAACAACGTATTTCCCGGAAGTCCAACGTGCGGGCCGAACGGCCAGCAGCAAACTTACACCCTTCCAACCGGTCAGTGGAGTGCGAGCGCCGGCTGCATCTCGGGTTGTGTATATGGGACCCGAGACAAGCTGGGGCCCAACTTCAGCCAGAATAATAGCTTTACCTCGAATATCGCTGCTTCGAACTACAATGCTGGGGAAATCACGATTGAGCGCAGGGCCTCGGACATCACATTGCTGGCGGCCTACACATACGCGAAGGGAATAGATAATTCTTCAGGCTTTGGACAATGGGTGAATTTCGCCGACTTCCGCCGCACGAGATCGCTTTCGTCCTACGACGTTACACACAACCTCGTTGTGAGTTATGTCTGGGCGCTTCCTTTCGACAGACTTTTCAGAGGAGCCCCGCGACGCCTTACGCAAGGATGGACGATGAACGGAATCACGCGCTTCGCTGGAGGATTACCGATTGCACTCAGCGAAGGAGATGATCAGTCTCTCACCGGCAGTCCTAATACAGACACTCCCGATCTGGTAGGAAAGGTCGTCAGGCTGGATCCCCGGCAATCGAATCCAAACTGCGCTGGTGCCGGCAATCGAGGATGCTTCTTCCTGCCAGGAGCATTCGCGCCAAGTCAACTCGGACAGTTTGGTACCGCGAGCCGCCAGTTCTTCCATGGTCCCGGTCTAAATAACACCGATTTCGGACTCTCGAAGCGCACGGCAGTTACGGAATCAATGGCCTTCGAAATACGCGCTGAATTGTTCAATATTTTCAATCACGCGCAGTTCATCAATCCCGTGGGTGATGTCAACAGCGACCAGTTTGGACAAGTGACTTCAGCACGCGATCCGCGGATTGGCCAGCTGAGCGCTAGGTTCATCTGGTAGAACCCGCCCGGGGGACGACAAGACGAGGAACAGCGAATCCGCACTCTGCCGTCCCCCTTTTATTTAGAATAAGTCATCCCCATGCGATGGCCTACGGTTCGCATCAACCATTGCGGTAAACTTCATTGCTTTATGACGTTGTGCTGCGTTTCCGTTCTCCTCTCAACACCACTACCAACCTCTGCGCAAACGGCCGACGCCTATCGAAACCGTGCGACGGAACTGTCGCGAACAAAATCGTGGGACGAAGCGATCGCGAACTTCCGCAAGGCCATTGAACTCGAACCCGATGATTCCACGACGCACTATAACCTGGGTTTGGCGCTGAAATACAAAGGGGATACTCCCGAAGCTCTGAAAGAACTTCAGATGGCGATAAAGCTGCGGCCGAAATGGGCCGAGGCGCATCAGGCACTCGGTTCGCTTTTATACGATTCGGGGAATGAGACTGAAGCTATCTCCGAATTGCGGTTGGCGGAGTCTACCGACCCATCCGAGGTTGCTACCCATCGACTACTGGCTCGCATTCTCTCTCGCCAAAGTAATCTGGCTGATGCTGATCGTGAGATTAAGACCGCACTCCGCCTCAAACCATCTGCTGACACCTATGTCGAGGCAGGCGTGGTCCAGGGAGAATTGGGCAACTTAACTGAAGCGGCGGCTCACTTCCGGAGAGCTATTCAGTTGGATGCTCGTCTGCCGTCGGCTCGTCTCATGCTCGGTATCGTCCTGCGGCGTCAGGGAAACCATAAGGGCGCGCTGGATCAATTTCAGAAAGCGGTCGAGCTGAGACCCGATGATGCCGACGCTCAATACAATCTCGGCCGCGAGTTGAAGGGTAATGGCAACACACAGGGCGCAATTGCGGCTTTCCGGCGCGCAATCGAGGCAAGACCGGACTTCGAGCAGGCACACTACAATCTCGCCTTGGCTCTGCATAAGCAAGGAGACGTCGAGACCGCTCAAAAAGAGGTCAAAGAGCTCTCAGGATTGCACGACTTCCGCGCGCGACTCGCACAATCGAAGATGCTGATTCTGCAAGGAGTCGATGCATTGAAGAACCAGAAACTGGACGATGCCCTTGCACTATTCCAGAGATCTCAGGAACAGTCACCGGAACTTCCTACCAGCCAGTACTACCTCGGTCTTACATGGGAGGTCAAGAACGACTCAGCCCATGCGAGAGAAGCCTACGAAAAAGCACTCCAGCTAAAGCCAGACTATGCGCAAGCACACGCAAGTTATGGCTTGCTGCTGTGGAAGTCAGGAGATCAAACGCGCGGGCTGGAAGAACTTCGCAGGGCTGTCATGTGCGATCCCGACCTGGCCGAAGCCCACTACAATCTGGGAGTTGCTCTCTCGCAGATCCAGCGAATTCCCGAAGCCATCCGCGAACTGACAGATGCTACGAGCCTCGACCCACACAACATAGATGCTCGGGTTCAGCTCGGCTTGGCTCTAAGCCAAAACAACGATCCCGAGGGAGCCGCCAACATCTTTCGGGAACTCGTGCACCGCGACCCGCAGTTTGCTGGCGGGCATAACAACCTGGGCCTCGTGCTCATGCAATCGGGCTATCTGCGTGCGGCGGAATCGGCATTTGAGAAAGCAATCCAGTTACAGCCGACCTATGCCGAGGCCCACTACAATCTGGCATTGGCATTTCGCCAGGAAGGCAAAACGTCGGCGGCGCAGTCGGAGTTCGAGAAGGCTTATCAACTAGCACCCGAGCTAAAGAGCGTACCGCTACCCTGAGACTCTGTCGCCGTCCTCACGCTCGCCTCTCACGGCCCAAATGTCTTGATTCGTGCGACCGTAGTGGCATCAAGCTTCTTCAGCAGAGCCACCAAGAGATCCACCGTCCGATCGAAGTCACTTCGATCGATGATTCCGTTGTGAGTATGCGTGTAGCGGGTCGGAACCAGCAGAGTCGTAACAGGAACGCCCGTCTTGTTCAGCTTGATCGCACCCGCATCGTCGCCAAATCCTGGAACAAAGTCGAACTGCAACGGTATACGCAACTCTTTCGCCACCTGTTTTTCGAAGTCAAGCAACTTGCGATTTGGCAGCTCGCTGAAGCTGTAGAGCATGACTCCGGGGCCGCCACCCAGTGTTTCCTGCGCCGCTTCGGGGTCGGGGCCCGGCAAATCGTTGGGAATTCCCACTTCCAGTGCGATGCCGATATCAGGATCTATACTTCGCGCGGATGTCTGGGCGCCGCGCATCTCGATGCTGCCTTCCTCTTGTACAGTCGCCGCATAGAAGATCTGATTCGGATGCGCTTCATGCGCCAGACGCCGCATGGCTTCAAGCATTGCCGCGCATCCGATGCGATCGTCCCATGCCTTTCCGAGATAGCGTTGATTCGCAAGGATTGTGAATTCCGAAACGGGCACGACAGGGTCACCGGGAGAGATTCCGAGCGCTTCGACGTCCGCCGCGTTTCGTGCTCCGATGTCGATTAGTACCTGCCGAGGTTGCGTTTGATGTCCGTCCTGGTGTGGCGCGATGTGTGCATCCCATAGTGCCGAAATTCCAGGTACAGCACCCTTTGAGCCGATCACAACCCAGCGTTGATCGGGCAGGGCGGCATCGAGCCAATAGCCAAGCATTTCCAGGCTCAGGTATCCATCCGGTCGTACGTGGCGGACCATGCCTCCTAGTTCATCCATGTGGGCGTCCACCATGATGCGGGGACCAGACTTTCCCTGAACCGCAATCACCGAACCAAGCCCATCGTACGAGACACTATCGGCCAAGGGCTTCATCCGTTCGGTCATCAATTTACGTATGGGTTCTTCATAACCAGGAACGCCCGGAGCTTCACTCAGCTCTTTCAACAGGTCTGTAACCCGGTCTTGAGCGTGGCCCACCAGGCACAGCAAAAAGAGGACAGCAAATGTTTTCTTCATGAAGGGTTTGTTTCGCCGGAAAAGCCTACCGAGAGATTGAAAGAACTGCAACTACGTTCAGTATTAGAAGAAGAAAGCCGCGAGTTGCGTCCACGCATTGCGGCCAGACTTCGAAGCAAGGAGGACAGTGAAGACACCCTATTCTCGGAATACAGAAGGGCTCTCGCAGTTAAACGATCGTGACAATTCGGTTCGGATCCTCGGAGATTTTGGCAGCTCATGGAAGAGTCCAACGCATGGCACCAGCCACGCAGTCGACAACGTGCTTGGAGCGTAACGCTATTCGCGTAAAACCGCCGCCGAGACCTTGCGCGCTCTTTCGCGTTCTGAGAGAAGCTGTTAGGATATTTTTGTGCCAAACGCTCTTTAAGTTTGTTGGCGGTTAGATCCAAAGCGGTGACAACTTGGATCGTCTAGAGTGGACCGCGCAGGCTTTTGCACATCGCTAAAATCGTGCGAAGCCGCACAAATACTGGCGATTGCGCATGTCGTTGATGCGGCGAGTGGGGACGTAGTTCAGTTGGTTAGAACGCTGCCCTGTCACGGCAGAGGCCGCGGGTTCGAGTCCCGTCGTCCCCGCCATTTGCCCAATGGCGATTCCCGTTTCCCGCAGTTCGAAAACTCCCTCGGTTAGGTACGACCCTGACCTTAGTGAGCCCTTTGTTATGGCGATGATTGGCGTTTCATCGCTTGGCTGACGATCCGAAGCTAGATCTGCCTGTCTTCATACAAAGGTCGTTGTCTAAGAGATCCCCTCACTGGCGTGAATCTAGCCCTTGCTGACCACGCACCGGAAGACGCCGCCGCCACCGCCACCTTGGATGACGATCCATCACTCTGGCCGTGCCCGAACGGCAGCTCTTTGGTCTCTTACGATCCGCATGCATGCGGGCCTGGTACTTCCCCCGATTTATCTCAAAGATCCAGCAGATGGATCATTACTGCCACCGCCTTGATGGAGGCGATGCCTCTGCCAACTGCGGACCACGACTGCATGTTGGCAGGCACTCAAAACGATTTCGTAAGAAGGATGTTGCTACTGAGGGCGCTTCGACGGATGCGGCTGCTGGATGTTGCTCTCGCGCGCAAGTCAGTGCGCTTCGTCAGGTTCATCTTCCCTTTGCTCTACGTCCAGCGTGATCACTGATACCGAATGCTGAGGCAACGTAACCTTGAATGATGGACCCGTGGCGATTTTGCTGGTCACAATGTGCACCGAGTCAGGGTGGCTAAAGTCATTAGATGTCGCCAGTGTCTCACCATTTACGGTTTCGATTTGTGCCTGTCGTGCGACGCGAACGCCCTTTAAAGACACGTTGGTTTGAATGGCGCTTGCCGGATCGGTGTTGACCGCCTTGATGAAGATCCGCCTAGCGTCTGTGGAACGGCTCACCACGGCATCGAGCGCTGGGACTGCCTTTCCCTCTAGTGTGGAGTCAAATGTTGGGCCCTGAATGGTGCTCGAAAGCCGCTCGCGCCCGAGGTGGGCAGCATAGAGCGAATTCACCAAAAAAGTCGGAGTGACAAATAAAGCGTGGCGGCTCGCCTGAATAACGCCCCCCGTCCAGCCATTCACCAAATCAGAAACTGCACTCATTGAAACAATGTCGCCGGTTCGCTCGAAGCCATTCATCAGGCGTCCTGCATAGACTGCGGATTCCATCGAGTGTTGCTGCGGCAGGGACAAAGTCGTGTTCCATTCGTTGACTGCCAGCTTGATCTCGCGGCCAGGCGCGAAATCGCGAATCATTCGCTGCATTTCGCGGTAGAACTGCTCATAATGCAGGGGACGGGCACGAAGATTGTTAGAGTCGCCCTTCATCTCAGCGGGTCCGTAGTAATGGTGGACCGATAGATAATCAATGTTCTTGCCTGCAATCGTTAGGACAGTGCGGTTCCATTCGAGATTGTTGTCGCCAGTAGCGATGATGCGGATGGAAGGGTCAACGGCCTTCATCTTGTCCACATACCTATTGAGATTTTCGGCATAGGTTCTGGCATCGCTGTGGCCGCGAACCCAGTCTCCCCATATCTCGTTTCCGATTTCCCAGTAGTGCACGTGAAAGGGAGCGGGATAACCATTCGTGGAGCGAATGGCTCCATATTTCGTCTGCGGAGATCCGTTGCAATACTCCACCCATGCGGCAGCTTCGTCAGCAGTCGCCCCACGACCCTCTACGTTCACCGTGAGCGAAGGTTCAGCTCCAATTCGTCGGGCGAATTGAATGTACTCGGTGGTTCCAAAGTCGCTCGGCTCCAGTTCGTTACGCCATGCCGAATTGACCCAAACCGGCCGCTGATCCCGTGGCCCGATGCCCCATTCCCAGTGATAGTCTTGCGCGACGTTACCGCCGGGCCAACGCATGAACGCGGGATGTAGCTCCAGCACTTTTTGGGCAACATCGTGCCGGACTCCGCCCTCCGCGTCGCCCGGCATCAACGACACTTGATCGATCCACAACCGTCCGTGGCCATTGAATAGGATGGCGATTTTCGCCAAGGGATCAGATTTGTTTGGGACCAACGAGAAGGTATATTGCTTCCAATCGCCATTAAGATTCGAGATCGTGGTACTGGCATATCGTTTTCCGCCAGTTTGATCGGCCTCCAGTGCAACTGTTAGGGTCCCGGAATAGTCGGTTGTCTTTACCCATACATAGCCGCGGTATTCGAGTCCTTTGCGGATAGGTAGCCATCCCTGGCGGATGCCGCGTCGCCGTCCGTCGTCGCGGTCGATGTCGATTCGAATCGAATGCTGCAGTGTAAGAGTATTGACGTCGACACGAACGGGGCTGTAGACGCTCGCGTCCCAGGCAAAATGCAACGCATCATCATCGTCGCGGTCATCGGGGTCGCGCTCCCAGTGGCCTGGCAATCCTAATGCATTGGGAACTTCATCAAAGCCGCGATCACGAACCAGTTCCGCATATAGGCCGCCCTTAATATCCTCGAACATGAACTCAGCGAATTGTCCGTACAAAATCGGGCTGATGGTGTTCTCGACTTTAGCTGCGTCGATTGCAAGTGATGCAGTTGGCGCTTTCTGAGCCGGGGCGCCGGTGCACAGGCAAGACAGCAATAAAACCGGCAACGCTCGCCAAGAACTTGTTTGTATGCTCACGCTTTTGTTTGCCCACGTTCCGTCTGGACTCGTCCCGAGGCCTTGCATTAGGTCGACCGACGTCCGGGTGCAACCCTGTCGGCGGCATGGTATCAAAATGTGATCGTTCACACATGATTGAATGTTTTGCTCTCGCTTATTTCACAGGACGACAAATGTGGTAACGTACATGGCGCACAAGCGTCTCTGAAACTTACCTGACAGCTTGAATGCAACGCTTCATCGACAAAGCAGGTAGCATCATGGCTCATACTCCGCGCAGATCGAGTCGCCTCGCCGTTTTCGTCATCCTGATTCTTCTCGGGACCTCAAACTTCCTCATTGCGCAGACGGAGCGTTGGACGGAAGAGAAGGCCAAAGGTTGGTACGACCAACAGGCGTGGCTGGTCGGCAGCAACTACATTCCGACCGACGCAATCAATGAACTTGAGATGTGGCAGCCCCAGACGTTCGACCCGCAAGAGATCGACAAAGAGTTGGGCTGGGCTGAAAACATGGGGATGAACACCATGCGCGTGTTCCTGCATGACTTGCCTTGGCAAGCAGACCCAGTGGGTTTCAAGCGCCGCATCGATCAGTTTCTTGAAATTTCTTCCCGACACCACATCAAGCCATTGTTCGTGCTCTTTGATTCGTGCTGGGATCCAAATCCAAAGCTCGGCGTGCAGCATCCTCCGATTCCTGGTGTTCACAATTCAGGCTGGGTGCAATCGCCGGGAGCCGCAGCTCTGAAGGATCCCGGCCAGCAGGAACGGCTAAGGGCGTACGTGGTGGGCGTCATTGGAGGGTTCGCAAATGACTCTCGCGTGCTCGGGTGGGACGTGTGGAACGAGCCCTCGAACACCAACAATGGCAGCTACGGAAAGCAAGAGCCAAAAAATAAAGCTCAACTTGTGGAAGAAATGCTGCCAAAAGTTTTCGCCTGGGCGAGAGAGGCCCATCCATCGCAGCCTCTTACCAGCGGAGTCTGGGACATCGATTTCCTAAAGGGTGAGTCAAGGACGAAGATCCAGCAGATCCAGCTCGACAATTCCGACGTGATCACCTTTCACAACTATGGATGGCCGGAAAGTTTCGAGAGCGAAGTGCTCTTCTTGCAAAGGCTTAATCGTCCCGTGTTCTGCACCGAGTACATGGCACGGGGGGCCGGCAGCACGTTCGATACGGTGTTGCCGGTTGCCAAGAAATATAAGGTCGGGGCGATCAATTGGGGTTTCGTTGCTGGAAAGACGCAGACTTACTACCCGTGGGATTCTTGGAAGCATCCGTACATCGTGGATGAGCCGACTATTTGGTTCCATGAAGTTCTCCATCCAGATGGAAGGCCCTACCGCGAAGCCGAAGTGAAACTGATACGCGAGCTAACCGGCCGAGGAAAGCCCGCGAGTTAGAACTCTGAAGAGCTCGCGGCTGCTCCAAGCTGCGTGAGCAAACGTTTGCTGTGAGAAGGGATCTACTCGGGACGCCAGATTTTCGTATCCCGATCTGCAAACTAAAGGAGAATTCCAAATATGTTTTCTGCTAACAGGCGACGCTTTCTGCAGAAAGTTGCCGGTGCTGGGATAGCTTTATCAACGAATCAGCTCCTCGGCCGATTCTCGTTCGCTCAGTCGTCGTCTGCCCCTTCCAGCGATGTCACTCGGATTTACCTTGACCCCAGACGCACGATTTCGCCGATAGACCCGAATTTGTTTGGTTCGTTCCTGGAGCACCTTGGACGCGCCATCTACGAAGGAATCTATGATCCCGGTTCTAGCCTGGCCGACGCAAACGGATTCCGCAAAGACGTCGCCGACGAGATCCGGCAGCTCGGCGTTCCAATCATTCGATATCCTGGAGGGAATTTCGTCTCCGGCTATAACTGGCTCGATGGCGTTGGACCCAAGAAAGATCGCCCGCGTACCCTGGACAAAGCTTGGAACACGATCGAAACCAACCAGTTTGGCACCAATGAATTCCTCACTTGGTGCAAGCTGGTCGGGGCTCGGCCTCTCATGGGGCTCAACCTGGGAACAGGAACGCCCGAAAAAGCGGCAGCTCTGGTCGAATACTGCAACGTCGAGAAGGGAACGAAGTGGAGTGAACTGCGGCGCAGCCACGGCATCGCCCAGCCCTACAAAGTTGAGCACTGGTGTCTGGGTAACGAAATGGATGGTCCATGGCAAATCGGCCACATGACAGCCACCGAGTACGGTATGAAAGCGCAGGACGCAGCTCGCCAGATGCACTACGTCGATCCGACTCTGAAACTCATTGCCTGCGGTTCTAGTCACAGTCGCATGCCTACGTATCTGGAGTGGGATCGCGAGGTTCTCGAACAGTGCTACGAACATGTTGATGGCCTGTCACTGCACCGCTACTTTGGCAATACGCAGGAGGACACCGGAGGTGACACCACGAAGTTCTTGGCTATGAACCTGAGTATGGAGCAGCAAATCGCAGAGTCGCTTGCAGTTTGTGATTTGGTGCGGGGACATAAGCGGTCTCCCAAAAAGCTGTGGCTATCGTTTGACGAATGGAATGTGTGGTATCGCGCCCGTAGTGGCAACGCGGTCAATGGTCACGAGCAAGAGGCGCCTCACCTTTTGGAAGAGGTTTACAACCTCGAAGATGCACTGCTGGTGGGCGGAATCCTGAATACCTTGATGCGTAACGCGGATCGGGTGAAAATCGCGTGTTTGGCGCAGCTCGTGAATGTGATTGCTCCCATCATGACGAATCCCAGGGGTTCCCTTCGGCAGACGATCTTCTATCCCTATAGTTTTGCACTTCAGTTCGCACGGGGCAATGTACTCAGTTTGCTGGTGGAATCTCCGACATACGAAGTATCAGAGATTGGCCACGTTCCATACTTGGATGCCGCCGGAACCCTGAATCCCCAGAACGGAAAAGTCTCAATCTTTATCTTGAATCGCGACCTGAATAACCCTCGAACCGTTGAGATTAACTGGCAGGATAAGGCTCCGAGTCAAATCCAGATCTCCACAACTCTGACCGGAACCGATCTGAAAGCCTCCAACAGTTTCGATGTCCCCAAGAAAGTCGTGCCACAGGGATTGGATAAACCATCGACCGCTGGCGGCCGAACCAAATTCGAAGTCCCGGCGCGTTCCTACAGCGTCATTCAGTGGGGCGCCTGAGGCAAGAGGTTTCGAAGTAAGGAACATCAAATTACACGTGCCGCCAAAGTCCCGCCTACTGCGGGGATGTGGGCCAATTTCTTTTTCGTGGTAGCTCCAACTGCGACACCGGGCACGAGCCGCCTGAGCACCCGGAAGACTGCACAGAGTAAGCCACTACCCACGAAGACCTGCGAGTAGTAGAAAAACATTACTTTTCTCTTGACAGTCGATTGACAGGACGAGTAACGTTGCCGACCATATCAGCAAGCGTTTACTCGCTCGGGCGAGAAACGTATCTGGGGGCATCACCATGAGATCCTACCTCGTTGTAGGGCTGTGCCTAGCTAGCATTTGTGCTGCAAGTCCGCTTCTCGCGCAGCGCTCCGATCGCGGAATCATTACTGGCATCGTAACGGACCCGACCGGTTCGGCGATCGCAGCCGCCGAAGTCAAAGTACGCAATGAAGGCACTGCGCTCGAAACTACGCTGATCACCAATAGTGCGGGCGCGTTCACAACGCCTCCATTGGCTCTCGGTAACTATTCGGTTATCGTCGATCACGCAGGCTTCAAGCAATCCGTCAGCTCGGGGATCGCGCTTCAAGGCGCAGAGACGATCCGCAAAGACATCACCCTTACCGTCGGTGCGGTCACCGAGTCGGTCGAAGTGAAGGCCGGCGCGGAACTGAACGTCACCACTCCCGATATCAGCCACGTCGTCGACGAGAAGTACTATCAGGATATTCCTACTATTACCGCGTCGGATGTTCGCCTGGCGGAGGCTGTCCTTCAGATTCAGCCCGGCTACCTTCCCATGAAGCCAAACGGCGACCCCATGTTCCGCGGCAGCCAGTTCAACTCCCGCATCAATGGCGGGCAAGCGATGGCCACAGAGAATTTCTTTGATGGCGCAGCCTTTGGTTACGCCGTTGGACATCAGCAGAGTCAGGAAAGCGCGCCTCCAATCGAGAGCATTCAGGAAGTGAAGGTCATCACGACCTCGTATGCTGCGCAGTATGGCCACACCAGCGGCGGATTTATCGAGTACACCTCGAAACCCGGAACGAACACTCTGCATGGAAGCGCTTACGAATTCTTTGCCAACGATGCGCTTAACGCCCGCGGGTTCTTCGACGCGGATTGTGATCCTTCCGGTCACTGCACGCCACGCAAAAAGACTCCTCTGAAGAACAATAGCTTTGGATTTACTCTAGGGGGACCGGTCGTAATCCCGCATATCTACGACGGACACAAGAAAACCTTCTTCTTCACGAACTTTGACTGGACGCGCCTTCGCTCGGGTGTGCTGCCCGGGTTCGGCAACACAACGCCGATTGATGCGTTTAAGGCCGGGGACTTCAGTTCTTGGCCCGATCAAATTTACAATCCCTACAGCACCGTTGTCAGTGCGACGGGAATTCCTAGCCGGGATCCGTTTATGTGTGATCCCACCGGGAGTCCGATTACACCCAATCCGGATGGGACTCAGACGGCCGGAACCCCTTGCAACATACTGCCACCCTCCCTTATTAGCACGGTCGCTTCCAGAGTCTCGGGGCTTATGGTCCGACCGGATCGGGCCGGGTTTAACAACAATGTGGCCGGTAACCCTGCGGGCGATCAAACTTGGCTTCTCAATGCTCGAACCATCGAGTTCCGTGTAGATCATGCGTTCACGCCCAACTTCCGAATGAGTGAAAGTTTTTATTGGGGCCATCGGCCATCTATCCGAAACTGCGGGGAAGTAGCAGGTTGCACGACGCAATTTAATGGAGAGACCGACCCGCAGAAGAACACCAACTACTACGGAAACGGCTTCTATCAGCGCATCGCGACCCACCACACGCACACGCAATTCGACTGGATCATCCGCCCCAACCTTCTCAATCACACCACCATCGCATGGGACCGCTGGTTCATGGGCGGGAACCCGCTTTCTGCCGGTGCGGGCTGGCCCGGAATCCTTTGGGCCGGCACTCCTGGTGCAGCAAATCCGCTTGGCAACGGAGGAGTTCTCGATCAGACGGCGGGCCCGCCATTATTGGACTTCGCCGGGAATATTCCTTACAACTCCATCGGGCAATATGGTTGGGGGAAATTCGGCTTCCTGACCAACAATCGATGGCAGTTCTCGGATGACCTATCCTGGGTAAAAGGCAAGCACACAATCAAAGTAGGATATGAATACCGGTGGCATCAGTTTCCGTTTTCTGGTTGGGCGAATGGGAACCAGGCGGGTGAGTTCCGTTTCGATCGACGCGAGACTGGAGGCTACGACAGCACAGGCAACCTCATAGCCAATTCGGGTGAATCGTTTGCGTCCTTCTTGCTAGGACAGGTGGATTCGTCTACGCAGAACATTCCATTTCATCCCATGTTCTACGAAGCGTACATGTCTCCATGGATTAATGACGAGTACAAGGCCACAAGTCGTCTGACTTTGACCTTAGGGCTGCGCTTCGATTACCAGTTTGCACGCACCGAAACGCAAGACCGGTATTCCAGCTTCGATCCCAATACGCCCAATCCTGCTGCCGGAAATTTACCGGGCGCGTTGCTGTTCGCCGGGAAAGGCCCTGGCCGTACAGGTCAACGCACGTTCGAGCACCCGGCGCACGACGCATGGGGCCCGCGCCTGGGCTTTGCTTACCGCGTGAATGACAAGACTGCCGTCCGCGGCGGGTATGGCATCTATTATTCCGGCATATCGTTTGATCAATTTATCGGTCAGCCGACACTGGGCTATGTTTCCAACCCGACAGTTTCTAATATATTCAACGGTGAGCATCCCGCGTTCTTGCTAGATAACGGGTTTCCGCAAACCAACGTTGCGTGCCCCGGCGGAACGCCCACTTCACCCTGCGTCAATCCGCCGCCGTTCATCGATCCCTCATTTGCTAACAACCAGTCGGTAATCGCCGTCGCTCAGAATGGCCTGACTCTCCCGCGGTACCAGAACTGGTCTCTTACTCTCGAGCGGCAGCTCAACAATAACCTGCGGTTGGATGTTTCCTACATTGCAAACCGAGGCAGCCGCCTTACGGCGGATTGGCAGAAGATGGGCGTGGATGCCAACATGAACCCTTCCAGCATTCTGTCGATCCCCAACTCGACCTTAACTGCCCCTTGCAATGCCACAACCGCGGTGGGCGGGGATTGTGCCGGGGGCGTTCCCCTTCCGTATAGCAGCTTCAATGGCACTGTAGCTCAGGCACTTCGACGATATCCCCAATATCAGAACGTCCTGTGGCGTGATGTTCCCCTCGGAAGCAGCAAGTACACCGCTTTAGAAGTGGTATTGGAGCAACGCTATTCGCACGGTCTAGGCTTCCGCGTTGGCTACACCTACTCCAAGCTGTACAACGATGGATCGGAAACTGGACAGGGCGGGGACGGCGCGAATGGCTCAGTCCAAGACCCGTCCTGCCCACATGTCTGCGAGTGGGGACTTAGTCGTGACGACACCCCGCACGTCTTTCTTGTTGGCTTCACCTGGGAGATCCCGTTTGGAAAAGGTCTCTCCTCGCGAGCAGGGCGATTGGCTCTGGGCGGCTGGAACTTCGCCGGAGCCTTGCGATATGAAAGTGGCCGCCCAATGAATATCAGCATGGATAATCCATTGGGTGGTCTCTTGTTCAATGGCCAGAGACGGCCGAATCGCGTCAAGGGTGTGAGTGCGGTCAAGCGAGGTAGTGACTTCAATCCTTTGATCGACAATTACTTTGACCCTGCTGCGTGGTCTGACCCTGGGCTCGATCCAACTACCAATAATCCGCTTTTGGGGGATGCACCCCGTCGCGACGGTTCAGTACGCGCTTTCCCCACGTACAACGAGGACATCAACATATTCAAAGTGTTTCCAATCAGGGAGCAACTGAACCTCCGGTTTGAAGCTCAATTCGGAAATATCTTCAATCGCACGGACTTCTGCGATCCCAACGGATTCTATGGTCCGGCGAGTTTTGGTACTGTCAATACTCAGTGCAACCAGCCACGCTCGATTCAATTCGGCTTGCGGCTGAACTACTAGGAATTCGTCCTTCCCGATTCAACTCGGGAAGGACGGCACCTTCACAACCGCAAAGTGTTCTGGTCGCACGTTTGTCAGACCGATACAATGAATCCCGGCTCCCGACTTGAGTGACGGAGCTACGGCGGCCATCGGTGATCGTTAGTTGGGACAGGAAGCGCGTGTTGAAGAAGCAGCAGTGGTGTGCTCGGGCGCCGCTCCTGTGTCAGCTGTTAGTTCTGCTCGCTAGCGCGGCCTACGGCAGCGATTCCCATCAAGCCCTGCAGAATGCTGCCAGTCTCTTCCAACAAGGCAAACTTGAGGAAGCGGATCACCAGGCCCAGCTTGCGGTCGCTGACCCACAGACCCGCGCCGCAGCCTGTTCCGTCCTCGGCTCAATCCGATTCCAGCAGAGACGATTTCCAGAAAGCGCCGAGTTTTTTGAAAAGGCAATCCGGCTCGAGCCTCACCTGGTTGGCGCGCATCTGAACTTAGCTGAAGTCTATATTGCTGAGGGAAAGCCGCAATTGGCTCTTCCACTCTACCGCCGCGTCTTGACGCTGGATCCGTCGAATGCGACAGCCAGGCTGGAACTGGCGCGCACCGAGACTGAGAACGGAAATTATCAGCAATCGCTGGAACTCGCTCGACCCGTCCTGTCTGCACTCAAAAACACTCCCGATGGCCTGTTCATGTTGGCGACGGACTATTTGAAGATGAAGGACCAAGATGCTGCAGCAAGTCTTGCAAGCGATTGGATGCAGCTGCCTGACATCCCCCCAGTTTTATCGATGAGATTCGCCCTCCTTTTCGCCAGAGAAGGTGTCGCGTCACAAGCAATCGACCTCCTCGAAGCAATCAAAAAGAAGGGACCACCTTCTTACGAACTGGCATTCAATCTCGCTGGCGCCTATCAACTCGAAGAACACTGGGCGCTGGCGCTTGCCTCCTATGATGACGCCCTGGAACTCAATCCGACAGCGCTTCCCGCTTTGCAACAGGCTGCGAGTATTGCAGAGCAGCAGGGCCAACTCGAGCGGGCGCTCGCCTACTGGATGCGAGCAAAAAAGATCGAACCAGAGAATCCTGACATCCTGGAGGGTTTCGGCCGAGTCTGCCTGAAGAGAGACCTTCTCGAGGATGCGGAGCCCGCCCTGACCAAAGCCGCCAATCTGCGCCCAAACAATGCCGCTTTTCAATACACACTCGCTGCCGCGAAAGTTGGGAAGAAACAATTCGAGACTGCCCAAGTTCTGCTCGAGACGCTTCTCAGACAGAAGCAGAACAACGCACAAGTACAATATGCCCTCGGGTCGGTGCTATACCTTCAGGGCCATTTTGATGATGCCGCTCAGCATTTCCGCGAAAGTGTGCGCTTGAAGCCCGACCAGATTGCGCCCTACTATTACCTCGCCCTAATCGACCGAGATCAAGGCCGGGACGAGGCGGCAATCCGAACCTTGGAGGACCTGCTGCGCCGCAACCCCGATCACTCGTTGTCCTGTGAAGCGCTCGGTGGACTGCTGATGAACGCTCAACGGTACCCAGAAGCGGAAAGCAACCTGGAAAAGGCCGTTCGCCTGAATCCTAACTCCGTGAAGGCGAACTACCAGTTAGGATTGCTGCTGACCCGCATGGGCAAGAAAGACGAAGCTGAAAGGCGCCTGGAAATCGCGAGATCGCTTCGCACCGAGGACGAGGGCAATTCACGCCTGCAACTTCGGCTGCTTGACCCGGACCAATGAACATCATCCGACCAATCGCCCGCGGGGCGTTTCTCTTTTTCATTTTCGTGCTGGGCTGCGCTCTGCTCGCAAGCGGGCAAAAGTCTGAGAAGGCTCCATCGTCCATTGGCGAGATTGAAGCTTCAATCAAACGAGACCCTAACAATCCCAAGCTGCTGGTTGCCTTGGGCCTCGCCTACTGGGATCACAACGACTATCCCCATGCCTTCGAAGCGTTTCAGCGAGCGGTAAAGGTAGGTCCTTCTTCTGCCGAAGCGCACAATTGGTTGGGGGTCGCCATCATGGAGAAGGCTGACCTGACTGGCGCCATTGCCGAGTTCAAGAAGGCCGTCGCACTTGATCCCGCTTCCGCAAGAGCACAAACGAATCTGGGGTCGGCTCTCGCCAAAAGTGGCGAAATCGGAGAAGCCGTCGACGTGTTTAAGAAGGCACTCGCGCTTGAGCCCGGCAATTTTGCAGCGCAGATGAACCTAGGCGTAGCTCTTCGCGAGAAGGGCGATGCGGGGGCGGCGCTCGTGTATATGCGGCGGGTCGCCGAGCACGATCCCACAAACGCCAGCGTACAGTATGAGCTCGGTCAGACACTTCGCCAGAATGGGGATCTTTCCGGCGCGATTCAGGCGTTCGAGAACGCTCTCCATATCGACCCCGAGCTACGCGAGGGCTACTACGGTCTGGGTGTGGCCCTGAAGCAGCAGGCCGCTGCGGTTCACAAAACGCTTTCGAGCGCTCCGAGTCCGGCAGACGACCTTTACAAGCATGCGCAAGAGGCGGTTGCGCGTGGCGACTTGAAAGCCGCTCAGGAGCAACTCACCGAAGCTCTTAGGCTCAACGAGGACCACGCAGAGTCTCACAACCTGCTAGGTTTCATTCTTGGTCAGCAGGGGAATCTCGAGCTTTCGCTCATTCATTTGCGGCGCTCGGTTGCCCTTCAGCCCGAATCCGCCGACGCCCACTACAACCTGGGCGTAGCACTCTGGTATAGCGGCTCCAAGAAGGAAGCAATTTCGGAATTGGAGGGAAGCGTCCGGCTCGATCCAGCCTATGGTGCCGGGCATGCTTTTCTTGGAAATGCCTTGCGCGAAAGTGGCGATTTGGACGGCGCGCGTCGAAGCCTGCAACGCGCTATCGCCCTGCTGCCCTCGATGCCCGCCACCTACGTTGATCTCGCCATCGTTTTTCTTCGCTTGAATAATCTCGATGCGGCCCTCGGGCAACTCGAGGCCGCGTTAAACATTCCATCCCCATCTCCTCCCGCGCCCGATTGGGATACTGCCATAGCAGGGCTCCGCGAAGGCCTCGCTAAGACACCCGACCGTGCCGACGCGCATAACATACTTGGCCTCCTGCTCGGACGAAAGGGCGCCGACAGCAGCGCCGTTGCCGCCGAATTTCGGGAAGCGGTGCGTCTGCATCCCGATTTTGGGCAAGCCTACAACAACCTTGGACTCGTTTTGACGCAGGCCGGTGACGACGAACCGGCCATGAAAGCCTTTCGTGACGCCGTCCGCATCATGCCTGATTTTGCTGATGCCCACGCCAATCTTGGGGCGGCGCTCATTTCTTCTGACGTCGAGCAGGCTATCCGCGAACTGGAAAAGGCCTGTGCCCTGGCGCCGGACTCTGTCAAAGCTCAGTACAACTTGGCCGTCGCTTACGGCACAAGTTCAGCCCAAGGCGCGAAAGAGATCGAGCAACTGCGCAAGGTTATAGCAATCGCGCCGACTTTTCCCCGGGCCCATCTGGCTTTGGGTAAGGCGCTTGTGCGCGATGGAAAAATTCCAGAAGCCGTTCAGGAATTACAGGAAGCCGTCCGTCTGGATCCCCAGAGTGGTGAGTCGCATTATCAGCTGGGGTTGGCCTTGACGCGGGCCGGCCGGAAAGATGAAGCTGCCGTTGAGGTACAGAAAGGGCGGGAGCTCTCCGCCGCTGATGACCGAAAGCAGAACGCGAATCTGGATATTGCTGAGGGTCTGTCTGCCCTCGACAAGGGCGAAAACGACCAGGCAGTTGCGAAGTTCCGGCACGCCATCAACGTGCAGCCCGATTCCGCGGAGGCGCAACACTACCTTGGAATTGCACTCGAGAAGCAGAGCAATAATCAGGGTGCGTCTGCTGCGTTTCGAAAGGCCTTAGAACTCAATCCGAGTGACGTATATGCCCGCCAAAGACTCGACAGCCTCAGCCCAACCCGGGAAGGTGACAACCCGGCAAAGGTTGCGGAGTTCGAAGAATACATTCGACGGTCCCGGTTCAAGGATGTCGAGCCGCTGCTAACCGAATACCTTGCGGACCACCAGGACTCCTCATGGGGTTGGTACGCCCTCGGCTACTGCCAGTTCGCGCAGCAGAAGGTTGGTGACTCGATTAAGTCTTTGTCAAAATCCCTTCAACTTGACATCCGAAATGCCGAAGCGCACAAGATCCTCGGACGCGACCTGATGCTCATTGGAAGGTTCGACGCGGCAGAGGTGGAGTTTGAGCAGGGAATTCGCTACCAGCCGCAATCCGCGGAAATTCACTACGACCTAGGCAAGCTGTTTTCCATGGTTGATAACTGGGAGAACGCGCGCAAGGAGTTTGAAGAGGCGCTCCGGATTGAGCCGTCCTACATAGAGGACTTGGATGCCTTGGGCCTCGCCCAGGAAGCGCTGGGCGAGGACGTCAGTGCCGTCGCCAGTTATGAAAAAGCCATCGCCCTGAACGATCAGCGAAAAGGATCCTTTTCTTCCGCTCATGTGAACCTCAGCGCCTACTACAATCGCAAGGCCGAACCCCAGAAAGCCCTCGAATACGCAAACAAGGCGCTCGAACTCAACCCCAAGTCCGACCAGGCATGGTTTCAGAAGGGAAAGGCTGACGAAGGGGAGGGCCATCTGGATGACGCGGTTGATGCTGTGAATCGAGCTATCTCATTGAACTCCCGAGCATCCTCTTACTATTACGTTCTCGCTAGCCTCTATCGTCGACTCGGCAAAATGGACGAAAGTAGAAGGGCCCTGGAATCCTTCACTCGCCTTGACAAGGAAACTAACGAGCTGGAAAAGATGCGTCGTAGTGCCAATCGTGTCAGCGAAAGGCCGCTCGAGCCCGGGGGGAAGCATGAGTAGCGGCTTCGGCCGCCTACAATCCCGTCGTCAGTTCTTACACACCCTGGGTGGGACTGGCGCGGTGTTGCTGACGGGACTTCACGACCTCCGGGCAGCAGAGGCTCACATTCCGGTTGTTTTCAGTGACGTAACCGCGAAAGCTGGTTTGCTGCGCGCAAAAAACGTTTCTGGCAGCGTCGCGAACAAACAGTTCCTCTTGGAGGAAATGGGCTGCGGCGTGGCCTTGTTCGATTACGACAACGATGGCTGGCTCGATATTTTTCTTGTAAACGGAACAAGCCTTGCGCCGGCTGAACGCGATCTCCATCCCACGAGTTACCTCTTTCACAACAATCACGATGGAACGTTCACCGATGTCACCAAGAAAGCAGGCCTGACTCATTCCGGCTGGGGACAAGGATGTTGTGTTGGTGACTACGACAATGATGGCTATGACGATCTGTTCGTCACCTACTGGGGACACAACGTCCTGTATCACAACAATGGCGACGGCACATTTACGAACGTTTCGGAACAAGCTGGGGTGGCCGGATCGGGAACTTCATGGGGCGCGGGCTGCTGTTTTCTGGACTATGATCGCGACGGTCACCTCGACCTGTTCGTTGCGAACTACGTGAATTTCGATTTGGCAACTGCTCCCAAGCCCGGCCAGACGGGTTACTGCAACTACAACGACACCGCTGTACCCTGTGGCCCGCAAGGGTTCGCGGGTGGCACGAATATTCTCTACCGCAATCGCGGTGATGGCACCTTTGTCGACGTGTCACAAACATCTGGTATCGCTCGCCCCAGTGGACCTTCTAAGATGGTCTTTGTGGGACGGAATTGGCAGCCCACGGGCTCCTACGGTATGGGAGCGTCCGCCGCCGATTTTGACAATGACGGATGGCCGGATATCTATGTAGCCTGCGACAGCGCTCCAAGTCTTCTTTATCGCAATAATCATGACGGAACATTCCGTGAGACTGCAGTTTCGGCCGGATGCGCCCTGGACGAAAATGGTGTTGCGTTGTCAGGAATGGGTGTGGCCGTAGCCGACTACGATGGAGATGGCTGGTTGGATATTGCCCGAACAAATTTTTCCGAACAGGTAACTTCGTTGTATCGCAACTACGGAAACGGCGCTTTCGAAGATGCCAGCATCAAGGCAGGTCTTGGTGTGAACCGAAAATATCTGGGTTTCGGCGTAGGATTTCTGGATTTCGATAACGATGGCTGGAAAGACCTCTTTCTTGCGAACGGTCATGTGTACTCTCAGATCCTCGGCCGAAAATTGCATGTCTCCTACAAGGAGCCGAAAGTACTGTATCGCAACCTGAGAAACGGACGCTTCGAGGATATCTCGTCGAAAGCTGGACTGGCCCTTCAATCGGAAGATGTCGCTCGCGGCTGCGCTTTTGGGGATTTCGACAATGACGGCGACGTGGATGTGATCGTGAATAACTTGGATGGGCCTCCCACGCTGCTTCGCAATGATGGTGGAAACAAGAACAACTGGATCATGATCAAGTGTGTAGGCACACGCTCGAATCGATCGGCGATCGGGACTCGTGTGAAGGTGTCGAGCGGTGAGCGCATCCAAATCGATGAGGTCATGAGCGGAACGAGTTATTACTCACAAAATGATTTCCGCCTCCACTTCGGCTTGGGCCGTGCCACTACGGTGGATCGGGTTGACGTCTCATGGCCGTCTGGAGCGAAGGAGAGCTTCTCCAATCTGCCGGCGAATCGCTTGATCATTCTGCAGGAAACTAAGGGAATACTCGACCAGCGTAAGTTCCGCTAGCCGACCATGAGGAGATGCATACATGCATGCCGTTTGATCATCGCTTTCGCGATGATCTGCTGCCTTGTGGGTGCTACACCGGCTCCAGAGGTGCAGTTCAGCGACATCACCCGGACGAGCGGAATCAACTTCAAGCACGAAAACTCTGCCACGTCCAACAAGTATCTCGTGGAGACAATGGGGGGTGGCGTAGCGGTATTTGACTATGACAACGACGGCCGTCTGGACATCTTCTTCACCAATGGCGCTAAGATCGACGACCCGATGCCTGACGGTAAACTGCCCGACAAAGCCGACCGCAAGTTCTGGAACCACCTGTATCACCAGAATGCCGACGGCACCTTCACTGACGTAACCGAAAAGGCCGGCCTCACTGGAATGCCGCAGAATCACTACGGGATGGGCGTGGCAGTGGGAGACTTTGACAACGACGGTCTTGAGGATATCTACGTGACCGGGTACGGTGGCAATACGCTCTATCACAACAAGGGCGACGGCACGTTCACCGACATCACTAAGATGGCCGGAGTTGAGGCGGGCGGATGGAGCGTCAGCGCAGGATTTTTCGATTACGACAACGACGGCAGGTTGGATATCTTCGTCACTCGTTACCTGGATTGGAGTTTCAAAACGAATCGATACTGCGGTGAGCAGAAGCCCGGCTACCGTGCGTACTGTCATCCCGACAACTACGACGGTGCGACGAACATCCTTTATCACAACAACGGCGATGGCACGTTCACCGATGTTTCTGTGAAGGCTGGCATCGCCAACCCCAAGGGCAAGTCCCTGGGCGTAACCTTTGCCGACTACGACGCCGACGGTTTCATCGACATCTTTGTCGCCAATGATTCGGTGCAGTGTTTCCTGTACCACAATAATGGCAACGGAACGTTCAGCGAAGTGGGACTGCTCGCTGGCGTTGGATACAATGAGGACGGCAAGGCGTTCGCCGGTATGGGTGCGGACTTCTCTGACTTCGATAATGACGGCCGTCCCGATATCGTCGTGACGGATCTCTCGAATGAACGCTATATGCTGTTTCGAAATAATGGCGACGGGACTTTCCGTGATGTGACGAACATCTCCGGCCTTGGTGGGGCCACGCTTTCCTTTTCCGGTTGGAGTACGCATCTGTTCGATTTTGACAATGACGGCTGGAAGGACATTTTTGTCGCGCAGGGACACGTGATGGATACGATTCACCTGACCGCTCCTAACTTGAAGTACATGCAACCGCCTTTGCTGTTGCGCAACGACTCGGGACATTTCAAGAGGGTCATTCCGGGTTCGGCCTTCGAGACGGAGTGGGCCGGGCGTGGCGCGGCATTCGGCGACCTGGACAATGATGGAGATGTTGATATTGTGATGAGCAGCGTCGGCCAGAAAGCTGCAGTTCTGCGCAACGATGGCGGGAATCGCAATCACTGGCTTGGAATTTTACTGATTGGGAAGAAATCCAATCGTGACGGGATTGGCAGCCGCGTAAAGGTCGTTTTCGCTTCCGGTGCAACGCAATACTTCACCGTCAACACTGCTGTCGGCTATCTTTCCGCCAGCGACAAGCGACTGATCATGGGACTGGGCACCGAAACAATGGCGAAGCTGGTCGAGATTCGATGGCCATCCGGGATCGTCCAAAAACTCGAGAACGTCAAAGCCGGCCAGATGCTGAAAGTCACCGAATCACCCTCATGATCACCCGTCGCCAAATGATTTCGTCGACAATCGCGGCGGCTGGTGTTGCGATTTCGGGTGCTGCTTTCGGCCAAGGCATTTCATCGCGCGGTGTGAAGGCACAACCCCGCGGGAAGCCTTCTGGTCGTCCTTTCTTGTCTCGCATTACCGATGTTGCCGAGCAAGCGCGTCTCACGCAACCCATCATTTATGGCGGGGCTGAGACCAAGAGCTACATTATTGAGGTAGTCGGTTGTGGGGTGGCATTCATTGACTACGACAACGATGGTTGGGTGGATCTTTTCCTTCTCAGTGGGACGCGGTTGGAGGGCCCACCTCCAGGAACGACGAATCGACTCTACAAGAACAATCGCGATGGCACGTTTACTGACGTTACATCCAAGGCTGGATTGCAGCGCGCCGGCTGGGCCTCTGCAGTAACGGTGGGCGATTATGACAACGACGGTTTCGACGATCTCTTCATCACGTACTACGGCCAGAATGTCCTCTATCACAATAATGGGGACGGCACATTCACCGATGTCACTGAGCGCGCCGGATTGCGTCAGCCAGCCACACGATACGGGTCTGGCTGCAGTTGGGTGGATTACGATCGCGATGGGCGACTCGATCTCTTCGTAGCGAATTACCTCAACACCACACTCGAGAAGTTGCCCAAGCCCGGTGAGAACTCGGATTGTACCTGGAAGGGTGTTCCCGTGAACTGTGGCCCTCGCGGTCTTCCACCCGGATCCGTTCAGTTATTTCATAACAACGGAGACGGCACGTTCACTGACGTCAGCAAGCCTTCAGGGGTTGCCGCGGCGTCGGGTTCCTATCCCATGACGGTTGTGGCAGCTGACTACGATAACGACGGCTGGCCTGACATTTATGTTGCTTGTGATTCGACGCCAAGCTGGTTGTTTCACAACCAGCACAACGGCACTTTCCGCGAGGAGGGTCTGGAACGAGGAGTGGCCCTCAGCGAAGATGGATTGGAACAGGCTGGCATGGGCGTCGGCGTCGGCGACTACAATCTGAACGGAAATTTGGATATTTTCAAAACTCACTTTGCCGACGATACCAATGTTCTGTACCACAACGATGGAAAAGGGAACTTCGACGATGTCACTACTCGCTCCGGTCTTGGTGTTGAAACGCGTTACGTCGGTTGGGGAGCCGGTATCGTTGATCTCGACAATGACGGCTACCCGGACCTGTTCGTCGCAACGGGAAGCGTATATCCGGAGGTAGAGAAACGGCTTTCAGCCTATCCCTTCCGCACTCCGCGTCTTGTCTTTCGCAACCTGGGCGACGGGAGATTCGAGGAATTGATCGAGGAAGCCGGAAGCGGAATCAGCGCACCGCACGCGAGCCGGGGCTGTGCGTTCGGAGACTTCGACAACGACGGCGACATGGATATTCTTGTGATGAACATGAACGAACCGCCATCGCTGCTGCGCAATGACGTCTCTGGCAAAAATCGATGGCTTAAGGTCCAGCTGGTCGGCGTTCAGACGAATCGCAGTGCGATTGGGACGCGTGTGACTGCGCGGTACGGAAGTCGTCATCAGGCACAAGAGGTGAGCGCGCAATCAAGTTTCTACTCGACCAACGACCGGCGCCTGCATTTCGGACTTGGCCAGGAAAGCTCTGCAGATTTGACGATTCGATGGACCAACGGTGCCACGGAAACCATTCCCAACGTGGCCGCAGATCAGCTCGTTGTGATTCGAGAAGGAGCAGGAATCATCCGCAAACAAAAGTTTAAGTAAAAAAGTACCCTGCCAATCACGGAAGAGCATTCGGCCTGAGACTCTCCCGTCCGCACAGTGAGCAAGTAAATGTTCAAATCCGGAGTTTGTAAAGCTGCATGCGGTAACTTCTTGAGGAAATCTCAGTCACAGCAGAAATTGCATAACGCTCAGTGCCGTTTCGATGACTTCCGTTACACGCCTTTTTCCATCGCAATCGCGCGCGGGAACAAGATGTTGTTTTCGAGATGAATATGCTGGTGCAGGTCGGCCTCGAAACCCTCGAGCGCCTTGTAGAGTGTCTTGTAACTCACGCAGGCATCGGCAGGAGCTACGTAGTCCGCGCTCGCCTTACGCATCGCTCGTAATGCCTGCCCTGCTGAATCGTGCTCGTGTTGCATCATCGCCACAGGATTCCCCACCGTTCCGAACGGCCCGGGCAGAATCGGTTCTTTCTGAATCACTGCCTCTTCCATCCTCACGATGTACGGGAACAGGATTCGCTCTTCTTTCATCATATGCATTGTGAGTTCCTGTGCGAGCCCTGCGAACAGTCTACGGATCTCAAACAACTCTGCATGGTTCTTTCCGTGCGCCAGGCATACCTTCTCAAGCAGCGCGGTCAAACGGACCGTCTCTTCACGGACATATCCGTGATGTACTCTCTCAATATGCGCAATCAGTTCGCTCAGGGGTTCCATCTGCCAGTTGCGCGCTGTGCGGGCAGCCTGTTCAGCCGCTTCGGCCAGCTCGAGGCTATCTATTACCAGGAACGCCGGTATATTCACCTTCTGGCATGCTTCTTCGAGTGACCGGTTGCCCCCACAGCAGTAATCAATTCCAAGTTTCTCGAATATCCGCGTCGCTCCAGGATGTTCCAGGGCTACTTCGCGTACCGTCTTCGCCGTCATCAAACTCATCGTTCTCTCCTCATTACGGCATCATTCGCCGCTCACATAGGACACGGTATCGGAGGCACGATGCTATGCCGATGACTTATGTCACGGCACATCGAGATTGTTGCAAGGCAGCTAGCCGGACGACCCCAGCTCGGATTCCAATGCGTTGATATCTGGAATGAGCATCGTTCGACCATCAATCTTCAAGAGCCCTTCGGCTTGGAAGCGCGACAGATTTCGCGATACCAGCTCGCGCACGGTCCCGATCTGGGAAGCAACTTCCTGGTTGCTGACAGTTAGCTGGAATTCCGTGCCGGCGGGCGTCGTCGTACCCGACGTCTTCGCCACTCTCACCAGATACGCTGCTAGTCTATGCCGCACAGTGGTAAACGACAGCTCTTCAATTATCCCGACCAGTCGTCTCAGCCGCATCCCCACAACACGCAGCACTTTGAGCGCAACCTGAGGATGCGCTAGGCACAACGCTTGAAAATCTTGTTTACTCACAAACAGCAATGTCGAATCCTGAATCGCTGTGACCGAAGCGGGGTAATTTCCGCCATCGAACACCGGTAACTCTGCGATCGAACTGCCGGGCCCGTCCACGCTGAGAACCTGCTCGCGGCCCCCGGCAGAAGTCTTGAAGATACGCACGTTCCCCGATTCCACCACGTAGAGACCCGAGCATGGCTGTCCCTCCGAAAAGATGGTTTCGCCCGCCGCAAAGCTGCGTGGGACAGTGCGCTGGGCCAGAAATGCCAGTTCTGACTCAGACAAGCCGGAGAAGATCGGCACCGTAGTGAGAGTTTGGCCAATTGAAGACTTCACATTAGGCATCGCCGCCTATTCTATCCAACATAATTGCGGGCTCATCTGGAACTTGCGCCCGTCGTGACATAAGTCATAGTCACGCCCTTAGCCTGCGACGTAACCTGCGACAGGACTGCAGGAACCGTACTGGTCAGAAGTCAGAGAGGAATTCATAGATGCCATACAAGAGATTGTGGATTGCGTTGGGCGTCGTCATGTTCGTATCGTTCGCCATCTTGGGAGGCGTTGGCTACAGGGCCATCCATAGCGCTCCGCCCATCCCAGCCAAGGTCGTCACCGCCAGTGGCCAGGTGCTCTTCACAGGCGAAACCATCCGGGATGGCCAGAACGTCTGGCAATCCACAGGCGGACAGGAGATCGGAACCATTTGGGGACATGGTGCCTATGTGGCTCCCGACTGGAGCGCCGACTATCTTCATCGCCAGTCTGAAATCGTCCTCAACAGTTGGGCGCGCCAGCAAGGGTTTTCGGAATACAGCTCCATGCCGGCGGAATCGCGCGCGGCCCTGCAAGGCAGACTCACCGAATTGACTCGGCGCAACACGTATCATGCCGACACCGACAGCATCGTTCTAGACAATGAACGAGCAGCCGCTTTTGACCAACTCGCGATCTATTATGCCGACGTGTACGGCAACGGACGCAACGAGTACGCTATTCCCGCCGGTGCCCTGACGAACCCAACCAAGCAGCGCCAGATGGCGGCGTTCTTCTGGTGGACTGCCTGGGCCGCGAGCACCGATCGTCCCGGCCAGCATGTGACCTACACTCAGAATTGGCCACATGAGGAATTAATCGGCAACCGACCCACGGGCGCAACCATTGTGTGGAGCGTCATCAGTTTTGTGCTGCTCTTAGCCGGTGTCGGCGGCATGGTCTGGTACTTTGCATCGCAGGAACGAAGCCCATCGTCCGGCGTGATGCCGCATCGCGATCCTTTGCTCGGATTGAAGCCGACTCCCTCGCAGAAAGCCACGATTAAGTACTTCTTCGTCGTTGCCGCGCTTTGGGTTTTGCAAGTCGCGCTCGGAGCAATTGTGGCCCATTACGGCGTCGAGGGAGGTGGCTTCTACGGCATCCCTCTCGCGAAATGGTTGCCATATTCCGTGGCGCGGACTTGGCACCTGCAGATTGGCATTTTCTGGATCGCCACCTCTTGGCTCGCCACGGGGCTCTACATCGCACCTGCCGTGAGCGGCGTCGAAGCCAAGGGGCAGCGCCTCGGCGTGAACATTCTCTTCGGCGCTGTAGTCGCTGTCGTATTCGGCTCTCTGGCCGGCGAGTGGATGGGCATCGAGCAGAAACTCGGCAATCTCTGGTTCTGGCTTGGGTCGCAGGGCTACGAGTATGTCGATCTCGGACGCCTCTGGCAGATCCTTCTGTTCGGCGGATTGGTGTTCTGGCTGTGGTTGATGTGGCGCGGTTTGAAGCCCGCTCTCGCCCGTCGCGATGAGAGCTATTCCTTGCTGATGCTCTTCCTGGTCTCGAGCATCGCGATTCCTGTTTTCTACGCCGCCGGTTTGATGTACGGCCAGCGCAGTCCTCTCATTACGGCTGAGTACTGGCGTTGGTGGGTGGTTCACCTCTGGGTCGAAGGCTTCTTCGAAGTATTCGCCACGGTAGTGATTGCGTTTTTGTTCACCAGGCTGAAACTGTTATCCGTCTCGACGGCGACGCGCGCCGTTCTGTTCTCGACCGTCATATTCCTTTCTGGCGGAATCATCGGAACCTTCCACCACCTGTACTTCACCGGAATGCCGAGCGCTGTTCTGGCTCTGGGTTCGGTGTTCAGCGCCCTTGAAGTCGTTCCACTGGTGCTTGTCGGATTTGAAGCCTGGGAGAACATTCGGCTCTCCCGCGGCACCGCCGACAGCCCATGGGTGAGCGCGTACAAGTGGCCCATCTACTTCTTCGTGGCCGTCGCTTTCTGGAACTTTGTTGGCGCCGGCTTGTTCGGCTTCATGATCAATCCACCGGTCGCGCTCTATTACGTGCAGGGACTCAATCTCACCCCCGTCCACGGACACACCGCGTTGTTCGGCGTGTACGGCATGCTCGGGCTGGGATTGATGCTGTTCTGCCTGCGCGCGCTTCGCCCCGGATTGCAGTGGAAGGAGCGTCCGCTCGCGCTCGCCTTCTGGTCTATTAACATCGGCTTGGTTGCGATGGTCCTGCTGAGCATGTTGCCAGTCGGTCTGATGCAAGCCTGGGCGTCGGTCGAATACGGAACCTGGTATGCGCGTTCCGCCGAGTTCTTGCAGACGCCTCTGCTTACGCGTCTCCGCTGGATGCGCATGTTCGGCGATTCGCTCTTCGCCTTCGGAGCGCTCGTGCTAGGGTGGTTCGTTCTGGGCCTGGTGACAGGACATTCCTTCGACAAATCCGCTCTGGAAGTAGAAAGCAAATCCTCCGCCCAGGAATTGGAGGTCGCGCACTCCGGTGATTAGAAGAGCGGATGATGTGGGGACAGCCGCATTCGGCTGTCCCGGTGCATGTGGCGGCGGACGCTTTCGTCCGCCGCCACTACTGCACGCGGAACAAAGCCTGCGTCAGCAGTGACCCCGCGAGCGACGCCAGCATAGCCACGGGCATTGCTACCACGCCGATGCGGAAGAAATCTCAGAAGCTGACATCCACTTTCTCGCCGCAGCGCGATCAGCCACAAGATCGTTGCGAGCGAGCCGGTGATGGACAAGTTGGGCCCGAGGTCCACCCCAATCAGAACC